>Ga0160496_1000723_pt1 | contig 11715 bp, 10 predicted proteins | sample DIDPMG_2_FD_108231 | JGI IMG/M metagenome (GOLD analysis project Ga0160496, IMG submission 108231) | Enriched soil microbial communities from UW Madison campus, WI, USA - DID2937_E24_FP MG | ecosystem: Environmental > Terrestrial > Soil > Grasslands | place: USA: Madison, Wisconsin | collected...
CGCGTGCGGGCTGAATACCAAAAAACGGCATCTCCGCTGACGGGGATGTCACGTCCCGTCCGGCGGATCGCCTGGCGGGACTGGATCGCAGCAGTATTTCCCCTTTCAGACCTCGCCCGGCAGCGCCGGCGGAACGGCTTTCTTCAACCGTTCTTCCAGAGGTACTCATGCAAAACAGTTTTACCGGACTCCAGATAGCCGGCGCCTTCCCCGCCACCGCCGACAAGGCGCTGCAGCTGTACGCCGATGCGCAGTACGCCAGCCCCTACGCCATGTCGGTCTTCGTGGCCCTGCGCGAGAAGCAGCTGCCCTTCACACTGCAGACCGTGGATCTCGACGCCGCCGCCAACCTGGCACCGGCCTATGCCGAGCTGTCGCTGACGGCGCGCGTGCCGACGCTGCTGCACGGCACGCTGGCGCTATCGGAGTCCTCCGCCATCACCGAATACCTGGATGAGGTCTTCGCCGGCCCGCGGCTCTATCCGCAAGACCCCGCGCAGCGCGCACGGGCGCGACAGGTGCAGGCCTGGCTGCGTAGCGACCTGATGCCGATTCGTGAAGAGCGCAATACGCAGGTGCTGTTCTATGGCGCCAAGAAGGCGCCGCTGACGGCGGCGGGCCAGGCGGCGGCGTCGCGCCTGTTCCGCTTTGCCGAGAGCCTGTTGGCTCCGGGTGCGTCCAGTCTGTTCGATGGATGGAGCATTGCCGATACCGACCTGGCGCTGATGCTCAACCGGCTGGCCCTGCACGGTGACCCGGTGCCAGAGGCCCTGCTCCGTTACGCGCAGGTCCAGTGGCAACGGCCGGCCGTGCAGGAATGGGTAGCGTTGCAGCGTCCGCCATTGGCAAGTTGATCCGGGCTTGCGGGTCTCATGACCCATGAAAAAGGGGCGGCGCCTCTCGACGCCGCCCCTGTCCCACTCTCGCCTGCGATACCGTCAGGCCAGCGCCTGCGCGCGCGGTCGAGCCAACGCAAACACCACCGCCACGGCGACCAGATCGAACACCGCCAGCAGCACAAACAGCGGGCCATAGCCGATCTGCGTGACCAGGATGCCGAACAGCAGGGTGAACAAGGTCGCCCCCAGGTAGCCACTCATGCCGGTCAAGCCAGTGGCGGTCGCCACCTGGTTGCGGGTGAAGACGTCGGAAGTGATCGAATACAGCGCGCCCGACAGCGTCTGGTGGGCGAAACCACCAATGGACAGCAGCGCGATAGCCACATAGGGACTATCCACGAAGCCCACGCAGGCCGGCCCGATCATGGCCAGGCTGCCCACCAGCATGACCAGCTTGCGCGAGGTGAACAGTGACACATTGAGATGCTTGTGGAAGAACGGGCTCAGGTAGCCACCCAGCACGCAACCGATGTCGGCGGCCAGGAAGGGCAACCAGGCGAACATGGCGATTTCCTTGATGTTCATGTGGCGCTCGGTCGCCATGTACAGCGGAATCCAGGCATTGAAGGTCTGCCAGGCCGGCTCCGACAGGAAGCGCGGAACGGCGATCGACCAGAAGTTGCGGCTGCGCACGATGAGCGTCCAGCTCTCGCGCTGCACCTTCTCGGGCGATTTTTCCTGGCCGTCCAGGATGTAGGCACGTTCTTCCGGCGACAGCAGCTTCTGATCCCGCGGGTTCTTGTAGAACAGCATCCACAACACGAACCAGATCACCCCCAGCACGCCCACCACCACGAAGGACATCCGCCATCCGCCGTGCAGGATGGTCCACACCACCAGGGGCGGCGCGCACAGGGCGCCGATGGAGGAACCGATGTTGAACCAGCCGATGGCCACCGAGCGCTCCTTGGCCGGGAACCACTCGGTGGAAGCCTTCACCCCGCCCGGGATGCCAGCCGCCTCGGTCACGCCCAGCAGCGCCCGGAAAAAGGCCAGGCTCTGCCAGCCGGTGGCCATGGCAGCAGCGGCGCACACCAGCGACCAGGCCAGCGCAAAGATGCCGAAGCCGATCTTGGTCCCCACCGCATCAAGGATGTAGCCCGCCACCGGCTGCATGAGGGCATAGCAGATCTGCCACGACACCACGATGTAGGAATACTGCTGGGTGCTCATGTCCAGCTCTTTCATCATGGTCGGTGCGGCCACCGACAAGGTATTGCGGGCCAGGTAATTGACGATCAGGGCCAGGGTCACCAGGGTGACCATGTACCAGCGGATTCCTCTTACGTACTTCATGGCGTCTCCAAAAGGATTTTTATTCAAATGGGCAGTACTGCAGCAGGCCGTCCCTGCTGCGCGCGACGCCGGACAGGCCGGACGACGATGGATGACGCGCAGGGATACAGGCCCGGCCGTCCTGAGGACGGGCGGATGCTTGAGAAGGCTAGGCAGGTCTTGGTTTCATACCGGTCTCCACACTGGCTGCTGTTGTCTTTTTTATGGCTGCAATTATACGATGTCGTATAAGTTAAAGTGCAATTAGTCCGACTAATTTTGAATGCAGGTGGACAACTTTAATGATCGACGTCCATGAAGTCAACCGGATTCGCGCCACTTCCCAGCCTGGAAGCGCTTTTTAACGCGGTTTTCGGCTCGGTTGCACGAATTGCAACAGCTTTTGGCCGCGCTGGCTTGCACAGCCAGGGCGAGTCCTTCATAGTGTCCGGAGAAGAACTCAACGGCAGCAGTCATCGTACATGTCAGAATCCCGCACACCGCCGCCCCCTGCTCCAACGCCAGCGCCTGGCCAGCTCAGCCGCTCCGAACATATCTGCAAGCAGATCATCGCCGCCATTCTGCGCGGCGAACTGGGCGAGAACCGCCGCCTGCCGACTGAGGTGGAACTGGCGCAGCGCTACCATGCCTCTCGCACCACGGTGCGCGAGGCGCTGTCGCGGCTGCGTTCGGAGGGCATCGTGGTATCGCGCCGCGGCTCCGGCAACTACGTGCAGCGCCTGCCGTCCCTGCAAAACAGCGTACCGGCGCAGATCGCCAGCATCCATGACATGGAGCGCTACTACGCCTTTCGGGAATGCGTGGAAGTGGGCGCGGCCGGCATCGCCGCCCTGGCGCGCCAGGAAGACGACGTGCGCCTGATGCACGCCTGCCTGCAAGCTCTGCGCAGTGCGCAACTGAAGGGCCAGACCGGGGTCGAGGAAGACCTGGCGCTGCACATGGCCATCGCCCGCGCCAGCCGCAACCCCTTCTTCATCTCCACCATCGAGCATGCGCTGGGACCGATACGCCAGTGCATGGAGCTGGCCCAGAATCTGGGCTCGCCCCAGGACAGTGTGCGCATCCAGACCATCGACGATGAGCACCAGGCCATTGTCCAGGCCATCGCCGAGGGTTCGCGCGAGCGGGCCGAAGCGGCCATGCGCGGACATATCGGCCTGGCGCGGCTGCGCATCTTCGAGGGCGGCTGAATATCAGGCCGTCAGGCCTGGCGCGGCACCTCGACCGACACGATCTTCACGCCCGGCAGGCTTTCGAAGCTGTGCCGCCCGGCATGCCCGGGCTGGGCATCGGTGATCAGGGTCCAGGGCTTTTCCACCGGGGTCCAGTGTTGCTGGCTGTCGCGATTGAGCTTGTCGGCCGTGACCAGCACGAACACCGTGGCGGCCTGGCGGATGATGCATTCCTTCAGATAGGCCTGTTCCACCGTGGCTTCGCACAGGCCGCGCCCGGCCACCACGCCATCGGCACCGAGGAAGGCCTTGTCGAAGGTCAGGCGGGTCAAGCCCAGTTGGGCGATGGGCCCGAAGGTACTCATGCTGGTGGGACGCACATCGCCGCCGATCAGGGTCACGCCGACCTGGCTGCCGGCCAGCGTTTGCACCACCAGCAGGTTGTTGGTGATGACCTGGATACCGGTACGCGGCACCAGCGCCTTGGCCAGTGCCGCAGTGGTGGTACCGGCATCGAGGAAGACGGTATCGCCATCGGCCACGCAGGCTGCGGCCGCCGCACCGATGGCGTCCTTCTCGGCCTGGAAGCTGTGGCTGCGCTGCTCCAGCGACTCTTCCGGCGCATGCAGGCTGACCGAGGCGGCGCCGCCATAGGTACGCAGGATCAGGCCCTCATCGGCCAGTGCGCGCAGGTCGCGACGCACGGTGACTTCGGAGATGCCGAAGTGGTCGCACAGGGCGCCCACTTCCGTCATCCCCGAGAGGACGGCCTGGACCATGGCCTCGCGGCGGCGGGTAACTTTCATAGGGTGCAGTCTTGGGTTGTCGTTGCCGCCATCCCGGCGGGGATGGCAGGCAAGGAGTATACCGGCTTCCGGAGGCGCTCCACCGCTTCCGGGACTGCGCCGGTCGTAGCGCTCAGGCCGGTACGGTGGTGGCGCTGCGTGCCAGCATCTGCCAGCCCTGCCCCTGGCTGACCCAGCACAGCAATACCTTCAGGTGGCCAGTGCTCTTCTTCTCGTCGTTGTTGACCACGTCATAGGTGTGCCGCACGATGCCGGTGCTGCCCGCCACCTCCACCGTCTGCGCCGAGGTACGCACACTGAGGTAGCGCTGCTTGCTGGCGATGGCCTCCAGCAGGACCGCCTTGGTCCACACCCGGCCATCCGAGTGGGAATAGGTCATGCGCTCGTGCAGCAGGCCCTGCAGGGCAGCGCCGTCGCCCTGCTCCAGCGCCTGGCGCAGCGCCTCGCTGGCGGCTTCCAGCGAGGCCGCATCGGCTGCCGTGGCCGCCACGGCTGGCGTGCTCGCACCGACGGCGGCGATTCCTGTTCCCAATGCCACGAGGGCCTCCCTGCGGGTGATGGTTTGTATGTTCATGCTTGTCTCCTGCAATTAAGGTAATCAGGCAATCAGGCCGCAGCCGCTACCGCCTGCGCGACCCAGGCTTCCTCGACGGTCACGTACTTGATGTTCTGGCGGAAGTAGGTGTAGGCGATATGCAGCCTGCCATCGGCCGACTGCACGATGGAGGGATAGGAATATTCGCGATTGCGCTTCTCGGCCGAATTGTTGGTCATGCAGTAGCCATCGCCCACTTCCAGGTTGCGCATCAACGGCCAGCTGCGGCCGCCATCCTGGGAGATGGCCAGTGTCATCGGCGCGCGTGGCGCGCCCCAGAAGGCCGTGCCGCGCTGCGAGGCGGACTGCGTGACCAGGCTGCCGCTGTCTTCCGAGTCCTCGATGTCGTCATACAGCGAAGCGCGACGTTCAGTGCTATTGGCTGCGCTGCTGTGGTTGAACACCAGTCCCAGGTGGCCATTGGCCAGCGCCACGAACTGGATCGAGGAATTGTTGTTGGGCAGGTCCAGCGGCTGCGGCGCGCTCCAGCTGATGCCATCGGTCGAACGGCTGCTGTAGATGTGGTCGGCCCAACGGCTGCGATACAGCGCCAGGAAGCCACCGTCCTTGAGCGGCTGGATGTTCATGTGCACGCAACCCACGCTGGCCGGCACCTCATGCGCATTCCAGTGCTGGCCGCCATCGGTGGAACGCATCACCACGCTGATGTCGTCATTGCCGGACCAACGCTCACCCTCGGCCACCCGGCACATGAAGACCGGACACAGCCAGGCGCCATCGGCCGCCACCACGATGGGCTGGCGCACAAAAGTGCCGGGGGTGTCGAACAGGGTCTCGATCGGGCCCCAGGTCCGGCCCAGGTCACCGGAGACGCGGCGACGCACGATGGACGTATTCTGATGGCCCGACAACTGCGCGGTATAGATCAGCCACAGCTTGCCATCGGGCGCTTCGAACAGCACCGGGTTCTGCTCGGAGCGGCTGGCATCTTCCGACAGGCGCACCGGCGCGCTCCAGGTATCGCTGCCGGCGGCCAGGCGCGACAGGTAGATCGAGATATCGGGAATACCCTCCTGTGTGCCACCGAACCAGGCGCACAGCAGGTCGCCGTTGGACAGCGCGATCAGGTTGGCGGCGTGGTTCTGTACGGTCAGCGCCGGCAGGTGCGCCTCGCGGCGGGCAGTGTCGCCTGCGGCCTGGCTGACCTGGCCGACGGCGGGGGTGGACTGGTTCATCTTGTCATCCTCTTTCTTGACTGGGAGCGGTTCAGTGCTGCTGCCGCCGGCCGGCGGCCAGCTCGGGCGCGCCAGGGTGCGGAGTAGCGTGCTCGGTGGCATTGGGTGCAGCCGGGAAGATCAGGCGCTCGATCACCATCACGATGGCCGGCGCCACCAGGGCGATATACATGTTGTCGATGCCGAACGGGTTATCCAGCAGGTACCAGACGGTGGTCGCCACGGTGGCCAGCACCAGCGCCGAGATGGCACCACGGCTACTGTTGAAGAACGGCAGGTAGATGCCCATCAGGGCCACCACCGTCACCGTCAGGCGCAGCGCCCGGGTGAAGAAGGACAGCGCCAGGATCTGCGGCACGAACAGCACGAAGATCAACGGCACGAAACCCACCACCAGCGAAATCCAGCGGGTGGCCGCCAGTTCACGTTCGGGCGAAGGCTGGAAACGCGGTACGCAGAAATCCTTGACGATGAGCGAGGCGATGGCCAGTGCCACGGTACTCACGCTCACGAAGATGGAGGCCACCAGCGACACCGTCACGACGCCCGCGAGCACCGGATGCATATGCTGCAGGAAGATCGGCAGCGCATACAGGCCCTTGATCTCCGGGAACAGGAACTTGGCCGCCACGCCCAGCAGGCCCAGAGCCAGCGCGATGGGCAGGCACAGTGCGGCGGCTACCAGGGTGGCCTTGCGGGCGTCTTCGCCGGAGCGCGCACCGGAGATGGCCTGGATGATGAACTGGGTAGAGAAGATCGCGCCGGAGGTACCGATGATCCAGGCGCCGATGGTGCCGCCGTTCAAGGCGCCCTTCCAGGTGAAGTAATGCTCGGGCATGGTGCTGACCATGGGCGCGATGCCGCCGGTCAGGGACAGTGCCACCCACACCAGGATGCCGATGCCGAGAATCTTCATGGCGCTGTGGAAGATGGTCACGTAGAGCACGCTCTTGAGACCGCCGTAGGCAAAGTAGATGGTGCTGACGATGGCGGTGATGATGGCCGCAGTCGGCAGGTTGACCTTGAGCACGGTGGAGATGGCCGCCGCGCCGCTGACGTAGTTGCCGACGTTGACGATGAAGAGCGCATAGATCATCACCGCTGAGACCACCAGCTTGGCGGTCTTGCCGTACTTCTGGGCGACGAAGCCTGAGATGGTGAATTCACCCGACTTGTACAGACGCTTGGCCATGAACAGGCCGAACAGCAGGAAACCGATGGCTGCCGCGATCACCGACCAGGACGCGGCGATACCGACATTGAAGGCCTCCTGGGAGGTACCGATGGTGGACTTGGCGCCGATGAATTCGGACATCAGCAGGATGGCGATCACCACCACCGGGGCGGCGCGGCCGGCCACCATGAATTCGCCGGTGGTCTTGCTGCGCAGGCGGATGCTCAGCCACGAAGTGGCGGCGATATAGACGACGACCATCGCGATGATGATGGCCGTGTCCAATGCTCCAAACTGGTTCATTGTGTTCTCCTCCCGATCCTCGAAGATCGGATAACGTTTTAGATGATTTTCTTATCGGACCGGGCGCCGCAGGATCGCGGCGCCGGCCATCTGCATCAGGCTGCCAGGGCAGCCCGGCGCGTGGCCAGGTCTTGTGCCTGCTTGAGCGCTTCCAGCATGCTTCCTTCGTCGGCGATACCACGGCCGGCGATGTCGAAGGCGGTACCGTGGTCCACCGACGTGCGGATCACCGGCAGGCCGACGGTGACGTTCACGCCCGCTTCCAGGCCCATCACCTTGACCGGACCGTGGCCCTGGTCGTGGTACATGGCCACCACCACGTCGAAGTCGCCACGGCCGGCGCGATAGAACAGGGTGTCGGCCGGCAGCGGGCCTTCGACGTCCCAGCCACGCGCCTTGAGCAGGTCGACGGCGGGGATGATCTTCTTTTCTTCCTCGCCATAACCGAACAGGCCGTTCTCGCCGGCGTGCGGATTGATGCCGCACACGCCGATGCGCGGCTGCGTGATGCCGGCGCGCACCAGGGTGTCGTGCGCCCGCTCGATGGTCCGTTGCACCAGCCCCGGTTCGATGCGGTTGATGGCATCCAGCAGGCCGATGTGGGTGGTGACGTGGATCACGCGCAGCTTGGGCGCCACCAGCATCATCGACACTTCGGGAATGCCGGTCAGGTGGGCCAGGATCTCGGTATGGCCGGGGAAGATATGGCCGCCGGCATGCAGGGCTTCCTTGTTCAGCGGGGCGGTGCAGATGGCATCGAGTTCACCGGCCGATGTCAGCTCCACGGTGCGGGCGATGTACTGGAAGGCGGCATTGCCGGCCACCGCCGAGAGCTTGCCATAGGGCAGATCGGCCGGGATCAGGCCGAGGTCGATGCAGTCGATCTCGCCGAAGGAAAAACGCGCCTCGGCAGGATTGGCGATGGCGCGTACCGTGAGGTCCACGCCGGTGATGCGGCCGGCATCGCGCAGGCGTCTGGCGTCGCCGATGACCAGCGGACGGCAGGCCTCATAGACTTCGCGCCGGGCCAGGCTTTTCATGATGATCTCCGGCCCCACGCCGGCGGCATCCCCCATGGTGATGCCGATAACCGGACGGTATGTCATAACTCTTCTCCAGTGGATGTGGGCGCTGCCGACGCAGCACCAGCTCGCCGGGCGGACAGTTGCCGCCATGCGCGATAAAGGGTATCGGGCCGGCCGAAGCCACCCGCCTTGGTCACGACCGGGAACTCCCGGTCCAGATGGCGTGCGCGCATGAGCGGCACGCCGGTGTCGATTTCGCTGACGATGCCCAGTTGCCGTACGCCCATGCGGGTCAACATGGCGCGCGCGGTCTCGCCGCCGGTGGCGATGAGCGCACTGGCATGTTGCGCCGCCGGTCCCAGGTGCTCGGCCAGTTGCCGCGCCAGCCGCGCACCGTCGCTGACGGCTGCGCGCTGGTCCTGGCTCACGGTCACCAGCACGCTGCGTCCCTGCTGCAGGGTCTGCGCGACCAGTTGCGCCAGCTCGCGAGCGCGAGTGGACATCGGGTCCAGCAGGGAAGTGGCATCGATGCTGCAGGCCAGGATTTCGGCACCAGCCTGTTCGGCCAAGGCTTCTGCCTGTGCGTGCGAGACACTGGACATGCTGCCCACGATCACCAGTACGCCGCCGGCATGAGTCGCCTTGTCGCTGAACCCGGCTGCCTGCGCCTGTCTCGGTACGGTCACCGCAGCTTGCCAGGTGCGCACCAGCGGCGTGGCCAGCCCGGCCGAGCCGACCCAGTAGAGTCCATCCAGGGGGGCCGAGGCCTCGGCGATGCACGCCAGGTCCTGCACGGTACGGGCGTCGCAGACCAATGCCTGCACGCCATCGGCCTGGCAGGCGATGATGCTGTGACGCACCTGTTGCAGGCCTTGATGCAGCGTATCCAGCCCCAGCAGCGCCACCTTCATGCCAGCCTGGCGCAGCATCTCCACCAGGTCGGCGCGGCCGGCGATGCGTTCATTGCGCCAGACTTCGGATTCTTCCACCGGCACGTCAAAGACATATTGCCGACCCTCCACCGTGGTGCGGCCGGCAGCGGGGAATGCCGGCGCGACGATGGCCATGCCGGCCCCGGTCAGCGCGGCGATCTCGGCGGCGACATTGCCGCGCAGGGTGGAATCGATTTTCTTGTACAGCCGACGTCCGTCGCTGTGCGCTTGCCAGGCCGCCGCATTGAGGCGGGCGGCGTCGCCCGGCGGCAGTCCGCGCGTGTCGGAATCCAGTGCCAGCACGTCCACGGCCTGCAGCGCGGCATCGGCATCGGCGCCCAGTGCCACCACACTGTCCAGCCCGAAATGGGTGCAGGTGACGGCGCAATCGGCGGTGCCCGACAGATCGTCACCGACGATCAGCAGGCGCGCGCGATCAGCAACGGTAGCGACAGCGGCAGCGGCCAAGGTCATGGCAGCAGCCTCTGGTAGATCGCCTTGATGTCTTCATGGCCGAGCGCCTTGGGATTGTTGCCCAGCAGGCGCTTGACCTTGGCGGCAGCAATCGCCAGCGGCTCCAGATGGGCTTCGGAAACACCGAACTGGCGCAGGTCCTGCGGAATCTCCAGCACCGCGGTCCATTCACGCAGGCGCGCCAGCAGCTTGTCGGCAGCAGCCTGATCGCTGTCGTCATGGCACGCGATCTGCAGCGCATGCGCCACCTTGGCCAGGCGGTCGACGATGGCATCCAGGTTGAAGGCCATCACATGCGGCAGCAGCATGGAATTGGCCACGCCGTGGGTGATGTTGAACATACCGCCCAAGGGATAGGCCAGTGCATGCACCGCCGCCGTGCCGGCTGCGGTCAGCGCCAGGCCGCCATACATGGACCCCATCAGCATGGCCTGGCGGGCGGACAGCGAATCGCCGTTCTGGTAGGCCTCGACCAGGTTGGCGCCGATCAGGCGCATCGATTCCATGGCGAACATATCGCTAACCGGATTGGCCTTGGTGGAGATATAGGATTCCAGCGCGTGGATGAAGGCATCCATGCCGGTCGCCGCCGTGATGGGCTTGGGCAGGCCGATGGTGAGCGTGGCATCCAGGATCACCAGTTGCGGCAGCAGGTGACGGCTGACGATACCGACCTTCAGTTCTTCGTCCGGCAAGGTGACGATGGCGTTGGGGGTGACTTCCGAACCTGTACCGGAGGTGGTCGGCACCAGCACCAGCGGCACGCCAGGACGCTTGATCAGGTCCACGCCCAGCCACTGGCGCAGCGGCTCCTCGTTGGTGAGGCGTACGGCGAAGAGCTTGGCCGCGTCCAGTACGCTACCGCCGCCGATGGACAGGATCGCGTCCGGGGCGAAGGGCGCGATCTGGCCGGCAAACACGGTTTCCACGTTCTCGATGGTCGGCTCGGGCTCCACGTCGCGCACCACCAGGGTCTGCACATCGTGCTGCGCCAGGGCCCGGACCACGCGGGCCACCACGCCCTTCTGTTCCATGATGGGCTGGGTGATCAGGGCGATCCGGCGCACCGGGCGATCCAGCAGGGCCAGCTTGTCGGCCAGTTGATCAAGACTGTGCGGGCCATGCACGATGTGCTTGACGGTCTGGAAGTGATAGGTAGTACTCATGGTCGGTCCTCGGATAGGCAGGCGCGGGCGGCTCAGGCCACGCGCGGATAGGCGGCGATGGCCTTCTTGAGCTTGTCCAGCGCGGCCTCGTCCAGCGGCAGCACGGGCGAGCGCGCCGGACCGGCTGGCATGCCCAGCAGGCCGGCGGCGGTCTTGAGCACCACCGGCAGGGTCCCCAGCGCAAAGGCGTCGCGCAGCGGGCGCAGCGCTTCCTGCGCCTGGCGGGCGGCGGCGATGTCGCCTTTGTGGAAGTTGTTCCAGATCGACATCACCACGCTCGGTACCGCATTGGTGGTGGCGGCCACCGCGCCGTCGCCACCGGCCATCAGGGTCCACAGGATCATGGAATCGGTTCCGGTGAAGACGGCGAAATCCTCACGTTTCAGATTGATCAGCTGCAGCAGGCGGTCGAAGTCGCCGCCGCTGTCCTTGATGCCGCGGATGTTCGGGATTTCCGACAGGCGGCGCACGGTGTCGATGTTCAGTTGCACGCCGGTCTTGGCGGGGATGGTGTAGAGCATGACCGGCAGCGAGGTGGCGCGGGCGATGCTGTCGTAGTGCTTGAACAGTTCGGCCTGGGTGGCGCCGTTGAAATAGGGCGTGATCACCGAGACCGCCTCGATGCCCTGGTCCTGCATCTTGCTGTTCAGGGCGATCACCTCGCGGGTGGCATAGGC
>Ga0160496_1000724_pt1 | contig 11704 bp, 10 predicted proteins | sample DIDPMG_2_FD_108231 | JGI IMG/M metagenome (GOLD analysis project Ga0160496, IMG submission 108231) | Enriched soil microbial communities from UW Madison campus, WI, USA - DID2937_E24_FP MG | ecosystem: Environmental > Terrestrial > Soil > Grasslands | place: USA: Madison, Wisconsin | collected...
ACCGATGCCAAGCCGTATGCCGGCACTGGCGAATACGGTAACTGGGAGCTGTCGGCCAACCGCGCCAACGCCGCGCGGCGTGCCCTGGTGGCGGGTGGTTACCCCGACGGCCAGGTGGCACGGGTGGTGGGGTACGCCTCGTCGTCACTGTTCGACCGCAAGGACCCGTTCAACCCGGTCAACCGCCGTATCGACATCATCGTGCTGACCAAGAAAGCCCAGCGCAATATCGAAGGTGAGCAGGGTGCGCCGGAAACACCGCCAGCTGCGCCAACGGCACCTGCAGCGCCAGCCAGTGGTGTTGCGCCAGGGGCTTCGGCACCGGCTGCCCCAGGGGCAACTGAACAGGCACCGATGCAACCGCGCGAGCTGCGCCAGAAGCTGAACATCTTTGAAGATGGCACGCTGAAGATGGATGAAGCCAAGGATCAGTAAGCGGCTTTTTGGGGTGGGCAACTGTGCTACCCACCACCTGAACGCTGGCGCGATCATTGTAGGAGCGGGTTTACCCGCGAAGCCGCCAGTGCGGTGAATGGCACCGGCGTTGCCGGTGTTCGCGGCTAGAGTCGCTCCTACATACGCATCGGTGATTGGGCGCAGGCCGTCGTAGGAGCGGGTTCACCCGCGAAAGGGCCGGACCTGCTGGCCAATTTCCACCCGCCGTTCACCGTTGCAGTCGCCACCGTATTCGCGGGTAAACCCGCTCCTACAAGGGGACGCGGCAACTTTCATTTCGAGCGTTTCAGTAGCTGTCTTCTGCCAGGCTGGCGATGATCGAGCGGTAGCTGTTCATGCGCTGTGGCTTGATGCGCCCCTCTTCCAGTGCCTTGAGCAGCGCGCAGCCCGGTTCGCGGTCATGCTTGCAGTCGCGGAAGCGGCAGGTGCCGAACAGGTCGCGGAACTCGATGAAGCCATCCTCCACGTCGTCGCGGCTGACATGGCCAAGGCCGAACTCGCGGATACCCGGCGAGTCGATCAGGTCCCCGCCATTGGGGAAGTGGTAAAGCCGCGCCGTGGTGGTGGTGTGAGTACCCTGGCCTGACCATTCCGACAAGTCGCCGACGCGGGTGCCCGCGTCTGGCAGCAGGCTGTTGACCAGCGACGACTTGCCCACCCCCGACTGGCCGACGAACACGCTGATATGGCCGTCGAGTTGTTGTTGCAGGCGCTGCATGCCATCGCCGTGGTGTGCCGAAACTTCCAGCAGCGGGTAGCCCAGTTCGCGGTAGACCTCCAGCAGCGCATGCAGGCCGGGGCCGTTCTCGTCGTTGATCAGGTCGGCTTTGTTCAGCAGCAGCAGCGGGCGCAGGCCGGCGTGCTCGGCCGCTACCAGATAGCGGTCGATCAGGTTCGGGTGCGGCTCCGGCGCCGGGGCGAACACGATCACAATCAGGTCGACGTTGGCTGCCACCGGCTTGAGTTGACCATGGTTGTTCGGCCGGCACAGCTCGGTGCTGCGCGGCATCTGCGCCACGATTACGCCGATGCCCTGGTTACCCGCACGCCACACGACACGGTCGCCGGTGACCAGTGCTGGCAGGTTTGCGCGCAAATGGCAGCGGAACACCTGGCCTGCGGTTTCGCCATCCTGAGCTTCAACTTCTACCTGCACGCCGAAGTGCGCGATCACCAGGCCCAGTTGCTCAGGCCCCAGGTCGCCACCTTCCAGTTCCTGCAGTGCATGCTGCTCGCGTTTGGCCGCGCGAGCGGCGCGCTCGCCCTGGATTTTTTCGATCCGCCAGTTTTGGCGGCGATTGAGCTGGCGTTTGGCCATGAAGGTACCGTAAGAGAGGCCCGGCGTGGGGCATTGAAAACGGCAGGCAGTTTAGCACGCCAGCCGCTGGACTATTCTGCTCACCTTTGTGCCGTGAATGGGCGTGCCTTGGCCACTAGGCTAATATGACCGCCTATATGAGGAGCCCCTGCATGCAAAACCCACAGAACCTGATCTGGATCGACCTGGAAATGACCGGCCTGGATCCGGACAGCGACGTCATCATCGAAATGGCCACCATCGTCACCGACAGCGAGCTCAATACCTTGGCCGAAGGCCCGGTGATCGCCATCCACCACAGTGACGAAGTGCTGGCGCGCATGGACGAGTGGAACACCCGCACCCATGGCGCTTCGGGGCTGACCCAGCGCGTGCGCGAGAGCAAGGTCAGCATGGCCGAAGCCGAGGCACAGACCATCGCCTTCCTCGAGCAGTGGGTGCCTAAAGGCAAGTCGCCGATCTGCGGCAACAGCATCTGCCAGGATCGTCGTTTCCTCTACCGCCACATGCGCAACCTGGAAAACTACTTCCACTACCGCAACCTGGATGTCTCCACCCTCAAGGAGCTGGCCGCGCGCTGGGCGCCGGACGTGCGTGACAGCTTCAAGAAGGGCAATACCCACCTGGCGCTGGACGATATCCGCGAATCGATCGCCGAACTGCGTCACTATCGCGAGCACTTCATCAAGCTGTGAGTCGAAACGGCGCAGATATTGTATCTGCGCCCCCTTTTGGTGCCTTGGGCAACTGGTTAGACTGCGCGCCTTTCCCGCACGGACCCGCACCATGTTGTTGATGCTCTACCTTATCGCCATTACCGCCGAAGCCATGACTGGCGCGCTGTCTGCCGGGCGTCGCGGCATGGATTGGTTTGGCGTGGTGCTGATCGCCTGCGTCACTGCGCTTGGGGGCGGCTCGGTGCGTGATGTGCTGCTCGGGCACTACCCGCTGACCTGGGTGAAGCACCCTGAGTACCTGGTGCTGACCAGTTTTGCGGCGCTGCTGACCATTTTCATCGCGCCAATGATGCGCCGCCTTCGCTCGCTGTTCCTGGTGCTCGATGCCCTGGGGCTGGTGGCGTTTACCCTGATAGGTTGCATGACGGCGCTGGAGATGGGGCAGGGCATGCTGGTGGCGTCGATCAGCGGGGTGATCACCGGGGTGTTTGGCGGGATCCTGCGGGATATCTTCTGCAACGACATCCCGCTGGTGTTCCGCCGTGAGCTGTATGCCAGTGTGTCATTTGCGGCGGCCTGGTTCTATCTGGGATGCGTGTATTTCAAGGTGCCGGCGGAGCAGGCGATGTTGCTGACTCTGTTTGGCGGCTTCCTGGTGCGCCTGTTGGCGATACGCTTCCACTGGGAAATGCCCAAGTTCCACTACAACGACCAGCAGTGACGCAATTTACAAGCGCAACATGGCCCATGTGGGAGCGGGCGTGCCCGCGAACACCGGCGAAGCCGGTGCCATTCCCTGTGTTGCCTGCTTCGCGGGCGCGCCCGCTCCCACAAGGATGGCGCATGCTCTGAGGCTGGTCGCTATTGAGCTCCGTGTCGGGCCAGCGCCCACTCCACATGCTCGCGCACCAATTCCGATTCATCGTCACGCCTGGCCTTCAGCGCCTCGATCACCGGAATCGTGGAGGGCGCATTGCCCAACCCCACCGCCAGGTTGCGCAAGAACCGCTCGTACCCCGCACGCCGCAAAGGCCCGCCCTCGGTCTTGCGCAGGAAGGTGCGTTCATCCCACAGGAACATCGCCGCCAGGTCGGTATTTTCCAGCCCGTGCCGTGGCTGGAAATCCTGCTCCTGACTGTGCTTGGCAAAGCGGTTCCAGGGGCAGACGATCTGGCAGTCGTCGCAACCGAACACCCGGTTGCCCATCTTTGCGCGTAACTCGACAGGGATCGCGCCCCTCAGCTCGATGGTCAGGTACGAGATGCAGCGTCGCGCATCCAGCACATAGGGCCCGACAAACGCTTGTGTCGGGCAGATGTCCAGGCAGGCCTGGCAACGCCCGCAGTGCTCGCTGGTGGTGGCTTCGTCCACTGGCAACGGCAGGTCGACGAACAGTTCGGCAAGGAAGAAGTAGCTACCCGCCTTGCGGTTGAGCAATAGCGTGTTCTTGCCGATCCAGCCCAGCCCAGCCTGTTCGGCCAGGGCTTTTTCCAGTACCGGGGCGCTGTCCACGAAGGCGCGGTAGCCGAACGGACCGATGGCTTCCTGGATGCGGTCGGCGAGGAACTGCACGCGCTTGCGCACCAGCTTGTGGTAGTCCCGGCCAAGCGCGTAGCGTGACACGTAGGCCTTCTCGGGCTGGGCAAGGCGCTGCGCCATCTGCGTGTCGCCGGGCAGGTAGTCCATACGTAACGAGACCACGCGTACCGTGCCGGGGATCAGCTGGTCGGGATGTGACCTTTTGCTGCCGTGGGCGCCCAGGTATTCCATTTCACCCTGATAACCGGCGTCGAGCCAACGCTGCAGGTGGTGTTCGTGTTCGCCAAGGTCGACCCCGGCGATGCCAACATGGGCAAAACCGAGTTCCTGGCCCCAAATCTTGATCGATTGGGCCAGTTGGGCGAGGTCAGGTGTAGAGGCGGACATGGATGGGCAAGGCAATACGGGCTCAGGTGCGTATAATTCTGCCAGACATTGGAGCCTTTGACCCCATGCCGCAGACCAAACACCCCAGTAATGCCCCACAATTGCTCAGCAGCGTGACGGTTGCCCGCCTGCCGGCGCGGCAGGCGCATGCCCACAAAGGCGACTTTGGCCATGTACTGGTGGTCGGTGGCGACCTGGGTACCGGAGGCGCTGTGTTGCTCAGTGCCGAAGCCGCCCTGCGTTGTGGCGCCGGGCTGGTCAGCGTGGCAACCCGGCCCGAGCACGTGTCGGCCAGCCTGGCGCGCCTGCCCGAGGTCATGTGCCTGGGTGTCCGTTCGGCCAACCAACTGATGGGTGTGCTGGAGCGCGCCTCGGTCCTGGTGGTCGGGCCCGGCCTGGGGCAGGCGGCGTGGGGCTGTAGCCTGTTGTCGGCGGTGGCCAACGCCGAGCGGCCGCAAGTGTGGGATGCCGATGCCTTGAATTTGCTGGCGCGAACCCCGCTGGCCCTGCCCAGTGGCAGCATCCTTACTCCGCACCCGGGGGAGGCGGCGCGGCTGCTGGGCATTGCCACTGAGGCCGTACAGGCCGACCGCCCTGGTGCTGCGCGCAAGCTGGCGCGCCGTTATAACAGCGTCTGTGTACTCAAAGGTGCCGGCACCCTGGTGGCAGCCCCGAGCGGGCAGCTGGCGTTGTGCGAGCGCGGGCACCCAGCGATGGCCGGCGCCGGCCTGGGCGATGTGCTGACTGGCGTGCTGGCAGCCCTGTTGGCCCAGGGCCTGGATGCCTGGGGCGCAGCCTGCCTGGGGGTGTGGCTGCACGCCTGTGCCGGCGAGCGCCTTGGGAAAAAAGGTAGAGGCCTGGCGGCCAGTGATCTGGCGCCGGTCATTCGTGAGTTGTTGGAGGAGCATTCTGCGTGTCTGGCTTAAATCTGTTTCTGGCCGATGAAGAGGCCACGGTCAAATTCGGTGCAGCACTGGCCGAGGTGACCGGCGGTCGCGGCGTGATTTTCCTTGAGGGCGACCTGGGCGCGGGTAAAACAACCCTGTCGCGTGGCCTGATCCGCGGTCTGGGCCATACTGGTGCTGTGAAAAGCCCGACGTTCACCGTGGTCGAACCCTATGAAATCGGCGAGGTCCGAGCCTTTCACTTCGACCTGTATCGCCTGGTCGACCCGGAGGAGCTTGAGTTCATGGGCATTCGTGACTATTTCGAGGGCGACCCGCTGTGCCTGTTCGAATGGCCACAAAAGGGTGCGGGCGTTTTGCCAAAGCCTGACCTGACCATTACCATAAGCCCCCAAGCGAGTGGACGCTCGCTGAACCTTTCGCCGCAGGGGGCTCGCGGCGAGGCCTGGTGCGTGGCACTGGCCGAACACTATAAACAGTAAGTGGGGTAGGTATGCGCATACGCGCACTGGTCGCCATCGTTGGGCTGTTGCTGACAACGGTGACCGTTGAGGCTCTGGCCGTCACTCAAGTCAAGAGCATGCGCCTGTGGCGCGCACCGGACAACACGCGGCTGGTCTTCGACCTGTCTGGCCCCGTGCAGCATAGTGTCTTCACCCTGAGCGCACCCGATCGCCTGGTCATCGACATCAATGGCGCAACACTGGCCGCGCCACTGAATGTGGCCACCTCCAACACGCCGATAAGCAGTGTGCGTTCGGCTCAGCGTACGCCAACCGACCTTCGGGTTGTGGTCGACCTGAAAAAGTCGGTTACCCCGAAAAGCTTCACCCTGGCGCCCAACGCACAGTACGGCAACCGCTTGGTGGTCGACCTGTATGACCAAGAGGCTGACGCTATCGCGGCCAGCACGCCGCCACCTGCGCCGGCCCCGGTACAAACGCCTGCGACAACGCCCGCGGTGCCAGTGACGCCGACCCAGCCGGCGATCAAGCTGCCACCGGTACCCAGTGGCAAGCGTGACATTGTGGTTGCCATCGATGCCGGGCACGGCGGCGAAGACCCTGGCGCTTCCGGCTCGCGTGGCCAGCACGAAAAAGACATCGTGTTGCAGATCGCCAAGGAGCTGCAGCGTCAGATCAACAGCGAAAAAGGTTTCCGTGCAGAGCTGACCCGCACCGGTGATTACTTCATCCCGCTGCGCAAGCGTACGGAAATCGCCCGCAAGAAAGGCGCCGACCTGTTCATTTCGATTCACGCCGACGCGGCCCCGTCGCGCGCAGCCTTTGGCGCCTCGGTGTTCGCCCTGTCCGATCGTGGCGCCACCTCCGAGACGGCGCGCTGGCTGGCCGACACGGAAAACCGTTCTGACCTGATCGGTGGTGCGGGTAATGTCAGCCTCGACGACAAGGACCGCATGCTCGCGGGCGTGCTGCTTGATCTGTCGATGACCGCTACGCTCAGCTCCAGCCTCAACGTGGGGCAAAAGGTATTGGGCAACATGGGGCGTGTCACTTCGTTGCACAAGCAGCGTGTGGAACAGGCCGGGTTCATGGTGCTGAAGTCGCCGGATATTCCGTCGATCCTCGTTGAAACCGGGTTCATCTCGAACAACAACGAAGCAGCCAAACTGGCCTCCTCCAGCCACCAGCAGGCGTTGGCCCGGTCGATCCGCACTGGGGTGCACCAGTACTTCCAGCAGAACCCGCCACCTGGCACCTACATCGCCTGGCTGCGTGACACCGGCAAGATCGCCGCCGGCCCGCGTGAACACACCGTGCGCCCTGGCGAAACCCTGGCGATGCTCGCCGTGCGTTACCAGGTCAGTGTGGCCAGCCTGCGCAGCATCAACAGCCTGAAGACTGATGAGCTGAAGGTTGGCCAGCGCCTCGATGTACCCGCCACAACCTTGGCCGCGCAATGATGAGTGGCGGTTCGCGAATTCAGCTGCTCAGCCCGCGGCTGGCCAACCAGATTGCCGCCGGCGAGGTTGTCGAGCGGCCGGCGTCTGTAGCCAAGGAACTGCTGGAAAACAGCCTGGACTCCGGTGCCCGGCGCATCGATATCGAAGTCGAGCAGGGCGGCGTCAAACTGCTGAAGGTGCGGGACGATGGCAGCGGTATTTCTGCCGACGACCTGCCGCTGGCCCTGGCCCGACACGCCACCAGCAAGATCCGCGAGCTGGAAGACCTTGAAGGGGTATTGAGCCTGGGCTTCCGTGGCGAGGCCTTGGCCTCGATCAGTTCGGTGGCGCGCCTGACCCTGACCTCGCGTACCGCCAGTGCCAGTGAGGCCTGGCAAGTAGAAACCGAAGGCCGCGACATGACGCCGCGCGTGCAGCCGGCGGCGCACCCGGTCGGTACCTCGGTGGAAGTGCGCGATTTGTTCTTCAATACCCCGGCCAGGCGCAAGTTTCTCAAAGCCGAGAAAACCGAATTCGATCACTTGCAGGAAGTGATCCGGCGGCTGGCGCTGGCCCGTTTCGATGTCGGCTTCCACCTGCGCCACAATGGCAAGAGCATCCTCAGCCTGCACGAGGCCCATGACGATATCGCCCGTGCACGGCGGGTGGGTGCCATCTGCGGCCCGGGCTTCATGGAGCAGGCACTGCCGATCGACGTCGAGCGCAACGGCCTGCGCCTTTGGGGCTGGGTCGGCCTGCCAACGTTCTCGCGCAGCCAGGCAGACCTGCAGTACTTCTTCGTCAATGGCCGGGCAGTGCGCGACAAACTGGTCGCCCATGCCGTGCGTCAGGCCTACCGGGACGTGCTGTTCAACGGCCGCCACCCCACGTTCGTGCTGTTCCTGGAACTGGAGCCCAACGGCGTCGATGTGAACGTGCACCCTACCAAGCATGAAGTACGGTTCCGTGAAGGGCGCTCGGTGCATGACTTCCTGTATGGCACCTTGCACCGTGCCTTGGCCGATGTACGTCCGGAAGACCAGCTGGCCGCACCTGCTGCCGTACCTGAGCTGGTTCGCCCCACGGGCCAGCAGGCCGGTGAGTTCGGGCCCCAGGGTGAAATGCGCCTGGCCTCGCCGGTGCTTGAACAGCCTCGAGCCCCGCAACAGTCGTTTTCCAATGGTGGCAGTGGCGCCGGTTACCAGTATCAATACACCCCACGTCCCTCACAGCCGCTGCCGGCCGCAGAGGCGCAGGCGGTGTACCGCGAGTTCTACAAACCGCTGGAAACCGGTGCAGCGCCTGCGACGGCACTGCCCGAAAGCCAGGGCGACATTCCCCCGCTAGGCTATGCCCTGGCGCAGCTCAAGGGTATCTACATCCTGGCCGAGAATGCTGTTGGCCTGGTGCTGGTGGACATGCACGCTGCCCACGAGCGGATAATGTACGAGCGCCTCAAGGTGGCCATGGCCATCGAGGGCCTGAGTGGCCAGCCGCTGCTGGTGCCGGAGACCTTGGCCCTTAGCCAGCGTGAAGCCGACTGTGCCGAAGAGCATGCACAGTGGTTTCAGCGCCTGGGCTTCGAATTGCAGCGCCTGGGCCCTGAGACCCTGGCGATTCGCCAGATCCCGGCCTTGCTCAAGCAGGCTGAAGCCAACCGCCTGGTGCAGGACGTGCTTGCTGACCTTATGGAGTACGGCACCAGTGATCGCATTCAGGCGCATCTCAACGAACTGCTCGGTACCATGGCCTGCCACGGTGCCGTGCGCGCCAACCGGCGCCTGGCAATTCCCGAGATGAACGCCCTGCTGCGCGACATGGAAAACACCGAGCGCAGCGGCCAGTGCAACCATGGCCGTCCTACCTGGACTCAGATGGGCCTGGACGATCTGGACAAACTTTTCCTGCGCGGTCGATGAAATGAGCGGCAAGCCCCCTGCAATATTCCTGATGGGTCCGACGGCGGCCGGCAAGACCGACCTTGCCATCGAACTGACCACGGTGCTGCCGTGTGAACTGATCAGCGTCGATTCGGCACTTGTGTACCGTGGCATGGATATCGGTTCGGCCAAGCCGTCGAAAGAAGTCCTCGCCGCCCACCCGCACCGGCTGATCGACATTCGCGACCCGGCCCAGAGCTATTCCGCCGCGCAGTTCCGTACCGACGCGCTGGAGGCCATGGCCGAGATCACTGCGCGCGGCAAGATCCCGCTGCTGGTCGGCGGCACCATGCTCTATTACAAGGCGTTGATCGATGGCCTGGCCGATATGCCGGCCGCCGATGCGACGGTGCGCGCCGAGCTGGAAGCGCAGGCTGAAGCCCTGGGCCTGGCCGAGCTGCACCGCCAGTTGGCCGAAGTCGACCCGGAGTCCGCGGCACGTATCCACCCCAATGACCCGCAGCGGTTGATCCGGGCCTTGGAGGTGTACCGGGTGAGCGGCGAGAGCATGACAGCTCATCGTCGGCGTCAATTCGCGGAAAGTCGCGGCGCAGACGCAGGCGCCGGCGGACATTTGCCCTATACTGTCGCCAGTTTGGCGATTGCTCCTACAGATCGTCACATTTTGCATCAGCGAATTGCGTTACGATTTTCGCAGATGCTGGAACAGGGCTTCGTTGATGAGGTCCGATCGCTGCGAGCCAGAAGTGACTTGCACGCCGGGCTGCCGTCTATACGGGCAGTGGGTTATCGGCAAGTGTGGGATTACCTGGATGGCAAGCTGACTGAGAATGAGATGCGTGAACGCGGTATCATTGCTACCCGGCAGCTGGCCAAGCGGCAGTTCACCTGGTTGCGTGGCTGGCCTGACGTGCACTGGCTTGACAGCCTGGCCTGCGACAATCTGTCCCGCACCTTGAAATACCTTGGGGCCATCTCCATATTGAGCTGAGTCCCTGCTGATTGCCGTCTATTCTTGCGAAGGGGCGGCCTAATTTATCGTTTTTATTGATTTTCTATTATTTATCCTTACAGGAGTGCGGCATATGTCAAAAGGGCATTCGCTACAAGACCCTTACTTGAATACCTTGAGAAAAGAAAAGGTCCCGGTATCCATTTACCTGGTCAACGGTATCAAACTGCAGGGCTCGATCGAGTCGTTCGACCAGTTCGTGGTATTGCTGAAGAACACCGTCAGCCAGATGGTCTACAAGCACGCCATCTCGACCGTAGTTCCGGCCCGTCCGGTCCGCCTGCCAAGCCCGACCGACAGCGAGCACGGCGACAGCGAGCCAGGCAACGCCTGATAGGAGCCTGCATTGTTCTTTGAGCGCCACGGTGGTGGTGAGCGGGCGTTGCTCGTTCACTTGGAAGGTCAGAACCCTGAGGCGCGCGAAGACCCGCAGGAGTTTCAGGAGTTGGCATTGTCGGCCGGTGCCGACATCGTCTCGCTGGTCACGGTGACAAGGCATCAGCCTTCCGCCAAATACCTGATTGGCAGTGGCAAGGTCGAAGAGTTGCACGACCTGGTCCATGCCGAACAGGTAGACCTGGTGATTTTCAATCACACCCTCACGCCCAGTCAGGAGCGCAACCTTGAACGTGTGTTCGAGTGTCGTGTGCTCGACCGTACCGGGCTGATCCTCGATATCTTCGCCCAACGGGCGCGTACCCATGAAGGCAAGCTGCAGGTCGAACTGGCCCAGCTGGAGCACATGAGCACGCGGCTGGTGCGCGGCTGGACCCACCTTGAGCGACAAAAGGGTGGTATCGGCCTGCGCGGCCCGGGTGAAACCCAGCTGGAAACCGACCGCCGCCTGTTGCGGGTGCGCATACGCCAGATCAAGTCACGCCTGGAAAAGGTACGCAGCCAGCGCGAGCAGGCGCGCCGTGGGCGCAAGCGCGCAGACATCCCGTCGGTGTCGCTGGTGGGTTACACCAACGCCGGCAAGTCCACGCTGTTCAACGCCCTGACCGAATCCGAGGTGTACGCCGCAGACCAGTTGTTCGCCACGCTCGACCCGACCTTGCGCCGGCTTGAGCTGAACGACCTGGGGCCGATCGTGCTGGCCGACACCGTGGGCTTCATTCGCCACCTGCCGCACAAGCTGGTCGAGGCATTTCGGGCTACGCTCGAAGAGTCGAGCAACTCCGACCTGTTGCTGCATGTGATCGACGCCCATGAGCCTGAGCGCATGGAACAGATCGAGCAGGTGCTGGCTGTGTTGGGCGAGATTGGTGCTGAAGGCTTGCCGATCCTCGAGGTGTATAACAAACTCGACTTGCTCGAAGATGTCGAGCCGCAGATCCAGCGCAACGCCGATGGCAAGCCGGAACGGGTCTGGGTATCGGCACGCGATGGGCGTGGCCTGGAGCTGGTCGGCCAGGCAATTGCCGAGTTGCTGGGGGATGATCTGTTTGTCGGTACCCTGTGCCTGGAGCAGCGTTTTGCCCGTTTGCGCGCGCAATTCTTTGCCTTGGGTGCCGTGCAGAGTGAAGAGCATGATGAAGAGGGGCGCAGCCTGCTGAGCGTGCGACTGCCCATGGTCGAACTGAATCGCCTGGTCAGCCGCGAAGGC
>Ga0160496_1000726_pt1 | contig 11674 bp, 13 predicted proteins | sample DIDPMG_2_FD_108231 | JGI IMG/M metagenome (GOLD analysis project Ga0160496, IMG submission 108231) | Enriched soil microbial communities from UW Madison campus, WI, USA - DID2937_E24_FP MG | ecosystem: Environmental > Terrestrial > Soil > Grasslands | place: USA: Madison, Wisconsin | collected...
CCACGCTGGCCTGCTTCGAGGCCCACAGGTACAGCGCGGCGCCCAGCATGCCGACCTGCATCAGCACCAGCATCAGCCCCTGCACGCCGCCGTTGAGCGTGCCGCGCACCCAGGTACGTTGGGTGCGCGCGCGCCACTTGCCGACCACCCAGCCCAGGCGGCGCTGCTCGCGGTCTTCGGCACCGAAGGCCTTGACCACCGCGTTGCAGCTGATGGCGTCGGCCAGCGCGCCGCCCATGCGGGTATCCCAGGCGTTGGCCAGGCGCGCCGCCGGCGCCACGTAGGCGAGCGACAGAAACACGGTGACGCTCACGTACACCACCGAGCCCAGTCCCACCACGACGCCCATGATGGGCCAGTGCGCGCCGAGCATCAGCGTGGCGCCCACCAGCATCGCCACCGAGGGCAGCAAGGCGATCAGCAAGGTGTCGTTGAGCAGGTCGAGCGACCACATGCCGCGCGTGATCTTGCGCACCGTGGAGCCGGCGAAGCTGTTGGCGTGCCAGTCGCTGGAAAAGCGCTGCACCCGGTAGAACGCGTGCGAGGCGATGTCGCTCATCATCTTCAGCGTGAGCCGGATGATGTTCATGTAGACGCCCTGGCGCAGCAGCGTGCCGGTGAGCCCGAGCGCGGCCAGCGTCATGAACGCCGTCAGCGCCGCCTGCCAGGCGAGCTCGTCGGCCGCCACGCCCGAGGCGACCGCGTCGACCAGGCGTCCGGCGAACAGCGGCGTCGCCACGTCGGCGGCGGCGGCGGCCAGCGCCAGCAGCGCGATCGCGACGATGCGCAACGGCTGGCGCGCCCAGTGTTTGAAGGTGAAGCCCAGGACCTCCTTGAAGGCCTGGCCGCGGAACATCGATTGTCTACTGGCCATATGACTGCTGGCCGCGCCACGCGCGGCACTCTCCATTGCGCAGGGATCCTGCCCTGCGGATTGCGGGGCCCCGGGGCCCCGGCCCGATGCGCGGCGCGGACGCGGAAGGCGGCCTTGCCCGTACACTCGGGTTTTCGTTTTCAACTATGCGCCGCGCAGGCGCGGGATCACCATGGATAACCAGGAAGTACTCATCGCCCTTGCACAGGCCATCCAGAGCATCGCGGCCAAGCAGGCCGTGGCCGAAGCCGTGCTGCAAAGCCTGATCGCCACCCAGCCCGCCGAACAGCGCGAACAGTTCGTGGCGACCTTTCTGCAGTCCACCGAAGGCCTGATGGTGAGCGGTGATGGGCAGCCCCTGACCGGCGCCACGCTGGCGCAGGTGACGCTGGCGGTCAATGCCTACCTGGAAACGGCGGGCAGCAAGCCGCTGGCGCCGCGCAACTGATCCCTGCCTCGGGATTTACGTTTTACGGCCCCGACGCACTGGGGCCGGCGACGGTCGCGGCGCGACCGTCGCATGAGGCAGCAGGAGTCCGCGCACCAGATGCACCGGCGACAGCGTCGCGGCACGATTGTTGGTTGTGATGGGCATCGCGGACCTCCTTTGCGGCAAATGGCGGCAAGCCTGCATTCTAGCGGCAAGCGCGCCCGCTTGCCGAGCCCCGCGTGCCGCGTGCGGGGTTCACTTGCCCAGGTCGACCTGATCCTGCAAGGCCTGCGCCGCCTTGAGCTGCGCCTCCAGCGCCGGCATGCGCTCCTGCGCATAGGCCCGCACCTCGGCATCCTTGCCCTGCAGCGCGGTGCGTGCGAACAGCGTCAATGCATCCTGGTGCGCCACCACGCCAAAGCGCAGGGCGTAGGCCCGGTCGAACTCCACGCCCTCCTGTTCGGCCAGCGCGGCCAGCTTGCCGTTGCCGCTGAACGAGGGCGCGTCGGGCACCGTCACGCCCTTGCGCTTGCCCAGTGCGTCCAGGCCGTCGAGCGCCTGCGTGAGCGTCTGACGCGTCTGCTCGGCATAGGCCTTGACGGCCGCACTCTGCGCCCGCTCGCTGGCGAGCTGGCTGCCGGCCAGTTCGGCCCGCGCACCCTGGGCGGCGCGTTCGATGAAGTCCCGGTCGGCGGCGTCCAGCGCGTCGGCGGCCGCCGCCGGCGCCACCATCGTGGTCGATAAGGCCACTACCGCGCCGGCCAGCACGCCCGCCAGCGTCAGCGCGCGCCAATGTCGTCCAAACCTGTTCATGGTTGCTGCCTCCTTTCTTGCGCAAGAGGGATGTCGAAGCGCGCCGGCAGGCACGCAATGAGGACCAGCTTAGCGCCCTGCGCGGGCCGGGGCGGTGACAGATCGTCGCCGTCGGTGCCTGGCGTGGGGATATCCAATTTTGTCCCCAGTTTTTGACGGGATCAATCGTGACGTGTCAACCGATTGAAACATAAGGACACCACTTTGCCATACAATGGAGCTTAATGACTTATTCGTCTGATTACATCGTCTGGTGGAATAATCTTTTCAAAAATACCGGGTTTATCCCTAGTCAATGCACATGCACAATGCAGTCATTGGGAAACACACAACGAACTGCGACGGATGTACCGCCGGGTCCGGATCCCAGATCCAAGAGAAACGGAGGAATAAACCATGAAGACCCTTACCAGCGCCCTTTTCCTATCGATGGCTGTCCTGAGCACCGGTGCTCTGGCCTCGCAAAACATCGAGCCGAACAACGTCCCGTTCCAGGGCGTGTACGGCCAGGTCGACGCCAGCGCCGCCAGCCGTGACCAAGTGCAGGCCGAGCTGGCCCAGTCGAAGGCCAACGGCACCTACACCTTCGGCGAAAGCGAAGCCTACCCGGCCGTCCAGGCCGACCGCGGCACCGCGGTGACCCGCGAGCAAGTGCGCGCCGAACTGGCCCAGGCCAAGGCGAACGGCACCTACACCTTCGGCGAGCTGGACTACCCGCCCGTCAAGTAAGCAGGAACCGGATCCCGCCGTATCGGGGGTCCGGGCAGGAACCGGGAAGGCAGCACGCGCCCGGGGCAGTGACCCAGGTCCGCTGTATACCTGGGGGCAAGAGCCGGGTCTCGCAACACACCCGGTGCGGTACGAACGCCGGCGCCCTGCGCCGGCGTTTCCTTTTTTGCGCGCGGATGAGGCGTGCCGTAAGCTGGGCGCCCGCCACAGGAGTTTCGCTCGATGCAAGATACCGCCGCCCTGCTCGCCCACTGGGAGCCCATGCTGCGCCGCCTCGCCGCGGCCGAACCCGACGGCGACGCTGCGCATGACATCACCCACCTCACACGCGTGTGGGGCAATGCCCGCGCGCTCCTCGACCACCATGCCGAGGCCGACGCGCTCGTGGTGATGGCGGCCGCCTATCTGCACGACCTCGTGAACCTGCCGAAGAACCATCCGGATCGCGCCCGCGCATCGACGCTCGCGGCGGACAAGGCCTGTGCGGCGTTGCGCGACGCGGGCTTTCCTGCGTCGCGGCTCGATGCGGTCGGACACGCCATCGCGGCCCACAGTTTCTCGGCCGGCATCGCGCCGCGCACCCTCGAAGCCAGGATCGTGCAGGATGCCGACCGGCTCGATGCGCTCGGCCCGGTGGGCCTGGCGCGCATGCTGCACATCGGCGCGACGCTCGGCCGCGCGATCGCGCATCCCGACGATCCGCTGGCGCGCGACCGCCCGCTCGACGACGCCCGCTACACGCTGGATCATATCGAGGTCAAGCTGGCACGCCTGCCGGCCACCATGCAGACCGAGGCCGCGCGCACGCTCGGCCAGGCGCGGCTCGACTGGATGCAGGCATTTCGCCACGGCTTCGCCGCCCAGTGGACCGGCGCCGCCCCCGACCTGCCGACCTGAATCCTGCGCCCGAGCGGCTCGATCGGCCCCTGCCGCGCGGCGATTTGGCCACGGCCCCGGCCGGGCGCACAATGACGGTTTGCCCGCCGTGCCCCGCGCCATGCCGCTCCTGAAAATTCGTTGTGTCCGCAACCCGTCGACCTGCAACCCGTCGACCTGCAACCGATTGACCTGCAACCCATCGCCCCGCAAGACCGCCACCGCCGCGCTGGCCGCCGCGCTGACTGTCTTGCTGACCTTCCTGCCCGGCGCGCGCCCGGCCCTGGCGCAGGCCGCGCCGGCCGCCGCGGGCGCCCCGGGCCAGCCCGGGGCCGAGCGTCCCCACCGGCCCGAGCCGCACATGGCGCCGTTCAATGCGGTCAACGCCTCGGCCGACGTGCTGGTCAATGCCCGCGACGCGGCCGCGTTCCTGCACGCCGACGCCAAGGACGCGCTGCCCGCGCTGGAGCAGGGCAAGGTCGAGGTCAACGACGTGCGCGAGAACTGGCCGCCCGATGGCGGCCCCTACACGCTGAACTACGCCTACCAGAACACCGGCGGCCTCATCCTCGTCTCCGGCGTGATCGTCAACCGCGACGCCACCCAGGCCCGCGCGCGCTTCCGCCAGACCGGCACCGAGCTGCGCGACGACTCGCTCAAGCAGGCCCTGCAGCTCAAGCCGCTCGACGGGCTGAAGGGCTGGCAGGAAGAGGTGCAGGCCTGGTCGGCGGCCGAGGGCGAACGCGAGACCCATCCGGCCGGCATCGTTGCCGTGATGCGACGCGGCCCCAACGTGGCCTACGTGATCGTGCTGGGCAAGGCGGCGCCCAAGACCGCCGCGGCCTTCAAATCGTTCATGGGCCAGAAGGCCGACCGCATGCTGACCTTCACGCCCGACCTGCCCGCGCGCTGAACGTCGCCCGCCGCGCCTGACCGGCCGTGCCTGGCCGGCCGCGCCTGACCGGCCTGCCAGGCACGGAAAATGCGTGCAGGCCGGCCGGGATGCCCTTTATCATGAGGGCGCCTTTTCCCCGACACACATAGCGAGGACGCGTGCCGATGCGCCTGAAGTCGCTGTTCCGTCTGGACCTGCTGCGACTGATCCTGGCGCTCGCCGTGGTCAGCGCCGTGCTCACCCTCATCAATGGCGTGCAGGCCACGTACCGCATCCAGCGCGACGTGCTGCTGCAGGCCACCCTCGAGGCCAACCGCAGCTACGCGGCCAAGCTCGCCGAAAACACCCAACAGTTCCTCACCACCGCGCAGCAGCGGCTGGCCTACAGCGCCGGCCTGCTGGGCGACACGATGGACGACGGCGCGCGCCTGAACGAAGAGGTGGCGCGGCTGCGCGACGCGCAGCAGGCCTTCAATTCCACCATCGTGGTGGGCTCCGACGGGCGCGTGCGCGCCGCCATGCCGGAGAGCATTTCGCAGCGCCTGGTGGGCACCCTGCTCTCCACCGTTGGCGCGCGCGAGGCGCTCGACGCGCAGGCGCCGGTCATCAGCCGCCCCTACATGTCGGCCGCCGGCAACCTTCTCATCCACATCAGTTACCCGATCCGCGGCGGCGACGGCAGCTACCAGGGCTACGTGGCCGGCACCATCTACCTGCAGCAGAACAGCGTGCTCCAGACCCTGCTCGGCGTGCACTATTACCGCGACGGCTCGTATCTCTACGTCGTGGACCAGGACCACCGCATCCTCTACCACGCGCAGCAGGACCGCGTGGGCGAGGTGGTCAACGGCAACGTGGTGATCGAGGCCGTGCTGCGCGGCGAGGCCGGCGCGCGCGAACTGATCAACAGCCGCGGTGTGCCCATGCTCGCGGGCTACGCGCCGGTGGGCGTCTCCGGCTGGGGCGTCGTGGCGCAGCGGCCGGTGGCGGCCGCGCTGGCGCCGGCCGGCGCGCTGATGGGCACGATGTTCCTGCATCTCCTGCCCATGACCATCGTGGCGTTGGCCCTGATCTGGTGGCTGGCCTACCTGATTTCCAAGCCGCTGCGCGATCTCGCCAACGCCGTGCAGGCCGCCGAGGCGCCGGAGGTCCCCCAGCAGGTCAAGGGCGTGCGCGCCTGGTACTTCGAGGTGCGCCAGCTGCGCCGCGCCGCCCTCACCGCCCTGACCGTGCTGCACGAACGCATCGGCTCGCTCAATCGCGTCACCCTCACCGACGGCCTGACCGGCCTGCTCAACCGGCGCGGCCTGCAGGCCACGCTGCGCGAGTGGCAGACGATGCGGCGGCCGTTCTCGGTGCTCGCGATCGACGCCGACCGGTTCAAGGCGGTCAACGACACCTACGGCCACGCCGAGGGCGACGAGGTGCTGCGGCGGCTGGCCCGCATCATGGTCAACCTGGTGCGCGGCGGCGACCTCTGCTGCCGCACCGGCGGCGAGGAGTTCCTGATCCTGCTGCCCGAGACCGGCCTGCAGGAGGCGTGCCAGCTGGCCGAGCGGCTGCGCAAGGCGGTCGAGGCGCAGGCGCCGGGCGCCGGCCGGGTCACGATTTCGGTGGGCGTGGCCTATTGCGACGGCGCCGCCGACCATCAGGGCCGCACCCTGCGTTGCGCCGATGCCGCACTCTATCGGGCCAAACAGCTCGGCCGCAACCGAATCGAGTGCGAGCCCACCACGGAAAGCGAGGCGGCAATACACTAGCGCCGGTGCGCGGCGCCCTTCAGTGTGAACCGGCCCTGTGCGCACCCCACAGCAGGGCCGCCTCGCGCAGCACCGGCAGGCCCCACGGAGACGCCATGTCCGCGAGTCTGCAAGCCGCCGTGTTTCGCCAGCTGCACCAGCAAGCCCAACCGCTGCGCCTGCCCAACGTCTGGGATGCCGGCAGCGCCGCGCAGATCGAGAGCCTGGGCGCCCAGGCGGTGGCCACCAGCAGCGCCGCCGTGGCCTGGTCGCTGGGCTACCCCGACAGCAACACCGTGCCGATGCACCTCTACCTGGCCCAGGTGGCGCTGATCGCGCGCGTGATCCGGATCCCGATCTCGGTCGACATCGAAAGCGGCTACTCCCGCACGCCCGAAGAAGTGGGCGAGGCGGTGGCCCGCTTCATCGACCTCGGCGCGATCGCGATCAACATCCAGGACGGCACCAGCGAGCCCGACCTGCTGGCGCGCAAGATCGAAGCCGCGCGCCATGCCGGCGAGACGCGTGGCGTGCCCCTGTTCATCAACGCCCGCACCGATGTCTATGCGCGCGACCTGGTCCCGCAGGGAGAGCGCGTGGCCGAGGTGCTGCGCCGCGCGGCGCAATACGAGGCCGCCGGCGCCGATGGCCTGTTCGTGCTGGGGCTGACCGACACCTTCGAGATGCGCAGCGTGGCCGACGGCACGCCGCTCGCGCTGTCTCTGGCCGCGACGCCCGGGCTGCCGCCGGTCGGCGAACTGGGCGCCTTCGGCGTGCGGCGCGTGAGCATGGGATCATTGGTGCCGCAGGCGCTCTGGCTGCAGGCGGGTGCGCTGGTGTCGGCCTTCCTGGCCGATGGTCGCAGCGAACCGCTGGTGCGCGGCGCGGGCGCCTACGAAGAGATCAACAGCCTGTTCAGAACCGCAACGGAGAACGCCCGATGACGATAGTGGTGCACACCGCCGACGCCCGCGCCCTGTGGCAGACCATCCGCGACAACATGGGCCGGATCGACGACGGCGCCGTGGCCGGCGACGGCACCTGGAAGAAAGACGACAGCGAACGCGCCACCAAGGTCTTCTACGCCCCCAAGACCGGCGAGTACGACAAGCGCGCCTATTTCGTGGGCACGGTGCGCACCGGCCAACTGCTGCTGCTCGATCTGCTGCCGGGCAACGAGCCGCTCAACTGGCAGCTGTTCGGCATCCTGCACGGCCGCATGGTCAGCCTGCTCATGACCGCGCACCCCGACGAGATCCTCTCGCTCAACGTGTTCCCGAACCGCCCCGTGCCCGCGGCCTGAGCCGCGCGGCGCCGGCTCAGCCGGCCATGTTCTGCATCATGCTGCCGGCCACGCCCATGGCCAGCACCGCCACGACCATGGCGGGCAGCAGCGACAGCAGCGCGCCCACCAGCGCATACTTGCGCGCGACCTGTGGCATCGCGCCCGCGACGGCGTTCGCAAGCACCCAGACCGAGTACAGCAGCAGCACGAGCACCACCTTGGCGGGCAGGCCCAGCGCGGTCAGCGCGATCGCGATGACCTCGATCACGATCGATGAGGCGGCGATGAGATTGAACAGGCTGCCCTCGCCGTTCCAGCGGCCGCCCACGCGCAGCCAGCCATACATCACCAGCCAGATCATCAGCGTCGCGCCCCACGATGCCGCCAGCTCCGTGGCCGTGAAATACGGCAGCAGGCTCGCGTGCTCCGCCAGCGCCGCCGCCGGCACGCCGCGCTGCGCGGCCGCCTCGAGGCCGGCCTGGGTTTCGTTCACGGCGCTCAGGAACGCCGTCAGGCTGACCGCCAGCACCGAGTACACCGGCGAGTAGTCGTAGCCCTGCATGGGCAAGGGCTTGAGAACGAAGGCGCGCCAGGCGGCGCGAAGCATGGCAATCATCGGAGGCAGAGGCGGGAGGAAGGTGGACGCGCCCGCGCCGTGGCGCGGCGGCGGGCAGAGAGGGGCAAGCATACCCGCGCTCATGCGCCCGGATCAAACCGGCGCGGCGCTGTGCGAAAATGCGGTGTTCTCTCCACGCGCAGGCCATCATGTCGACCAACGTCTTTCTCGAACGCTTCTCCGGCGCGCCCGTCGCGGCCCTGACCGACGTGCTGGCGCTGTTCGCGCCCTATGGCGAGATCACGCACATCGACGACCGCTTCGAGGTCCTGTTTGCCGACGGCAACGTGGCGCGCTTGGCCTGGATCGACAGCGCCGACGGCATGGCCGTCGACACCATCGGCTTCGAGGCCGCCGAGCTCGACGACCCGCTGCGTCACCTGGTCTACACCGCGCTGCAGCGCTTCGGCTTCGTGGCGCTCGACGACGAGGGTCGCCAGGCCTATGTGCGCGTGGGCCTGGCGCAGGCCGTGCCCGCGGCCCTGCGCGACGACCTCAAGGGCGGCGTGATCGAGGTCGGCCACCCCAACGAGCTCTGGCCCGACCTGCACTGAGCCCGGGCGGGCCGCCCGCTAGCGGCGGCCCCAGCGCCAGCCCTGGCGCAGGTCGTCGGCCATCGGCACCGCGGCCAGCAGCGCCAGCGCGCCGGCCAGCGGCAGGGTCGCGCCAAAGCCGAAATGCGCAAAGGCGTACGCACCGCCCACGCCACCCGCGAAAAACAGCATCACCAGCGTGGTCAGCACCCGCAGCTTGGCCCGGTCGGCGCGCACGTGCAGCGCCGGGTCGTCCACCTGCGCCACGTTCCAGTAGCAGAGCTTGCCGAGCTCGATGCCGATGTCGGTGACCATGCCCGTGATGTGAGTGGTGCGGATCTCGGCGCGAGAGACCTTGGTGATCATGGCGTTCTGCAGACCCATGATGAAGCACAGCAGCATCACGGTGACGGGCAGATAGAGCCAGCGATGCTGCTCCAGATTGGCGCCCAGCAAGCCGAACGCGAGCAGCAGCGCCGCCTCGAAGGCCAGCGGCAGCGCGTAGCCGCTGCTCAGGTGCGCGCGCCGGCCCAAGTTGATGAGAAACGCCGAGGCGGCCGCGCCGGCCACGAAGGACATCAGCGCCCCCGCCCCCTGCAACACCACGATCAGGCTGCCCAGCGCGAGATAATCGGCCATGCTCGATACGATGCCCGACATGTGCGAGGTGTATTGCTGCACGGCCAGGAAACCGCCCGCGTTGACGGCGCCCGCGACCGTGCTCAGGATGTAGGCGAGATGGCGGTTGGCCTCGGGACTGCGCTGCAGGGCGGTCAGCGCTCGCAGATAGGGTATCGCCACGTTGCCGTTCCGGATCTGTTGAGTAAGCCGCGTCATGATTGAAAACGCCGTCTCATTCTAGTCCCGCCAGGCGCGCGTCCCGACAAACTGTCGGGACACGACGAAAACCGCACCGTTTCCTTTCCAGGAGCCGCTTGCCCATGCACCGTCCCGTCCATCCCGGCGAAACCCTGCGTGTCGAAGTGATCGAGCCCGCCGCCCTGTCCGTCACGGACGCGGCCGGGCGATTGGGCATGTCGCGGGTCGCCCTTTCGCGCGTGCTCAACGGCAAGGCCGGGATCAGCGCCGAGCTCGCGCTGCGGCTCGAGCAGGCCGGCGCGGGCGCGGCGCGCGACTGGCTGGCGCGCCAGGCCGACCACGACCTCTGGCAACTGCGGCAGCAGGCCGCGCCCGCGGTGCGGCCCCTGCTGCCCGCCGCCTGAATCCCGCAAGCACGGCGGCCATCCCGAGGATGGCCGTTGCGGGCGCAACCGCCGCGCCTTGGATTGCGCTCAGTCGCGCGCGGGCGATGCCAGGGCGAGCCGGTTGCCTGCGCCGGGCGCGAGCCGCGCCGTCCGGACCTGCGTGCGCAAGGCCACCGCATCGGGCGCCTGGCGGCTGGCCGGCGTGCGGAACACCCCGATGGCCTGTGCCAGCGCGGCGGACTCCTCGCCCAGGTGCTCGGCCACGTGCGAGAGCTCGCCCACCAGCGACACGTTCTGCTGCACCACGCCGTCCATCTCGTTGACCGCCGAGCTGATGCGGTCCACGCCCTGCGCCTGCTCCTGCGAGGCGGTCGAGATCTCCTCCATCAGCGTGGTCACGCGCTCCACCGATTGCAGGATGTCCTGCATGGTGTCGCCGGCCTGGCTGGCCTGCTGCGAGCCCGCCGACATGCGGCCCACCGACTCCTCGATCAGGCCCTTCACTTCCTTGGCGGCCTGGGTGGTGCGCTGCGCCAGGCTGCGCACCTCGCCCGCGACCACGGCGAAGCCCTTGCCCTGGTCACCGGCGCGCGCCGCCTCCACCGCGGCATTGAGCGCGAGGATGTTGGTCTGGAACGCGATGCCCTCGATCACCGACACGATGTCGGCGATCTTGCGCGAGCTCTCGTCGATGCCGTGCATGGTGGTCACCAGCTGGCTCACGATCTCGCCGCCCTGCCCCACGATCGTGCGGCTTTCCTGGGTCAGCGCGGCCGCCGTGCGGGCGCTCTCCGCATTGCGCGCCACGGTCGCGGCCAGTTGCTCCACGCTGGCGGCCGTGTCCTGCAGCGAGCCGGCCTGCGCCTCGGTCCGGTCGGCCAGCCCCTGGCTGTCGGTATGCAGCTTGGCGATGGTGCGCACGTGATCGCTGGTCTTGCCGATCACCTCGCTCGAGATCCCGATCAGGCTCTTGCGCATGATGTCGAGATAGAAATACAGATTGCGCAGTTCGCCGCGCGCGTCGTTGCTGACCTCGTTCACGAGGTTGCCCGCCGCGATCTGGCGCGCGGCCTCTTCCGCGTTGACCAGCTGGCGGCCGAAGTTGCCCGCCACGCGCTGGCTGGCCAGCAGCAACGCCAGCACCGCCACGCCATAGCCGCCCCAGTACCACGGCAACTGCGCCGCCGGCGCCGCCTGCGCGGCCAGCCAGGTCGGCACGGCGCCCAGCGCGGCCGCACCCGCGACGAGACGCAGCATGGCCGGCCGCAGGCCGCCACGCAGCGGCAGGCCCAGGGCAGCGACGACGCGGCGCCAGCCGGCCGGCACGCGGCGGCCGTGCTTGAGCGCATAACCGCCGAGACGCTCTTCGGCCACCTGGCGATAGAAGGCGTCGGCCGCGCGGATCTGGTCTGCGCTCGCCTTGACGCGCACCGACGCAAAGCCCGTGACCTCGCCGTTCTCGATCACCGGGCTGGCATTGGCCAGCACCCAGTAATACCCACCGGACTTGTGGCGGTTCTTCACCACCGCGAGCCAGGGCTTGCCCGACTCCAGCGTCTGCCACATGTCCTCGAATACCGCAGGCGGCATGTCGGGATGGCGCACGATATTGTGCGGCTGGCCCAGCAGCTCTTCGCGCGTGAAACCGCTGATCGCCACGAAAGCGGGATTGCAATAAG
>Ga0160496_1000729_pt1 | contig 11566 bp, 13 predicted proteins | sample DIDPMG_2_FD_108231 | JGI IMG/M metagenome (GOLD analysis project Ga0160496, IMG submission 108231) | Enriched soil microbial communities from UW Madison campus, WI, USA - DID2937_E24_FP MG | ecosystem: Environmental > Terrestrial > Soil > Grasslands | place: USA: Madison, Wisconsin | collected...
CGTACACGCGGGGAAAGTTATTAAAAAAATAACTTTAAAACGTATGGGAGTCGGCGCGCGCAGTTGCCCCCACCCCGCGCCTGCCCGCTACATAGGTCAGTTTTGACGCAAATTTTTGCCCGAAGCCGAAGCTCGCCCCGCCCGGCCCAACGGCCCAACCGACGGGCATCAAATCTGACGCATTTTGACGCACTGATGTGGTAATTTATCAGCCAGTATGATGGCTTTAAGCAAATACTCAATTACGATTGCACTGTAATTAAGAGGGGAATATGGTTGCATTGAGCGGACTGGCAACACCGATTATCGGCAAGGTCTTCGCGGAAATTTACGCGGCAGGTAAAGCGAAGTATGAGCAGCAACTGGCTGCTATGGCGACCACTCGCGCTGCAGCGAATCTGTACAAGAAAATCTTGACGATTGAGAAAGTCAAAACCATTTGGCAAGTTGACAAGCCCGTAAATTTACGTCGCTTTTATTACCCATCAAAAATCCTTATCGAGGATCAACGAATCCCCATAGATAGTTTGTCCGATTTGAAATCATCCGAGAGTCATTTGATTGTTGGAACCATCGGGCAAGGTAAATCAACCTTGCTACGATATCTATGTTTAAAGGAATTAGAAAAAGGGGAACGATTTCCGCTTTTTGTCGAATTGCGGAGAATTACTAAAGAAGCGTCGCTAACCGATATGCTGAAGTCGACGCTCCAGACGCTAGGTCTGAAACAAGTCGATGATGATTTATTCCAGTTCCTGGCGGAATCCGGAAAGCTGGTTGTGTTCCTCGATGGCTTTGACGAGCTGCCACCAGACAAGATTCCGTCTGTTCTTCACGGGATTGAGTATCTCATTCACCTCTACCCTATTATGCAGATCATCGTTACCTCACGACCCAATAGTGGGATCGAGCAATCTGCCCATTTGAACGTCATCAGAATCGCGCCACTTCAACCCATTGATTTCGATGGTTTTCTGCGTAAAGTTCAGAATAAAAAAGAGGAGCGCGAGCGGCTTCTAGCTGCGATCAATCAATCCGCCAGTGAGATTAGCGCCTTGCTGAAGACTCCACTGATGTTGACTTTGCTAGTTCTCTCCTATCGGAGTACCAGTGCAATACCTCAGGATATGTCCGACTTTTATGAAAGCCTTTTCTCCACTTTGATATCTCGGCATGACAAGTCAAAGCCAGGCTACACGCGGCATCGCTACTGTGATTTAAGCGATAGAGAATTGCAGATCCTGTTCGAGGCATTTTGTTTTATCTCGCGAACAAAGTCTTTAAGCGTAATCATCCCTGATGCCCTCTACGAGATAACAAAGAAGGCGTCCGATCAGACCAGACTGGAATGTACTGACCAGCAATTCAAGGACGAAATAACAAAAGTTGCGTGTTTACTGGTTGAAGAAGGCGGAAAGCTATACTTCCTGCACAAGAGCGTCCAGGAGTACTACGCAGCTATGTTTGTTAAGCGTTCCTCTGATGCTTTTGCGCGATCTTTTTATGGAAAAATTCTTTCGCGCGTTCCTCATGACTGGGAGCAGGAATTAGCGTTCTTGCGGCAAGTCGATTCTCACAGATTTAATAAGTATTTTTTTATTCCAGGGTATGAGAAATTCTTTAACAATCTCGGAATTAAATTTGTAAATGACAACCCTATAGTAGATTCACGGTCAGTCAGAAATATTTGCGCGCCGCTATTCTTTCAATTTAAAGCAGACAACGACACGGATTATTATGCGCCTCCTCGATCAGCCTCATGGTCGTATCAGGTAGAAGGCGGTTATTACCATTTCGCATACGTTGCGAAAGTCAGCACCGAAACTTTAAAAGTGCTTCAGGGGTTTAGAAATTATGATGCAGACGGAAAATTTTCAGCATTGTTTACTTACCCCGAACTTGAGAAGATTCCGAGTGACGCGGCCGACGGTGATACTGATTTGACGTTCAAATTTACAACGCTGGCAGATTATTCGCCGAAGTTCCTCGAACAGGTCTTAGACGAAGTCCGCCTTGATATTAATTCTCTACATAAAACATTTCTGGAACAGAAACTGAATGTCAAGAGGGAAGAGGAAAAGGCTGCAAAGCTTATTGATTTTGATAGCACGGGAATTCTCGACTGATTTGCATGAAGCCAATTCAGTGGAGCCCCAGCGAAGAAAGGGTATAGCGCGGTGGATCTTAAATAAGTCGTGATACAGCTATAAATTAACTTGCAAATAATAAACACAAAGCCTTGGCGAGGGGCCAAGGCTTTGTTGCTGCCGAATATCGACGCTACCTATTATGAGTGGTGAGTGCTTTCGATTAAGAACGGTGGCGACAAACTTAATCCTCCATATAGGCGTTCCATTTCATTTAAATCTTCGCGGAAAATAGCGGGACTAACTTCCAAATATCGCCAGCAGCTAAAAGTAGGACTAGATTGCTCAGTTATTTTTTCTCTGGCTAGTTTAAGCCGTACTAATGCCGCTTCCGGATCGTCAAGCGCGAACTCTACGAATGACAAGCACTGTAGGGAATTTGCCGATTTTGCTTGCTCCAAGCTTAGGCGATCCCGCACATCTCTAAAGAGTTCGATTGCACCGTCCTCCTTACTCCAATATTTTGCCATCGCCAGGTTAAATAAGACGGATACGTCCGGCCAATCCATGGCATTGCTGCGCAAATCAGAAAATATCTCAATAGCTTGAGCAAGTTTTCCTACTCCCATATACCCCATCGCTAGGCTGCTCAAAGCATCATTTAAATTCTCGGCATCAATGCGATGTTGGCCAATTGCATCGGAAAGAATCCCGTTAGATAGAGATGTGTTGTGAGTGCTATCTCGTAGTTTGTCAACTAAAAATAGGACATCGCTATTTTTAAGGGCGTGTATTGCTGGGGAAGAACGGATTTCCTCTGTATGATGACGGCCAACTCTTGCGGCTATTTTAATAGACCAAAGTAGTTCACTTGGTTGCACGCCACCTGGCATCGAAAAAATCTTGTGAAGATCGTTCCAAATTGCCTTGCCATCAATTTCTTTATAGCGATTGAGTTTGGAGATCGCCCGATCTAGATATCCCAAAGGTTTATCAAGTCCGTTACGGATTGCTGAATCTAGCAAAATGTCAGCGTCCTCAAGATTGCCCAACACGCGCCTTGCCCGCGATAGCGCAAATAAAATCTCTGGATCACTTTGAAAAAGTTGCTCGATCTCATACAGGCGTTTATCTACAGAACCTTCATCGAGATTTGCCGTTTCTCTGCGGGACACTCCTCTTAAAAAATTAAGAGCAACGATCCGATCTCGAATATTTTCACGAGTAAGTTCCTCGGCTAGTTGCTTGTACTCAAGAGCTAACGGATTTTTAGGAAATTCTAAGGTGAATACAGACTCATTAATAAGTGCGAAAGAATTGTAATGATGAATAATTGCAGATGGATTTACATAATTCAGTCCATCAGAAAACTTTCCTAAAGCCTTTTTAAGAACGTCCTCATCGTCGTCGAGACTAGGAATATTTGAGGCAACGAAATGAAGCTTGGGTTTTCGGAGCTCCGGTATTTTAGATTGGGCCTTAATCTCGGAGGTGATTCTGGTAAGTCCCGTTAGGTTTTGCTTATTAGGCGAGAATAGCAAACATACAGCATCTGGTAATTGCCTGGTGCAGATTCCAGCAATGTCTGTATAACCGGTCCGAGAGTCAATGAATACATAATCGGGTCGTAGAAGAGTTTCCCACTGTGCGCGCAGATCCTCCATTAACAGATACCCGTTCTGGGAATCATATAAAGTCTGCCAATTAATTCCCGAAAACAAAGATTGATAGTCTCCCTTTTGGCACCCTGCCGGCATTATCCAAAGTCTATCTTGTGTATCTTCATATTTTTTAGAAAGATATAAGTAGTTTTCGACATTGGGTACTTCTTGGGTCGCAAGGTAATCGTTGATGAATTCAACGAGACCCGGAGTTTTGTCGCTGGTGTCGAGTAATTCGAAATCTGAAAGCCCTGGGGCTTCCAAGTCGAAGTCGACCATAAGTACTCGTCGGCCACTCTTAGCCAATTCCGCGGCGACATTGACTAGTGCCATGGTTCTTCCGACACCACCTTTGAACGAATAAAAAGTAACTACGTACATAGTCGATATTACCGATTGGCGGCACGTAAGGAAAATTCTTGACCTTTGCGTGCAAATTCTGAAATGGACTCTTGCTTAAGGCCGCGAGACTTAAATACCGTTGGTTTGCTTCCTAGAAGTGCTTCCTCCATACTCTTTCCAGCGTTGAGTAACTTTGCAACCTCTACGTTCTCTGGAATTTGAAGGAATCTCAAAAATAGGTCGTTGCTTCGTGTTTGGAGCAGCGCTCCTTGCTCCCACCTTTGAATTGTCGCAATTCCTAAACGAGTTAAATCTGCGAAAGCCTGTTGGCTACCTGCTACCTTGATTCGAAGCATCTTAATGTCACCCGGTGTTAGCAGTCCTAAGTGCGCGCATACCGCGTCATGACGAAGATTTGCGGCTTTTTCTCCAACGAACTCGTATTCGCAGTGCGCACAATGAAAGACAGGGATATATACAGAAAGCATTACTTTTTTGTCGCCAACACCGTACTCGAATTCCTCTCTTTCGGACCGTTCAACAACGTTCGCAGAATCGCAAATTGGACAAGTCATTGTTGCGCTAATGTCCATGTTTGACATTTTTTCCATTGTTTCTCTCTCTTAAAAATGTACCGTCAGCTTTTTTGGTCGAAGTCGCTATAGTGAAAGCTGCGTCCCACCACGCCCGGAGGAGCGAGCTGGAGTTTGATGTAGATAATTTTTCCATCGGACTGGGGTATCTGCATCACATAGCCTATTTTTCCTGGCGGCTTCTTGAGAACTTTCTTTTTCACAGGGTGCCCCTTTTTCAGGCATTCAGCGATGAAATCCCATGCTGTATTGTCTGTGAAGCAGTTGCCATCGCTATTTCTCGGATCAACTACCGTACCGGGTGACCAGTGGGTAGGACGTTCGCGGGAAAACTCTGAGATTCGGCATTTGGATTTCTCGCAAAGGCGGATAAGCTCCGCGCGAATATTTTCCGGGACTTCCTCTTCGCTCATATGATTTGTTCAACTGGCTAAAATTCAATATAAATTCGCTCAGTTACATCATATGATACAAAAGCCGCCTTGGGTACAAAAGAGTGACTGAGTCGTGTGTCGTGGGGTAATGCCTAGATTTTAGATGGCCAAAATATTATTGCTTTGGCAATTTTTTGGCTTTTGTGCGGCCAAGCGGGAGACTGCGGTTAGTGCAGGCTAGCTTAACGCGATGTCTCCAAAAGCCAAATCCTGCCCCCGCAACCAAATACCAGAAAGCCGTTATCAGCGAAAGCCGATAGCGGTTTTTTGCTTTTCGGGCGGTGTGCTTACCACGTCAGCCCGCCTTTTCCTCGGATCGAAGGGGCCCGGTTCCATCTCAATTGTTGAGGCGTCCACGCGCCGAAAGATCCCGCTTTAGAGTTTTACTAATTGGGTTATCAGCTGAAATGCAGCTGTTTGTTGACGTATTGCCCCAGAAGTCCGGGGCTTTCGAGCTCAATCACAATGCCGCGACTGCCGCGACAGTAGGTTTGGCCTTTTTTAAAGACTGCGCTGTCGCCGTACTTCTGAAAAAATGCTGCGAAGCATCAGAGGCAGCAATATTCAAATACAAGCCTTGCCCCGATGCATCTAGGCGACAACCTGCTGCGAGCTTGCTGAACGGAAAGTCAGCGAAAATATTGCGCTGCCAGATGCGCTCACTCCCAATAATTTGGAGTATTCTGGATGTTGGCTAAAAAATAACATCAGAATTCTGGGGAGTGTATGAACAATAAAGACCACTTTCTTACCCTGGATGGTTTCCGAGGGATAGCTGCTCTTTTGGTTGTTCTACGCCATACGCTCCCATACTTCGACGGCAACCCGTTTTTCTCCAGCTATCTCGCCGTCGATCTCTTCTTCCTGTTGAGCGGTGCAGTGCTGGCCAGGTCATATGAAGCCAAATTGCTTACTGGCATGACTTTGCGGGAATTTTTGAAGGTCAGGCTGCTCAGGCTCTACCCACTGTATTTTTTGGGCATGATTCTGGGAATCATCGCTTCCTTGACTGATTCCCTGCCTTATAAGGGCCATACCGCCATATCTGCCGTGTTCGGCATGATGTTGCTGCCGGCGCTCTACACAACCGTTCTTTTCCCTTTGAATGGACCGGCGTGGTCGCTCTCAGCCGAGCTGATGGTGAATGTCGCATATGCCTTGAAGATAAAAAAGCTAAGTGATCGGGTATTGCTCACTGTCATGGGCGTATCACTGCTTTGCCTCATCGTATTTTCGCTTTACTGGCCTGCACATAATTTTGATGCCGGGTTTTATAGAAAGACCTATTACGTCAGTTTCCTGAGAGTTGGATTCTCTTTTGCTGCGGGCGTACTTCTGTATCGGTTATTTCTGCGCAAGGGCGTTCCTACGAAGGTTGATAATTCGAAGGCGCTCCTCTGCATTGTCGCGGTGACGCTGATTCTTGCGGCGTCGCCGGCCAAGTCGCTTCTGCCACTATACGATGCGTTAGCAATCGCTATCGCATTCCCGATCCTTGTATATGCCGGGATGCGGTATCAGGTAAGTGGTTTCCTGGCCACGGCATGTAAGTTCTTCGGGGCGATCTCCTACCCGATTTACATCGTACATTTACCGGTTGCTGAATTCGTGAGGCAGCAATATGAGGTGATCACCGGCCAGGAGATTCGCGTCCATGCACCTGTTGCTGGATTCGTATTTGTGGCGGCCCTGATCGTCTTCGCTTGGCTATTGAACAAATTCTATGATGAGCCTGTTCGCCGTGCTGTCGGCGCTTGGCTCAGTGGCCGCAAACCTGCGGCAGGTACGCCGCCCCCTATCCAGAGCGCTTAATTGCATTTGGCCGCTCCCCGGACCGCGCAAACATCGAGCCCCGAGCCTTCGAATAGAGGCTCGGGGCTTTTCTTTGCAGCTACTCTCCAGCGTTTTGATCCCCTGCATTTCAAATGAAATACAGGCAGCGGGATCTGAAATGAGTTGGAAGGCTTCTCCCGTCATGATGTCTACATGCCCAGCCGCAATACCGCGGTGGCACCCAAGAGGAGAACACCATGATGAACCAGGTGATTAACAATATGCTCAGCGACGTGGCCCATCCTTTCATCCATCTCGCTGGTAGTGCGCACGGTATGCTCGAATATTTCGGACGCAGCTTCGGGGTTCTCTAAGGCTTATCCCGTCAGGCCAAAGCTATGCGTGCCGAAGACGGCCCGCGGTCGGTCCTGGCCATTGCGCAGAGAGCAGTGCCTTGCGCTGACTGCGGCTACGGCCGCGATGCGGAGCGCAGACCTTGGGTGCCCTGGATTGCCTCCCCGAAAATTTCGTGGATGCTTTGTGCCGTATAGGCCGGGAGCATGGATCCCGGCGCTGTAGAACCTCCCAATCCCCCTGAGCCTGGGACTAAATTGGAATACCTGATTTCGACGTTTCCCATTTCCTTCACGCGTAGAACTCGGTGCGTATCCAGCTTTAGTCTTTGTCTCTTCCCTTGCATCTCAGCCCAGAAAACAGACATGGCCAGAATTGACGATTTTTTGTCAGCTTTATCCTGATCGAGTTATGCCGACGGAACCCGTCCTTCTAATAGGATGTTCGCATCCGGCCAAAACTGGTCCCCCCCATTGGAGAAAAAATGCTTGAGTTACGACCCGGCTGTGAATGTTGCGACAAGGACCTCCCGCCAGAATCGACGGATGCTAGGATTTGCTCCTTCGAGTGCACCTTCTGTAATGATTGCGCGACGGACATCTTGAAGGGCAAGTGCCCTAATTGCGGCGGGGAACTGGTTGCACGCCCGCGAAGACCCAGTGAGAAGCTGGCGAATAATCCGGCGACGACGGAGCGCGTGTTCAAGCAAAGCGGTTGCAAACCGGCTGCTTAGCGTTACAGCACAGCCCCCCTGGAAGATTTGGAATGGTCATGCCTTTGGAGATATTGCCAAGCACCTGAGTTGCTTTCCGAATTTAGATGCCCCTTTGCTCGAACCTTGACGAACTCGCTGACCCAGGTACTGGCATACGTTTGGCCATGGCCCACGCTGCCTCAAGCATCGCCGGTAGTGCAGGCCACAACTGTCGAAAGCCGTAGTTACACCTTCGGAAGCGGGAAATTCCACACGCTGCTCCACCCGGAAATGGGGACGAGGTCAGAGCGGGAGCTGCAACCAGCAAGGCAGCGCCAATCTCTTCCTGGCTTGCGTCGCCCGATGTGCTACCGCCAGGCCTGTCGTTGCTTGGCTCAGTGACCGCAAACCTGCGGCAGGTCCCTCCCTATCCTGAGCGCTTAACTGCTTTTTTTAGCTACCCTCCGACGTGTTGATTCCCGACATTTCAAATGAAATATGGGCAGCGATATTTGAAATGAATTGGAAGCCTTCTCTCGGCATGATGACTACATGGCCAGACGCAATACAGCGCGGCGCATTCAACCCAACAGGAGAATCTCATGGCAGCCATCGGACCAATCTGCGACGTCCTGGTACGTATCTATCAGACCTGCGCCCCTCATGTCGCTGACCTGCTTCAGCGCGCAATGTAAGTACTTGATCCGACACCAACATTTAGCAAGGAGAAGATCATGATGTTTGCGGCCTATCCATTAGTTACTGGTGCCTTGACTCAAATTGTTGCCTGGGCGGGGGCCCAAGTCATTACGATGCTTGCATATTGATCGTCGGGAGCCAGATCGCAATCACTATCTCGACGCATGCCAGAGGTTTTTGTTGATCTGCTCGCGGATTTGAACCTCCAACATGTGGGTCGGCTTTAAAGACAAATCAACACCTATCAGGAGAGAACCATGGAATACCTACTGCAAACAGCCTTGGGGCTGGTTAATCTGGAAGTCCCGACATTAATGGCCGGTTGGTTCGTCAGGGTCATCTGAGGCCCAATCGACGCGGAAGATGTTAAAATTTTGATAACATTTCGGGCCGACCCACCTCGCTGCCTGGGTGCGCCGAGGTTCTGCAAATCGGCGCTATGCCTGGTTTCAGACTGGGCTCGGCGAGTGCACTTTGCCTGTTCCAGTAACGCCTGAAATATACTCTGCCTCTTTGGCGCATATCCGATGCGCATCACAGACACGAAAGTAGCGGGGAATCGAGATGGGCGCGTTGAGGTTGTTGCTGGCAATATTGGTCGCGTTATCGCATATGGGAATATCGGTAGCGGGACACAATCCTGGTGTGGTTGCAGTTTTCTCGTTCCTGGCCATCAGCGGTTATGTCATGACCGCTTTGATCGACAAGAATTACCGGCAGATATCGTCGATTCCTTCTTTTTATCTTGATCGGGCGCTGCGGCTGTACCCGCAATTCCTTTTCTACTTTGTGCTGTCGAGTCTGGTCATCTATTTCTACCTTCCGGCCAGCGCTGCGTTCAACTCGCTGACCTGGGAGAACATCGTTCCAAGTCTGGCCATCGCGCCACTCGGGCTCTACATGTTTGGGATCACCTCGCCGGAGATCGTGCCACCGGCCTGGTCCCTGGGACTGGAAGCATTCTTTTACCTCATCATTCCATTTCTACTGATATGGAAGCTCCGCGACGTCGCTTTCGTGATTTCCCTGGTGATTTCGGTGATTGCAGCGACAGGCTTGATCAATACTGACGTGTGGGGATACCGGTTGCTCCCAGGTGTGCTGTTCGTCTTCCTGTGCGGCAGCTACGTTTTTCATCAGGAAAAGAAGGGACGCGTCCTGATCATCTTCGCCTGGGGCGTGTATGCAGTTCTCTTCGCTTTCATCAAGTGCGGTTTCATCAAGGAATCTCCATCGAATGTCGAGATCGCAATGGGAGTGTTGATCGCGATACCCGCCATCTATTTCTTCTCCCGACTAGGGCAGCACAAGATCGATGAGTTTCTTGGAAATATCAGTTATGGCGTATTTCTCAATCATTTCGTCTTCATCTATCTGTTCCAGGGACTGAAGATGGATGCGCCCTACAGTTCCGTGAGGAGTCTGGCGCTATTGCTGGCTTTGTCGTTTTTCACCAGCTTTCTTTCTTACTTCCTCGTTGAACGCCCGGCGCTTCGACTGCGGCACAAACTCAGAAAAGCCCGCTTTCCGTCCAGTTCATCACCCGCCTGAGGCGCATCGCGTTCGTGTTAGGATTTGACCCCAACCTTCATTCTTCACGAAAGAGAGATGTCCATGTCGGAACAGGATCCCTGGATCACCCGCGCCGAAGAGCTCAAGACGCAGATGGAAGCGCTGCTGGTGGCGCAGCTTGAGGAATATGAACAGATGACGGTCAAGCTCGAACAGTGGAAGCAGAATCCCGGCGGTTCGTGGTTGACCGAGCAGGATTACCGGCCCTGGCAGGAAGCCCTCAGGAAGCTGGAAGCGGCGCAGCGTGACTTCGATGCGCACATCAGTTCGCGTGTGAAGAAATAAGCAGACTCCTGCGCCAAGCTGCGCAGCCAGGCCTGGCCCAGACGGACGCCGTGACAATACCTCGTCACGGCGTTTTCGTTTCTACCTTGGTCCGATTCAGGACTTGAGCGCATCATCTTCCCTGGCACTGCAGGTCGGGGTGGAGCGCCGTCGGCGTCGCTTGCTCCAGCGGCGGGCGCGGTCAACCACGACTTCCATGTATTGCTGGCTGGTCTCGGGTTTGAGCAGGTATTCGACGGCGCCGGCTTCGATCAGGTCAGGCATTCCAGGTGGGTAGTCGCTGTCCGGGAAGACCACGATAGGTACGGCGCGGGTCGCCCGCCCCGACTTCATGGCCAGGATGAAATCCAGACCATTGTTTTCCATCATGGCCGGGTCGAGGAAGATCATGCCCGGCAGTACGCGGTCACTTTCCCGTCGGCCGCCCGACAACAGGCGCTCTATGGCGGCATCGGCTTCGTCATACCATTGCAGCACGCAATGAAAATTGTTGCGCCAGAGCGCAAAGCGCGCCAGCTCTACTGCTTCGCCGTTCGACTCTATCATCAGTATGATCGGCGGTTTCATGATCTCGTCCTTCTCTGCAAGTGACCCTGATCACCGTTGCTGCGCCAAGGAATGATGGTTGCCTCTGCGGGCGTTTCTCCTGGCGTCTAACTTCAACTGCAGTCTGACAAAGATGAAGGGAAACTCATATCATGATTTTCCTGATGAGGCGTCTCTGTCGCTGCGATGACATTGGCCAACCAGTGCCGCGTGGTTCCCGGCTTGTGGGAAAGCGAGGATGTTCGGGTGGCGAGCCAAGGCCGCGATTGCAGTGTAAGCTGTTCGCTTCGAGCAGCGACGCCTCACGATAGAGTCGATCAAGCCAGTCCCATGCTATGGGAGGCGCGGTGTGGCGCAAACGCCCCGGCTCCAGTGCGCAGGGCGCCGGCCCAGTGGCGGCCCGTGGTGGCACGGGGCTTGCTGCATTTCAATGGGACGCCGGAGGCCGCTTGTCCTTCCTGCAGGCAGCCCGGTGTTCCGGATTTGAACAGGCAAAACATCATCATGAACGCACCATTGAAAACAG
>Ga0160496_1000731_pt1 | contig 11553 bp, 4 predicted proteins | sample DIDPMG_2_FD_108231 | JGI IMG/M metagenome (GOLD analysis project Ga0160496, IMG submission 108231) | Enriched soil microbial communities from UW Madison campus, WI, USA - DID2937_E24_FP MG | ecosystem: Environmental > Terrestrial > Soil > Grasslands | place: USA: Madison, Wisconsin | collected...
CTCAAGGTCGGTGAACAGTTGCGCGTCGAGCGCCTCGGTTCGATAAGTTCGATTGAAGCGCTCAATGAAAGCATTCTGATTTGGCTTGCCCGGCTGGATATAGCGGATCGCGATGTCCTTTGTGCTAGCCCATTGGGTGAACGCCTTTGAGATCATCTCCGGACCGTTATCCAGCCGTATTGCGTCCGGCGGCCCATAACGGCACGCTCGGCATCGCGGCCATCTTGCGACGGTTCAGGGGGAGGGCGTGGGTGGCTTTTGCCGGGCGCTGTCAGCGAGCAAAACAGCACCGGCGCGTGGGGCGGTGTTGGTGAACAGCATCATCAAACAACTGGGGCAGACTATTCGCTGATCAATCCCAGCGCTTCGCCCCACACTTTCCACAACCTCTGCCTGCTCATCTGGCTCAGTTCGACGGGGAAGTTCAACGGCCCGACACGACAACCCCTTTCTGGTCAAGTTCATAACGCACGCTAGAAATATTAGCTGTGGAGATCCAATGCATCCAAAATCAGACAAATTTCCTGGAGTAATTCAGCTACAACGTTCCGCCGAACTTCAATGCGCGTTTCCAACCTACATTGTTCTAGGGGCACCATCCGCAGCATGTACCGTAAAAAAACTCGTTGCCTGACTATAGATCAGAGTAAGACCCCTTATTTCTGGTAAGGCCACTTCTTTAAATATCGTTCCTCTAGTTTTTCTGCAGACTTTAGAACACCGCTGGCCTCATCGGGAAAAAAGGTAGCATAAACACGAGCCGCGATTTTCATCAAAAACACATAGTCGAACACTGAAATGCTTGAGGTTTCCATATCACCCAAGAAAAAACTGACTTCATTGAAATCCTTGGGATCATCCCAGTCTTGATCAAGACAGTAGAAAAATCCTTCACTTACCGAGAAGCCGACCCCCTTCGAAGCGTCATGTATAAGCGCTGGAAAACTAGTCCTTCCCCTCGCGATAGAAGCCTTTATCAATTCGTAGAGATCTTCATAATTCATACCCGTTGAGGCAAATGACTCCTTGAGCCTCTCGAGCCAAACCAAATTATTCATCATCTTTTCCTAGGCGGCATGGTTATAAAGGAATTTGTTATTTCCCCAGTCGTGCTATTGCGTGTAACCTTGAAATAATAGCCATCCACTTTAATGCTGGCCTCTCTCATTGTAGGATTGTTTATAAACAAAGAAACGGCTTGAATTGCGGCACGCCTAGACATATCAGCCACCTTGCTATCTGGTAGAATCTTTGGATCGTATGTCGTTTTTGTGGATATCGGCTTGTACCCGCCAATCAATTCGCCATTGGTGTTGAGTCTAGGCAACTGGTAGCTGTAATCGACAAGGCCAGGATAATGGGCATCGGTGATTTTGTTGGTAACTTTCGCGCCAGTTATTTCAACCGACTCCAGAAAGGCGTCGCGGTTGTGAGCACCAGAGATTGTTCCCGATTTACTATTTCGCACTCCAATCTGGGTGTTATGTCCGAGAACTGATTCGCCAAAATTCTTCGGAAGCATGGAAGCTGTTGGCGATCCACCACCTTTCACTCCTGCAACCGACGCCTTACTAGACCCAACAGCGCCCACTGCCGCCGCAGCCCCTGCTACACCCGCCTTCGTTATCTCATCCCACGCAAGCTGCTTGGCCTGATCGCCTCCCAGCAAGAGGTAATTCTTGATCGCAGCATTGCGGTCCGCATCAAGCATTACCGACGCGGATATCTTTAGAATCGACCACTCCTCCCACTCGGACGCGCTCAGCCCGCCGTCACTACGCAGCTTTTCCTCCAGACTCGCAATTCGGCTGTTGTACTCCCCGAGCCGAGCCGTTGCTGCTTCTATTTCTGCTTGACAAACGTCCAAGCTTGCGCACTGCGCCAACGACTTTCGGTTCCGATCGTCGATCTCCTTATACTTTTTCGTGACACGCCGTTCGCATTGCGTGTCGAAATTGCATTGCGCCTTTTCTTGAATTCGCGCTTGATGTTCCGGCACGCTCAAGGCGTTGTTTTCGGTCTCGTTGGTGGCCGCGAACACCGCCTCGGCGCCAGACACGCCTGACGCGTGTGCGATTCCCGCTACCAGCGAGCCGACCAGGTTGCGACGCGCCTCCTTCTCCTCGGGCGTCATTGCTGATGCATCGCCACCCAGCAACGCATTGAGCACAGCCCCAGAACCCGCACCGAGCGCACCCGCGCTGCAATCGCTGCCCTTGCCGGCAGCTCCCGCGCATCCCACGATCGTGTGCATTGCGGCGCGAGCCGCTTCCGCCTGCGGCCCTTTTCCCAGTGCCGAGACGATCTCCTTTACCTGGGACGCCGCCAACCCTTGCAAGTAGTTGACCGCAACGGCCTGTATCGCGTCACCGGCGGCGCCGGTCACATTGCCGCTCGCAGCCCCCACGATCGCGGTCAGCCAACGACGGCTCTCGCCAGCCGGACCCCAGGTCTTCGCAGCCTCCAAGGCCTGCTGCAATTGATCTCGCCGTGGTCCTTCGGGCTCATTCTTCAGCGCCTCTTCCAGCGCTTTGGCTTCCTTGGTCCGATTCGTCAGGAACTGCCCCACCTGCCGCTGAGACTCCGACACAATCTCGAACCCCGCCTCGATCTTCTCCTTGTCAAAGATCGGCTTGAGTGCGTTCAAGGTATCGGACGACGTGTCGCGGTTGAGCGAGGCGAGCGTCTCGGTTGCCGTCATTCCGGAGAGATCCTGCTGAGCGACGGCATCGCGGATGAGCTCCGTACCGCCGCTGATCGCGCTGTACGTGGTCGAGCGGTCTCGGCCACGGGCGGCGCTCGCCGCCGGGGTTCCCATCCCCGGCCCGCCCGATGTCTGGGGCACGCTCGTGCCCGGCTGCGCCTTGGAGCCGCTGGCCACGTTGCCCTTGGCGTCCGTACCCAGGCCAGCATTCTTGCCGCCCGAGCCGCCCCACCCGTACCCGCCACTGATCCCGACCTGGCTCGCCTTGTAGCGGGCGCTGTTCTTCACGTTCTCGGTCAACAGCGTGCCCGTCGCCAGCGTGTTTCGCCCGTCGGCCACGGCCTGGCCGCTGCTGGCGATGAGCCCGCCGATCAGCGTCGTGTTGTTCCTGACACCGACGTTGAAGCCGCCATCACCTGCCTTCAGGCCCGCCTGCTCCGAGGCTGACTTGAAGTTGCTCTTCATCTGGCCTTGCGACACGTTGCCGGAGATGCTGCTGGTGCAATAGCCATAGCAAAGACTGCCTGCGATGCCGGCGCTTTGCTGTTTGGACGCGTAGGTGCTGATGTCCTGCAAGGTCTCGATGCGCAGGTTGTTGCCTACCGACGCCACGATCCGATCTGCCTGGCCGACGGCGCCGATCAGCGACGTGTCGCGACCGGACTGCAGGCCAAGCACCTTGCCCGCCGTGACGGTGCTGCTGCTCCAATGGATGTCCTTGCCATCTGCCTTGCCGCGCGCGCCACCGGCCGCGACGTTCAGCGTGAAGCCCAGCCCCCGTGAGCCCGCCGTCACACCGACGCCGATACTGGCGTTGGTGCGCTTGTTCGTGCTGTGCTGCACGGAGGTGTTCCGGGCGGCCCTCAGGACAATGTCACCGTCCGCCTTGATGGCGACGTCGTTGCCGGCCGACAGGCTCGATCCCGTCACCGTCACGTTGGAGGCCTGGCCGCCGCCTTGCGCGAGAACGGTCAGGTCGCCTTCGGCGGCCACGGTGGACCCGCGAACCGACGAGGATTCCCGTTTCGTGGTGCTCTGGCTCTTGCTCGATCCCAGGTCGATGCTGATGTTCAGGCCGCCCGCCGCGCGGGGGTCTGCCTGGATCGCGTCATGGGCGTTGACGCCAGCCCATCCTGTCGTGGCCAGGGCCAGCCCCTGCATGACCTTGTTGTCGGTCCTGCCCGCCGCGTCGCCCATCTTGCCGGCGGTCTGCATCGCACTCACGAGAGGCGTGCTTGCGTTGATGCTGAACCCGCTCTGCTTGACCTCGTGATACGCCTTATCGCTGGCAGTATCGGCGACCGCCCCGATACGCACGTCTCGCCCGACCATGGCGACGTCGCCCTGCCGCGCCAGCACATTGCTGCCAACGACGTTCAGCGAACGACCGGCGTTGATCAGCGTATCGCCTTGAACGCTGCCGACGGTGCTTGCGGTGTGGAACACCCTGGTGCCGTCGAGAATGTCGGTCTGCTTGCGGGTGCCGTAGCTCAACCCGCCCATCGCACCGAACCCGGACTTCTTGATGTGCTCGTAGTCGTAGTGGGCTGAAGTGTTTTCGCCTGCAACGATATCGACGTCGCGCCCGCCAGACATCACCAGGTCGCGTTGCGCGCCGACATTCGAGCCAACGACGTTGACATCCCGGCCGGCCATCGCCATCGTGGTGTCGCCGGTGAAGGTTGAAGCCACGCCCGCGGTCCACGACGCTTCCTTGATGCGATGCGTCGTCTTGCTGGACCAGAACCCCCTCGTCTTGTAGTAGATCTCGTTGTACGTATACCCGCTGGAATCCCCCGCCAGCACATCGATGTTGCGTCCCGCACCCATCGCCAGCTGCTTGTCGGAAGACACTTGCGCGGCAATCGCCTTGATGTCCTGCGCGGCCATCAGCGTCAGGTTTCCGGCCGCGGCAATGCGGGTGCCGACGTCTTCCGTCGTGCGCATCTCCGACCGGTTCTTTTTGCCGAAGTTGAACGACTCCGCGTAGTTCGTGCCGGCGGCGGTCAGGTTGATGGCCACGCCCGCGCGGATGCTGGCGTCGCGGGTGGCGGCGATGGCCGCGGCCCGGGCGTTGACGTCACGGCCCGCCTGCACGTTCAACGTACCGGCATCGATGCGCGCCACCCCGTCAATGAGGGTGTTGCTGATGCCGCCGCGAACATTCGATTGCGTGCTGGAGGTGAGCGTGATGTCGCGGCCCGCCGTCAGCGCGATCGCGTCTCCCTTGAGCAGCCCCGCCAGATTGTCGATGTCGTTGCGCGCATGCAGGTTGACCGTCTTGCCCTGGATCGTGCCCACGGTGTTGCGCACGTTCTGCGCATCGACCACCAAGGCATTGCGCGCGACGATGGCGCCGCTGTTGTCCACGCCGCCCGTCGTGCTGATCTGCGTGTCGCGGCCGGCCATCAGCGTGCCGTCGCCGCGCAGGTCGCCCGGCTTGACGGCCAGGTAGACCTGCGGGGCCAGCACCTGTTGCTGCGTGCCGTCTGGCAGCGTCACGGTCTGCGCCACCATCCAGACGATGTCGCGGGTCAGGCGCCGAAGCTGCTCCACGGTCAGGGCGGTGCCCACCGACAGGCTGAACGCATTGGCGAAGTCGGCGCCCGCCGACAGCAGCGCCTTGTACTGGGTTTCGTTGTCGGTGTAGTCGCCGACGAAACGCTGGCCGGTGGCCAGCATGAGCTGCTCGGCGACCCGCTTCTGCTCGTAGAAGCCATCGCCCAGGCGCTTGAGAATGTGGCCGGGATCCTGCTTCAGTTTCTCCAGCAGGAAATCGCTGGACACCACGGTGCGCGCGCCAATGAACCGGCTGTCGGTGGCGATAAGGTAGGGCGCGTCGGGCGCCGTGATGACCTGGTACCGCTTGCTGCTCGGAAGAGTCGGCGGCAGCACCACGATGGCGATGGTCTGCCTGCCGGGCAGCGTGATACGCGTCAGCGTCGCAGGCGGCAGCGTCTGGTCGACGGTGCTGCCGTCGGGTTGGCCGGACGGTGCGACCGCGGCGCCGCCGTGCGCCGCGCCCAGGCCGGTCTCGATGCGTTCGGCCTGGACGGTGGCGTTGTAGTCGGAACGGTTGTACTTGCGGGAGTCGTTCTTCTCGTAGGTGTAGGCCATGGTGCCGACACGATCGACCGTGCGCAGCCCCTCGGCGCCGACGTTGCTCAGCGTGCCGCCCTCGGTCTTCAAGGTACCGCCGGCGAGGATGCGGCTCCTGTCGTTGATGATGTTGCCCGACAGGCGGGCGTTGGCGCCCACGATGATCTTGCCCGGATCGCTCTGCGTGATGCGGGTCTCGCGCGCGATCTCGGTCACCTGATAGAAGGTGAAGTCCTTGATCATGCGGCTGTTGCGGAAGTCGGCGTTGAAGGCCTTGATCTTCTGGTTCAGCGTGTCGTAGAGAACCAGGTCGTGGTCGTACCGGGCCTGTTGCTGGGCCAGGTCCGCGGGGCAACGCCGGCCGCAGGCGTCGGGCGACGGCGGCCGCCGGATGCCGCTGGGGCGTTCCACGTCGAATACGGCCCAGATCTTGGCGTCTGGTTCGTAGCGGAACTGGGCGGGGCGGGTATGGCAATCGCCGGCATCGCCGCCGCCGCAGTGATAAGTCTCGGGAACGTACGCCAGGCCGATCGGCGCGCTGACGCCCGCACGCCCTTGCTGGTCTCGTTGGATGTTGCTGTAATCAAACGGCGGCCCGTACCGGCTTTCCGGATAGCGCGCCGACGGCATCAGCAGGCGCCGTTCGTCGTACGGCCCCATCCAGCTCGGATCGCGGCCGCAGATGGATTTGACGGTATTGCAGAACCACATGCCCGTGCCATCGACGATGTCGGTGGTGCCGTCCAGGCGATAGAACCACTTGGTTTCGCGGCTGACCTCGGCGGTTTCGCTGGCGAAGTGCAGGTTGCGATTCCGGATGCTGGCGGCGGCGATGTCCGCGTTGCGCGCGGCCTCGAGGGTGGCCGATTCGTTGGCCAGCAGCGTCGCCTGCCCGGTCGCCTTGCCGGTGCCGTCCAGTGCGCCGCCGATCCGCAGGTCGCCCGCCGCATGGACCAGCGCATGTTCGCGGTTGGTCAGCGTGCCCACGCCCAGGTCCGCGTCGCCACGAGAGGCGATGACGGCGTTGGGCTCGTTCTGCAGCAGCGGCGTCCGGATGCCGACGCGGTCGCCATAAATGCGCCCGGTATTGACCAGGTTGCCAGCGGTGATTCGGGTGTAGCCGCCGTCGATCAGGCCGGCGTTGGCCAGCGGGCCGCCGATGCGCAGTGCATTGTTGCGCACGGCAATCAGTTCACCGCCCGCACGGTTGGTGAGCGTATCCGCCGCTATCTTCAGGTCCCGGCCCGCGTGGATCTTGCCGTCGTTGTCGAGCGTGCCGGTGGTCAGCGCCAGGTCCTGTCGCGCGGCGACGGTGCCGCCGGTGTTGTCGATCGCGCCGACGGTCCGCAGGTCCAGTGCGCCAACGCTGGCGATCTTGCCGCCCGTGTTGTCCAGGCTGGCCGCGCGCAAGGCCACCGAGCCGCCATAGGCCGAGCCGGCGCGATGGGTGATGGCGCCCCTGGCGTCCAGGGTCAATGCGCCACCGGCGACGAACTTGCCGCCCGACAGGTCGAGCGCGTTCGCGGAGACGGTGGCATCGCCGCCGGCCACCAGGGTGCCGGGGTTGAGCAACTGCTCAACCTGCGCGCTCAGCGCGCCACGCGCACGGATGGCGCCGTCCGCCTGCAGGCCCGCCGTGAGTGCGCCACGGTTTTCAAACTGGCGCGCCACGATGCGGGTGTCGGCGGCCGAGGACATGGCGTTGTCGTTGACGAGCTTGCCGCCGGCAGTGAGCGCCAGCGTGCTCGCTGCCGCGACGGTGCCGCCGTTGACGACGTCGCGAGCGCTTCGTACCGACAGGTCGGTGGCGGCCTGCACGCGGCCCGATGGCAGGATCCTGACGTCGCCGTTGGCGCTGACCGTCAGCCTGCCGGTCAGCGCCGCCAGGTTGCCGCCGATGTTCACGCCAACCCCGGCCTCCGTGCCGATGAGGCGGATGCTGTTGGCGTACATGCCTCCCAGCGCAGCGACGTCCAGCGCCACGCCTTCGCCCGCCCCGGCGCTGGTCAGGGCCGAGACGTCGATACCGTCATGGCCAACGCGCGCCGCTCCTGCCACCACGTTCAGGCGATCCGCCCAGACCTGGGCGTTTATTTCCAGCGTGCGGGCCAGCAGATCCAGCTGGCTGAGATTGGCGCCGTACAGACCCGCGCCTTCGATGGCCAGGCGCCCACCGGCAATCTCGAAAGCCAGCGTGCCATCCGGGCCGCTGACCGGCTTGCCGGTGGTGAGCGTGGCGCGGTTGGCGTTCATGAAGCCGCAACCGTTGCACGTGATGCCCGCGGGATTGGCAACGATGACGTTGGCGCGGTTGCCCGCCACTTCCAGCATCCCCATCAGCTGCGACGGGTTGGGCGCCGTCACCTGGTTCAGGATGGTGGTGGCACGTTGGTTGCCCAGCATCGGATTGCCCGCCACCTGTCCGGCCACTTGCGTCTGGCTGGCCGCGCCGCTGTTGTTCAGCACCACGCCCGAGGGGCCGACGTTGAACCGGACGAAGCGGTTGTTCGAGACGCCTCCGGCCGTAGGCGGCGCGACGTTGATCACCGGCACGCCGTTGCTGATCCCGACGACAGGCTTCTGGCCTGACACGCGCTTGTCCACGGTGATGGGCAGCGTCTGGGCCAGGACGGGGGCCCATATCTGCGTGATCAGCACGGACCCAACGACTGCGGAGCGAAATCTGGACATGATGAGACGGCCCCCGATAACGTGAAACAACGTGTCCGGCGCGGGCAGCGCGCGCTGGACAAGCCCCATTCAGAACTCGAACATCAGCGTGGCGGCAAGGACCGTGCTCTGGACCTTGAGGTTGTCAGGCTTCTTCAGGGGCCAGCCGAACGAGAGGTCGTAGCTGGCGCTAACCGCGCTTGCGACACCGGGCAAGGCGACGCGGCCGCGTAGCCCCGCCACCGCGCCGACCAAGGTGCGACTGGCCAGGGTTTGCGCGCTCGGGCCGCCGACGTGGCCGACGTCAAGGCCGATGTACAGCTGCTGGCCCGGCAGGCGCGCGAGATTCAGCGAGAGGTCGTTTCGCAGCGTCCAGCCGTCTTCCGCGGCGAGCGTCATCTGGCCATCGAAGCCGCGCACCGCGTAGCGGTTGCCGATGGTGAAGAAGTCGGCCGGCACGACCGGCGTCATGGCGTGCTGGATCTGCCAGTTGGCCTGGTAGGCCAATGCCTGGCCGGCCAGCGTGAAGGGCAGGTAGAGGCCGGCGTTGGCTGTGAGGATGGTGCTGCGGCCGTTCCAGTCGGCGTCGCCGTAGACGTAACCGGGCTGGTCGGAGAGCTGCGGCAGGATGCCGCGCACGTCGCCGCCGATGTCCAGCACCATCCGGTCGATGTATTGGCGATGGCTGTAGCTGAACTCGTAGCCGACCACGTCCCGCCGCTGCACGTCGATGTCGACGTCGTTGAGGGTGCTGTTGGTGTGTTTGCGCAGGAACTTCAGCGTGGTCGTGCCCTTGTAGCTGGCGCCGCGGTAGGGCACCCACGACAGGCCCATCTCCCACTGCTCGCTGGTGCCGCCGTAGACGATGGGCTCGTCGAAACCCGCCACGGTCTGGCGATAGCGCGACATGCTGGCACCGGCGAACAGGGCCAGGTAACCGAATGGAATGCTGTAGTTGACCGAGGCTGCGCGCGAGCCCGCCTCGTGGTTGCGCAGGTTGGCGTTGGCTGTCCAGGAAACAGCCAACTGGTCGTACAGGAACAGCGGGGAATCGAGGGTGACGCCGGCGTTGACCTGGTTTTTGCCGGTGGATGCCATGCCGGCGTTGTCAGCGCCCAGGTAGGCATGCCAGCGCCTGCCGGTGCCGGGCTTGATGATGATGTCGGAGTCGCCCAGCTCGGGGCCGGGGGCCACGTCGATGCGGGCGTCGCCCTGGCCGGCCAGCCGGCGGATGTTCTCCAGCGCCTGATCGAGGTCGCGCTGGTTGACTTCGCCACCGGGCCAGGCGGGCAGGGCGGTGCGCCACCAGCCGGGCGCGCCCTCGCTCCTGACCGCGGAGATGCGGCCGGGCACGTAGCGCAGCGCCAGCGTGCCGGTGGCCAGCGACTGTTCGGGCACCAGCACCCGCGCGGTGATCAGGCCTCGATCGATCAGGCGCGCCATCAGGTGTTCCTGTAGCACGCGCAGGCCTTGGCCGCCCACGCACCGGCCCTGCGCCGCCGCGCTGTCGCGGCGCAGGGCGGCGGGGGGTGGAGCGCCGTCCCAGACCACCTGGTCCAGCGTGAAGCACGGAGACTCCACCGGCAACACCAGCGCCTCTTCGCCCGCGGCGGGCGAGGACAGCACGTCCGGCCGCGCGGCGGCGCGGGCGCGCTGGGCATCGAGCTCTTGCGCCTGGCGGCGTTCGATGTCAGTGGTGCGCGCCGCGGCATCCGCGGCCAGGGGTTGCGCGGCCAGGGGAGACAGGCATGTCAGGGGCGAGATTGCCGACACGCACAGCGCCGCGCACGAAAGTGGCCTCGGCCGAAGGCGGCGTCGCGGCACGAGGATAGGCGCTTGATTCATGTCGACACCGGCCGCCTTGCGGCCGTCGCGGGAGGGGGATCACATCGCCTTTCTCCGCTGTTTGTGTCGTACGTCCCCTCTCAGATTCTCAAGCCGGGGCAGAATTCAGTCTGAGCGACGTTCCGCGCGCGCGGGATCGGTGTTCAGACCAACCCCAGCGCACGGTTCAGGTTGGCGGCGTTGGTCACGCCCTGGTCCTGGTAGTTGGTGTTGAGCACCACGTGGGTCTGGCCGCTGCGCTCGGCCAGCGCGGCGATGCGGCGCGCGAGGTCGGCGATTTCTTCGGGCGTGTACTCGTATTGGAAGCGCGACGAGGATGCGCCCGCGCGGGTGTTCCAGCTTGCCGCGTTGCGGCCGTGCAGCCGCACCAGCACCAGCGCATCGGAGGTGGTTTCCCAGACGGCGGGCACGGTGTTGTCGAAGCCCTGCGGCGCATCGACCACCGTGTGCACCACGCCCAGGTCGCGCTCGAACGCCAGCGTCTCGCGCGTGGCGTGGGCGCCGTCGAACCAGCTGCGGTGGCGAAACTCCACCGTGGTCGGCACCTCGCGCGCATGGCGGGCCGCCGCCCGCACGCGCGCCATGCCGCGCGCGTCGCGCCGCACCCAGGGCGCGAACTGCAGATGCAGCGCGCCGAGGCGGTCGGCCTGGCGCAGCGGCTCGAGCGCCATCAACTGCCGGTTCCAGATCTCCGCGAGCCATTCGGGCGGCACTTGGTTGTCGTAGAGCACGGCGGTGTCGGGCGCGTCGTCCAGGCCCAGGTCGCGCCGCATGTCGCGCGGCAGCGCGGCGGCCGGCGTGGCGTGGCCGGTGAACAGCCGGAACGCCTTCATGTTGAACAGGAAGCCGGGCGGCGTGCGCTGGGTCCAGGTGTGCGAGACGGCCGGGTCGGCGAGGGCGTAGAAGCTGGCGTCTGCCTCGACCAGACCGAAGCGCGAGGCGTAGAAACGCAGCCGGCTGGCGGCGTCGCGCGCCTCGGGCGGGTAGAAGCGGCCGCAGGCCAGCAGGGTGGGGTCGGTCCAGGAGGCGGTGCCGGTGAGAATGCGGGCGGACATGGCCGGGGGCAAATCTGGGTTAAATTAATCTGTATAAATATACAGTTATCCGCCCGTCGTTCCGAATTCCTCCGCTTCATGTCCCATCCCGATCAGCCGGCCCCGCCCGACCTTACGCCGCCCGCCCCGCATGCCGCGGACACGGGCGCAGCCGCCCACCGCGAGCGCGCCGCCCCTGAC
>Ga0160496_1000741_pt1 | contig 11438 bp, 9 predicted proteins | sample DIDPMG_2_FD_108231 | JGI IMG/M metagenome (GOLD analysis project Ga0160496, IMG submission 108231) | Enriched soil microbial communities from UW Madison campus, WI, USA - DID2937_E24_FP MG | ecosystem: Environmental > Terrestrial > Soil > Grasslands | place: USA: Madison, Wisconsin | collected...
CCGCGCGTATGATTCCTATGCGGACGCCTTCAAGGATTACGCCAACTTGCTGCGCAGCAATCCGCGCTACGAGAAGGTACTGGCCAGCGCCCAGGATGCGCACGGTTTCGCCTACGGCCTGCAGCGTGCCGGTTACGCCACCGATCCACATTACGCCGAGAAACTGTCGCGCATCATTCGCCAGTCGCTCTCGGCATAGGTTTCCCGGCGGCAAGCTCATCGGTGCCGGTCGGAAACAAATTCGATCGCAGTCATCTAAAGTTTTGGTCAATCCTGCCGTTGACTTGGTTATTCCGCTAAAAGCTTTCAGGGACGACAACCTAGCATGGCAACTAACATCTTCAGTATCGGGCAATCCGCGTTGCAGGCGGCCATGGCGGCTCAGGCCACCACCAGCCACAACATCTCCAACGCCACCACGCCCGGCTACAACCGCCAGGAAGTCGTGCAGAGCTCGGCCGGCGGCATCAACTACGGCTACGGCTTCGTCGGCCAGGGCACCCAGGTCACCGAGATCAAGCGTGTCTACAACGACTTCCTGACCAAGCAGGCACTGGCCTCGCAGACCTCGGCCAGTTCGCTGGATGCGTACTACTCCGAGATCTCGCAGATCAACAACATGGTGGCCGACACCAAGGCCGGCTTGTCGCCGTCCTTGCAGGATTTCTTTGCGGCGATCCAGAACCTGGCCTCCAATCCGAACACCCAGGCCTCGCGCCAGTCGGTGCTGTCGCAGGCTTCGAGCCTGGTGGCACGGGTGACCAGCATCAACGATCAGCTCTCGGCCAGCAGCGCCAGCGTCAATAGCCAGATCACCTCCACCGTCACCACGATCAACTCCTATGCGCAGCAGATCGCCCAGCTCAACAAGGCCATCGTCAGCGCCATCGGTACCGGTGGCGGTCAGCAGCCCAACGACCTGCTGGACCAGCGCGACCAGCTGGTGGCTGAACTCAACAAGTACGTCAAGATCACCACCGTGCCGCAGGATACCGGTGCCGTGAGCGTGTTCATCGGTACCGGCCAGTCGCTGGTGACCGGTGAGAACGTAACCCAGCTGGCGGTGACCAATTCGCCCACCGACGTGTCGCGCCTGCAGATCGGCCAGGTCACCACGGGCGGTACCACAAGCACCATCCCTGACAGCTTCTTCTATGACGGTGGCAGCCTCGGTGGCCTGCTCAAGTACCGCAGCGAAACGCTGGACCCGACCCAGAATGCGCTGGGCCGTATTGCAATTGCCCTGGGTACCGCCTTCAACCAGCAACAGCAGCTGGGCCTGGACCAGAACGGCAATCCCGGCACCAACATGTTCAATGTCAGTTCGCCCAACCTGATCGGTTATCCGACCAATACCGGCACCACTGACCTGAAGGCGACGATTACCGATCCGTCGGCCTTGAGCACCAGCGACTACACGCTGACCTACGACGGCACCAATTACACCTTCACCCGCCTGTCTGACAACACCAAGACCGTCAAGGCGGCGGGCGATTTCCCGGTGACGCTGGATGGGGTGACCTACTCCAACGGTGCGGCCGCGCCCGGTCCTTACGCGCCGGCCATCCCGAGCGGCAACATCTACAAGATCCAGCCGACCGCCAATGGCGCGGCCGGCTTCTCGCTGGCGCTGAACAACACGCAGCTGCTGGCCACGGCAGCGCCGATCTCGACCTCGATCAACGCCACCAACAACGTCAACGCCAGCACCGCGGCCACCAATACCGGCAATGCCCTCATCTCCAGCACCTCACTGGATCCGACCAAGTTCCAGCAGGGTTCGTCGGTGTCGTTTTCCGCCTCCTTGAGCACGCCTACACCTCCGGCCACACCGGTGACGCAGTTGTCGGCGGCCTGGTCCGGCGCATCGCCGGTGCCGGATGTCGTCTATTCCTATCCCGATGGCACCGGCGGTACGGCCACCGGCGGCGCGCCGTTCGCCTACCAGTCGGGCATGACCATCACCAGCGGCGGCGTGTCCTTCACGTTGACTGGCACGCCCAGCACAACGGGCACGGGTGACCAGTTCAACTTCGCGCCGGTTGCGGCCAACAAGGGCACGGCCACCATCAGCACCGGTTCGGTCACGCCGGCCTACCTGACCACCACGACGCCACTGACCAAGCCGACCACGCTGGAGTACGACGGCACCGCCACGCCGCCGAACTTTACGATTTCCCCGGCGGTTCCGGCCGGTGGCGGTACCATCACCCACAAGGATGGCACCACCACCACCATCGGTGCCGGTGTCACGGTTCTGCCTTACACGGCGGGGGATACCTACGAGATCAGCGGGGTATCGTTCCAGATTTCCGGGCAGCCTTCTGATGGCGACCAGTTCACCATCTCGGCCAATACCAATGCCGCCTCGGACAATCGCAACATGCTGGCCATGGGCAACCTGCAGACGGCCAAGACCATCAATGGCACCAACTTCCAGGGTTCGTACTCGCAGCTGGTGGCCACCATCGGCAACAAGACCAATGAGATCAATGTCACCAACACCGCCGAGAAGGCAAGGCTGACGGCGATCCAGACCCAGCAGCAATCCGAGTCCGGGGTCAACCAGGATGAGGAACTGGCGCAGATGATCCGGAACCAGCAGCAATACCAGGCGGCTGCCAAGATCATCCAGGCGGCCAGCGACATGATCAATGTGCTGCTCACCCTGGGCGGTTGAACAGTTAGATAGAGGAAGACGATATGCGTATTAGCACCCAGATGCTCTATCAGACGAGCAACAACGATCTGACCGCTTTGCAAAGCCAGATCCTGAAGCTGAACCAGCAGGTGACGGCGCAGCAGAAGGTCTTGCTGCCGTCGGACGATCCGGTGGCCGCCGCTCGCGCCCTGGACATGGCCCAGACTTCGGCGCTGAACGATCAGTACAAGACCAACCGGCAGAACGCCAACAGCGCACTGTCGAGCGTGCAGGGTACCCTGGACAGCCTGACCAACATGCTGACCAAGCTGAAGTCCAACGTGATCGCAGCCGGCAACGCCTCCTACTCCAATGCCGAACGCAGCAACATGGCTTCCGAGATCAAGGGCAACCTGAGCGAAGTGTTGGGCTATGCCAATGCCCAGGACGGCCAGGGCAACTACATCTTCGCCGGCTTCAAGAGCACGACCCAGCCGTTCACCCTGGATGGCAGCGGCGGCGTGACCTACAACGGTGACCAGGGCGCCATGACGCTGCAGGTCGATTCGACCCGCCAGATGGACATCAGCGCGTCCGGCCAGGCGATCTTCCAGGGCGGTGGTCAGGATATCTTCAAGACCATGACCAACCTGATCAATACGCTGTCGGTGCCGGTGACGGAGGCGGCCAACAAGGCCGACGAGACCGCAGCCAATAACTTTGAGTATCCTGCGGGTCAGTTCCCGATCCAGGATTACAAAACGCAGCAGGCAACCCTGGATGCGATGAAGCCCGATGATCCGGGCTACCAGGCCCAGTTCACCGCCACGGCCGCCGCCAAGCTCAAGGCCGACGCGGCCGATGCCGCCCGTACGCCGATCCCGGGCAGCCAGGCCGCACTGAACCGCAACCTGGCCGCGTTCAATACCCAGATCGATTCCATTTCCAGCAGCGTGTCCACTGCCAAGGCCTCTATCGGTGCACGCCAGAATGAACTGGACAACCTCGATGCTGCCGGTGAAGTCAACAAGGAAAACTACACCCAGACCATCAACAATCTGCTGGGCCGCAACCTGTCCGACACCAACGAGCTCATTAGTGAGTTTACGCTGAAGCAGACCTACCTGTCGGCGGCGCAGAAGGTGTTCGTCACCACCAGCGGCCTGACCCTGCTGAACTACCTGAAGTAATTTCTGATGCAGACCGTCTGCTTTCGGCAGCGGTCGCCAGCCAAAAGAAAGGCGAACCCGCGGGTTCGCCTTTTTTGCTTTGGCGCTGCGCTTGCTACTGCGCTGGCGGCATGGCGGGTGGGGTTGCCCTGGCGTCGCCGCCCAGAGCCTGGTATAGCGTCATCTGGTTCTTGAGCTGGTTCAGCCGCGTCTGGGCCAGTGAAGTCTCGGCGGTACGCCGTTTGTCCTGCTGATCCAGCCAGGCCTGCAAGGTGACCGAACCGGCGCGGTAACGTAGCTCGAACAGTCGCTCGGCGGCCTGCGCCACTTCCAGGTTGCGCACCAGCAGGGCTTGCTGGTTGGCATATTGCTGGCGTGCCGCGAGGGCATTTTCGACCTCGCTGAAGGCCGAATACAGGGTCTGACGGAAGTTGGTGACGGCGGTGTCATAGTCGGCCTGCGAGACGCCGACCTTGAGCTTCATCTGCGTCTGCTGCAGGAAGGGCAGGGTCAGTTGGGCGCCCAGCGTGGCCAAGGGATTCTGTACCAGACGCAGCAGGGCGTCACTGCTGGTACCGAGCGTGCCGGTGAGGTTCAGTTGCGGATAGAAGCCCAGTCGTGTGAGGTCGACATTGGCCAGCGAGCCGCGCAGGCGCAGTTCGGCCGCGCGCAGGTCCGGGCGGCGCCCCAGCAGGTCGGCCGGCAGGCCGGCTTCAAGCGCCGGCAGTGGCTGCTCAGGCAGGCTGGGTGGTAGCGTGAAGGCCTGGCCCGGCGGGCTGTCGAAAAGAATCGCCAGGGCGTTGTCGTTTTCCACCCGCTGCCGTATCAGGTCGGTATAGCTGGACTGCTGGCTCAGCAGGTTCTGCTGCGCCGTCAGCACTTCCAGCGAAGAGACGGCGCCGGCACCGTATTGCGTGTTGACCAGTTCCAGCGTCTTGCGGGCGTAAGCTATGCTCTGCTCGGCGGTGCGGATGCGCTGGTTCAGGAAGGCGCCGGTCCAGTAAAGGCTCGCGGTGGTGCCGACCATGGTCAGCGCGGTGGCGGCGCGATCCTGTTCGGTCGCCAGGGCCTCCCAGCGGGCTGCGTCATAGTTGGCGCCCAGGCGGCCCCAGAGATCCACTTCATAAGACAGGGTGATCGAATTCTGGCTTTGGCGCGTGGTCGAGCGGTTGCCGCTCAGGGGCTTGCTGGCGCTGGTGCCGAGCTGCCCACCAAGCGCCGGGACGAAGGCATCGTCCGCCAGGCCGGCCACCAGTTGGGCGCGTCGTACCTTGATGGTGGCGCCAGCCAGATTATTGTTCTTGCGCAGGACTTCATCGATCAGGCGGGTCAGTTCGGCGTCGCCGAAACCTTGCCACCAGCGCTGGGCATCGACCGTGCCGGCCGCAGGCGCCTGTTGCCAGGCAGGCGGTGCCTGGGTCACCGGCGGCGCGTAGGGTGTGCGCGTGAGGGAACTGCAGCCGCCCAGCAGGGCCAGTGCCAGCAGCAGCGGAAGTGGGGAGAGAAGAGGCTTGGACATGGCTATGGAATCATTCGCGTGCAAGGGCATCCACCGGGTTCAGGCGCGCTGCATTGCGCGCCGGCAGGAAGCCGAAGACCACGCCGATCAGGGTGGAGCAGGCAAAGGCGCTGACGATGGAGGCGGTGGAATAGATCATCCGGAAGCTGCTGACGAAGTGCGCGAAGATGGCGCCGAAGGACAGTGCCAGCAACACCCCCAGCAGCCCGCCGGCCAGGCAGACCAGCACCGCCTCGATCAGGAACTGCTGCATGATGTCGCTCTGGCGCGCGCCTACCGCCATGCGCACGCCGATCTCGCGGGTGCGCTCGGTGACCGACACCAGCATGATGTTCATCACCCCGATGCCGCCCACCACCAGCGAGATCAGCGCGATCATCGACACCAGCAGGGTGAGGGTGGCAGTGGCCTTTTCGATGGTCTGGCGGATGCTGTCGGTGTTGAAGATGTAGAAGTCCTTGGTACGGTGACGCAGCGTCATCAGCCGCGTGATGCCTTCCTCGGCGGCGGCGCTGGGGACGTTGTCGCTCACCCGCACGGTGATGCCGCTCAGATAGCGTTGCCCGATCACCCGGCTCATCGCCGTGGTGTAGGGCACCCAGACGTTGAGCGCACTGTTGTTGCCGAACCCGTTCTCGCGCTTTTGCGTCACGCCGATCACGCGGCAGGGTACGCTGCCCAGGAAGATCACTTCGCCCAGGGCATTGCCACCGTTGGGGAAGAGCTTCTTGTAGGTATTGGCATCGATCACCACTTCCTGCGCATAGCGGCGGATGCTTTCGCCGTTGAAGCCCATGCCCTGCGCCATCTTCAAGCCGCGCACGCGGAAATACTGCTCGCCCACGCCGTTGATGGTGGCGGTCACCGAGATGTTGCCGTAGCGCGCCGAGGAGGCCGTGGCCACGCTGGGAGTGACGCTGTCGACGAAGTTCTGCTCGGCCAGGGCGGCCGCATCGGCCGGGGTGAGGGTGCGGATGGCGGCCGACTTCATGTCGCCGAAGTCGGTGCCGGGGAAGATGTCGATGGTATTGGTGCCCATGGCACTGATGTCGGAGAGGATCTGCTCGCGCGAGCCACTGCCCAGTGCCACCACCGAGACCACCGAGGCAATGCCGATGATGATGCCCAGCATGGTCAGGAAGCTGCGCAGGCGGTGCGCATTCATGGCCAGCAGTGACATGCGCAGCGCCTCGCCAAGACGGTCCAGCGTGGCGCGCCAGGAGCGGGCATGCTGCTGGCGGTCGCTGCGTTGGCGGGACGGGTTGCCGCTGCCCGTGGGCGTGGTGGCATCGGTCCCGGCCGGCAGATTGCGGCGGTCGGCGATGATCACGCCATCCTTGATCTCGATGATGCGCTGGGCATTGCTGGCCACCTGCATATCGTGGGTGACGATGATGATGGTGTGGCCTTCGGCATGCAGTTCCTTGAGGATGTTCATCACCTCGTGACCGCTGTGGCTGTCCAGGGCGCCGGTGGGTTCGTCGGCGAGGATGACGTCGCCGCCATTCATCAAGGCGCGCGCGATGGACACGCGCTGCTGCTGCCCCCCCGACAATTGCCCCGGCTTGTGGTGGCTGCGTTCGGCCAGGCCCAGGCGGGCCAGCAGTTGTGCGGCCCGCTGGCGTCGTTGCGCCGGGTCCAGACCGGCATAGACCGAGGGCACTTCAACGTTGGAGGTAGCGTCCAGGTCCGAGAGCAGGTGGTAGCGCTGGAAGATGAAGCCGAAATGTTCGCGCCGCAATTGCGCCAGTTCGTCGGCATCGAGCTTGCCGGTCTCGCGCCCGGCCACCAGGTAGCTGCCGGCACTGGGCTTGTCCAGGCAGCCGAGGATGTTCATCAGGGTCGACTTGCCGGAGCCGGAGGCGCCGACGATGGCCACCAGCTCGCCGGCCTCGATGTCGAGGTTGACGTCATTGAGCACGGTGATGCTGTCGTCACCGGCCGGGAAATCGCGGCGCAGGCCGCGCAGCTGCAGCAGGGCTGTGGTCATGGCGGCCTTACATGCGCGGCGGCGGACCGCGGCGTTCGCTGCTGTTGCTGCTGTCGGTGGCGCCGGCCACGGCGGTGCCGGTCACGACACGCTCACCGGCCTTCAGGCCCTCGGTGATCTGTACCTGGGCATTGGTGTTGATGCCGATCTTGACGCGCCGATCATGTGCCAGGCCCTGTTCATCGAGCACGCGCACGAGGTAGCTGCCCTGGGCATCCTTCTCGCCCAGCGCGGTCGAGGGTACCAGCACGGCGTTCTTGGCTTCGGACAGGACGATGTTGACCTGGGTGGTCATGGAGATGCGCAACTTGCCTTCGGGATTGGGCACGTCCAGCAAGCCGTTGTAGTAGATCGCCGTGGACGTGGCGCTGGAGCTGCTGGTGCTCAGACTGCTGGCGGAGGTCTCGTCCTGCAGGATGGAGTCCGGTGCCGGCTCGATGGCACGCAGGGTGGTGCGGTAGCGGTGATCGGGGTCGCCCAGGATGGTGAAGTACACCGGCAGGCCCGGCTTGACGCGGACCACGTCGGCTTCGGAGATCTGCGCCTTGACGGTGACCGTATCCATGCGCGCCACCTTGATGATGGTCGGCGTGGACTGGTTGGCGTTCACGGTCTGTCCTTCCTGCGCCACGATGGCCACCACTTCGCCGTCGATGGGGGCGGTGATGCGGGTATAGCCCAGGTTGACGCGCGCATTGTCCACCTTGATGGCGCCATCCCTGATCTGCGCCTGCAGGCCGGTGATGTCGGCGCGGGTGGCATTGAGGGTGGCTTCGGCGGTCTCGAAGTTCTCGCGCGAACTGGCGTCACCGGCCAGCATCGTCTTCTGGCGCTCGTAGGCCAGTTGCGCCTGCTTCAGGGTGGCTTCCTTGGAGCGCAACTGGGCCTGCAGGTTTTGTAGCGTGAATTCGCTGCTGGCCAGGGTATTGGCCTGGGTCATGGAATCGATCTCGGCGACTAACTGGCCCTTCTTGACGCGCTCGCCCAGCACCACCTTGAGCGATTTGATCTGGCCAGAGACCTGGGCGCCCACGCTGACCTGCTTGTAGGCCTTGACGGTGCCGCTGGCCAGTACCACGTCTTGGATATCGGCCACGGTGGCAGTGGCGCTCAGGTAGGTGGGCGGTGGCGGCGGTGTGAGCATGCGATGGACGACGTAGCCGCCCACGAGCAGCACGGCGAGGGTCAGGACGATGATCTTGGGACGGCGAAGGGAGGCAATATTCATGCGAAAAATGGGCGCGCTGTAGTCAGTACCGGATAGCCGCCAGTGTGTCGCAAGGCGGGCTGCCGGATCGTCAGAAGAAGTAAATGTGGAGCCATCGCGCGCTGGCGATCACCCCGCTCGAAGCAAACTTGCCTGCTCACGGTTTTGGCAATGCATTGACCGGCGGCACACTACCCAGCAGGCGCACCATCTCGATGCCATCCGAGAGAAAACGTTGCAGGGGGGTGAGCATGTAGGGCAGGGCAAAGGCGATCAGGATGAAACCGGACAGCATGGTAATCGAAAAACCGATCCCGAACAGGTTCAATTGAGGCGCGGCGCGGGTCAGGATGCCCAGCGCGAAGTTGGTGATCAGCAGGGCGATCAGCAGCGGCAGCGACAGTTGCACGCCCATGCTGAACACCTTGCCCCCCCACAGGACAAGCTGGTGGAAGCCCTCGGTGGTGATCGGCTGGCCGGTGATGGGCAGGGTGTGGAAGCTTTCGGCCATCACCTGCAGCAGCAGCAGGTGGCCGTTCAGGCTCAGGAAGACCATGGTGGCCAGCAGTGACAGGACCTGGCTGATGACGGCCGTGCGGCCCTGGCTTTGCGGATCGAAGAAGGCGGCAAAGGACAGACCCATGGTGGAACTGGTCAGTTCGCCGGCCGCTTCGACGGCGGCAAACACCACGCGCATGGCAAGGCCCATGGACAGGCCGATCAGCAACTGCTGCAGCAGGATCAGGAGGCCGGTCATCGACATCGGGTCGATCGCCGGTGGCACCGGCACGTCCGGCGCCAGCACCGCGCCGATGGCGATACCCAGCAGGACCTTCACCAGCATCGGCACGCTGGCGCTGCCGAAAGGCGGTGCGATGGACAGCAGCCCGAGGATGCGGGTGGTCGGCCAGATGAACATGGCGACCCAGGTGTAGAGCTGCTGGCTGGAGAAGGTAAGCATGAATCAGGAGTTGCCGGACACGCGGTCCTGCAAGCGCGCTACTGGACCATGGCGGGAATGCCGGTGAGCATGTTGTGCATGTAGTCCATGATGATGCTCAGCATCCAGGGACCGGCGATGATCATGGCCAGGAATACGCCTACCAGCTTGGGAATGAAGGCCAGGGTCTGTTCATTGATCTGGGTGGCAGCCTGGAAGATGCTCACCAGCAGGCCGATGGCCAGTGCCGTGAGCAGCATCGGGGCGGCGATCAGGAGGGTGACTTCGATGGCCTGGCGGCCCATGGTCATGACGGTTTCGGGAGTCATTGTCGGTCCTTGCCGGCGGCTAGTAGAAACTCTGGGCCAGAGACCCGATCAACAACTGCCATCCATCCACCAGCACGAACAGCATCAGCTTGAAGGGCAACGAGACGATGGCCGGCGACATCATCATCATGCCCATCGACATCAGGATACTGGCCACCACCATGTCGATGATGAGGAAGGGGATGAAGATGGCAAAACCGATCTGGAAGGCCGTCTTCAATTCGCTGGTGACGAAGGCCGGCACCAGCAGACGCAGCGGCACGTCTTCCGGTCCCTGCAGGGCCGGGCCGCGCGAGAGCTTGACATACAGCGCCAGGTCGGACTGGCGGGTCTGCTTGAGCATGAACTCCTTGAGCGGGGCGGCACCCTTGTCGAGCGCCTCCATCATCTGGATCCGGTTTTCCGCGAAGGGCTGGTAGGCCTCGGTGTAGATGCGGTCGAACACCGGGCTCATGACGAAGAAGGTCAGGAACAGCGACAGGCCGATCAGCACCTGGGTGGGTGGCGTCGATTGCGTGCCCAGCGCCTGGCGCAGCAGCGACAGCACGATCACGATGCGTGTGAAGCAGGTCATCATCAGCAACGCCGCCGGAATGAACGACAGCGAAGTGAGCAACAGCATGGTCTGGATCGGCAGCGAATAGTTCGTGCCACCGCCCGGCGCGGGCATGCTGTTCAATGCGGGGATGCCTTGCTGGGCCGAGGCGGCCAGCGGCAGGCAGATCAGTGCCAGCCACCAGTAGCGGCTGCGCAGCAACGTGGCCGCGCGCGCGACCAGGATACGGAGGAGACCTTGCGGCTTAGCTTGTGCTGCCATCATTACCTGGGCGACTGCCGTTGCCGGCGCCGCCATTACGTTTGTCCATGGTGTGCTTGAGCCAGGTGGCGAAGGCCGGTGCACTGGCCTGGCTGCTTTGCTGTGCCGTCAGTTCCTGGCGCGGCAGGGTGGCCAGGGCGTTCACGCGTCCCGGCGCCACGCCGACCACGATCCACTGTTCGCCGACTTCGATGACCATCACGCGTTCGCGGCTACCCACCGATACGCCACCGACCACCTTGGCGGCGGCATTGCCGCTCAGGGTCTGGCTCAGTCCGAAGCGCTTCAGGAGCCAGGCGATGCCCGCCATCACGGCCAGGACTGCCACCAGGCCGAAGAGCATCGTGAAGATGCTGCCGCCGGACGAGGGCAGGGCGCTGCCGGTGACGGCAGGGATGGTCGCCGCGGGAGCAGTTGTGACAGATGCGGTTGCGACGGGAGCGGTGCTGGCCGCAGTGGCAGCGGCGGGGGCGTTATCGGCCCAGGCCTGGGCGCAGGCGACCAATGTGCCACCGATGAGAAGCCGGGCGGACACGAGGCCCACCCGGTGCTGATGCAATCTGCCCGACGAGCGTGTGGCAGGTGAGGCGGGGGATGCAGCGGAAATGCGTTTCATCAAACTCAAGCCGTCCTGCCTAGCGGTTGAGCTTGCGGATGCGTTCGGCGGGCGTGATGATGTCGGTCAGGCGGATACCGAACTTGTCGTTGACCACCACCACTTCGCTCTGGGCGATCAGGCAGCCGTTGATCAGCACGTCCATCGCTTCTCCGGCCATGCCGTCCAGTACCACCACTGAGCCCTTTGCCAGTTGCAGCAGGTTCTTGA
>Ga0160496_1000742_pt1 | contig 11430 bp, 11 predicted proteins | sample DIDPMG_2_FD_108231 | JGI IMG/M metagenome (GOLD analysis project Ga0160496, IMG submission 108231) | Enriched soil microbial communities from UW Madison campus, WI, USA - DID2937_E24_FP MG | ecosystem: Environmental > Terrestrial > Soil > Grasslands | place: USA: Madison, Wisconsin | collected...
CAGCACGTCTATGCCCACCCCGTGTCGGGCAAGATCAGCACCAGTGGCGGCACCCCCAAAGACAACGCGCGCGCCGATGCCGAATCCTGGACCGGCGTGCTGCAGTTCGTGAACGACGCCGTGGCGGCCCGCGCCGCCCGGCAACAAGGAGATGCCTGATGGCTGCGCAACCCGCCACTCCCTACGATCCGGCCAATGACCTGATCGATCTCCTGCTCGGTTTGAAGCAGGAAGACCCGCTGTACGCGGTGCGGCACCAGCGCGACAAGGTCGCGGCCGCCACGCAGGGCAGCTACGACGCGCTGTTCGACCCCGCCCTGCCGGGCCTGGCGCTCACCGACCGCCTGCTGGTGGCGCAGTACGCCTGCCGCATCAGTGGCGCGGCCGAGCTGGCGCGCCACTATCGCGCCCACCTGAAGCACGCCGGCGCCAGCGATGCGCTCGTGGCGCTGGCCGACTCCGGCTCGCCGGAAGACGCGGCGGATGCGCGCGTGCGCGCCATCCTCGTCTTCACCCGCACGCTGATCGAGGATCCCGTCAAGGGCGACGAGGCGGCGCTCAAGACGCTGCCGGCCGCGGGCATCTCGACGCCCGCGGTCGTGACGCTGTCGCAACTGATCGCCTTCCTCTCGTATCAGGTCCGCCTGCTGGCCGGCCTGAAGGCCATGAAAGCGCTGGAGCACGCCGCATGAGCACGCAAAATCCGAATGTCATCAGCACCCTGATCCAGGCCCACGGCTTTACCAACGAAACGCTGGGCTGGAAGGCCTGGCTCGACAAGGTCGAGCTGGACCAGGCCACGCCCGAGCAGATCGCGGTGCTGGAGGAAAGCCACCCCAAGGCCAAGGTCTCCGACTACTACCTGTTCCTGGTGCACCAGCCCGAGATCCTGCGGCAGCGCTCGACCGCCTTCAACGCCATCATGTACGCGCCGGGCGGCCTGTCGCGCGCCGAGCGCGAGCTGGGCGCCACGGTGGTGTCGCGCGTGAACGGCTGCGTCTATTGCGCATCGGTGCACGCGCAACGATTCGAGCAGCTGGCCAAGCGCAACGACGTGATCGCCGAGGTGTTCGAGGATCCAGCCACCGCCGGCACCGACGCCCGCGAGAAGGCGATCTCGGCCTTCTCGATCAAGATCACCAATGCGCCCGCGGATATCGGCCCGGCCGACATCCAGGCGCTCAAGGACGTGGGCCTGTCGCAAGGCGAAATCCTCGACCTGCTGCACTCCGACGCGATCTTCGCCTGGGCCAACCGCCTGATGCTGAACCTGGGCGAGCCGGTGTTTCCGCAGGCCTGAGGCGGGTGCCGGCCTTGCCTCGGCCTGGCAGGCCGGCGCGACGGGCTGGGCTTAGGCTCGGGCTTGGGCTCGGTTCGGGCTGGGCTGGGCTGGGCTTGGCGCAGACCGCTGCGCGGCTTTCCCCCGGCCTCGGTCCGCCCTTTCGGGCCGGATCGGCCGATTGGGTAAAATTGCCCTTTCGCCCCCGATCGCGGGCGCGGCGTCATGCGCCGCGCCCGCCGCATTTCCGATGTCCAAAACCCACGATATCCGCCCCGGCCAGTCGGTCGAACTGCTCAAGGCCCTGCACATCCTGACGCGCGACGGCAAGATGAACCAGGACAGCCGCCGCAAGCTCAAGCAGGTCTACCACCTGTTCCAGTTCATCGAACCGCTGATGCAGGAAGCCAAGACCGAACAGGGCCGGGTGACGCTGGTCGACCACGGCGCGGGCAAGTCGTATCTGGGCTTCATCCTCTACGACCTGTTCGTGAAGGACCTGAAGGACGCCTCGCACATCTACGGCATCGAGACCCGCCCGGAGCTGGTCCAGACCTCCGAGGCGCTGGCGCAGCGCCTCGGCTTTGGCGGCATGTCGTTCCTGAATCTGTCGGTGGCCGATTCGATCACCTCCGACAAGCTGCCGGCCACCGTGGACATCGTGACGGCGCTGCACGCCTGCAACACGGCCACCGACGACGCGATCCGCTTCGCGCTCGAGAAGCAGGCGCGCTCGATCGTGGTGGTGCCCTGCTGCCAGGCCGAAGTGGCCGCCGTGCTGCGCAAGAACAAGGCGCGCGCGCTGGCCGACCCGCTGGCCGAGATCTGGCGCCATCCGCTGCACACGCGCGAGTTCGGCAGCCAGATCACCAACGTGCTGCGCTGCCTGCAACTCGAGGCGCACGGCTACCAGGTGAGCGTGACCGAGCTCGTGGGCTGGGAGCATTCGATGAAGAACGAACTCATCATCGCGCAATACAAGAACACGCCGCGCCGCAAGCCGGCCGAGCGTCTCACCGAGATGCTCGACCGCATCGGTCTGCAGGAGCTGAAGGACCGCTTCTTCCTGCCGGCGGCGCCCGCGGCCACGCCCACCGCCGCCTGAGGCCGCGTCAGCGTTCGTCGTCGCTACGCGCCGGCGGGTAGGCCCCGCTCACCCGGCCCAGGAAATCCAGCACCGCCAGATAGGAACCCTCGTTGCCCGCCGCGTTGGCGGGCGGCGTGCCGCCGGCGTCGAGCAGCAGGCCCGACATCGCGTGCGGCTTGCTGATGAGCGTGCCCGGCAGATAGGGGTAATGCACGTGGTGCCCCGCCCCCATGCAGACATGATGGAAGGTCGGCAGGCCATGCGCCTGGCGCTGCCGCATCACGATCTCGGAATAGGCGGTGCTGGGCCAGAAGCCGTCATCCGACGCGCTCACCAGCATCACGGGCCCGGCAAAGCGCTCCACCGGAATGCGGGCGCGCTCGAAGGCATCGGGGTCACGCGACGCGCTGAGAAAGGCGTGGGTCTGGCGATACGGCGGCTCGGTGGCATAGGCCGCGTTCCAGTCTGCGTGCGCATTGTTCTGCCAGAGGTGCGGCAGCGGCTCGCCGCGCAGGGTCCAGACCTGGGCGTCGCGGCCGGTGTCGGGCGCGCCCGCGCTCACCACGCCGTGCATCACCGGCGAGGGCACGTAGGCCACGACCGCGCTGACCAGGTCCGGATAGGTGGCAGCCACCAGCAGGGAGGTCTCGCCGCCGCGGCTGATGCCCGACAGCGCCACGAAGCCGTCGCGCGGCCGCAGTTCGGCGCGGGCCCAGCGCAGTGCGCGCTCGAAGTACTCCAGCGGCATGTCATTGAGGTACTTGGGCCGGCCCTCGTAATTGAAGATGGCGAGCGCCAGGCATTGATAGCCGCGTGCGGCGAACAAGGCCGCGCGCGGCGCATTCACGCCGCCCGACGAGCCGTTCATGTAGATCACGAGCGGATGCGGGCCGGGCCCCGCCGGCGTGTAGAGCTCTCCCGATATCGTCATGCCGTCGATGTTTTCGCGCACGGCGCGGTGGGTCACGTCTTCGGCCAGGAACTCCTGGATCAGCTGCGCGCGCGCCGTGCGGGTGCCGTCGCCGGCCTCGATATCGATCACCAGCGGCGCGGTCCGATCCGGCGGAAACACCACGCGGGCCATGTCCGTGCATTCCATCGACCAGACCAGGCCCATGGCCGAGGGCTCGGCGTAGCTGCCCGACACCGGGCAGTCTCGCGCCAGGTCGATGCTGCCGTCGTGGCCCGCCATGAACACGGCCTGCGAGCGCCAGGGCGCGCCGCACATCTGCATCGACGCGGTCACGGTGATGAAGGCATAGGCGGGAAATCCGTCGATGCGGATCGTGCGCGCCACGTCGATCAGCGCCACCTCGGGGGTCACGGTGATGGCGGGGGCCTGGGCGGAACGCGGAGCGGAACTCATGGCGGCTACCTCAGCTCTTCAGGTCGGTCTTGGGCACGTTGTTGGCCTGGATCACGCCGGCCCACAACTTCGATTCATCTGCGATCACCCGGTCGAGGTCGGCCGACGAGGTGAACTCCACCGTCACGCCCTGCTCGGCGAACTGCTTGATGAGGCCGGGATCGTTGGCGCCCTGCCGCACCGCATCTTCCAGCACCTTCACGACAGGCGCGGGCATGGCGGCCGGCCCGGAAATCATCATGCGCGTGTAGAGCTCGAAGTCGTCGACCCCGGCCTCCTTCATGGTAGGCACGTCGGGCAGGCTGCTGAGCCGCTTGTCGGCGGTCACGGCCAGCACCTTGAGCTTGCCGGTCTTGATGTGGCCCAGCGCCGAGGTCGGGAAGTCGAAGGTGCTCTGCACCGTGCCCGCCATCAGGTCCACCAGCGCGGGCGCGCTGCCCTTGTACGGCACGTCCTGGAACTGCGTGCCGGTCTTGGACTGGAAGTGCAGCAGGGCCAGGTGATTGATCACGCCACGGCCGGCGTGCGCGCAGGTGATCTCGCCGGGCTTCTTTTTGGCGAGGGCGATGAAATCCTGCACCGTGCTCACGCCCAGGTCGCCGTGCACGATCAGCAGCATCGGCGACTTGCCCATCGAGCCGAGCTGTTTGAAATCCGAGATCTGGTACGGCAGGTTGTTGTAGAGCAGCGGGTTGAGGATCATGCCGTTGGTGCCGGCGAAGCCCAGGGTGTAGCCGTCGGGCTCGGCGCGCGCCACCGCCACGGTGGCGATGATGGCCTGGCCGCCGGGGCGGTTCTCCACCACCACGTTCTGCTTCATCACCTTGCTCATGCGGTCGGCCAGCGCGCGTGCCGCGATGTCGGTGAGCCCGCCCGGCGCAAATCCCACCAGCAGCCGCACCGGCCGCGATGGAAATTCACTCTGCGCCCACGCGGGACGCGCAACCAGCGGCAGCGCGGCCAACGCGCCCAGGGCCTGACGGCGGGTGTATCGCATACGAATCTCCGAGCAAAACAAGAGCCGGGCGCCACATCGAGGGCGTCATCAAACTCGCGTTGAAGGGGAAAAGGCGGTACAGGCCGGCCGCGCGCGCGCCACGGGCGGTCACACGCTTGGTATGTTGTATGCAATCCGCCGCGCAGGCTACTAGGGAGTATCCCGGTGTACCCCGGCGCCCCAAACAAAGGTGTCAGACTGCATTTAAAACAAAGGTGTCAGACTACATTTTCGCGGCGCCAGAAATTGCAGTCTGACACCTTTGTTGTTGGAGCCGCGATCATGGAAATTGCAGTCTGACACCTTTGTCGTGGGAACCACGATCATCAAAAATGCAGTCTGACACCTTTTCCCGGCGCGGCGGCTGACACGCAGGTCTGGGAGATGTGGAGGCCCAACTCGGAAGGCGGACCCGGCAAGTCGCCTCAATGACACCGCCCTCCTCCCCCGACCATGGGTCCTGCCCCGCGCCCACTCAAACAAAGGTGTCAGACTACATTTTCTCTAACGCGGCACCGCCAAAACAAAGGTGTCAGACTGCATTTTTTCGCGGCGGAGGCTGGCGAACAAAGGTGTCAGACTGCATTTTCTCGAACGCGGCGGCGCCAAACAAAGGTGTCAGACTGCATTTTCCCGTGCTGCCGAAAATGCAGTCTGACACCATTGTTTTTGCCGACGCCGCTGGTGCCCGGAAGTAGTTCGACTACCCGGGCGTGCGCGGACTGGCGCGGCGGGCGGGGGTCGGGCGGGCGCGCAGGTCAGCCATTTCCTCCAGCATCAGCTCGCGCGCGTAGCGCGCGAACACGGTGACCAGGCGGGACCGCGTGTGCGCCGGCGGGAACAGCAGCGCCACCGTCACCGGCACCGCAGGGGTGAAGGGCCGCAGCTCGACCCCGTGCGTCGCGTACTCCTCGCGCGCGGCCAGCGGATTGATCAGCGACACGCCCAGCCCCGCCCCCACCATCGCACTGATCGACGCCCCGAGTCCGGCCTCCGCCACCACCTGCCGCTCGACCTTGGCCTGCGTGAACACCCGGTCGATGCGGTCGCGCAGCGGTGTGGAGCTGGTGAACGCAACGAACGGCTCGCCGGCAAAGTCCGCGGGCTTGATGCGGTCCAGCCGCGCCAGCCGGTGGCCGCGCGGCATGATGGCGACGCAGTTCATCGCCATCACCGGCTCGACCTGGATGCCGGGCGCATCGCCCGACAGCATCGCCAGCCCCATGTCGCAGAATCCCGAGCTGATCCAGTTGTGCACCGTGCTGGCATTACCGGAATGGATCGACACCATCACGTCCGGATACTCGGTCTTGAACCGCGCGACGATGCGCGCGAGCAGGCCGCCGGCCAGCCTCGGCATGGCCGCGACGCTCAGCCGGCTGGCACTGAACGAGCGGATGCCGGCCGCCGCGGACTCCAGGCCCGCCAGACCCACGAAGGTCTTTTCCACCTCCTGGTAGAAGCGCGCCCCATCGAGCGTGGGCGTGAGCCGGCTGCCGTTGCGGTCGAACAGCGCGAACTGCGTGATCGCCTCGAGCTGCGCGATCAGGCGGCTGATGTGCGGCTGCGAGGTGTGCACGCTGCGCGCCGCCGCGGTCATGGACCCGGTCATCATGACGGCCCGGAAGGCCTCGATGTGGCGCAATCCCATGCGCGAGCTTGCCATATCAAATCCGTATAGAAGAATATCGAATAGGAATTGGATAAAACCATAACGAAGGTTGATACTTTTTGCCAGTCGCGGGACACACCGCGCAGCGCGGCGTCCGCCGGCCGATCCGGCAGGCGCCGACCGTCTACATGCAGAAAACGCCGGGCCATCCGGCGCCAAGGGAAAAATCAATGAAAGCCATTGCCGCGCTTCTCGCCGCCGCCAGCCTGGCCGGTGCCGCCTCCGCCGTTCACGCCGAGGGCAACAGCCGCCTCGACAAGATCCGCGAAACGGGCGTGATCACGCTGGGTCACCCCGAAACCTCGGTGCCCTTCGCCTATCTCGACGGCAACCAGAAGCCGATCGGCTACACGGTCGAAATCTGCCAGGAAGTGGCCAAGTACGTGCAGGCGGCGCTCAAGCTGCCCAAGCTCGACGTGCACTACAACCCCACGACCTCGGCCACGCGGATCCCGCTGCTGGCCAACGGCACCATCGATCTGGAATGCGGCAATACCACCAACCTGGAAGAACGCCACAAGTTCGTGTCGTTCGCGCCCACCACCTTCGTGGCCCAGGTGGTGCTGGTCGCGCGCAAGGACGGCGGCGTGAACCCCGATGACCTGGCCTCGTTCCGCGGCAAGTCGATCGCGGCACAGGCCGGCGGCCAGACCTTCAAGCTCGTGTCGCAGCTCAACGCCCAGCACAAGTACGGCATCATCATGGCACCCGCCAAGGACACCGCCGAAACGCTGCTGATGGTGGAATCGGGCCGCGCGGCCGGCTCGGCCAACGACGACGGCATCGCCTACGGCTCGGTGGCGGCCTCCAAGAATCCCGACGCATTCGTGATCGGCAAGAAGGGCCTGCAACTGGCCCCCTACGGCATCCTGCAGCCCAAGGACGACCCCGCGTTCAAGAAGGTCGTGGACGATGCGGTCAAGGATCTCATCAAGACCGGCAAGGTCAACGCAATTTACGACAAGTACTTCAACACGCCGATCCCGCCCAAGGGCATCAACCTGAAGTACCCGATGAGCGACGCGCTCAAGCGCGCGCTGGCCAACCCCACCGACTCGGGTGATCCCAAGGTCTACGAGTAACGCAGGCGGCGGACGCCGCCGCGTCCGCCCGCGTTGCACATGTCCGCCCGCTCCGGGCGGACCGCCAGGCGTGCCACCGCAGCGCGCCTTTTAGGGCTTCGACATGAATTACGACTGGAGTTGGAGCATCTTCCTGGAGCTGTCGCCCGACGGGGTGCACACGTTTCTGGAGACGCTCCTGATCGGCACCGGCTGGACGCTGGCGCTCGCCTTGACCGCCTGGGTCTTCTCGCTGCTGCTGGGCTCGGTGCTCGGCGTCATGCGCACCACCTCGTCGCGCACGCTCAACCTGCTGGGCGCCTGCTACGTGGAGCTGTTTCGCAACATCCCGCTGCTGGTGCAGATGTTTCTCTGGTACTTCGTGCTGCCGGAGCTGCTGCCGCACGCATGGGGCACGGCCATGAAACAGATGCAGCAGCCCTGGGGGCAGTTCGTGCCGGCGGTGCTGTGCCTGGGTTTCTATGGCTCCGCGCGCGTGGCCGAACAGCTGCGCGCAGGGATCCAGTCGCTGCCGCGTGGACAGTTCCAGGCCGGCACGGCGCTCGGCCTGACCGAGGCGCAGGTGTATCGCTACATCATCCTGCCCGAAGCGTATCGCATCGTGCTGCCGCCGCTCACCTCGGAATTCATGGGCACGATCAAGTATTCGTCGGTGGCGCTGACCATCGGCCTGCTCGAACTCACGGGTCAGGCGCGTTCGATGCAGGAATTCAGCTTCCACATCTTCGAGGCCTTCAGCGCCGCCACGGTGGTGTACCTCATTCTCAATGGCGTGGTGGTGCTGGGCATGCGCATGCTCGAGCGTCGCGTGGCGGTGCCGGGCCTGATCGGCGCGGCCGGCAAGAAGTAGGAGCGCGACGTGGGCAATTTCGATTTCAAGGTCATTCTCGACGCCGCGCCCTATCTGTTCACACAGGGCATGAGCTTCACGCTTAGCCTGACCGCAGTGGCCGGCGTGCTGGGCCTGGCGCTGGGCACGCTGCTGGCGATGATGCGGCTGTCGCGCCACAAGTGGCTGTCGGTCCCGGCCGGCATCTACGTGAACGTGATGCGCTCGATCCCGCTCCTGCTGGTGATCTTCTGGTTCTACTTCCTGGTGCCGTACATCGCCGCGTGGATCGTGGGTTCGTCGACGCCGCTGCGCGTGGGTGCGCTCAACTCGGCGGTGATCACGTTCACGCTGTTCGAGGCCGCGTACTTCTGCGAGATCATGCGCGCCGGCATCCAGTCGATTCCGCGCGGGCAGGTGTCGGCCAGCCTGGCGATCGGGCTCACGCCGTGGCAGGGCATGCGCTACATCGTGCTGCCGCAGGCCCTGCGCAACATGGTGCCGGCGCTGCTCACGCGGGTCATCATCCTGTTCCAGGACACCTCGCTGGTCTACGTGCTGTCGCTCACCGACTTCCTCGGTGCTGCGTCCAAGATCGGCCAGCGCGACGGCCGGCTGGTGGAACTCTATCTCTTCGTGGCGGTGGTGTATTTCGTGATCTGCTTCACGGCATCCCGTCTGGTGAAACGGCTGGAAAAGCGCACCCGCGTGCTGCGCTGAACGCCGACCAGGAATTCTCATGAATCAAACTTCCGCAATGATCGACATCCGCCAGGTCAGCAAGTGGTACGGCGACTTTCACGTGCTCGACGACTGCACCACCCAGGTGGCCCGCGGCGAGGTGGTGGTGGTGTGCGGCCCCTCGGGGTCGGGCAAGTCCACCCTGATCAAGACCGTGAATGCGCTCGAGCCCTTCCAGAAAGGCGACATCGTGGTGAACGGCACCTCGCTGGCCGACCCGCGCACCAATCTGCCCAAGCTGCGCGCCGAGGCTGGCATGGTGTTCCAGCATTTCGAGCTGTTCCCGCACCTCACCGTGACCGACAACCTGTGCCTGGGCCAGATGAAGGTGCTCAAGCGCGGCCGTGACGAGGCGCGCCAGCGCGCCCTCGCCCTGCTCGACCGCGTCGGCCTAGCGGCCCACACCAACAAGCATCCGGGCGAGCTGTCGGGCGGCCAGCAGCAGCGCGTGGCGATCGCCCGGGCGCTGTCGATGGACCCGGTCGTGATGCTGTTCGACGAACCGACCTCCGCGCTCGATCCCGAGATGGTCAACGAGGTGCTCGACGTGATGACCGACCTCGCCGCAGAGGGCATGACGATGATGGTGGTCACCCACGAAATGGGCTTTGCCCGGCGCGTGGCCAACCGTGTCATCTTCATGGATGGCGGCCGCATCGTCGAAGACTGCCCGAAAGACGCCTTTTTTGGCGACGTCGAGGCGCGCGCGCCCCGCACCCGCCAATTCCTCTCCAAAATCCTGCAGCACTGAACACCATGTCGTCTCCCTCCGAACTGCCGCGCCACCCCGTCGACCTGCGCAGCGACACCGTCACCCGGCCGACGCCGGCCATGTACGAACGCATGATGCATGCGCCCATCGGCGACGACGGCCTGGACGGCGACCCGAGCGTGCACGCGCTCGAGGCCGAGGTTGCGACGCGGCTGGGCAAGGACGCCGGGTTGTTCGTGCCGAGCTGCACCATGGCCAACCTGCTCGCCGTGCTGGCCCAGACGCAGCGCAACGAACAGGTGGTGCTGGAAGGCACCGCGCACATGTACACCTCGGAGCGCGGCGCCGCCACGTTCACCAACCTCTTCTACCTGGGGGTGACGGGGGTCGACGGCGCCATGGACCTGGACCGGCTCGCGGACGCGCTGCAGGCGGGCGGCCACAAGCTGAAGACCTCGCTGGTCGCGATGGAGACGACCCACAACAATGCCGGCGGCACGGTGCTGCCGCTCGCGCACATGGCGGCGGTGCATGCGCTGGCACGGGATCGCGGCGCGGCGGTCCACCTGGATGGCGCAAGGCTCTTCAACGCGGCGGTCGCGCTCGGCGTGGCGCCGGCCGAGATCACGCAGCACACCGATACGGTGTCGCTGTGTCTGTCCAAGGGCCTGAGCGCGCCGGTCGGCGCGGTGCTGGCCGGACCGCGGAAGCAGATCGAGGTCGCGCGCACCCTGCGTCGCATGCTGGGCGGCACGCAACGCCAGTCCGGCATCATGGCTGCCGCGGCACTCGAAGGCGTGCAACACATGGGCGCACGCCTCGCCGAGGACCACACCCGCGCGCGCCGCCTGAGCGACGGCATCAATGCGCTGGGCGGTGCGATCACCGCCACCGTGCCGCAGACCAATATCGTGCAGGTCGAGGTAGGCGCGACGGCGATGAGCAACAAGGAATGGGTCGCCGCGCTCGAGGCCGCCGGCCTGAAGATCCGGCCCTGGGCCAATACCCGTCTGCGCTGCGTCACGCACCGCCACACCACCGACGCCGACATCACAGCCGCCCTCGCCGCCTTTTCCCAGGTCCTCGCAGCGCCCGGCTGAGGAACAGGAAAAGGAGTCAGACTGCAATTTCGTGCGCCGCCGCCCTCGAAACAATGGTGTCAGACTGCATTTTTCGTGTGGGCCTCGGAAAAAAAAAGGTGTCAGACTGCATTTTTCCTGCGGGCCTCGGATAAAACAAAGGTGTCAGACTGCATTTTCGCGAAGGCGAAATTGCAGTCTGACACCTTTTCCATTGCAGGCAGGGATCACGCGCCTGCGGTGGCCGCGCTCGATAAATGCAGTCCGACACCTTATCCCGCGAAAGCCACCGCTGCAAAATTGCAGTCTGACACCTTTCCCGGTTTGTGCGCCGTCAGAGAAATTGCAGTCTGACACCTTTTCGGGGGTGGGTGGCGGCGGAGAAAAATGCAGTCTGACTCCTTTTTGACGCGCGCTCCTGCCGCGGATCAGTTGGTCTTGCCGTCGATCACGCGCTGCCAGCCTTCGTGGCCGAGTTGTTGCAGGGTTTCGATGTTCTTTTCGTAGATCTCGGCGGCGTCGGGGAAGGCTTCGACGGCGCGGTCGATGCTGTCTTCGCGCAACAGGTGCAGGATCGGATACGGCG
>Ga0160496_1000743_pt1 | contig 11418 bp, 10 predicted proteins | sample DIDPMG_2_FD_108231 | JGI IMG/M metagenome (GOLD analysis project Ga0160496, IMG submission 108231) | Enriched soil microbial communities from UW Madison campus, WI, USA - DID2937_E24_FP MG | ecosystem: Environmental > Terrestrial > Soil > Grasslands | place: USA: Madison, Wisconsin | collected...
ATCCGGCGCAGGTTGAGGCCCAGTGAGGCGACCTCTTCATTGAGGCTGGTGCGGAACTGGCCACCGCTTGGGTAGCCCACCATGGCGATGACACGTGACTCGATCTCGTGCCAGGAGGGCACGAGGTAATCCAGGTACATGAGGTGTCTCCCTGACAACGTGTGCAGGGGGAAATCCCATCATGGATTCGGATCGGAGGTTTCTGAGTCAGTTGTAGGAAAATGCGACTTCGTTTCCGGCATGCTCGGCGAAGTTCAGCTGTTCAGTTGTTGCTGTGGGTAAGGCTGGAAATTTTTATCGTTCTTGAGATCGAGCGCCGCGCAGGCGAAGCTCGATCCCATGGCCATTACAAACCCCAAGCCATATCAAAGACTCAACCGGCTGGAAAACTGCCCCACTACGTCCACTACCCGCTTCGCCCCGTCCTGGATCTCGACAATCACGCTACCCGTCTCATCCGCCAGCGCCAGCCCCTGTTCGGCTTGGCGCTTGCTGGTGTCGATGATCGACACTGCTGCCTGCGCCAGTTGTTCGTTCTGCTGTACCACCCGGGCGATTTCTTCGGTGGCGGTGCTGGTGCGAGAGGCCAGTTGGCGCACTTCGTCGGCAACGACGGCAAAGCCCCGCCCTTGCTCACCGGCACGGGCGGCTTCGATGGCCGCGTTAAGGGCCAACAGGTTGGTCTGCCCGGCAATGTCGCTGATGGTCTTGATGATCGAACCGATCACCCGCGACTGGGTATCCAGCGCCTGGATCCCGTCGGCCGCCTCTTGCATCGAAGCCTCCAGTCCACGCATCACGGTGACAGTCTGGGTGACCACTTCGGTGGCCTTGCGAGCACTGACATCGGTACCCAGCGAGGTGTTGTAGGCGACATCTGCCGCCTCGGCCACTGCCAGCTCCTGGTTGACCTGATCGGTGATCACGGTGGCGAACTTGACCACCTTGTACAGCACATCGTGGGCATCGAAGATCGGGTTGTACGAGGCCTCCAGCCAGATCACCCGGCCATGGGCATCAATGCGCTTGAAGCGCTCGGCAACATATTCGCCACGGCGCAGCCGGTCCCAGAACGCTTGGTAGCCAGCCGAGTTGACCTCCTGCGGTTCGCAGAACATGCGGTGGTGCTTACCGCGAATCTGTTCCAGGCGATAGCCGACGGTGGCCAGGAAACGTTCGTTGGCAGTGAGAATGATGCCGTCGAGGTCGAACTCGATCACCGCGGTAGAGCGCATCAACGCCTTGATCAGGCTTTCGTGCTCGCGTGAGGTCTCGATGGTTCGGGTGAGGTCGCTGGAATGCAGGGTGAAGTACTTGATGCGCCCCTCGCTGTTCTTCACCGGCTGCAGGATCGAGCGCAGCCAGGCTTCCTGACCATTGCCCCGCAGAAGACGGAACGCACCGTTCAGGTGTTCGCCACGGCTGATCGCGCTTTTCATGCGCTGGTAGAAGTCCAGCGACTTTACGTGGGCGGGGACGATGTCCTCGATATTGCGTCCAAGCAATTGTTCGGCACGGTAGAGCATCTCGCTCTCGAAGTTGCCGTTGACCATCTCGATCCGTCCCTGAGGGTCGAGCTGCAGCACCAGCATCTCGCTGTCGAGACTACTCTTGACCTGTTCAATGGACATCAGGTCTTCGCGCAGTTGCCGGATTTCTTGCTTGAGCTTGTTGTTGAACATCACCGCTCTCCCGGAGCGCATCACGTAGTCGAATGCATCTTCATCGGCTGCCGGGGACACCTTCTTGAGTGCTGTGCGAGGAAATATTCATGAAGGCAAACGTGCCAGCGGTCAGGCGTCATCTTTACGTCACAAGGCGGTCACATTAGCGCAACCCGGCAGGCGGAAACTTTTTGTCATGAATACACCCGCCCTACGCATTACCCTGGTCAGCGAAACCTTCCCACCCGAGATCAATGGCGTGGCCAACACCCTTGGCCGCCTCAGTGATGGGTTGCGCCAGCGCGGCCATGAGGTCGAGGTGGTGCGCCCACGCCAGGCAGGCGAAGGGCACGCGCACAACCACCCGCAGCTGATGCTGTGCCGTGGCTGGGCGCTGCCGGGCTACCCGGGTTTGCAGTGGGGCGAGGTGTCGATGCACAAGCTGTTGCGCCGCTGGCGCCGGCAGCGCCCGGATGTACTGTACATCGCCACCGAGGGGCCGCTGGGGCTCAGCGCCCTACGCGCGGCCCGACGCCTGGGGGTGGCGGTGGTCAGTGGCTTCCACACCAACTTCCCGCAGTATTCCGGCCAGTACGGCCTTGGCCTGCTGGCGCGCCTGCTCACTCACTACTTGCGCTGGTTCCATCGGCGCACGGCAATCACCTTGGTGCCGAGTGCCAGCCAGCGCCTGGAGCTGGAGCGTCGCGGTTTCGAACGCCTGGAGTTGCTGGCCCGAGGGGTCGATGCCTGCCTGTTCAATCCGGCCCGGCGCAGCCAGGCCCTGCGCGAAAGCTGGGGGCTAGGCCCGGAGGACATCGCCGTACTGCATGTCGGGCGGCTGGCGGCGGAAAAGAACCTTGGCTTGCTACGGCCTTGCTTCGAGGCATTACGCAAGACGTATCCACAGAAGCGCCTGCGCCTGATCATGGTCGGCGACGGGCCTCAGCGCGCCAGCCTTGAACAACAGATACCGGACGCCGTGTTTTGCGGCGCCCAGCGCGGTGAACGACTGGCCGAGCACTATGCCAGCGGCGACCTGTTCCTGTTCCCGAGCCTGACCGAAACCTTCGGCAATGTGGTGCTCGAAGCCATGGCCTCAGGGTTGGCGGTAGTTGCTTATGACGAGGCGGCCGCCGCGCAGCATATTCGCCATGGCCACAGTGGCGCGCTGGCGATGCCGGGGGACCAGGCGGCGTTTGTCGACGCTGCTTGCTGGTTGCTGGAAGAAGTGGAGACCTTGCGCAGGGTGCGCCTGAATGCGCGACAGCATGCCAGCCGCCAAGGCTGGCCGGCGATTGTCGAGCAGTTCGAGGGGTATCTGGATAGCGCTTGTCGCAATGTCAGTGCTGCGGCTGGGCGTTCGACGCAGTATGTGCAGCGCCTGTGAAAGCGAGCGCCGCGCAGGCGACGCTCGGCTTCGCAGGTGCCACAATGATCGCGCCCGGCACGATTCAGACCAGTGCTTTTTCAATGGCCTGCACCACTGCCGGGTCATCCGGCGCCGTGCGGGGTGAGAAACGCGCCAGCACCCGGCCATCCTTGCCTACCAGAAACTTCTCGAAATTCCAGGTAATGTCACCGGGGAACTCGGCCCCCTCGCCTGCCAGCAGGCGGTACAACGAATGGCGCTGCGGCCCGTTGACCTCCAGCTTGCCCCCCAGCGGGAAGCTGACCCCATAGTTGAGGCTGCAGAAGTCCTGGATTTCCTTTTCGCTACCCGGTTCCTGCCCGGCAAACTGGTTGCACGGCAGGCCAAGCACATTGAAGCCCTTGTCCTTGTAGATCTGGTAGAGGTTTTCCAGGGCCTTGTATTGCGGCGTCAGGCCACATTTGGAGGCAACGTTGACCACCAGCACCACTTGGCCCTTGAAGGGTGCGAGGGGCAGCTCTCCGCCGTTCAGCGCTTCCAGTTTCAGGTCGTGAAATGCACTCATGATGAAATCCCCTCTCAGGTTCCCGGTTGCCGTGCAGGCGAATTTCGCCCACTAAAAAGGCGCTCGTCCAAACCGTTCACCTCCCGTAGGAAGGCAAATCGGCTTGCCCGAGCGCCTGGCGACTTTCTGAGCTTAGCGCAGAAAATCAGTGGTGATGGCCACCTTCACCGTGGATGTGACGGTGAGCGATTTCTTCGTCGCTGGCGTCACGCACGTTCACAACCTTGACCTGGAAGGTCAGGCGCTGACCGGCCAGCGGGTGGTTGCCATCAACGGTGACGTCGTCGCCGTCGATGTCGCGGATGGTGACGATCTGCATCTGGCCGTCCGGCGCCGAAGCGTGGAACTGCATGCCCACTTCCAGCTCGTCGACACCTTCGAACAGGCTACGGTTCAGGGTGCTGACCAGTTCGGCCAGGTACTCGCCGTAGGCCTCTTCAGGTTCAATGGAAACGTTCAGCTCGTCACCAGCCTGCTTGCCTTCCAGGGCTTTTTCCAGGCCCGGGATGATATTGCCGGCACCGTGCAGGTAAACCAGCGGCGCGCCACCGGCGGAGCTGTCGATGGTCTCCCCGGCGTCGTTGGTCAGGGTATAGTCGATGGAGACAGCCTTGTTGGCGGCGATCAGCATGGGGCAAGACCTTTTGCAAAAGAATGTAGAGCGGACAAGTGTAACCTTGCCATCGTCCGATTGCGAACGTGGTGCAGACGAGCAACGGCCCATCAGTCGGATCAACGGCTTTCATCAGGACGAAGAAGGCCACTGGGTGGCGGAACTTTCGTGCGGCCATACCCAGCACCTGCGCCACCAGCCGCCGTGGCAGGCACGCCCCTGGGTGCTCGACCCGGCACAACGCGCGCAACACATCGGCCAACCTTTCGCTTGTGGCTGGTGCGCACAAGGGGCCGATAGCGCTACCCTTGACCGTTAATTTCTTGCACCGCTTATTTCGAGAAGCACGCATGCAGACATTTTTCATTGCGCCGACCGACTTTGGTGTCGGCCTGACTTCGATCAGCCTGGGCCTGGTGCGCACCTTGGAGCGTGCCGGCCTGAAGGTCGGCTTTTTCAAGCCTATCGCCCAGCCCCACCCGGGTGACACCGGCCCCGAGCGCTCAACCGAACTGGTCGCCCGCACTCACGGCATCAAGCCACCGGTCCCACTGAGCCTGGCCCACGTCGAGCGCATGCTCGGCGATGGCCAACTGGACGAGCTGCTTGAAGAAATCATCCGCCTCTACCAGCAAGCCTGCGTCGGCAATGACGTGGTTGTGGTCGAGGGAATGGTGCCCACGCGCCACGCCAGCTACGCAGCGCGGGTCAACCTGCACCTGGCCAAGAGCCTGGATGCCGAGGTAATCCTGGTATCGGCCCCGGAAAACGAAGTGCTCAGCGAGCTGTCTGGCCGGGTCGAACTGCAGGCCCAACTGTTTGGCGGCCCACGCGACCCGAAAGTGCTGGGGGTGATCCTCAACAAGGTGCGTACCGACGAGAGCATGGCGGACTTCGCCACCCGCCTGCGCGAGCACTCGCCATTGCTGCGCGGTAATGACTTCCGCCTGCTTGGCTGCATCCCCTACCAGCCCGAGCTGAACGCACCGCGGACACGCGATGTGGCCGAGCTGCTCGGCGCCCAGGTGCTCAATGCTGGCGATTACGAGCAGCGGCGCATGAGCAAGATCATCATCTGTGCACGCACGGTGGCCAACACGGTCCCGCTACTGACCTCGGGCACCCTGGTGGTAACCCCCGGCGACCGCGACGACATCATCCTCGCTGTCAGCCTGGCAGCGATCAATGGCGTGCCCCTGGCCGGCTTGCTGCTGACCAGCGACAGCAAGCCTGACGTGCGTATCCTTGGCCTGTGCCGCGGTGCACTGCAGGCCGGCCTGCCGATCCTTTCGGTCAGCACCGGCTCGTACGACACCGCCAACCAGCTTAACTCGCTGAACCGCGAAATCCCGGTGGACGACCGCGAGCGTGCCGAGTTCATCACCGACTTCGTCGCCAGCCACCTCGACGCGGCCTGGCTGCACCAGCGCTGCGGCACGCCGCGCGAACTGCGCCTGTCACCGGCAGTGTTCCGCTACCAGCTGATCCAACGTGCGCAGCAGGCCAACAAGCGCATCGTCCTGCCAGAAGGCGCCGAGCCACTGTTGGTGCAGGCCGCAGCCATCTGCCAGGCCCGCGGCATCGCCCGCTGTGTGCTGCTGGCCAAACCCGAAGATGTTGACGCCGTGGCCCGCGCCCAGGGCATCACGTTGCCGCCAGGGCTGGAGATTCTCGACCCCGAACTGATTCGCGGGCGCTACGTGGAACCCATGGTCGAGCTGCGCAAAAGCAAGAACCTCAACGCACCGATGGCTGAGCAGCAGTTGGAAGACCCGGTGGTGATCGGCACCATGATGCTGGCCCTGGACGAAGTGGACGGCCTGGTCTCGGGCCTGGTGCACTCCACGGCCAACACCATCCGCCCGGCCCTGCAGCTGATCAAGACCGCACCCGGCTCGAGCCTGGTCTCGTCGGTGTTCTTCATGCTGTTCCCCGAGCAGGTGCTGGTGTACGGCGACTGCGTGATGAACCCGCACCCAAGCGCTGCCGAGCTGGCGGAGATTGCCCAGCAGAGTGCCGAATCGGCGCAGGCCTTCGGCATCGCGCCACGGGTGGCGATGATCAGTTATTCAAGCGATTCGGCCAGCGATGAAGAAGTCGAGAAAGTGCGCGAAGCGACACGCCTGGCACAGGACGCGGCGCAGGCGTTACTGATCGATGGGCCGTTGCAGTATGACGCAGCGGCCAACCCGGCGATCGCCCGAGAGCTGGCGCCGGCTAGCCCGGTGGCGGGGCGCGCCACGGTGTTCGTGTTCCCCGACCTGAATACCGGCAATACCACGCACAAGGCGGTGCAGCGCAGTGCCGACGGGGTCAGCCTGGGGCCGATGCTGCAGGGTTTGCGCAAACCGGTGAACGACTTGCCGCGTGGGGCGCAGGTTGACGATATCGTGCATACCATTGCCCTGACGGCGATTCAGGCCAGCGTGGCGCGCTAAAAGCAGAGGCTTCTTTGCAAGCCTTGTGGGAGCGGGATTGCCCGCTCCCACAGAGCCGCAAAGCAGCCCTGAAGGTCAATCAGGGATACTGCTGAACCTGACCTTGCTGCTCATACTGCTGACCCGGAATCGGCTTCAGGTTCACTTCCACACGGCGGTTCTGCGCACGACCATTGGCGTCAGCATTGCTGGCGATCGGCTGGTCCGGGCCCATGCCACGGACAGAGATACGCGAGGCATCCACACCCTGCGAAGTCAGGTAGGTACTGACCGCCTGCGCACGGCGCTGGGACAGGTCCATGTTGTGCTGGCGGCTGCCCGTGCTGTCGGTGAAGCCAACCACTTCGATGGTGTTCTGGTTGAATTGCTTGAACGAGCCTGCCAGGTTGTTCAGCGGCGAGTAGAAGCTTGGGGCGATGTTGGCTGAGTCGGTGGCGAAGGTGATGTTGCCCGGCATGATCAGCTTGATCTGGTCACCCTGACGCTGCACTTCCACACCTGTGTTGGCCATCTGTGCGCGCAGTTCAGCTTCCTGCTTGTCGGCGTAATAACCATAACCGGCTGCAGCTGCACCCACAGCGGCAGCACCGATCAGTGCACCCTTGCCACGGTTGTTGTGGTCGATGGCAGCGCCGGCGATGGCACCGGCCAGCGCCCCCAGGCCGCCGTACTTGGCGGTCTTGCTCATCCCTGTGGAGCCCTGCGCCTGACCCTGGTTGTCGTAGGGGTTCTGGCCGGCACAGCCGGTCATCAGTGCAGCGGCGGTTGCGACGATAATCAGACGACGCATGGTGAACATTGACAAGCTCCTACTGAAATTCATAAATGCGGCAGATCCCAAAGGGTTCTATGCCAGCCTTGGAACGCATCGGCAACGAAAAATTCCATGAAAGTGCCTTCATGTGCCATCAGGCACGCACGAATGGGTTTTCCCGCATCTCGTCGCCCAAACGGGTGTCGGGCCCGTGGCCGGTCACCACAATGGCCTCTTCGTCCAGCCGGTACAGCCGCTCCTTGATGGAGCGCACGATTGCCCGCTGGTCGCCACCCCACAAATCGGTGCGGCCAATCCCCCGGCGGAACAGGGTGTCACCGGCAATCAACAACTTGGCGTCGGCGAACCAAAAGCTCATCGAGCCCGGGGTATGGCCTGGCGTGTGCAACGCCACACCGCAGCCGCAGGCCAGTTCTTCGTCATCGCCCAGCCAGCGGTCCGGTGCCGGTACCGGGGTGTAAGGTACGCCGAACATCTGGCACTGCATCTCAAGGTTGTCCCACAGCATCTGGTCGTCCTTGTGCAGGTGCAGCGTGGCACCCGTCAGCTCCTTGAGCTTGCCTGACGCGAGGAAGTGGTCGAAGTGCGCATGGGTGTGGATGATGCTCACCAGCGTCAGGCCGTGGACCTGCAGGCGGGCAAGGATCTTGTCCACATCACCACCCGGGTCGACGACCATGGCTTTCTTGGTCAGGGGGTCGCCGATCAGCGTGCAGTTGCACTGCAAGGGGCCGACGGGGAAGGTTTCGCGGATGAGAGCTGACGATGGGATATGCATTGTGAATACGGGAACCGGTTAATCGAATAGGGTTTGCACACGCGCCAGTGCATCCAGGATGACAACTTCAGGCACCGACTCTATGCGCTTGGCAAATCGTGCTTCAAGGTCGACGGTGCGCACCTGGTTGCAAAGCACCACCCCCTGAGTCTGCGTGCCCGTACCGCTGAGCGTGACAGCGAAACCCGCATGCCTCGCGAAATCCCCACCTTGAGTGATCGGGATGATTACAGCCAGGCCTGAAGCATTGAACGCAGCCGGAGTAAGCACCAGTGCAGGTCGGCCGGAGCCCTGCTGTTCTCGCCCGACTGTTGGGTCCAGGTTGACGCGAACAATATCACCCCTGGCGAATTTCAACCGTTTCACACTTCACGTCCCACTGGACGCATGGCATTCCAGTCGGCCATGTCCTCTGGCTCCGGTGCACTCAGGTCACACTGGGCCATCAGTTCCTCAAGCGTGTACTTGGGTTTCGACCTGACGGGTTTGAGCACCATCGTCTCACCCGTTGTGTCAAGGCTCAGGGTGGAGCCGACACCGAGGCGCATCTGCTTGAGTACTGCGGCGGGCAAGCGGATCGCGGCGCTGTTACCCCACTGTTGAATCTTGATCTGCATGAGTATCTCCCAAGGTAGATACATAGTAGAAACCCTCCCAATGATTGCAAGCCAAATGTAGAAACGTCGTATCTACACTGTCATCTGCCCTGACCGGACAAAAGCCCTGCAACCTCAAGAAGGAAATGCCCTACATCACCTTGGGAAGCCACTCTCCAACTGCAAAAATTTCAACCGTAGATTCAGCCGGGCCTCAAGGCAAAAACAACCTGAACAACCCGCCCCCAAGCGCCCCGCCGTTGGAGATCTCGATCCGCCCGCGCACCCCGCCGCTTTCATGCAACGCGGCGATCCGCGCCGCAAAATACAACCCAAGGCCGGTACTGCCGCTGGTCGAGTCGATGCCCTGGATGTAATCCTCCTGGCGCTCGAGCATGTGCTTTGGATAACCCGGGCCGTCATCGTTGACGCAAATGGCCAACTGGTTGTCGGCCTCTTCGATGGTGATCAGCAAGGCGTGCCCGGCAAAGCGGGTGGCGTTGGTGATGACGTTGGCGATCACCGAGGCCACCAGTTCGCGGTCGAAGAAACCCAGCGGGTTGTCGGTGTCGATGCGCCAGGTGGCGAGAATGTCGTTGTGCTTGAGTACTTCCTCGTGCGCCGCCAGCTGGGCTTCGATGAAATCATCCAGCTCATGGTAGTCCGGGCATACCGGCAACTGGTTCACACCCAGTTTGTACAAGCCCAGCAACTGCACCAGCATGCCGTTGAGGTGACGAAATTCATGCTCCATGATCCCCTGTTCGGCACCGCCGCGCAGTTCCTCGGGCAAGCGCTCCACCCACTGGCTGTGGGACTGGATCAGCGCCGACAACGAACTTTTGAGGTCGTGCACGGTGGAGGCGATCACCGTGGAAAAATCCAGCCCCTGATTGTCTTGATTCATGCGCCGAACACTCGGATGTGCAGTTTGCGGTAACGGTCATAGCGATTGTCGCTGGCAGGGATACCGGCCACGCTGGTCAAGGCGTCGCGGCACTCCTGCATGATCGCAGGCTGAGGGTTGTCACCGCCGATGCGCAGCAGCGCCTGGGCGGTGTTGAGGGCGATGCTGATGTTCTTCGGCTGTAAACCCAATGCCTTTCGGAACAGTTGCAACGCCTCGCCAAGCTGCCCTCCCTGGTAACTGCGCACACCCTGCCGATTGAGGGTGACCGCTTCGGTAATGGCGTTGAGCACGCTGGGGTCATCCGTCAGCTTGCCCACTTTCTCCATGACCTTGGGGTCATCGCCATAACTTTCCACACAGTTCTTCAGCACGCCGATGGCGGCGGCTTCCTGCCCCATCGCCTGCAGTTGCGCAGCGACAGTCAGGGCCGAATCGACAGAGAAGAACTGGTTCATCTTGTCCAGGCGCTGAATCGCCTGTTCTGTCAGCTTGCCGGCCGTTTCCGGGTCGCCGGCCTGCTGCAGGCTGGCAGCCTTCATCATCCGCGCACGCACCTGCAGGCCTTGGTCTTCGGGGTTTTCCTTGGCCACTTCGCTGAGCGTGGTGTTGATCTCGACCCGGGTACGGGCGTCCAGGCCGAAGCCTGCATTCTTGCTCATCAACGCCTGCACCAGGCCAAGGTTGTTTTCGGCATCCTTGTAGCGCGAACTCTGCCCCTGGTTCACCGCATGGCGGAACGCCTTCGATGCGCTTTCGAAGTCTTCGTTCTCCAGCGCCAGCTTGCCCAGCGTCGACTGCCGACGCACCGACAAAGGCGACAGGCGCACGGCTTCTTCAAGCAAGTTCTGCGCGCGCCGGGTATCACCCTGCGCCACCAGCACCTCGGCCATGCCATCGTAAAGGCCTGGCATGATCGGGAACGCCTTGAGCGCCTGCTCGTATACACCCTGGGCCTGGGCATTCTGACCACGCTTGTGCATCAGTGCGCCCAACGCGGCATATACCCACGGCTGCGGACGGCTGGCCAGGATGGCCTTGAGGAATTTTTCCAGTTCCTCGAAACGGTTGAGGTTGCGCAGGGCATCGGCCCGGTAGCGCAAGCACAAGGGTGCCAGACGCGGATCCTTCTTGCACAGCTCGGCGCAGGCCGCCAGTACTTCGGCCGGACGGTTGCGGTCCAGCGCCTGCAGGATCGGTTTTAGCAACGTCTTGCGCTGGAACAGTTTCTCGACGCGCTGGGCAAGGCCAACCCGGTTGAACGGTTTGGTCAGGTAGGCATCGGGCTCGTGCTCGATGGCGCTAAGGACAATCGCCTGACTGCTCTCGGCAGTGACCATGATGAACACGCACTCATGGCTGATGTGCTTGTCGATGATCAGGTCTTCAAGCACCTGCTGCCCGTTCTTCTTGCCATCGCCCAGATGGAAGTCCTGCAGGATGAAGTCATAGCGCTTCTGCGCGCACATGCGCAGCGCCTGCTCGCCGCTGTCAGCGGTGTCCACGTCGCGCACGCCCAACTCGCGCAACATGGAACGGGTCGACGTACGAAAGTCGGTAAAGTCGTCGACGATCAGAAAGCTCTTTTGCCCGTACTGCAGCATCAACACGACCTGCCTTGGAATGATTGAAAAATCGCGCGAGGCGATGCCACCGATCGCTGTATCGGCAGCTGGTCGGGAAAGATGAGGGTAGAGCATTGTCGGCCAAAAA
>Ga0160496_1000746_pt1 | contig 11397 bp, 10 predicted proteins | sample DIDPMG_2_FD_108231 | JGI IMG/M metagenome (GOLD analysis project Ga0160496, IMG submission 108231) | Enriched soil microbial communities from UW Madison campus, WI, USA - DID2937_E24_FP MG | ecosystem: Environmental > Terrestrial > Soil > Grasslands | place: USA: Madison, Wisconsin | collected...
GCAGGAGACTCTCATGCCGCATCAACCCGAAGGACAGACCGAACATCTGCCCGCGAAGGTCAAGGACATCGATCCCGCGACGCAGCACAACCCCGACCCCGACTCGAACTCCGGTTACCCGGCGGGCGGCAACAAGACCGCGCCCGATCGCGACGCCTACGGTCGCCCCGTGTCGCCCGACAAGGCGCCGGACCTGGCCTGATCGCGCCGCCCTGTTTCCCCCTGATGCCTCATGCCTACCAAGGAGCACTCATGAAATCGACCTTCACCCGTCTCGCGCTCGGCGCCGCCCTCGCCCTTTCGCTGCCGCTCGCCGCGCAGGCACAGACCGGTTCGGCCAGCCCGAACGCGCCCGCCGCGGCCACGCCCAAGGCGGCCGATGCCAAGCTCGACAGTGCCGATCGCGACTTTCTCGAGAACGCGGCCCAGTCCGGCCACCTGGAGATCGAGGGCAGCAAGCTGGCGCTCGAAAAGGCGCATAGCCAGGACGTGAAGACCTTCGCGCAGAAGATGATCGACGACCACGGCAAGGTCGGCCAGCAGCTCGCCACGCTCGCCAAGAGCAAGGGCTACGAGCCGCCCACCGGCCCCTCGATGATGCAGCAGGCCCGCCTGAAGACGCTGGGCATGCGCGACGACGGCTTCGACAAGGCCTATGCCGAAGAGATCGGCGTGTCGGCGCACGAAGATGCCGTCAAGCTGTTCGAGAAGGCCAGCAAGGAGGCCAAGGACGCGGACGTGAAAAAGTTCGCTGCCGACACCCTGCCGGCGCTGAAGCAGCATCTGGACATGGCCAAGACCCTGCACCAGGCGGTCGACAAGAAGTAAGGCGCCCGCCCCGATGCCCGCAGGGCCGCGCGCAAGCGCGGCCCTCGTCGTTTCTGCGCGGCCGCCACGGAGAGGCAGAGTACGGAGGCCGGCGCGATCCGGCGGGTGCGCCTGGCCCCGGGTTCGGCGTCGCACAGGCCTGAGGACAATGCCGCACCCAGCGTAGTTGTATCCGGGAGCGCCGGTTGCGGACGCAACGGTCTCGCGCCTTGCGCGCAGCATCCGGAGGGCAGCATTTTGCGGAATCGGAACTTCTTGTTGTACGTCGTCGCCACGATCGTCGCGATCGGGGCCATCCTCATGCTGGCGCCGTGGTGACGCACGCGAACGGCCCGGGGCAGGACGCTGCCGGCCAGGCGGCCCGGACCGTGCGGCGGCGGTGCCACGGTGGCAGCGACGCGGGCACCATCCGCCCGGTTCTCGCCGTGCGACCCGGTGGCGTCCGTGCGTTGGGTGGGAGACGGACGTGAAGGACGGAGATCGCTTGATCGTGACGCTGGGCCAGGCCCGCGGCATGGGCGGCGCCTGGGCCGAGAACCTGTGCCTGCCCGCCGAGATGGGCGAGGCGGTCGCGCGCCGCTGGTATGCGCGCACCCAGGGCAGCAACGCAAAGACCTGGAGCAGCCTGGCCGCCAGCCTCAAGGCCGAGCTGGGCATGCCGCCCGCCGCGGTGGCGCCGCCGCCGGACGCCGGGAAACCGCGCGCGTGAGCCGCGGCCGTCGGCGCCTATTGATTCGCCGCGCGCTCGATGAGATCGACGATCTCGGCGACGGACAGCGTGAAGACCCCCGCCTCCTGCTTGTCGAACGCCTCGCGCCAGACCCGATAGCCCTCGCGATGATCCGCCAGCGGCTCGCGCGTGCCGTCGAGCTGCGTCAGGCTCTTCTGCAAAGTTTCTTCGGACACCGGAAAATGCGGCAGCTCATCGGTGAGGCCGCTGGCGCTGCGCGGGTTCCGGACGGCCACGTCGAGCACGCTGATGTGGAAGATGTGGCCCAGGAGGGGCGCGGTCTCGATCAGGTTGATCAGCACCCGCGACGCCGATTCGCCGGGCCGGGCATGGTATTGCCACAGCTGGCCCACCGCGTACGGCTGGGTCTGGGCGGGGCTGGGTATCGAAAGCAGCGACATGGCGGGAGGATCCGTAGGGAAGGCGGCGCGGCCACGGCCGCGCGCCGCGTCTCGCCGCCGGATGGGCGGGAAGACGAGACCATAGCGCAGAACGCTTACTGCGCGAACCGTTGATCGCGCAACAATTTGGCCAGCTCGGGCGCGGCCATCAGCGCCACGTCCTGCGCGCGGGCATACTGCCACGCGTTGTCGGAGACGTCGCCGAGCGCGATGAAGATGGCCTCGCGCGCGCCGCGCTTCTCGCGCACCGCCTGCAGTTCGCGCAGCGGTTCGACGCCCACGCGCGCGGCCTTCCAGCGCTTGGCGCTGACGATGGCCACGTTGCCGTCCTTGGTCAGGGCCAGGTCGGCGCCGGGCAGGTTGAGCCGTTCGACCTGACAGCCGTCGCGCTGGAAGCCCGCCTCGATGATCTTCACGAACTCGTTCCACGGCATATTGGCCGTGGCTTCGGCCACCGCCAGCACGCGCGCATCCGACGGCCGCTTGAACTGGCGGTACAGCGCGATCAGCGAGATCACCGCGAAAGGCACCGCCGCGAACACCCCCATCGGCGCCAGGTCCTTGGGCAGGGCGGCAAAGCCGCCCGCGCTCAGCAGCACGGCCACCCCGGCGCTCATCCACCACGGCGAACGCAGCAGCACGGCGAAGATGGAATTCTTGGACATCTTGAGTTTCATGGCGGCTCGCAGCGTGAGGCGTGAGGGAGATCAGTCGTCGGCGACGTCGGCAGCGGCGGCGCGCACCACGATGCGCACGTCACCGCAATCGACGATCTGGCCGGCACGGATCTTGGCGGTCTTGCGCGTTTCGACCGCGCCGCCCACGCTGACGTGCCCTTCGGCGACCAGCGCCTTGCCCGCCCCGCCGCTGTCGCAGACGCCGGTGGCCTTCAGGAGCTGATTGACTTCGATATAGGGGCTGCCTTCGGCGAGCGTGAATTCAATGAGGGGCATGCGAGGTGGGTATCGGAGGAAACGGGGCGGCGCCCGGACCTGCCGGTGGCGGGCCGGACGGCATGGCGGCAGGACGCGAAACGGCAGGCGATGCGCGCAGGCGCCCGACGCCGTGCCGGTGTTTTTTGCTGGCGCAATGATACCCGATGGGTCCGCGCGGCCCGGCGCACGGGCGCCGCCGGGCGGCAGCCGACCCGGACGCGGGTGGCGCGTGCGCGACGGGCGCCGGAAAGCACGAAAACGCGACTGAACGCGCTGCTGTCCCGAGCCGCCCGCGCCGCCGCCTCAGAAGCGCCAGCGCACCGTGGCCGAGGCCGTCTGGTCGCGATTGCCGCCGCCGAACTGGCCGGCGTACGACAGCCCCAGCGAGGCGCCGCGCGACACCTGCGCCTCGACGCCCAGCTCCACCAACGCCGCGTTGCGCGCGATCGGCGCGCCGGTGATGGTGAAGGACTCGCCGGCATCGAAGGCCAGCCGGCTCTCGGGCCGGATGTCGCCGAACGCGTGGCGCCAGCCCAGCCCCGCGCTCAGGGCCGCGGCGGTGCCGCCCCAGTTCACTTCCTGGCGGGCGCGCAGGCCCAGCGTGGCCTTGCGCGTGTTGTTGTGCACCGCCTCGCCCGACAGCGCCGCGCTGCCGCCCGATTCGGCGAAGCCGCGCGTGCGCTGCATCGCCCAGCCCAGGCCCAGATAGGGTTCGAGCGTCAGGCCGCGCGCCGCGCCGAAGGCATAGCCCGCCTCGCCGAACAGCTGGGTGGTGCTGGCGCCGTAGTCGGCGTCGAGCTGCTGGTTCAGGCCGCCGGCATCGACGCGGCGCTCGGTGCCGATGTCGTGCCAGGTGTAGGAGGCGCCCGCCATCAGCTTGAGCGTGCCGGCGCCGAGCGCGACCGCCTTGCCGCCGTACGCGATCGCGCTGTAGCTGGAGACGTCGGCGCGGCTGGCGAGGCTGTCGACCGTCAGCTTCGAATCGGTGTAGCCAAGGGCCCCGCCCAGGCGCCAGCCGTCGCCCAGGGCGTGGTCGGCGCCGACGAAGACGCCACCCGTGTGCTGGCGCATGGCCTGCGTGTCGCCGGTGGCGCCGATGCGCTGCCAGTTGCCCACCACCTGGGCCCAGGCGGGCCGGGCCAGGGACGACGGCAGGCTGGCCGCCGACGGCGCCGCGTCGCTCGTGCCCGCCGCGGCGGTCGGCGCGCCGGCCGCCATGCCGGCGCCGAGATTGCCGCGCAGATGATCGAGCGGCACCGCGCTCACCGTGCCGGCCAGGTTGGCCAGGCCGGCGCTCACGCCGGCGTGGGCTTCGCCGGACAGCGCGGAAAAGAAGCCCTGCGGGGCGCCGGTGGGCAGGTTGATGGCCGCGTCGTAGACCGCGTTGCCGGCGCCCAGCGTCTCGGCGGCGTCGGCCACGGCCTGCGCGTTGCGGCCGGCGACCAGGTCGGCGAAGCGCACGGCCCTGCCTTCCTCGGGGATGACGGTGCGGCCGAGGTTGAGCAACAGCTCCCGGTCGTCGCCCGAATACACCAGGTCGAAGCTGAGGTAGGCCAGATTGGTCGAGGCGCTGGCGAAGCGCGTCTGGTTGAAGGTGCCGTCGGCGCGCAGCACGACCTGGCTGTAGCGCTCGGTGTAGGCCCCGGGTGCGGCCTCGAGGTAGAAAGCGGCGCCGGCGAGGTTGGCGCCGCCCGTCACGACCAGCCGATCGGCCGCATTGGGCGCGGCGCGCACGCTGTAGGTGTTGCCGGCGCCCAGCGCCAGATTGCCGTTGAGCACCACGGCGGCGGTGCTGCCGCCGCCGATGCGCAGCCAGTTGTTCGTGCCGGTGTAGCGCACATTGCCGATGGTGATCGAGTTCTCGACCAGGGTCAGCGTGTTGTCGTTGCCCGCGATCACGACGGCGTCCTGGTAGTTGCCATAGGCGTCGCGGCCCGCTTCCATGCGGCCCGCCTGCACGATCTCGGATTGGCTGCCATCGAGCTGCACCGCACGGCCCGCGACGCCGCTCGTGAAGCCGGCCCCGGCGTTGCCGCCATAGACCGCGCCCTGGTTGATGAAGCGCTGCTGGGTGCCGGACATCACCAGCCCGGACCCGCCATTGCCGCCGTCGCCGACGAAGCCCCAGTTGACGTCGTAGCGTTCGCCCACCGCGCCGCCGCCGCCGCCCGCCCCGCCCCAGAGCGCGCCGGTGTTGAGGAAGGAGGCCTGCCCGTTGAGCCATTGCACCGCCGCGGCGCCGTCGCCGCCTCGGGCGCGCCAGGTGTCCGGCCGGCCGGCCGTCATGATCTCGTCCTGGACGACGCTGCCCCCGCCACCGCCACCGCCGCCGATCAGGGTGGCGGCGTTGATCGAGGTCCTGCCCTCGCCGCCCGCGCCCGTGAGCACCAGCGACACGGCGCCATTGCCGCCGATGGCGGTGCCTTTGGCGCCGCCGGTCAGGACGATGCTGCCGCCGCCGCCGCCGCCCCCGCCGCCGCTCTCGATCGTGCCGCTGCCGATGGTGGTGTAGGGCCCGAGCCGGTACAGCAGGCCGGCGCCGCCGTCGCCGTTCGTGTGGGTGCCCGATACGCCGGCCGAGCCATTGCCGCCGTTGCCACCGGTCGCGAACCAGCCGGTGCCGGCCTGGCCGGCGTTGCCGCCGTCACCGAAGCCTGCGCCGGGCGAAGCGTTCGCGCCGCCGACGCCCTGGAACAGCGGATCGCCGTTGCCTCCCGCGCCGCCCGCATGGGTCTGCATGGGCGCGGCCAGCCCGTAGGCGGCGGCGAGGCTGAGGCAGAGCGTGGTGCGGCGCAGAGACATGTCGAAATCCGGATGAAGACCTTCCATAGGTGGCAAACGGGCCGGGATCGTTCCATTTGCCCCGCCAGCGCGGGTCGGCGAACCCGGCACCGGCATGCCGCCCCGCCCGCGCGGATGCGCTACGCTCGCGCCTCGTGAGGGCGGATCGGGGCGCCGCCGCAGGAAAGTTGTAACGGTGGTTCCGGCTTTGGCGGCCTCATTCGATCAGGCAGGCAGAGCGTCCCGTCGCACCGGCCCACCGCCGTCCGCGAGCGGGACTCGCCACCTCATCCCTCGCACGCACAGGTTCGTCATGTCCGCTCATTCTTCGTCCGGCGCCACGCCGTCCGCCCCCGCGCAGCACCGTCTGCGCCACCTGGCCCTGCCGCTGGCCGTGTCCGCGGCGCTGCTTGCCGCCTGGGGCCCCGCCGCCCGGGCACAGGGCGCGGGCGCCAGCAGCGCCACGCAGGTGCAGCAGTTCGACATCCCGGCCGGCCCGCTCAACCAGGTGCTGGCTCAGCTGGCGAGCCAGACCGGGCTGTTGCTGGCGGCCACGCCCGAGCTGGTCGCGGGACGCCAGAGCGGCGGCGTGCGCGGCAGCCACACGCGCCACGATGCGTTGGCGGCGGCCCTGGTCGGCACCGGTCTGCGCGCGACGGCGGAGCGTGCCAATCAATACCGCCTGAGCCCGCTGCCGCAGGGCGGCGCGACCGAGCTGGAGACGGTCACGGTGAGCGCCAACGCGTTCGCCGACGCGCTGCCGCCGGTCTACGCCGGCGGCCAGACCGCGACCGGCGGGCGGATCGGCCTGCTGGGCGAGCGCAGCAATCTGGACACGCCGTTCAGCGTGACGCAATACACGTCCAAGCTGATCGAAGACCAGCAGGCGCAGAACATCGGCGACGTGCTGGTCAACGATCCGTCGGTGCGCAACACGTATTCGCGCGGCGCGGGCCGCGACGAGTTCAACATCCGCGGTTTCACGCTCTTCAACTATGACGTGGCCTACAACGGCCTGTATGGCGTCTCGCCGCGCAACGCCACCTCGCTCGTCGGCATCGAACGCGTGGAAGTGCTGCGCGGCCCGAACGCGCTGCTCAACGGCATGGCGCCCTATGGGTCGGTGGGCGGCTCGATCAACCTGGTGCCCAAGCGCGCAGGCGACGAGCCGCTCAACCGGATGACGCTCTCGTACATCGGCGACAGCCAGTTCGGCGCGCATGCCGACCTGGCGCGCCGCTACGGCGACGCCAACGAGTTCGGCGTGCGTCTGAACGTGGCGGGCAGCGATGGCAAGCTCGGCATCAGCGGCGCCAGGGAAGAACTGGGCGCCGTATCGCTGGGCCTGGACTACCGCGCCGATCGCTTTCGCATCGAGGGCGACGTCAACTATCAGTATCGCGACACCAGCGCGCGCAGCGGCCTGCTGTTCCCGCCGGGCACCGGCATCGACATCCCGCGCGCGCCGGACGCGCGCAAGAACTTCTTCCCCTCATGGACGTACTGGCGCACCAAGGAGTGGTCGGGCGACGTGCGCGCGGAATACGACGTGAGCGCCGACTGGACGGTGTACGGCGCGCTCGGCGCGCGCAAGCATGACTTCGCCAGCCTGCAGACCAGCTGGCTGATGCTCGACGGCGACGGCAACATCGGCGCGGTGCCGGCGCGCCTGAACGAGGCCCTGCTCAGCAAGACCGGCGAGGTCGGCGTGCGCGGCCGCTTCGACACGGGACCGCTGCGCCACGAGCCCACGCTCAGCGCCAGCTTCCTCGATGTGCAGTATTCGTCCAAGCGCATCCGTTCGACCACCGTCTTCAGCAATCTGTACGAGCCGGCCGACCTGGCCCGCCCCGACATCGCCCGCCCCACCGACCTGCCGCGCACCAGCGGCACGCGCCTCTACAGCGTGGCGCTGGCGGACACGGTGTCGATGCTCGACGATCGCGTGCAGCTGATCGCCGGCCTGCGCAACCAGCGCGTGCAGTCGATCAACTACAACGCCGCGGACGGCACCCGCGCCTCCGACTATGGCAAGTCCAAGCTCACGCCCGCCTTCGCGCTGACGCTGCGCCCCACGCAGCAGCTGTCGCTCTACGGCAACTACATCGAAGGCCTGAGCCAGGGCGCCACGGCGCCGGCCGGCACGCTCAACGAAGGCGAGACCTTCGCGCCGGACGTGTCGCGCCAGATGGAGGTCGGCGCCAAGTACGACTTCGGCCGCTATGCGGTGACGCTGAGCGCCTTCCAGATCGACCAGCCCAGCGCCTTCCTCGATCCGGACAGCCTGCGCTACGTGGCCGACGGTCGCCAGCGCAATCGCGGCCTGGAGCTGCTCGGCCAGGGCGAGCTCGCGCGCGGCGTGCGGCTATTGGGCGGCGTGGCCTACACCAACGGGCGGCTCACCCGCACCGAAGGCGGCGTGAACGACGGCAATCATGCGCCGGCCGTGCCGCGCTATCAGTTCAACGCGGCGGCGGAGTGGGACACGCCGTTCGTCGACGGGCTGACCCTGTCGGTGCGCATGCTGCGCACCACGCAGCAGTACGTGGATGCGGCCAACACCCAGACCATCCCGGGCTGGACGCGCTGGGACCTGGGCGCGCGCTACGCCTTCAAGGCCAACGGCACGCCGATGGTGCTGCGCGCCACGGTGGAAAACGTGTTCAACAAGAACTACTGGCAATCGGCCGCGCGCGAAGGCCTGTCGATGGGCGCCCCGCTCACGGTGCTGCTCTCGCTCAGCGCCGACTTCTGAGCGGGCCGCGGCGCCGCCCTCGCCTGCGCTGGCGAGCATGAAAAGGGCCGGTCTGCACCGGCCCTTTTCATTGCATGCGCGCCGCGCTCATGCCCGGCGGCTGCGCCAGGCGAGCCTCACGCGGCGGACACGGACGGCGCCGCGGCCGGCACGTCGACGGTCGGCGCCGTGACCAGCGACAACGCGGCGCCCCCTTCGGTTGCGCGCGCAGCCTGTTGCAGCAGTGCATGCGCGTCGTCGGCATCGCGACGCGATTGGGCATCGGCGTCGCGCAGCTTGGCCTGCACCATCGCCAACAGCGCCTTGAGCGCGCGGACCGCTTCGCGCAGGGCCTTCGCGTCGTCGTCGCGCTGCCGCGCCTCGTCCTGGCGCTGCGTCGTGGCCGCCTGCGCGGCCGCGTCGTCGGCCTGCGCGTCGGTTGCGCCCGCATCCGGTTCCTCGGCCGCACTGGCGTCCGCGCCTGCCTCACCGGCGTGACCCGCGGCATGCTGCGCGGCATAGGCCGCGGCGGCCGAGGCGGCGGCGACCGGAGCGGCGGCGGCCGGTGCGGCGGCGACCGCCGCCGGCTCGCTCGCCGACACCTCCGCCGACGCATCGACCGACGCGTTGCCCGCCGTGGCCGCGCCACCCGCCGTCGCCGCATCGGCGGACACCGCCACGTTGATAGGGATCACCGTGCCGCCCGCCTGGGCCGATCCGCCGCCGCCCGCCTTGAGCGTGGCGGCCGCATCGGCCAACTGGCCCGCGAGCTGGCGGATCTCGTTCATCACGCCCTTGGCCGCGGACGGGCTCATGAACATGACGAGCTTCTTCAGGCTCTCGATGCGCTTCTTGATCTCTTCGACGCGGGCCCGCGCCAGATCCTTGTCGGTCTGCTGCGGCGCGCTCGCCAGGCGGTCGAGCGCCTGCTTGCGCTCGTACAGCCGGTCCCAGGCGTCGTCGCTCAACGTCACGCGGAACGAGGCGGCGGGCGCCTCCCCGGATGCCGCCGTCACCGCCGTGGCCGCGTCGCCCTCGCGGCCCGCGCGCATGTCGGTCGAGGGGCCATTGCGCCAGAAACCGCTGGATCCCGCTACGCCAGACGTCATCGCTCACTCCCTTTGCGCCCGGGCCCATGCCTGCGCGTCGTCCCTCAATACGGCACGCGCAGCGCAAAACTTAAGCCCGGCTGGCCCGCTCACGGGAGTCCTTGCCGCACTTGCACCACGCTTCAGGCTTGAAATGTTTGCAACGGATATCCGCAAATATTGCAGCATCCACCCGCCCGCGCTGCCAGGATCCACAGCCCCGGCACCCCTGCCGTTCCGTCTCTCGAAACGCCGGCGACGCGCTCGCCCCGTCCCCCCCGGGGCCCCGCCGGCGTCCTTTGCGCGCGCCCCTGTCTGGCGGGCCAGCGTCGATACGCGCCCGGGCCGCGCCGGGCCACGCGCTGGCATGCGCGCGCCCGGGTGGCGCTGCCCGCCGCGCGCGTCACGCCCTGGCGGCCACGCGGCCATGCGCGTTTCGTGCTGCGAAACGGGGCCGGCGGACATATGCGGCAACACGGCAAATGGCGCGCGCAATATTACTTTCACGCGGCGCCGGCACGATCCGCCAGCATGCTGCACCTGCACGCAGATCACGCTGGCAATCATGCGTTTGGACCATTGTTGTGATTTGGATGCAGTCCAGATGGACTAGCCGCTATTGGCGCACACGCGCTGCGCGGCAGGCCTATGATGTGACTGACTGAAAATCAGGCGTTCAAAAATGTGAAGATCAAGGATTCCGAACGATGTTACGTGCAAGTGCTCATCGCAACCACGTACTGTTGGTCGATGACAATCCCGACGAACTGCGACTCCTGATCGAACTGCTCCGTGGCGCGAACTTCCGCATCGCGCTGGCTTTCGACGGCACCCAGGGCTACAAGCGGGCCGCCGCCATCTCGCCCGATCTCATCCTCATGGATCTGCGCATGCCGCACACCGACGGCTTTGCCGCGTGCCGCCTGCTGCAGCACGATCCCGTGACGGCGCACATCCCGATCATTTTCCTGTCGGCCAGCCGCAGCCTCGAAGAACGGCTCAGCGGCCTGCAGAACGGCGGCGTGGACTTCATCCTCAAGCCTTTCGCGCCGGCCGAAGTGCTGGCGCGCATCCAGATCCACCTCAAGCGCGCGGCCCAGCGGCGCGACACCGCCATACCCGCCACGCGGCCGCGGCTCACCGCCGAACAGGTCATCGTCAACGCGGCCACGCACTATCTGTCGCAGTGCCTGGCCTCGCCGCCTACGCTGCCGGAGCTCGCGCGCAAGGTCGGCACCTACGAAAAAAAGCTCTCGCTCGCGTTCCGCCGGCAGCTCGGCAAGACGGTGTTCGAACACCTGCGCGACGCGCGCCTGGACCGCGCCCAGCAACTGTTGACCGACACGCGGCTGAGCATCACGGACATCGCGGCAGAGACCGGCTTTTCCACCGCCGCGAACTTCGCCACCGCCTTTCGCAAGAAGGTCGGGCAGACCCCATCGGAATTCCGCGCGACGCTGAGCGACCCCGCCGGCGCGGACGATGCCGAGCCCTGCACGTCCGATGCCTCGCAGCCGGGGTGACGCATGCCGCCCGACGCCATGGCCGCCGAGGGCGGGATGCACGCCGCCTCCGCCTTCACGGCGCTGCACATGGTCGACTATGTGGCGGCGCCCGCGCTCAACGAGATCGACATCCTGCCGCTGATGCTGCAGGGCGCGCTGAGCGGCGCGTTCGCGGCGCTGGCGTGCGGCGCCTGCGTGACCTTCGTCCAGCTGCGCAACGGCCCCTTCGCGTGGCTGGCGCTGGCCGCGCTCGCGGCCGCGCTGTTCCAGTTCACGATGGGCCAGGAGAGCGTGGCCGACCTGCTGCCGGCCCTGGATCCGCGCTATGCCTATGCGGAGCCCGCGGCCGGCGCGCTGCTCGTGCTCAGCCTCGCGGGCCTGGTCCGCAGCCTGGC
>Ga0160496_1000750_pt1 | contig 11301 bp, 8 predicted proteins | sample DIDPMG_2_FD_108231 | JGI IMG/M metagenome (GOLD analysis project Ga0160496, IMG submission 108231) | Enriched soil microbial communities from UW Madison campus, WI, USA - DID2937_E24_FP MG | ecosystem: Environmental > Terrestrial > Soil > Grasslands | place: USA: Madison, Wisconsin | collected...
CGCGCGTAGGTGGCGCGCGACATGGCGGCGTGGGCGGCCAGCGTGTCGAGTGTCCAGTCGGCGCCCGGCTCGCGCAGCAACGCCTGGATCGACGGCGCTAGGCGCGGATGGGCGAGCAGCGGCAGCAGGCCCGGCGGCGCCTCGGCCGCATGGCCGTGCGCGCGCAGTGCCAAGGCGAGCAGGGCCTGGCCCAGCGCATTGATCAGCGCGTTCGCGCCGGGCCGTGCCACCGCCGATTCGCTGCGCAGCAGATCGACCAGCGCCGCGAGCGGCTGGGCGTCCGTTGCGCCCGCATCGAGCGGGAGCGAGGCGTGCAGCACCGGCGGCAGCGTCTGCGCGAGCAGAATGCCGGCGCCCGGCGCGTAGCGATACCGCCCGCACACCAGGTCGACGGCGGCCTGTGCCGGCGTCTCGACATTGGAGACGCGTGCCAGCGGCGTGGGCTGCGGGGTGGCGACGGGCGCGACGGCGCGGCGCGGCTTGCCGCGCGCGCCGGCATGCGCGAGCGTGTGGGTCTGGCCGTGGCTCACCATCACGAAGTCGCCCGCCTGCATCGTGATCTCGCCGGACGTGGTGCGCAGCAGGCAGCGTCCGGCCAGCAGCAGATGAAAGGCGGCCTCATGGCGTGGCGCCGGTTCGTGCGGCAGCACGAACGCACCGTCGAGCAGGCAGCGCACGTCCATGTGCGCCTCGAAGCGGCCCAATGCCAATAATTGACTCAGTGCGTCCATCCCCAGGGGTCCTTTTGAGTGTGATGTGGGCTCGCCCGCCGTGAGACGAATTCGCTAGAACTTGAGGATTCTAAGTCTTAAGCATGGGCTCGAAACATCGCAGAATCTCTCCACGTCGTCAGGCGGCTTCCGCCGCCGCGCATCACCCCAAACGGAGAATCCCATGCTCGACTGGAACGAATACCGCAAACAACTCGGCCCGCGCATCGGCGAACTGGGCAAGCTCACGCCCAACACGCTGGCGGGCTATCAGACCATCGCCAATGCCGGCAACAAGACCGGCCATCTCGACGCCAAGACGCGCGAACTGATCGCGCTGGCGGTGGCGGTGACCACGCGCTGCGACGGCTGCATCGCCGTGCACGTCGCTGCCGCCGACAAGGCCGGCGCGACGCGCGAAGAGGTGGCCGAAGCCCTGGGCGTGGCGGTGGCATTGAACGCCGGCGCCGCGATGGTGTACTCGGCCCGCGTGATGGACGCCATGGCCGAACTGCCGCCCAAGTGAGCACGAGGCGGGCCGGCCCGGACAACCAGGCCGACCCGTTTCACCGCGCGTCGGACGTTGCATCCATGATGATCGTCATCGATTGGAAGCCTGGGTTCCTCGCGCGGAATGTCCTCCGCTCTGTCCGGTCGATCGCTGCACGCGAGACTTGCCGGAGGTCGGAGGGGGTGGGCACCGACTTGGATTCGACCTTCCCGCGCCAACGGTTCCACCGCCAGACGTGCTATCGCGGCGCCGGCGCCGAGGCGCGCGGCGCCTTCGTCCGCGCCGGTGTCAGGCCGGCCGGCGACCCAAATACAGCCACACCGGTGCGAGCGGGAAGGCGAGCCGGCCCAGCGCCTGTACGCCCTCGAAGCCGGCCAGCGTCATCGCCGCCGGCACCTCGCCCGCGGCGGGCAGATAGTTGCCGCGAAACTTCAGAGAGGCATAGAAGGGCATGACCGCCGCGGCCACGGCCGGGTCGTCGGGCACCTCGGCGTGTGCCAGCAGCGCGACGCCGCCGGGCGCGAGCGACTCGCAGATCCGGCGCAGCAGCGCGTGCGGGTCCTTCATGAAATGCAGCACCGATGAGCACCAGACGAGGTCGTAGCCGCTGCCGAAGCCGTCCTGGTTGAGGTCGCAACCCAGCGTGTCCAGGCGGGTATCCAGCCCCGCGCGCTGGATGTTCTCCTGGGCGACCGCCGCCGTCTCCGGCCCGTCGCAGACGGTGCCGCGCCAACCGGCGAGGCGCTGCGCCAGCGCGATCGCCACATGGCCGGGGCCGCCGCCGAGGTCCAGCAGCCGGCCCGTGTCGGGCAGGGCATGCAGGCACGCCAGCCGCTCGAGCACGGCCGGCACGCTGATGTGGCGCTGCTCCTGCCCAATCTGCATCCGCGCCGCCTGCGCCCACGACCCTGCGGGCGCCGACGTGTGCGCCATGTCGGCGCCGGGATCATGGCCGTCACGCAGCAGGGTCTCCATCTGGCTGGCGAAACGGCCCAGCAGCCTTGCCCGGTACAGCCATGCCTGCGTGCAATTCTCGCTCGACGCCTCGCGAAAGAAGCGCGCGGCGACCGCGCTCACGCCATACTCTGGCGCGGCGCTGGGTTGCGGGGGCGCGTGGCGCGTCAGCAGCCCCATGCTCCACAGCAACTCCAGCCACGTCGCGCTCGCGCTGCGGTCGAGTCGCAACCGTTCGGCAACCTGGGCGGGCGCGGCCGGCGCCTGCAACAGGTCGAACAGGCCGAGCGTCAGCGCCTGTTCCAGGGCTTGCACCTGCAGTGGCGCACCGACGAGGTCCCAATAGGGTTGCAATGGATGGCGCGACTCAAAGCGCATGACGACCCCCGGCGAGGCGGGAACGACCGCAGGCGAGGTCGGCGCGGTCGGCGTCGGCGGACTGGCCGGACCGCAGCGCGAGCGGGGCGTGCGGCCGCCACCCGGTGGCAGGGCGGCGACCCGGAATCTGCATGGACATGAAATACCTCCTGTTGCGGCGCCCGGCAAGGCGCCGGCGCATGGAGGTCACTATAATTTTCAGATGCGCATGATTTTCATTTGATATTTAGGCGATCCGGAGCGATTCTTTGGCGATCGGGAGCGGGGCCGCCGATGGCGGTAACGAGTCCGTACCCGGGATCACCATGCCTTCACCGTCGCGCGTGCCGCCAGCCGCAGTCGGGCCGTTGGTTGCACAGGCAACGACCCGTTCTCAGGCGCGGCGATCCGCAGCCCGAGGCCCGGAAAGAAGCGCGCGGCGTCGCCCCTGATCCGCACGCCCGCCATGAGGAGGCCAGGAACATGAACTACCGCATTGGTCCCGCCGACCTGATCGTCGCGCGCGCACCGGATCCCGGCGGGTGGTGCCAGACGCGCCTGCCGGCCGAGCTGGGCCAGGGCGCGACCGACAGTCTCGCGCTCGCCGACGGCCTGACGCTCGCCGTGTCGCACTACCGCCCGCGTCACGACCTGATCGAGGAGAGCGTGGTGGAGCGCGGCCGCAGGGCGCTGACCATCACGGTGGCGCTGCGGGGGCGTTCCTCGTGTGTCGAACGCCGGGGAGGGCGGTTCGAGTTTCTCGCCGGCCGCACCACCGTGGCCGCGTTCGGCGACGCCTGCGCCCAGCGGCGCTTCCTGGCCGACGAAGACGTGCGCCAGCTGCGCGTGATCGCCGACGAGGAGTTGCTGGCCCGTTATGGCTGCGAAGACGTGCTGCACACCGACACACCCGCCATCGCCGACCCGCTTTCCTTCGACACCACCAGCGCATGCGTTGCCGACCTGGCGCGTGCGCTCATGCTGCGGCATGACCGGCGCCGGCGCGAAGGGGGCGAGGCCGAGCGCGCGGAGCGCATGGACCTGCACATCGCGGCGCTGAGTCTGCTGTCCGAGCAATGCAAGCAGATGCGCCCGCACTCACCCCAGGCGGAGCGCTGGCGCCCGGACGACCGGGCGCGGCTGCAGCGCGCGCACGACCTGATCCTGCAGCACTACGACCGGCCACTCTCGATTGCCTACCTGAGCGCCGAGGCCGGCATCAACGAGTGCAAGCTCAAGCAGGGGTTCCGCCAACTTCACGGCACGAGCCCGCACCGTTTGCTCACGGACGTGCGGATGCGTCGCGCGTGGGAGTTGCTGGAGTCGGGGCTGCATGTGTCCACCGTCGCCTACCGCGTCGGCTACCAGCATCTCGCGAGTTTCAGCGCGGCCTTCAGCAGGCATTTCGGCCGCACGCCAAAGTCGGTGGCGGGCAAGCGCCAGGCCTGAGCAGGCCGGCGCGCCCGCGAGGGGTTGCCGGCCTGTTTGGGGCGCGGCGCCATCGGGCCCGGTGCCATCGGACCCGGCGCCGACGTGGCGTCAGAACGCCCAGCGCAGGTTGGCGCTTACGGCGTGCTCCGCATACTGGCCGCCCAGCGTGCCGTTGTAGCTCACCGCGAGCATGCCGTTCTTGCCCAAACCGCCCGCCGCCGACAGCCCCAGCACGGCGGCATCGCCCGACAACGGCACGCTCTCGGCGTTGAAGGGCTGCCCGCCAGCCGCGAACGAGAGGCGGGTTCGCATGGCCCGGCCGGCGAGCCGGTGCTGCCAGCCGAGCAGGGCGTCGAGCCGCAGCACCCGCGCGGCGCCCACGACGGCGTCGTGGCCCAGGCGCAGGCCCAGCGTCGATACCACCGTGTGATTGCCGCTGGAACCCAGCCGCAGCGCCGCATCTGAGCCCGATTCGGTGTGACCCTCGCCGTCGACCCGGACATACGCGATCCGGCCGAACGGCTCGACCCGGATGGCGTGCGCGGGCATTCCGCGATAGGCGGCTTCACCGAAAACCTGCGAGGTGCGTGCCGACAGGGTGTTTCGTGCTGTGTGGTTCGCGCCGCCGTAGCCGAGCTCGCGCCGGACCTTGCCCTGGCTCCAGCTTCCCGCCAGGCCGCCTCGCAGGGCGAGCCCGCCGATTTGCCAGCCGGCATAGGCGCCCAAATGCAGCGTATCGACGCCGGTCGATGCGGGCGCGCCCTGCATGCGCAGCGACTGATGGCCGTAGCCCGCCAGCGCGCCGACACGCAGGCCCTCTCGCACCCGGGTGTCGGCGCCTGCCAGGAAGCCGCTGGTGTCGGTGGTGTAGCCCGAGGCGGCGCGGTCGCGCGACCATGCGCCGAGCAAGCGCGTCCAGATGCGCACGCGGCCGTCGGGCCCGGGCGTGCGCTGGGCGTCGTCGAGCTGATCGAACGCGGCGCCTCGCACGTGCCGGCTTTGCTCCGCCAGCATCGCGTAGGTGTTGGCGTAGACGCTGCCGTCGAACTGGCGCAGCAGCGTGCGCGCCTCGGCCGGGCTGCGCGACGTCAGCAGGGCGACATATGCGCCATTGGCTTGCGGCAGCGATTCCATCGCCGTGCCGACCGCGCGGCCGTTGCCGTCGGCCGCCGCCTGGGCGAACGGCACGGCGTTGCGCCCGAGCGCCACGGCGAGGGACGTGGCGCCATAGGTGGGAATGCCCCCGAGGAACGGATAGGGTGATGTCACCGTGGCGAATTTTCCGCTGATGCCGCGGCCGGCGGTGAGCACGGTCTGGCGCTTGCCGAGCGTGGCCTGCAGATCCGCCGCCGTCACTGGCCTGCCGGTGTGCTCGAGCTCCACCGACAGGGCGCCGCCTTGCAGCGTGGCCTGGCCCACGACCTGCAGCAGGTCGGCGCCGCGCCCGTCCCGGCCCAGCTCGACGGCATATGTGGCGCCGCGCGCGAACGTGGCGTCGCCGGCCACCTTGAGCGTGCCGACCGAATGGCCGGGCGCGACGCGACCGCCTGCCGCGGCATTCAGCGCGGCCAATGTGCCGGTGCCTTGCACCAGCCCGCCGGCGGCGACCACGACGGTCCCGCTGGCGCCATCGAGCGCGGCGCGGCCCCCGCTCACCTGAACCGCGCCCGTGGTGCCTGACGCGAGCAGCGTGCCGCCGTGGTTCACCCTCACGTCTGCGACCTTGCCCGCCACGGTGAGCGTGCCTTGGCCTTCCACCACCGAGGCGCCTGCCAGCGTGCCGGTCTCGGCGATGACCAGCCCGCCCTCGCGCACCCACGTGGTGCCGTGGTAGGTGTTGGCACCCGCCAAGGTGAGCTCGCCGCCGCCTCGTTTTTCGAGGCTGCCGACGTAGGTCTTGCCCGTGAGCGGATCGAGACCCCGCTTTGCGATGGCGGCATCCCAGTCGCGGATCAAGTCTCCAATCATCGTGCGGTCGGCCTGCGTGAAACTGCCTCCATTGCGGATCAGCTCGATGAGCAGTTCGTGGTCGAACCGGGTCGGCGCGTCGTCGGCGACGGGCACCCATCCTTGGGAATAGATGTCGCGCAGATTGTCGATGTTCCATTGGCCGCCGGCGAGCAGGGCGCGCATCGCAGCGACGACCTTCTTGTCGTCGGCCGCGCGTGCCTGCAGCGCCACGTCGGAGATCGGATTCGACCAGGTGTCGGAGGTGCCGTTCGGGAGGTGCACGGCCATGTGGTCCAGCAGCTGCGTGGGACCGTCCATGGCACGCTGCAGGTCGGGCAGGCCCCATCCGCCGATTTCGTTGGGAATCTCCGATGCGCTTTGCTGGACCTGGGTGAGAAAGCGATAGGTGAGTTTCCCGGTCCCGCCGGTTTGTGTGGCAGACGCTTCCTGGATACGCCCGGTGGAGAGCATCACCTGCAGGGCCTGGGCATTGGTCAGGTAAGGAAAGCGTGACATGACGACCGCCAGGGCCCCCGACAGGTTGGGCGCCGATGCCGAGGTGCCGTTGGCGTTGTCGTAGACCGTGGGCCCTTTGACCGACGCCGACAACATGCCGGATACCCCCATCATGCACGACCATTTTGCATAGCCGCACTGGTTGTAGACCGATGCGCCCGATTGGTCGTAGGCGGCCGCCACCAGCCAGCCGCCCTCGAGATCGGGGTGGAAGAACGGTTGCGCGGCTTCGATGGCGGGGTTGTAGGCGTAGTCCTGGTTGATGGCCGAGAAGACCTGCACGTAGCCGTACTGGCGTTGCGCGTCGACGGCCGCGTCGACGAATGTCTTGCGGTCGCGGACGCCGAGATCGTTGACGCCCACGCTGTTGGACCAGAAATTGCGATTGGCTCGCAGCAGGTCGGACAGCGCCGCAGCCGGCCGGCGCGTGTCGCCGGTTTCTTCCTCGAGCTTGACGCGGGGCGCCTGCCCATAGCTGTTGTTCACGATCCGCGCGCCTGCATTGCCGAGTGCATCGTAGGCGGCCTTGAAGTAGTTGTAGTCGAGGTCGTTCGAGCCCAGCAGCTGGTTGTTGTCGCTGCCGGAGGTCGTGGCCATGTACAGATCGGCCTTGAACGCCACGCCATGCATGGTCTTGCCATGGCGCGCGCCGCCGGCAAGCGCCGTCATCTCGGTGCCATGCGAATCGTTGTAGCGCGGGTCGAATTCAGAAGACACGTTGAACGGCGTGCCCGCTACGTGGAACTTGGGCGGGTTGAAGGGCACGCCGCGTTCGACCGTGTAGACCTGGTGCGTGGTGCCGTAGACGCCCTTCACGTTGAGCAGATGCAGACGGCCGCCCCTGAACGCTTCGTGACTGCTGAACACGCCCGAGTCCACCAGGCCTATCTTCACCCCCTGGCCCATGGCGCCACGGGCGTAGGCATGCTCCGCCTTCATCACGCCCAGCCCCCAGTTGGTGACGAAGTCGGGCGTGCGCCAGCTGGCGGGATCGCCGGCCTTGCCGGGCTCGACGTAGGGCTTTGCCGCGGCGGCGGCCGGTGTGGCGCTCTGGGCGCTCGCCGCCGTGCCGCAGGCGGCGAGCAGCAGCCCGAGTGCAAAGCCGTGCGCGTAGGGTGGCCGGCGCCCGGACGCGGGGGTGGCGGGATTGGCGTGACAGCAGCGGTGGTATGCGGCGCCGGTCGCACCGGTGTGCGCCTGATGTTGTTGGCTCATGATCGCCCTCCTGTGTGGACTACTCGAGGCAGTCTATCGACGGGCTTTCGATGCGCGTCCCTGTGAAGGTCCGAGAGTGTGTGGAGATTGGTCCGGCAGTCTCTTCTCCCCTGCGACACCGGCGTGGACACGCGGATGCGTGGTGCTGATTTGTCTCACCTACGCTCGATCCCGGGGATCGAACGCGTGCGTTCAGTCAGCCAGCCAGGGGTCGATGACGGATATACCGGCGGCGCGAAACGGGCGCGTGTCACGCGTTGCGACGCGCAGGCCATGTGCCAGCGCGGTTGCCGCGATCAACGCATCGTTCGTGCTGGGCGGACGCCCCGCGCGGGAGAGGCGAGCCAACAAATCGGCATAGGCGGAGGTGCAATACAGATCGAACGCGAGCACGCGGTCGTGGAACATCGGGATGATCCAGAGCTCCAGTTTGACTTCCATCACGCGCTGTCGCTTGCCGAGCGGCATGAGTGCCACGCCGGAACGCAATTCCGCCGCGGTGACGGCAGACAGAAACAGCGATTCCGGGGCGTTGGCGTGCAGCCAGGCGGTGACCCGCTGGTCAGGCACATCCCGCATCGTCTCGGAAACGACGTTGGTGTCCACCAGGATCATTTCGGTTCGATGGGCTGCGACGGTGCGGGATGCCTGATCCGGTCGAACACGGCGTGTTCTTCATCGGTGAGTTGGAAGCTGCGGCACAGCCGAACCAGCGGCGATTCCGCGGGCAGCCTGTCGTCCGCGCGGATGATCGCGATCAGGATGGCCATCAGCTCCTCTTCGGCGCTGCAGCCATTGCGCCGCGCACGCAGACGAAGCTTGTCCATAATTTCGGTGGGTACGTCGGACAGCGTGATGCAGGGCATGGCCGGCTCCTTCGGAGAAGAGGTGCGACGAGGACCACGCGTATGCTTGCGCGCGGCAGCCACGGCCAGGATGCGCGTGACGCGACGGCGGGCTGAGCCGGCATTCTGCCGCGAACGCGCGCTGAAGGTGAGGGGCGGGGGAAATCGGTCACACGCGATCAGGTCGCCTGCACGGCGACTGAGATCAGTTCCGCCCGGGTTGATGCGATGGCCGGCATCGGCTTTCGGGCCGGATCGCGGCGCGCCAATGCAAACAGGGCCTGGCATCTTTCGATGTCAGGCCCTGTTTCCGGGAATTTGGTGGAGCGGAGGAGGATCGAACTCCCGACCTTCGCATTGCGAACGCGACGCTCTCCCAGCTGAGCTACCGCCCCAAATCAAGCAAGACCAAAACTATACCCGAAAATTTTTTGGGTGGGTAGCGGTCCGGCTGAGATTTCAGAATTTGAGCGTGGCGGTCACCGGGGCGTGGTCCGACGGCTGTTCGTTGGCCCGGGTGGCGCGGTCGATCACGACGGCGCTGCACTGCTGGCGCAGGGCGTCGGACAGCAGGATATGGTCGATCCGCAGGCCGGCGTTGCGGCGGAAGGCGAACTGGCGGTAATCCCACCAAGTGAACGACTTCTCCGGCTGGTCGAACAGGCGAAAGGAGTCGGTCAGGCCGAGGTCGAGCAGGGCACGGAACGCGGCGCGCTCCGGCTCGGACACCAGCACCTGGCCCTCCCACTTCTCCGGGTTGTGCACGTCCTCGTCGGCGGGTGCGACGTTGTAGTCACCCAGCAGCGCGAGCCGCGGGTAGGTGCGCATTTCTTCCTCGACCCAATGGCGCAGCTTGCCGAACCACTCCAGCTTGTAGGCATATTTGTCGCTGCCGACCGCCTGGCCGTTGGGGCAGTAGGCACAGATCACGCGCACGTCGCCGGCGGGCGAGGGCAGGGTGACCGCCAGGATGCGCTGCTGCGGATCGTCGTAGCCGGGGATGTTGCGGGTGAGCGCAAAGCCCGGTTCGCGCGACAGGATCGCGACGCCGTTGTAGGTCTTCTGGCCGGCCCACGCGGCGTGATAGCCGAGTTCGGTGAAGGCCTGCAGCGGAAACTTGTCGTCGGTGAGCTTGAGCTCCTGGATGCACAGCGCGTCGACCGGATTGGCTTCGAGCCAGGCCAGCACCTGCGGCAGGCGGACGTTGAGGGAGTTGACGTTCCAGGTAGTGAGCTGCATGAAATCTGAGGGTCGTTGATGGGCGCGGGTTTTGATGCGGTCGGCCGGTCGGTGGGCGTCCGGAATCAGACGGGCGACCGATGGGCCGGGAGCATGGGGCCGGCGGGATGGGGCCAATGATACCGCGCGGCGGTCCGGCATCGGGCACCGCCGGGGGGCGCAGTACAGGCGCCGAGCGGGTGGGCCCGCTTATTCGAACGAATGCCGGAACACGTGGGTGTCGCGGGTGGCGAAGCCGGTGCGTTCGTAGAGGCGGTGGGCCGCCACGCGGGACGGACTGGACGTGAGGTCGACCGAGCGGGCGCCGAGGGCGCGGGCGCGCGCCAGGGCGGCCTGGACCAGGGCATCGCCCGCGCCCAGGCCACGCGCGGCGGCGTCGACCACCACGTCTTCGACCCAGGCCCGCACGCCGGTGGGCATGCGCATTTCGATCAGCGTGAGCGTGCCGACGATCTCGGTGGTCGCCGCCGAGCGCGCCACGAACACGGTGTTGGCCGGCGCCGCGACCAGCTGCGCGAGCTGCTCGGGCGAGGGGCGCGGCGCCGTCGCGGACAGCTGCGGCAGCAGACGATCGAAGGCCGCGACGATTTCCGGCGTGATGTCGTGCACGGTTTCGATGTGGATCTTCGGGGCGCCAGCGGTCATGGGAGTCTCGTGGGGCAGGGATGCGGCCACTGTAGCACCGGCTCTCGGTACCGTCGCGCGGCGTGGCGGGGCGTCGGTGTGCGGCGGCATAAAGGTGTCAGACTGCATTTTCCGGCCACGCCGTGCGCTCGAGCGAAGTCGGCCTTCCGGAAAATGCAGTCTGACACCTTTATGCTTTCTTGCCTCGGGCGCCGCTGGGCGAAAAATGCAGTCTGACACATTTATGGGATCGGATTCAGGCGCAGGAGCCGCCCAACTCGGACGGACGGTCGTTGACGGGATGCCGGGCCGCACACCACGCTGCTCGTCACCTCAAGGAGACCGCCGTGGCCGGATTGGCAGGATGCGTACGCATTCTTGTCGTTGAACAGTTGCGGGAGCCGCTGGGCGTCTTCTGGTCGTTCGTTGCGCCGATCGGGTACATCGTCGCGTCGGCCACGATCCACGGGACCCCGCGCCTTCCGGCCCAAGCGTACCTGGACCAGGCTGCGTGGGGGCTGGCTTATGTGGCGCTCATGGTGGCGTGCAACGGCTTTGGCCTGTATCTGGTGGGTCGGCGCGAAAGCGGCTTCGTGCGCTCGTTCCTGAGCAGTCCGTCGCGGCGATACCGGTTTCTGGCCGTGCAGTACCTGGCCTCGCTCGTCATGGCCATCGCCTACGGCACGGTGTTCCTCGCCGTGTCTTCGCTGGCGCTGACCGACATTGGCTTCTTGCCACTCGCCGGCCTGCTTGCTCGGTATGTGATGACGGTAGGCGTCTTCATGTTCGCAGCCACGTTTTTTGCGGCGTTGCCGCTTACGTTTCAATCTGCGGGCAGCGTCATGACCGTCTTCCTCACGATCGCGGTCGTGGCGGGCCTGGTCTCGCAGTCGCCCGGCGCGGTGGTGAATCCTTGGGTCTTGGATCTGAATCCCTTCGCCGTCGCGGC
>Ga0160496_1000752_pt1 | contig 11280 bp, 7 predicted proteins | sample DIDPMG_2_FD_108231 | JGI IMG/M metagenome (GOLD analysis project Ga0160496, IMG submission 108231) | Enriched soil microbial communities from UW Madison campus, WI, USA - DID2937_E24_FP MG | ecosystem: Environmental > Terrestrial > Soil > Grasslands | place: USA: Madison, Wisconsin | collected...
CCCCACGTGCAGGCGCGCGGCCTGCGCGTCGACATGGACCATCCGCTGGGCGGCCAGGCCGCCGTCACAGCCTCGCCGCTGCGCCTGTCCGCCACGCCCGTCACCTACCGCCGCGCCCCGCCCCTGCTGGGCGAGCACACCGCCGAGGTACTGCGAGAAGTCCTGGGCAAGAGCGAGGCCGAGATCGAGGCGCTGCTGGCGGCGGACGCGGAGCGCAGCTGAGGGGGGGATGGATGGGGGGCACTTTGCTGCGCGGCGCCCGGCGTGGGCAGGGGCCCGGCTGGCATTCGGCCTCGGCTCGAGCCGCGCTAGCGCCGCGCCTTGACCGGACGCTGCCTGGCGCGGAAGACGATCCGCGCCGCCTGTGTCAGCGTCTGCCTTGCCGACTGGCGATCGATGGCGTCATCGGGGCGATAGTCGGCCCGGACCCGATGCCAATGGGCGTTCATCAGCGCGTTTCCGAGCTCGCGGCTGAGCCTCGCCTCGTGGCCACTCAGGCCCGGAAACTGCAGCTGATGAATCAGCTGCTGATGGGTGCCGGATGCCTGGCCCACCGAGCCGGGCACCCGCAACGATGAGCGATAAGCGCGGGCGGCGTGATAGGCGCCGTAGTAGGCGCGGCTCACGACCGCGCGGGTCGCCGCTTCGCCGGTTTCATTGCGGTGATAGAGCATGAGGGCCTGCCGCAGGATGTCGCGCGCCGTGCAGCTCATGACAGGCCCGGCAACTGGCAGGAGATCCATACCGCCAGGCACGCGTGCGTCGGCAGGCCGTGGCGATCGTACGCTTCGTACATGTCGTCGCTCAACAGGCTTCCCGAGCGCAGGCCCGCCCGGACCCGCACTTCCAGCATGACGGCGTTCATGCCGTACGGGTGGGCCTCCATGGCGGTGACGACGTTGCCCTCGTTGAGACGGCGGTGCTGGCGCAGTACGCTGCCGATCACGTCGAGATAGGCGAGGACGCGCGCATCCGGGATGTCGGCATTGCGCAGGATGCGGGCGGCCAGACGGCCGTGGCTGCTGGCATCATCGTCGGGGCCGGGGTCGTGGCCCAGCGCCTCGGCGCGCTCGGATTCGCGGGCCGTGCGCTGGAACAGGCCGACGGCATAGGCCTGGGCCCGCGCGCGTCCCAGCGCGGCGGCGTCGCTGCGCAGCAGGGGCGCCAGCGCGAGCTGCGCATCACGCCACAGGCCGAGTCGTGCCAGCGCCGCCGACGCCGCGAGCCGGTCGGCGGCGCGGTGCGGCACGCCGGCAAGGGCCGCCACGGCCGAGCGGATCGCGGGTATGTCGCCCGCCACCGCCGCCAGTTGGGCCCGCATGAGCAGGCTGTCGGCCGGCGCGAGATCCGCCATGGCATCCGCGGCACGCGCCAGCCGGACATACGTGGCGTCGGGCTCCACGAAATGCGTGATGCGGGAATACGTGGCGTCGAGTTCGCGCCGGATCTCGGCGGGCGCGGTGGGCAAGGTCGTGAGGGGCATCGTGCAGGCTCGCTGGCGACCGGTCGGCGGGGCCCGGCCAGTCGTGTGGTGGATGTGCCAGCGAGCATATCGATTCAGGCCTGGCGCGGGCGGGTGCGGCGTCCAATAGGAGACTCGTGCACCTGTGAGAGAAAGCTCACCCCGCCCCGTGCACCGTCACCACCACCTCGCGCCGGTGCGGCCGGTCGCGGTGTTCCCACAGGTAGATGCCTTGCCAGGTGCCCAGGCCCAGTTCGCCGTCGCACACGGGAATCGTGAGCGACACCGAGGTGAGCGCGGTGCGGATGTGGGCCGGCATGTCGTCCGGACCCTCGGCGTCGTGGCGATAGCGCGGATCGCCTTCGGGCACGAGGCGCGTGAAGAAGCGTTCCAGGTCGTCCCGGACGGTGGGATCGGCATTCTCGTTGATCAGCAGCGAACAGCTGGTGTGGCGCGTGTAGACCACGGCCAGGCCGGTGCGGATGCCGCTGGCCCGCACGTCGCGCGCCACGCGCTCGGTGATCTCGAGCAGGGATTTGCCGCGCGTGTCGAGGCGGTGCAGGGTCTGGGCGATCAGGGGGGCGGGAAGGGCGGTCATGCGGCTAGGCTACCGCAGCACGGCGGCGTGGGCGAGTGTTGGTGCGCGGCGCCTGTTGCAGGCGCCCGCTGCACGCGCCTGCTACGCGCGTCTGCTGCGCGCGCCTGCTACGCGCGTCCCAAAAACAAAACCGGCCTCTTGGGCCGGTTCTTGCACGCGGGGCGGGGCGCCGGCCCCGCAGGGCCGCTCGCTCAGGCCGAGGGCGGCACGAAGCCCTGGGCTTCGACGGTGCCGTCTTCGAACAGGAAGCGCTCCATCTGCTGCTGCAGGTACTTGCGGGCGCGCGAGTCGGCCAGGTTCAGGCGGTTTTCGTTCACCAGGCGGGTCTGGATCTGCTTCCATTCCTCCCAGGCTTCCTTGGACACTTCGCGCCAGATGCGGGTGCCGAGCTCGCCGGGATAGGGCGGGAAGTCCAGGCCTTCGGCTTCGCGCTTGAGTTTCACACAGTTGATGGTACGGGCCATGTCATTGCTGCCGATGAGTTGCGGATGCAGCCATTTTAGCGGTCTTGGGCCGGGCCTGCCGCCGGATAGACCCTGCGCTCGGCAGGGTCTATCGCGGGCGGGGCTCAGAGCTTCTTGATGAAGACCAGACTGTTACGCGAGCGGTTGTAGTTGTTCTGCTTCTCGCGCGGCAGGTCGGTGATGCCGCCCTGCACGAAGCCGCGCTTCATGAACCAGTGCGAGGTGCGCGTGGTGAGCACGAACAGGCGCTTGGCGCCCATGGCGCGCGCGCGCGACTCCATGTGGCGCAACAGCATCTCGCCTTCGCCCGAGCTCTGCCATTCCGGGTGCACGATGAGGCAGGCCATCTCGGCCATCTGCTCTTCGGGGAACGGGTGCAGGGCCGCGCAGCCGTAGATCACGCCGTCGTGCTCCAGCACGGTGTAGCGGTCGACGTCGCGCTCGACCACGCCGCGCGGGCGCGGCACCAGCGTGCCGTCGGCCTCGAGCGGCTCGATCAGGCTCAGGATGGCGCCGACGTCGTCGAGCGTGGCCGGGCGCAGGTCGTCGAGGGTGTCTTCGACCACCATGGTGCCGACGCCGTCGTGGGTGAAGATCTCGAGCAGCACGCTGCCGTCGCGGTTGTACGGCACCAGGTGGGCGCGCGCCACGCCGCGCTTGACCGCCAGCGAGGCATGGCGCAGGAAGTAGGCCGTGTCTTCGTCGAGGTCGTCGCCGGCCAGCAGCTTGTCGGCGTCGGCACGGGCGAGCTCGGTGTCGACCGAGCCGTCTTCGTTGAGCACGCCGGCCGAGCCCGACAGGAAGATCAGCTTCTCGGCGCGCAGCGCCACCGCCACGCTGGTGGCGAGGTCTTCCATGGCCAGGTTGAACGCGTCGCCGGTGGGCGAGAAGCCCAGCGGCGACAGCAGCACGATCGAGCCGCGCTCGATGGCGAACTTGAGCGCGTCCACGTCGATCTTGCGCACGTGGCCGGTGTGTTTGTAGTCGACGCCGTCGAGCACGCCGGCCGGACGGGCGGTCACGAAATTGCCGGAGATCACGCGGATGTGCGAATGCGACATCGGCGTGTTGGGCAGGCCCTGGCTGAAGGCCGCCTCGATGTCGAGGCGGATCTCGCCGGCGGCTTCCTTCGCGCATTCGAGCGCGGCGGCGTCGGTGGGCGCCATGCCGCGGTCGAACTGCTGGGTATAGCCCTTCAGGCGCAGCTGCTCGTTGACTTGCGGGCGCGAGCCGTGCACCAGCACCAGGTGGATGCCCAGGGCCGACAGCAGCGACAGGTCCTGTACCAGGGTATTGAGCGCTCCCGCCTGGACCAGCTCGCCGCCGAATGCCACCACGAAGGTCTTGCCTCGGAACGCATGCACGTAGGGCGCCACGTCTCGGAACCATCGAACGAACTGCGCGGGGGCGAATTCAGGGGCTTCAAGTGCGGAGACGGTGTCAGGTTCCAGGTCGGGCATGATGATGTGGGGTGGCGTTCCGGTAGGGGCGGCCGGAGGACGTTCCGGCCGTCGGGGCCGCGCGGCTGCGCGGCTGACGAAATTATATGGCCGCACCGGGCGCGCCGTGGGCGGCGGACAGCGGGAATTTGCGGCCCGATTTCATTGGTTCCACCGGCGGGGCGGACCAGCGCGGCTGGCCGGTGCGCAAAAATTTATAATGCCGGGTTGACCGGTAGATTTCGTACACATGTCTGACTCCACCCAGCGTCCGCGCGCGCCCCGCGTGCCGGGAGCCGAGCGCGCCGCCGCGGACGAGCCGCGCCCGGCCGCCGAAGGCACCACCCGTCCGGAGGGCAAGTCCCGTCCGGCGGGCAAGTCCCGTCCGGAGGGCACGACCCGCCCGGCGCGCGCAGCCCGTCCCGAAGGCGCAGCCCGTCCCGAAGGCGCCTCCCGTCCGGCGCGCGCTGCCCGGCCGGAAGGCACCGACCGCGCCGAGCGCGCCGAGCGCACGCCCCGACCGCCACGTGCGCCCGGCCCGCAGCCCGGCGCCGAGCACCCGCCCCGTCCGGAGGGACAGCGCGCCGGCCAGCGCGGCGGCGAGCGCGGCGGCGAGCGCGGCGGCCAGCGCGCCGAGCCGGCCGCCCCGCCGCGCCCAGAACGCCCGATCCCGGTGATCACCTATCCCGAAGACCTGCCCGTCAGCGCGCGCCGGCAGGAGATCGCGCGCGCCATCGAGGCGCACCAGGTGGTGATCGTCAGCGGCGAGACCGGTTCCGGCAAGACCACCCAGCTGCCCAAGATCTGTCTCGAGCTCGGCCGAGGCCGCAAGCGCATGATCGGCCACACCCAGCCGCGCCGCCTGGCCGCGACCTCGGTGGCCAAGCGCATCGCCGAGGAGCTCGACACGCCCATGGGCGAGGTGGTGGGCTACCAGGTGCGCTTCAACGACCGCACCGGGCCCAACGCCTCGGTCAAGCTGATGACCGACGGCATCCTGCTGGCCGAGTCGCAGCGCGATCCGCTGCTCAGGCGCTACGACACCATCATCATCGACGAGGCGCACGAACGCAGCCTCAACATCGATTTCCTGCTCGGCTACCTCAAGCAGCTGCTGCCGCGCCGGCCCGACCTGAAGGTCATCATCACCTCGGCCACGATCGACGCCGATCGCTTCGCGCGCCACTTCGCGCCCGGCCCCGAGCAGCTCGCGCCGGTCATCGAGGTGTCCGGGCGCCTCTATCCGGTCGAGGTGCGCTACCGCCCGGTGCAGCAGCCGCTCTCCGACGACGAGGCCAGCGCGCCCGCCGCACCCCGGCGCGAGCGCAACAACGAGCGCCTGAGCGGCGACGAGGAGCGCGACCTGGTCGACGCCATCGTCGATGCGGTGGACGAGTGCGCGCGCCACGGTCCGGGCGACGTGCTGGTGTTCCTGCCGGGCGAGCGCGAGATCCGCGAGGCCGCCGAGGCGCTGCGCAAGCGCCACCCGGTCGGCACCGAGATCCTGCCGCTGTTCGCGCGCCTGTCGCAGGCCGAGCAGGAGCAGATCTTCCATCCGCGCACCAACGCGCGGCGCGTGGTGCTGGCCACCAACGTGGCCGAAACCTCGCTGACCGTGCCCGGCATCCGCTTCGTGGTCGACAGCGGGCTGGCCCGCATCAAGCGCTATTCCTGGCGCAACAAGGTCGAGCAGCTGCGCATCGAGCCGATCAGCCGCGCCTCGGCCAACCAGCGCGCCGGCCGCTGCGGCCGCGTCGGCCCGGGCCTGTGCATCCGGCTCTACGACGAGCTCGACTACAACAACCGCGCCCCGTTCACCGATCCCGAGGTGCTGCGCTCCTCGCTGGCCTCGGTCATCCTGCGCATGAAGGCGCTGCGGCTCGACGACATCGAGGCGTTCCCGTTCGTCGAGGCGCCACCCGGGCGCGCGGTGGCCGATGGCTACCACCTGCTGCAGGAGCTGGGCGCGATCGAGATGAACGAGGAGGTCGAGGCCGGCACCAGCCCCGCCTTCGTGCTCACCCGCACCGGCGAAGAGCTGGCGCGCCTGCCGGTGGATCCGCGCATCGGCCGCATGATCCTGGCCGCGCGCGAGCATCAGTGCCTGGCCGAGATGCTCATCATCGCCGCGGCGCTGTCGGTGCAGGACCCGCGCGACCGGCCCATGGCCGAGCGCGAGGCCGCCGAGGCGGCGCACGCCAAGTTCAACGATGACAAGTCGGAGTTCGTCGCCTTCCTCAAGCTCTGGAAGTGGTACGGCGAACAGGTCCAGCACAAGGGCTCGCAGCGCAAGCTGGTGGCCCTGCTGCGGCAGAACTTCCTGTCGCCGATCCGCCTGCGCGAATGGCACGACGTGCACAGCCAGCTGGCTGCGGTGGTGGGCGAGCAGGGCTGGCGCGTCAACACCAGCGAGGCCACCTACGAGCAGCTGCACCTGGCGCTGATGAGCGGCCTGCTGGGCAACATCGGTTTCAAGGGCGAAGAGGCGGGCCTGTACCAGGGCGCGCGCGACATCCGCTTCCTGATCCATCCGGGCTCGAACCTGGTGAAGAAGGCCGGGCGCTGGATCATCGCGGGCGAGCTGGTCGAGACCACGCGTCTGTATGCGCGCTGCGTGGCCCGCATCGAGCCCACCTGGCTCGAGCGCGTCGCGGGCCACCTGCTGCGCCGCAACTGGTCGGACCCGCGCTGGGAGAAGAAGGCCGGCCAGGTCGTGGCCAACGAACGTGCCACGCTCTATGGCCTCACCGTGTATTCGGGGCGGCGCATCCATTACGGCCGGGTCAATCCGGCGCATGCGCGCGAGCTGTTCATCCGCCAGGCCCTGGTGCCGGGCGAGATCGACACCAGGCTGCCGTTCGTGGCGCACAACCGCAAGCTCATCGCGGGCATCGAAAAGCTCGAGCACCAGACCCGCCGTCCCGACATCCTCGTCGACGACGAGCTGATCTACGCCTTCTACGACCGCCAACTGCCCGCCGACATGTCGCAGACGGCCTCGCTGGAGAAGTGGGTCCACGGCCTGGAGAAGGACCGCGCCGCGCAGCTCATGCTGACGCGCGACGAGCTGATGCGGCACGAGGCGGCCGGCGTCACCACCGATGTCTTCCCCAAGAAGGTGGAGTGGCAGGGCGTGGTCATGCCGCTCGACTATCACTTCGAGCCGGGCTCGCCGCGCGATGGCGTCACGCTCACCGTGCCGCTGTTCGCGCTCAACCAGCTCGACGCGCAGCGCTGCGAGTGGCTCGTGCCGGGCATGCTCAAGGAAAAGGCCCAGCTGCTGCTGAAGTCGCTGCCGCAGAAGCTGCGGCGCCACTGCGTGCCGCTGCCCGACTACGCCAGCGGCTTCTTCGACCGCTGGTTCGACCGCATCAACGATCCGCAGCAGGGGCTGGTCGAGGCGCTCATCGCCGACATGTGGAAGCAGGTGCAGGTGCGGCCGGTGCCGAGCGACTTCAAGCTCGAAACCCTGCCGGCCCACCTGTTCATGAATTTCAAGGTGGTCGACGAGCACGGCCGCATGCTGGCCGCCGGGCGCAACCTGGCGCAGCTGCGGGCCGAGCTCGGCAAGCAGGCCCAGGCCACGTTCCAGCAGCTGGCCGCGCGCGATACCGACGTGGCGCAGGCGCTGGCACACGAAAACCTCACCGCCTGGACCTTCGGGCCGCTGCCCGAGATCATGGAGATCAAGCGCGGCGGCCGCTCGGTGATCGGCTACCCGGCGCTGGTCGACCGGGGCGCGCACTGCGACCTCGACGTGTTCGACGATCCCGAGGAGGCGCGCCGCCATCACCGCGCCGGCCTGCTGCGACTGTGCCGCCTGGCCCTGCGCGAGCAGGTGAAGTTCCTCGAGAAGAATCTCACCGACCTCACCAAGATGAGCATGCTCTACATGACCCTGGGCACCCAGGAGGAGCTGCGCGACCAGGTGATCGATTGCGCCGTGGCGCAGGCCTGCCTGGCCGAGCCCTGGCCCGTCAACGAGCAGCAGTTCGAGGCGCGCCGCGCCGAGGGCAAGGGCCGCCTGGGCCTGCTGGCGCAGGAGGTGGCACGCCTGACGGGAGCGATCCTGACGGAGTTCGGCGCGCTGCAGCGCAAGCTGCCGCAGGCAAAGGCCCATGCCGCCGCCTATGCCGACCTGCAACAGCAGATCGGCGCGCTGATGCCCAAGTGGTTCGTGCGCGACACGGCCTACGCCCAGCTGGCGCATTTCCCGCGCTACCTGAAGGCGGCCGTGGCGCGCATCGACAAGCTGCGCGCCGATCCGGCCCGCGACGCCCGCCTGATGGCGGAAATGGCGCCGCTGCTCACGCAATACCAGCGGGCCCGCGCGGCCCTCAAGGGGGCGGCCGACCCGCGCCTGGACGAGTTCCGCTGGCTGCTCGAGGAGCTGCGCGTGGCGCTCTTCGCGCAGGAGCTGCGCACGCCCATGCCGGTGTCGGTGAAGCGCCTGATGAAGACCTGGGAGTCGCTGCGCCGCTGAGGCGCGCTACCGCGGCGGCAAACAAAAAGCCCGGTCAGGTTCATGCCTGGCCGGGCTTTGTTGCGCGGGTCGAGCGCTCAGATCAGCAGGAAGCCCGCGATCACGAGCACGATCAACGCATACTTGGTGAGCTTGTACACCGTGCGGTTCCAGGCCTTGAAGCGCTTGCGCTGCTGGTCGACCTTCCAGTGCAGGTGGGTGAGCTTGTTGATCGCGCCGGTCTGGTCGCCCGCATCGTTGGGCGAGCTCGCGGCCGACATCACCACGCGGCCGAACCAGCGGTTGAAGGCCTCGGCCCAGCGCCACTTCAGCGGGCGCTCGACGTCGCAGAACAAAATGATGCGGTTGGCCTCGGAGCGGTTGTGCGCCTCGTGCACGTAGGTCTCGTCGAACACCACGCTCTCGCCGTCGCGCCAGCTGTAGTCGTCGCCGTCCACGCGGATGAAGCAGCGGTCGTCGTTCGGCGTGACCAGGCCCAGGTGATAGCGCAGCGACCCCGAGAACGGGTCGCGGTGGGCGTTGAGCTTGCCGCCCGGGGGCAGCTCGGCGAACATCGCCGCCTTGACCTTGGGCAGGCTCTTCAGAATGGCCACGGTCTTGGGGCAGAGCTCTTCGGCCGAGGGGTGGCGCGCGTCATACCACTTCAGGTAGAAGCGCTTCCAGCCGTACTTGAAGAAGGAATTGAAGCCGATGTCGTCGTGGCGCTCGGCCGCCTTGATGCGGCGCAGCTCCGCCATCTTCAGGGCCTCCTCGCGGATCACCTCCCAGTTGTCGTCCAGCACCTGCAGCTCGGGAATCTCGCGCGAGGTCAGGTAGGGCGTGGTCGGCACGCGCGAACTCAGCACCATGAACGCGTTGACCGGCGCCAGCAGCACCGAGTGGTCAAGAAACTGTCGGCCGAGCGGCAGGCGCACGCGTCCGCGGAAGTGCGCGAACAGGATGGCGGCCAGCCAGATGCCAGGGATCAACCATTTCATTGTGGGCGGGTCTTTGGGTGTGGAATCAGACGCCATTTTAGCCCCTGCGGGGCCGGGCGCCCCCGCGGCGGTGCAAAGCGGCCGGCGCGGGGCGGCGCGGCCCCGGGGCGGGGTGCGACTGGGTACAATCCCGTCCATGTCCGAAGCCGTAACCAATCCGCCCCCATTTGTCCACCTGCGCGTCCACTCCGAGCTCTCGGTCGTGGATGGCATCGTGCGCATTCCCGACCTGATCAAGCGCGTCGCCAAGCTCGGTCAGCCCGCCGTCGCCCTGACCGATCTGTCGAACATTTTCGGCCTGATCAAGTTCTACAAGGGCGCGCGTGGCGCGGGCGTCAAGCCGATCGCCGGCGCCGACGTGTGGATCACCAACGACGACGATCGCGACAAGCCGTTCCGCGTGCTGCTGCTGGTGCGCAACAACCAGGGCTATCTGAATCTCTGCGAGCTGCTGACGCAGTCGTTCCTGCGCAACCAGTACAAGGGCCGCGCGGAGCTGCGGCGCGAATGGCTGCAGGGCCAGGACGGCCTGATCGTGCTGTCCGGCGCCCGCAATGGCGACGTGGGCCAGGCCCTGGAGGCCGGCAACACGGCGTCCGCGCTCGCGCTCGCGCGCCAGTGGGGCCAGATGTTCCCCAACGCCTACTTCATCGAGCTGCAGCGCGCCGGTTTCGACGGCGACGAGGCCTACACCCAGGCCGCCCTGCGGCTGGCCGCCGAGGCCGGCCTGCCGGTGGTGGCCACCCATCCGGTGCAGTTCATCGACCGCGAGGAATTCCAGGCGCACGAGGCGCGGGTCTGCATCGCCGAAGGCGAGATCCTGGCCAATCCGCGCCGGGTCAAGCGCTTCACGCCGCAGCAATACCTGGCCAGCTCCGAGGAAATGACCGAGCGCTACGCCGACGTGCCGTCGGCGCTCGCCAACACCGTCGAGATCGCGCGCCGCTGCAATCTCTCGCTGGTGCTGGGCAAGCCGCGGTTGCCGAATTTCCCCACGCCCGAGGGCGTGACGCTCGACGATTACCTGGTTCAGCTCTCCGAACAGGGCCTGGAAAAGCGTCTGGAATTCCTTTTTCCGGATACCGCCGAGCGCGACGCCAAGCGCGATCAGTATTACGAGCGCCTGCGCTGGGAGTGCAAGACCATCATCCAGATGGGCTTCCCGGGCTACTTCCTGATCGTGCAGGACTTCATCAACTGGGGCAAGAGCAACGGCGTGCCCGTGGGGCCGGGCCGGGGGTCGGGCGCGGGCTCGCTGGTCGCCTATGCCCTGGGCATCACCGACCTCGACCCGATCCGCTATGACCTGCTGTTCGAGCGCTTCCTGAATCCGGAGCGGGTGTCGATGCCCGACTTCGACATCGACTTCTGCCAGGACAACCGCGAACGGGTCATCGACTACGTCAAAGAGAAGTACGGTCGCGCGGCCGTGAGCCAGATCGCCACCTTCGGCACGCTCGGCGCCAAGGCCGTGGTGCGCGACGCCGGCCGCGTGCTCGACATGCCCTACATGTTCTGCGACGGCCTGTCGAAGCTGATCCCGTTCAACCCGGCCGACCCCTGGTCGCTGGAGCGCACGCTCAAGGACGAGCCGGCGTTCAAGGAGCGCTACGAGCAGGAAGAGGAAGTGCGCGCGCTGGTCGACCTGGCGCAGCCGCTCGAAGGCCTGACCCGCAACATCGGCATGCACGCCGGCGGCGTGCTGATCGCCCCGGGCAAGCTCACCGACTTCTGCCCGCTGTATTGCCAGCCGGGCCAGGAAAACAGCGCGGTCTCGCAGTTCGACAAGGACGACGTCGAGGCCGCCGGCCTGGTCAAGTTCGACTTCCTGGGCCTGCGCAACCTGACCATCCTGGA
>Ga0160496_1000754_pt1 | contig 11268 bp, 9 predicted proteins | sample DIDPMG_2_FD_108231 | JGI IMG/M metagenome (GOLD analysis project Ga0160496, IMG submission 108231) | Enriched soil microbial communities from UW Madison campus, WI, USA - DID2937_E24_FP MG | ecosystem: Environmental > Terrestrial > Soil > Grasslands | place: USA: Madison, Wisconsin | collected...
GGGCTGGGCTGGCTCATGGTTCCTCGTGCTCTGTTCTGTGGGTCAGATTTCTTGATGGAAGGCGATGGGCGCATGCTGCGCCGGGGGATTCATCCGCTGAGGCTGCGTGCCTGGACAGCCTCGCGCAGCAAGGACAGCACCGCCGCCGGATCGGCCAGACGCTGACGCGCCTGGCTGGGGCCGCTACCGACCTTGATGCCGAAGCCGCCATAGGTCTCGGCCTGGGCGATGGCAAAGCCGGCCTCATCGGTCACGTCGTCGCCGATGAAGACCGGGCGACGCCCGCGGAAAGGCGCTTCATGCAGGAAGGCCGCCACCGCGTCCCCCTTGTTGATGTGGGGCTTGGCCTCCACCACCATCTTGCCGTGCAGCATGGAAAAACCAGGTTCGTGGCGCAGGGCGTCCATCATGGTTTCCACGCAGCGCTGCTCCAGGTGAGCGGCGTGCCGGTAGTGCAGCGCCAGCGCGCCGCGCTTGAGTTCCAGCTGCAGACCGGGATTGCCCTCCACCAGCGGCAACAGGCGCTCGCGCAGGTGATGCACGTCCGGCACCGGCTGCTGGAGGATGCGGCCATCGGCGGTACGCCGTTCGGCGCCGTGCACGCCCGCGGCCGGCAGGCGCAACGGCGCCAGGAAGAAGTCGAGTTGGTCCAGGGGGCGGCCGCTGACGATGGCCAGCGCGCCGTCCGATTCTTGTTGTAGTCGCTGCAACAGCGTGATCAGTTCCGGCGGCACCACGATCTCTTCGGGTTGTGGCGCCAGTTCGACCAGGGTGCCGTCGAAATCCAGAAACAACGCATCGGCAGCAAAATCGTAGGGGCGAATTTGCTCAGTCATGTCATTTCAGGTTGATGGAAAGCAAATAAGTTCCGATAACCTCTCGAATTATTACTACTTTGACATCAAATTAATTCGAAAAGCCCGGCCGTAGACTCACTTTGACAGCACGGTTTGCATCAGTTCTTGCCGGCTGCGCAAAAAGAAAAACGGTCGCGCGGCAGAGCCGGGCGACCGTTTCAGGTAGGCAAGAAGAACTCAGGACTGGACCGTTCCCTCGGCTGGTGCCACGGCGATGGGGGCCACCGGTGCCAGCACCTGGGGCATGAGCGATCCGACCACCATGCCGCCGATGGAGAACAGCAGGCCGGCCAGTTGCGGCGGCCAGAGGCCTTCCGGGGCGGTGTATTCCAGCGTGATCCAGGACACCAGGCCCAGCACCATGGCCATCAATGCACCCTGGCGGGTGGCGCGCTGCCAGTAGACGCCGAAGGCCAGGGGCACGAAGGCCGCCACCAAGGTGACCTTGTAGGCGTTCTCGACCATTTCATAGATGCTGGACTGGCTGTTCAGCGCCAGCGCGGTAACACCGATGGTGAAGACCAGCACCACGGCGCGCATGGTGAAGAGGAATTCACGGTCGTTCTTCCAGGGACGAATTTCCTTGAGCACGTTTTCGGTGAAGGTCACCGAGGGGGCCAGGAGGGTCGCGCTGGCGCAGCTCTTGATGGCCGACAACAGAGCGCCGAAGAACATCACCTGGGCGAAGACCGGCATCTTTTCCATGATCAGGGTCGGCAGGACCAGCTGGGAATCGGTCTCCAGCAGGCGCGAGACCATGGCGGGGTCGATCAGCGTGGCCGAGTAGGCCAGGAAGATGGGAATGAAGACGAAGAAGAAATAGATCACGCCGCCCAGGATGGAGGCATTGCGGGCCACGTTTTCGTTCTTGGACGACATCACCCGCTGGAACACGTCCTGCTGCGGGATCGAGCCCAGCATCATGGTGATCCAGGCGGCGAAGAACCACAGCACGTCCTTGAGCTCGGCCGCCGGCCAGAAGTTGAACTTGCCGGCCTCGGCCGCATGCGCGATCACCACGCCGGGACCGCCGACCATGCCCGAGACTTCGTAGCCGATGTAGAGCATGCCGACCACCACGATGATCATCTGCAGGAAGTCGGTGATGGCCACGGCCCACATGCCGCCCATGAGGGTATAGATCAGCACGCTGCCGGCACCGATGATCATGCCCCAGTGCATGGGGATGTAGCCGCCCGAGACGACGTTGAAGACCAGGCCCAGGGCCTTGATCTGCGCGGCCACCCAGCCCAGGTAGGAAATGACGATACAGATCGTCACCAGCATCTCGGCGGCGCGGCCGAAGCGCTTCTTGTAGTAGTCGCCGATGGTCAGAAGATTCATCCGGTACAGGCGCTTGGCGAAGAAGACGCCGACCAGGATCAGGCACAGCGAAGAGCCGAAGGGATCGGCCACGATGCCGCCCAGGCCCTCCTTGAGGAAGGTGGAAGACACCCCCAGCACCGCTTCCGAACCGAACCAGGTCGCAAACACGGTCGCGGTCACCACCGACATCGGCAGCGAGCGGCCGGCGACGGCATAGTCCTTCGAACTCTTGACGTATCGGGTGGCATACAGACCGATGGCCACCGAGATGACCCAGTAGAGGACGACGAACCAGAGCAGTGCATTCATGCCTTTTTCCTTGCAGGGAAGGGAAGAAAAACGCGCATTATAGCGGCAAGTCAACGGCAAAAACCGTTCGCAAAACCGCTTGCGGCAAGACTTTTCATCTGTCGTGGGGGGACCACAGGCGGGCTTGCCGTCATGCGCCGACGGCCTTCAGGCAAGCAAGAATTGCTCCCGGCTGGCCGCGCCCCGTGAGGGCGGTACCGGCCGGGCCGTATCTGACAATCCAGACAATCCGGAAAGGGAGAGGGGAGGAAGAGGGGCTGCAGCGGCGCCGGCTCAGGCGCCTTCGTTATTGCGCTCGTAGGAGGGGCAGCCATTCTTGCCCCACTTGCCGTCGCATAGCTTCCACAGGCAGCTTTCGCGGGCGAACAGCGACAGCGCGCTGCATTGCTTGACCTGCTCTGCCAGGGATGGCGCAGCCGGAGACGCCGCCGCTGGCGGTGGGGTGACCGCCGCCTGGGCGCGCTCGGCCTGGGCGCGGGCATTGGCCAGTTGTGCCTCGGCTTCACGCCGACGTTGCTCGCGCAGGGCCAGGGCGGCATCCTCGCGGCGATGACGGGCCTCGGCGGCGGCGCGCTTCTGTGCCAGCAGACGCGCCTTTTCATCGGCTTCCTGCTGCAACTGGGCGATGGCGTCAGGTCCGGGGGCCTCCAGGCTGGCCGCTGCGCTGCTTTCTTCGACAGCCGGCTGGGCTGCGGCAGCAGGTGCTACCGGCGCGGGCCGGGAAAAGCTCGGCAATTGCGTCAGCATCGGCTTGAGCGAGCGTTGCGGCCATTGCGCACCCAGCCACAGGGCCAGGCCGATGATGGCCAGCGTCAACAGCGAGACCAGCAGGGCGCCACGGGTGGAGGCTGCCACCTGCGGTTCGCTGCGCGGGCCGCTGGGCGCCGGGCGACGGCTCGCCTCGGGCTGCTCCTGTGCCACGCGTTCGGTGCGCATCGTGGGTTCCTCGCCGGCGGCGGTCACCACGGCGGCCGTGACGGCAGCTGCAGCCACGGCGGCGGCGGTGATATGCGAGGCGCGGACTTCCAACTCCTCGGCGCTGGGTGCAGTCGATGCTGCGGTGGATGTGGAGGCGCCAGGATGCGCAGGCGCCAGGTCGCCTTCGGCGCCCTCGCCGTGCACCCGCTTGTCGCGATCTCCCTCTGTGCGTTCCAGGACTTGCATGGAATTCCCCTGTGTTGCGCTACCGACCACCGTCCCGGTGGCATGGTCTTCTCCCTGTCGTCCTGTGGCCTGTTGGCTTGCCTGGTCTCCGGTGGCGCGTTGCTGCTCGCGCGCCAGGCTTGTCGAGATGCGTTATTTGTTCTTTGGACGGACGGCTATTTTGCGCCCAAATTTCTGAAAGGCAAAACAAAAATGCGGCTCTGCAAAAAATATCTGAGGCCCAGCACTGGCGCGTATTGCCGACCGATCAATAAACGCTGTTGAAAAGGAAACGGCAGCCGCGTTTCCGGGGCTGCCGCTTATTGGAACGACAACAAACTCAGTCGACGATCTTTTCCAGCGCAAACAAATCGGCCGGCTGCTCGCGCTGGCGGACCAGATGCACCTGCGCGCCATCGACCAGCACCTCGGCGGCGCGACCGCGGGTGTTGTAGTTGGAGGCCATGGTCATGCCGTAGGCGCCGGCCGACATCAGGGCCAGCAGGTCGCCTTCGCCAATGGCCAGCTCACGCGAGCGTGCCAGCCAGTCACCGGATTCGCAGACCGGACCGACCACATCATAGATGCGTGCCTGGCCGGCGTTCTCCTTGACGGTCTTCACGCCGTGCCAGGCTTCATACATGGCCGGGCGCATCAGATCATTCATGGCGGCGTCGACCACGGCGAAATTCTTGCCTTCGCCATGCTTGAGGTATTGCACCTCGGTCAGCAGCAGGCCGGCATTGCCGACTACCGAACGGCCGGGTTCGAACATCACCTGGATCGGACGGCCGTCGTACTTGCTGGTGCGCCAGGCGTCGACCCGGGCGAACACGCGGGCCAGGTAGTCGCCGATGGCCACCGGTTGCTCGTCGTCGTAGCGGATGCCAATGCCGCCGCCGATGTCGAGGTGATGGATGTGAATGCCCTCGGACTCCAGCGTGTCGACCATGTCGACGATCTTGTCCAGCGCTTCCAGCAGCGGCGAGTCGTCCAGCAATTGCGAACCGATGTGGCAATCGATGCCGACCACCTCGATATTGGGCAGGGCGGCGGCGGCACGGTAGCAGTTCAGCGCATCTTCATAGGCCACGCCAAACTTGTTTTCCTTCAGGCCGGTGGAGATGTAGGGGTGGGTCTTGGCATCCACATTCGGGTTCACCCGCAGCGAGATGCGGGCGCGCTTGCCCAGGGCGCCGGCCACTTCGTTCAGGCGCGCCACCTCGGGGATGGATTCGACATTGAAGCAGAGGATGTCATGTTCCAGGGCCAGCTTCATCTCGTCGCGGCCCTTGCCGACGCCCGAGAAGATCACCTTGCGGGCATCGCCGCCGGCGGCCACCACGCGCAGCAGCTCACCGCCGGAGACAATGTCGAAGCCCGAACCCAGACGACCCAGGAGGTTCAGCACCGCCAGGTTGGAGTTGGACTTGACCGAATAGCACACCAGTGCCCCACCCCTTGCACCATCGGCACGACCGGCCTGGCGGCAGGCGTCGGCATAGGCCGAGAAATTCTCGACCAGGGCAGCCTTGGAATAGACGTAGAGCGGCGTACCGAACTGCTCGGCCAGCGCCTGCAGCGAAACCTGTTCGGCGTGCAGGGCGCCATTGCGGTAGGAAAAGTGGGACATGGATATCCGGGAAATCTGAAATCTGAACTGTTGGGGAATCCGGCACCGACCGCGCTGGACGGGTTCGGCACCGCTTTGCGGCTGTTTTGCGATATTGCCTGCGCGGCCCTCGGGGTCACGCAGCGGGAAGGCCTATTTGGCGGGGGCGTCAGTTGCCGCCGGGGTCACGTCGCCACCCTGCTGCGCGCCAGCCTTGGTGTCCGGCTGCGGGCCCGCCGGTTTGGGCTGGGTATGCGCAAACGGGTCGGGCGGCACCTTGGGCATGTACAGCGGACCTTTCTGGCCGCAGCCGGCCAGCATCAGGGCGGCGGCACAGAGGGCCAGGGAAGCTGCACGACGGACGGGAGAATAGTGTGACTTCACGATAAAATGTCGGATTACATCGAAATCTTAGAATGCCTTGGAGTGTAGCATGACCGAATCGGAATTCCTGGACCTGGCTGATGCCACCCTCAACGCCATCGAAACGGCGCTGGAAGACGCCTGCGACGCCAGCGAGCTGGACGTGGAATGCAGCCGCAGCGGCAATGTGCTGGAGATCGAGTGCATCGGCAATGGCTCCAAGATCATCATCAACAGCCAGGCCCCGATGCAGGAAATGTGGCTGGCAGCCCGTTCCGGCGGCTTCCACTACAAATTCGACGGCCAGCACTGGCTCAACACCCGTGACGGCAGCGAGTTTTATGCCACGTTGTCAGAAGTGGTCAGCAATCAGGCCGGCGTGCCGGTGACCCTGCAGCCCTGATGACCGACCAGTGCCGGGCCGCCGCCGTCGGTATCGGCAGTGGGCGGCACCTCGCTCGTCTGTGCGCAAGCCGGTGTTGCGCAGCGTTGACTTCCTATCGTCTCCTTGTCCCCTTGCTCCCTTGACCAAGCCAGCCGCTTCCATGCGCCGTTCTTCCCTGCCCTCGCGGCAACATCCTGCTTTCCTGTTCCTGCAGCGCGGCCTGGCGCGCCTGCGCTGGATCCTGGTATTGACCGTGCTGGCGGTGGCCGCCGCCCTGGCACTGCCGCCGCTGGTGGCACGCTTCAACCATGACCACAGCCCGCAAGCCATGGCCGCCGAAAAGGATATGCAGGCCATTGCCAGCGGCCTGGACCGCTATCGCCAGGATAACGGCCGCTACCCCACCACCCAGCAGGGCATGCTGGCGCTGGTGATCAAGCCCACGCGGGCACCGGTGCCGGCCAACTGGGCCATCGGCGGCTATGTCGACCGCCTGCCACGCGACCCCTGGGGCAATTCCTACCAATACGAGGCCGACGACGATGGCACCAGCTATTCCTTGTATTCCTTCGGCCAGGCCGGCCCGGATGGCGGTGCCGATGGCGAACAGGCCATCCACCTGCACTGAAGCCGAGCGCCCTCGCGCTTGGCCCTTTACCTGATTCCCTGATTTCCTGAATTACACGATGTGACCCTGCCCTCGCGGGCGGGCGCACTGGCCTTGTCATTCCCATTTGATGGGAGCACATGGCAAGTATGCAGCTTTCTATTTACATCTTCTTACAATCATCATTTAATACGAATAATAATTATTCCTATTAATCGAACTCATTGTGAAGAATAAAATGAATTTCCGCCTGCATCCCTTGCACCTGGCCGTACTGGCCACCTGCTCCCTTTCCTCCCTGTCCTCCCTGGCCTGGGCGCAGGAATCCGCTTCTTCCCTGCCCGCCATCGAAGTCAGCGGTGCCCGCACCAATGACGGCTATGTGGCGCCGACCGCGGTCAGCGGCACCAAGAGCGAAGCTCCGCTGCGCGACGTGCCGCAGACCATCAACGTGGTGCCGGCCCAGGTGATCCGCGACCAGAATGCGGCCTCGCTGCAGGATGTCCTGAAGAACGTGCCCGGGCTGGGCCTGTCCACCGGCGACGGCCAGCGCGACCAGGTGTTCATCCGTGGCTTTACCGCCATCGGGGACCAGTTCGTGGATGGCTTCCGCGATGACGCGCTGTATTTCCGCGACCTGTCCAATGTGGAAAATGTGGAAGTGATCAAGGGCCCGGCCGCCGTGCTGTATGGCCGCGGCTCCTCGGGTGGCCTGATCAACCGCGTGAGCAAGAAGCCGGGCGTGGATATCAGCGACGTCGGCATCACCGCCAACAGCGCCGCCGGTCGGCGCGCCGAGCTGGACCTGGGACGCGCTGCCGGCGACGGCGCGCTGTCCTGGCGCCTGACCGGCGCCCTGGAACGTGGCGACAGCTATCGCGCCCAGCAATTCATCGACCGCAAGGCCATCGCGCCCTCCCTGGCCCTGCGCTTCTCGGCCGATACCAAATTGCTGCTGCAGGCCGACTACCTGGAAGACCGGCGCGTCATGGACTTCGGCATCCCGTCCTATCGCGGACGTCCGGTGGCGGTAGACCCCGGCACCTACTTCGGTGCGCGCAATGCCCGCGACGCCGACTTCGTGCAGTCACGCGTGGCGTCCACCACGGCGACCTTCACGCACCGTTTCAACGACGAGTTTTCCTTCCGCAACGGCCTGCGCTATTACGATTACCACCTCAACCGCAACAACACCAACATCAACGGCAACGTCAACGAAACCAACGGCACCATGGCCCTGAACCATGCCAAGCTGGTGCGCGATGAAAACGGCTGGTTCAACCAGAGCGAGCTGACGCAGAAGCTGACGCTGGGCCAGACCCGTCATGAAATCCTCTATGGGGTGGAAGTGGGCAGCCAGAGCAAGGACGCGGCTACCTACGGCGGCGTGGCCGTGGCAGGTGGCACCTCGGGCGTGGCGCCGGTCTCGATCTTCAATCCGGTGCTGCCGCTGGTCAATCCTGACCGGGTGGCCGCGCCATCGCTGACCTACGGCACCTATGACACCTTTGCCGCCTATCTGCAGGACAGCATCACCCTCAATGCGCAGTGGAAGGCGCTGGTCGGTCTGCGCCACGACAGCTTCCGCCAGCAGGCCAGGCTGGTGTCGGCCGCCGGCGTGCCCAGCAACCTGTCGCGCACCGATACCGCCTACAGTCCGCGTGCCGGCCTGGTGTGGCAACCCGGCGAGACGCAATCCTATTACCTCTCGTGGAGCCGCTCCTTCCAGCCCTCGGGTGAGAACTTCGCGCTGGCCACCAACAACGCCGACCTGGCACCGGAAAACACGCGCAATACGGAAGTCGGCGCCAAATATGATTTCTGGGAAGGTCGCGCCAGCGCCACCGTGTCGGTGTTCCGCCTGGAGCGCGACAACATCAAGTCGACCCTGCCCAACAATACGATCGTGCCGGTCGGCAAGCAGCGCACCGATGGCGCCGAATTCACCTTCAGTGCCGACCTCAAGCAGGGCTGGAAACTGCTGGCCGGATACGCCTACCTGGATGCGGTGATCACCGAGTCATCCTCCTTCGACACCAGCGTCACGGCGGCCGGCAGTGTACCCTTCAAGGGCAAGAATGCCACCCTGACGCCGCGTCACAGCGCCAACCTGTGGCTGACCAAGGAACTGGGCGAGGGCTTCATCGTCGGCGGTGGCGCCAATGCCGTGGGGGCACGCTTCGCCAACCCGGGCAACACCGTCACCCTGCCCGGCTACGTGACCGCCGATGCGATGGCGGCCTACCGCACGACCCGCTATGAGCTGCAACTGAACGTCGGCAATATCTTCAACACCGGCTACATCATCTCCGGCCACGGCAGCAGCCCCAACCTGAGCCTGCCGGGCGCCCCGCGCAACGTCGCGCTGAGCCTGCGCTACCACATGTAGGCATAGCGCCGGCACATCGCCTCAGGCGGCTTCGGGAAAGGCAGTACGCAGGCGGTACTGGCGCTGACGATAATTGCCTTCCGGGCCACTGAAGCCGCAGTCGACGTCGCCGAACAGGCGACTGACGCGGTTGATCGCAGCGCGCTGCGCCTCGCTTTGCACCGCGATCAGGCGCCGCTTGCTGCGGGCATGATGGGCACAGATGTCGACCACCAGACAGTGGCCGTAATCGGCCTGCTTGATGTCGATGAGCAGCGCTTCCGGCTTGGTCAGGCCGAAGATGGCCGCCAGTTCGATGCGGGCACTCAGGAAGGGGTTGCTGTTGCGCAGCCGCTCGCTCAACTGCGCACGCGCCTGCACCGCCCAGTCCTGCGCATCTTCCTGCGCCTGGAACGGCAGCAGCGCCTCGGCCGATTCCGCATCGCCGCGGGCGGCAGCCTGTTGCCACCAGTACAGGGCCTTGACGTCATGCATGGGGTCGTCGCGGCGATTGCGCCAGAAGATGTGCGCCAGCTCCGCCTGCGCCTCGGTCAGGCCGGCCTCGGCCGCCTTTTCCAGATATTGCTGCGCCACCTGCAGATTGCGCTGCGAATAGATGGAACGCGAATAGATGCGGGCCAGCGCATGCCAGGCCGGCGCGCTGCCGCCTTCTCCCGCCAGCACCAGCCAGTGCAGGGCTTTCTTGAAGTTGGCCAGGCCCTGTTCCATGAACACGCGCTGTCCCTGGCGGTCGATCTTGGCGCACAGCAGACCCAGTTCCAGCCGGGCCTCGTTCTCGCCGGCCACGGCGGCCAGCTCGAACAGGCGCATCAATTCCTGCAGATCGGGTTGCGCCGCACGCGCCTGCCATTGGCCGTAGCGCAGCAGCAGCGTGGCCTCCTCGGGGCTCAACTGCACCAGGCCGGTGGCATCGGATTCCTTCTCCAGCTGGCCGACGGCAGCGCTATTGCGCTCCGTCAGTCGCTGCACCAGTGGCCGTGCGCCACGTGCAAAGGCCTCGCCCTCCCCCTGTTGCCAGGCCTTGTCGAGCAGGGCGTACTGGGCCTGCTCGATACCGGCGCGGGCGGCTTCCTGCATCAGCCGTTCTTCGACTGCCGAGGAGGCCGCACCCGGCACCACCGGTTGGCCGTGACGCTGCATCTGCTGCGCCAGCAGCCACTGCGCCTGGTGATCATCGCGACTGGCCAGCAGGGAGAGCGCGGCAATGGCGCGCGCATGGGCATTGCTGTCGAACTGATCGGTATGCTCCAGCACCAGCCGGGCAAAGATCAGGCCGGCTTGCGGTACGCCGGCCTCGAAGGCCTTTTCGTACCAGACCGCGGCCTCCTGGGGCGAGGACAGGTCCTTGACCTGCTCATAGGTGATGTTGCGGCCGATGATCATCCAGGCATCGTCCACGCCTTGCTGCGCGGCGCGGCGCAGCCAATAGAACGCAGTGCCCTTGCTGCGCGGCAGACCGCTGCCGCCATTGAGATAACGTCGACCCAGAGCCAGTTGTGCGCGCGATTCTCCGGCACGGGCCGCCTTGATGACTGCCAGCTCTTCTCTTGTGGCCATGTTGCTTCCTTTCTGTTGCGCTTGCGACTGCAAACAAAATCCGGGAAAAAGAAATCCCCTCCGGCGCAGAAAGCTGCGTCGGTTCCGAATGCACCAAAAACTTAGAAATTGATGCCGCTATCAGAGCGTGAAGGGAGATGCTGCAAGCGACACTTCATCAGACATGAGGTCGGGAGGTGATTCCTGCAAGCATCAAAATGTATGGCGAATATTAGAGCAGTGCGGCGCGGAAAAGTGCGCAAACAGGAAGGCTTATTACGCTTTCTTTACAGTCATCAAGATCGGCCACCAGTCAGGGTTTCGTCAGGATTTGGCGATGTAAAGGCGAGTATTTTGCGGCACAACAAACGGGGTTTCCGGGCCACCTGCAGCCCTCCTGTGGAAAGCGAAACCGAGTCGAATGCGAAGCAAACATGATGTTTTTACGACCTGATTTTTATTGTTGCAAAATGTAAGAAACAGAAACAGAAAACTAACAAAAGCGAAATCGTCGAAAAGCATGAAAAAAGCGCCGCATGAAACTCATGCGGCGCTTTGATTACTGCTATTACTGCTAGTCCGATTGTGGATCGGCAGGCGTCGTCAAAGTCGACGACGCTGCTCATTCACATTAGAACTTGTGGCGGATACCCACGGCGACGGCGCCTTGGTTGCCATCGTTACCGGTGCTGTCGGAGACGCCCGGATTGACCAGATCGCTAGCCTTGGTGTAAGCCAGGA
>Ga0160496_1000758_pt1 | contig 11211 bp, 8 predicted proteins | sample DIDPMG_2_FD_108231 | JGI IMG/M metagenome (GOLD analysis project Ga0160496, IMG submission 108231) | Enriched soil microbial communities from UW Madison campus, WI, USA - DID2937_E24_FP MG | ecosystem: Environmental > Terrestrial > Soil > Grasslands | place: USA: Madison, Wisconsin | collected...
CAGCGGGTCATGCTGCATGTAGCGCAGGGTGTCGTTCATCCAGCCCATGTTCCACTTGTAGTGGAAACCCAGGCCGTGATGATCGGCCTCGTCCTTGACTTCGGCGGTCACGCCGGGCCAGGAGGTGGATTCCTCGGCAATCATCAGCGCGCCCGGGCAGCGCTGGGTCACGACGGTGTTGAGTTCGCGCAGGAAGGCCACGGCTTCCAGGTTTTCGCGGCCGCCATGGATGTTGGGCACCCATTCGCCGGACTTGCGGCTGTAGTCGCGGTAGAGCATGGAGGCCACGGCGTCCACGCGCAGGCCGTCGACGTGGAAGTGTTCCAGCCACTCCAGGGCGCTGGCGATCAGGAAACCACGCACCTCATTGCGGCCGAGGTTGAAGATCAGGGTATTCCAGTCCTGGTGGAAACCTTCGCGGGGGTCGGCGTGTTCGTACAGCGCGGTGCCGTCGAACTGTGCCAGGCCATGCTGGTCGCTGGGGAAATGCGCCGGCACCCAGTCCAGCAGCACGCCGATGCCGGCCTGATGGCAACGGTCGACGAAGGCGGCGAAGCGCTCCGGTTTGCCGAAGCGGGCACTGGGCGCGAACATGCTGATCGGCTGGTAGCCCCAGGAACCACCGAAGGGATGTTCCATCACCGGCATCAGTTCGATATGGGTGAAGCCCATGCCGACCACGTAGGGGATCAGCTCATCGGCCAACTCATCCCAGGTGAGGTTGCGATGCGCCTGTTCCGGCACGCGGCGCCAGGAGGCGGGATGTACCTCGTAGATGGACATGGGCGCCGAGCGCGACTGGCGCTGGGCGCGTTCGGCCATCCACTGCTGGTCCTGCCAGACATAGGGACGGGCATCGGCCACCACCGAGGCGGTAGCCGGCGGCGGCTCGGTCGCGCGCGCCACCGGATCGGCCTTGAGCGGCAGCAGCACGCCATCACGGCCGAGGATTTCGTATTTGTAGACATCGCCAGGGCCGATACGGGGGATGAACAGCTCCCACACGCCCGGCTCATGGCGCAGGCGCATCACGTGGCGGCGCCCGTCCCACTGATTGAAGTCGCCCACCACGGAGACGCGCTCGGCATTGGGCGCCCACACGGCAAAGCGGGTGCCGGGCACGCCATCGATTTCCATCGGGCGCGCCCCCAGGCAATCGGCCAGTTGACGATGGCGACCTTCCTGCAACAGGTGCAGGTCCAACTCGCCCAGCAACAGGCCGAAAGCGTACGGGTCTTCGGTGCTCTGCACGCTGCGGTTGCCGTCGGGGATATGCCAGTCCACTTCCAACACATAGGGGACCAGGTAGCGGCGCTGCTCCAGACCGGTGACGACACCGCTGAAGAAGCCGCTGGGCGAACCGTTGAGCGGATATTGCTGCAGCTCGCCCAACAGGGCACCGCTATGCCGGCAGCGCACGCGGACCGCTTCGGCGCCGGGGTGGAAGCAACGAATGGCGCTGACGCCGCTGGCCTCGCGCGCATAGCGGGGGCCGAGCAGGCAGAAAGGCTGGTTCAGGCGCCCTGCCAGCAGGGCTTCCAGCAGGCCCTGCTCTTCAAAGGACAGGGACAGCGCAGTTTTTTCGAGGGGAGGAAGGGACTGCTCCGGGCTTGCGCCGGGGGCATGATGGGGGGGCGCCGAGCTGGCGTCGGAAGATGAATCCGCGGAGTCCAGGGATTCCCTATACGCCATGACAGACATGCCGGACATGCACACTCCTGTTGTTGTTATCTGGGTTGATCGAAATATCGATAGTCAGCATCCGGCGCACCGCGTGGCGGCACGCCGGCAAACACCTTCCCTGCCGCGTCCCTGATGGATGCAGGGACGCGGTCGGGCTTGAAAGAAAATTGTCAAAAAACGGCCGCAGCTGCCACGGCTGCAGCGACGCAATCAGGCCGCCGCCACGGCCGAAGTTCCGGCAACCACACCCGCCAGGGCCGCTGCAATGGCCGCTGCCGGACTGACCATGCCAGCCACCCGCTCATGGGCAACTGCGCCCTGGGCGACCTGCGCGGCCGGCCGCTCCACCGGCAAGGGACGCGGGGCAAACAGTGGGCGCACGGCCATGTCCGCCACGTGGGCATAGGCGTCGATGTAGGCGCGGGTGGGGCCGGCCCAGTCGCAGTCGATGCTCATGGCATTGCGCTGGATGGACTGCCAGCGCTCGTTGTCGCTGTAGAGCGCAAAGGCGCGGGCGACGGCGTGCTGCATGTCTTCCACGCGCTCGCCTTCGAACAGCACGCCGGTTGCGCGTTGCGGATCGAGATCGGCGTCGCATACGGTGTCGACCAGACCGCCGACACGGGAGCCGATGGGAATGGCGCCATAGCGCATGGCATACAGCGGGGTCAGGCCAAAGGGCTCGAAACGGGTCGGGTGCAACAGCATGTCGCTGCCGGCATGCAGCGCATGGGCGCGGCGCTCGTCATAGCCGATATGCACGGCGATGCGGCCAGGATACTGGCGGGTGAGTGCCAGGAAGGCGTCTTCGTAGTCATGGTCGCCGCAGCCCAGCACCACCACCTGCAGCCGCGGATGGCGATCCAGGATGCCCGGCAATGCCTCGATGACGACGTCGGCCATCTTCTGGTGCGAGATGCGGCTGCCCAGGCCCATCACCGGGGCGAAGGGATCGACCGGCAGGCCGAACAGCTTTTGCAGGTCGCGCTTGCAGGCAGACTTGCCCTTCATGTTGCCGACGCTGAAATTGCGGGCGATCAGCGGATCGTTGGCGGGATTCCACAGCTCGGCGTCAATGGCATTGGGGATGGCGCGCAGGTCCAGCTTGCGGAAGGACAGGATGCCGTCCATGCCGCAGCCGAAGCGCGGGGTCATGATCTCTTCGGCATAGTTGCGGCTGACGGTGGAGACGCAATCGGAGAAGCGGATGCCGGCCTTGAGGAAGGACAGCTTGCCCCAGTATTCCACGCCATCGCCGGTCAGCAGGTGCTGGGGAATACCGATCTGCTCGGCCGAGCTCAACGCGAAATTGCCCTGGAAGGCCAGGTTGTGGATGGTCAGCATGGTGCCGATGTGATCCAGCCCGCGCAGCTTCAGGAGGCAGGGAATCAGCCCGGCGTGCCAATCATTGGCGTGCACCACGTGCGGTGCCGGCAGGCTGGTCTCGCCGGCGCAGATGGCCACGGCCGCATGCGAGAGGTCGGCGAAGCACAGCGCATTGTCGCTGAACTCCACGCCATCGGCATCGAGATAGGGATTGGCGCCGCGCTGGCGGAAACGCGCGGTATCGAGCAGCAGTGCCGGCACGTCGGTGCCGGGGACCGTGCCGCGCAGGAGCCGGCCGGCGCCGCCGGGCAGTCCATGCTTGAGACCGATCTGTACCGTCTCGCCGAGATTGCGCACCGCCTCCGGATAGGCGGGCATGAGGATGCTGGCGTCGATGCCGACTTTGCGCAGCGCTACCGCCAAAGCGGTGATGACGTCGGCCAGGCCACCGGTCTTGACGAGCGGTACGGCCTCCGAGCTGACTAACAGAACTCGAGCTTGCAAGATGGACCCCTAATGTGTGAAAGCACCTGAGATGGAAAGCACCCTTGGCTCGTCGCATCGCATTGCATCTGCACCTCGGCCGGGCTTGATCCGGTGGCCGGGCGAAGACATGTCCTTGTTGTTATGTTGGCCTGGACAAACTTTTGAGCGCCGATGATTACGTTATACGGATCAGGATCAGCCCTCACTATCGGACAGCGGCCTGAGATCGCGTAGGATGAATCCTACTGTTGCAGCGCGGCGAAAAAAACCGGAGCTGCACGCTGGGCAGAAATCCGTGTTGGTGACGAGGCCTGCTACCGCACTGCACGAAAACGCAAACGCCGGCCGGGCCACGAAGGTCGGGCCGCAGTACGACGAATTGACGACGAATTGACGATGAAGATGGTGCAGTGCCGGCGGTTCAAGTGGCGGTGCTGGCGTGGATGCCGTGGCTGCCGTGGCGAGTATCGCCGCTGCACGCGGTGATGAACCCCTACTTTAGCCAAAGGAGCCTGAAAGCCGCCAATTGAACCTCGCTATATGGGGACCAGCCCGATTGCGGCCTTGTATCCCTCATCCGTGGGAAGAGCCGCCCAAGCTCTGCCGTGCAGTCCACGGCATGGCTGGCGGGATCAGGCCTCGACCCGGAAGCCGACCTTCAGACCGACCTGGAAATGGCCGATGCTGCCATTTTCGACATGGCCACGGCACTGGGTGACCTCGAACCAGTCGACGTTCTTGACGGTCTTGACGACGTCGGCCAAGGCATTGCGGATGGCTTCGTCGCTGCTGTTGGGCGAACTGCCCACGACTTCGATGATCTTGTAGGTGTTGGAATTGTCGTGCTTGCGCTCGTTCATTGGAACTCCTTGCATGAGGTATGAGAGGATGGACGGTTCAGCAAGACTAGCCGCTCATGCCGGCAGCCGGCATCGGCCAATGCCACCAATTGGCGTAGGAATCGATGCGCAGGGATAGCGGGACTCGGGTACCAATCGGCAAGCTCGCGCATCGAGGGCCTGAAACTCACCTTGCATTGCTGCGCAGCAAATTCGAAGCGAATGGCAGGTGCTTATCCTTGCCCCACCCCAACATTTCGCGAGTTCCTACAAAAATTTAGGTCGCCGAACACCTGTTGCAGCGCAGCTAAAACGGCTAATATGCTTTCATCTGGTTTGCCAAAACGTTCACATATCGGCCGCGATGTTTCCTCGCCGGCCCCCTGCGAACAGGATTTGGCAGCCCTGCCCGCCGGCCCTGCCGGCCGCGGGTCTGCACAAGATTTTCATCCCTTGGAGAACATCATGTCGCAACTCAACCCTGGCATTCCAGGCAGCCCGCAGCAAGGGGCTCCCGTCAAAGCGATCAGCGCACCGCCGGAAGACCTGCAACACGTCAACGACGATGCCGCCGCCGCCCGCCACCTGACCGCCCTCCGCATTCGCGGGCAACTGGCGGAACTGGACAGCGAACGGCCACAAGCCTGAACTTCCCGGCGTCGTCGGTAAGACGCTGCGGCCAGTGCTCACGGGTGTCTGCCCGGCGAGCACTGGCCGATTTTTTTAGAGCGTGTCGACTGCTGTGCCTGCGCTCTCGGACTCAGGCGCCCTGCTCTCATGCTCAGGCCCTGTTCCTCCTGAAGCCATCAACGCAATCCCAGTCTGCGGGCCAGTCGGCTCAGGTTGGCCCGGTCCAGCCCCAGCTCGCGTGCGGCAGCCGCCAGGTTACCCCGGTGTTGCTCCAGGCTGGCACCGACCAGCTCGCGCTCGTAGCGCTCCACTGCATCGCGCAGTGACAAAGAGAGCGGCCCCTGCGTGGCGCCGGTCGGCTTGACTCCCACGACAGCACTCCCCATTGCCGTGCTTGCATCGGACGCGAGTGCCAGCGGCGTGCGCAGGTCCAGCGCCTCGGCGTCCAGCGTGAGGATGGATGGACGCTGCGGCTGTGCTGCCAGGGCACGCAAGGCGCTGCGGCCGACCAGATGTTCCAGCTCCCGGATGTTGCCCGGCCAAGGGTATTCCTGCAGGGCGCGCTGGGCGTCGGCGGACAGCCTCAGGCTGGTCAGGCCCAGTCTTGCGCGGTTCTGCTCCAGGAAATACCCGGCCAGCAGCAGCACGTCGCGACCCCGCTCACGTAGCGGCGGCACCCGGATGGGAAAGACCGACAGGCGGTGATAGAAGTCGGCGCGGAAGTGACCGCGCTTGACCTCTTCGGCCAGGTCGCGATTGGTGGCGGCGATCAGGCGTACATCGACCCGATGTTCACGGTCCGAGCCCACCCGCTGCAATTGCCCGCTCTGCAGTACCCGCAGCAGTTTGGCCTGCACCGCCAGCGGCAACTCGCCGACTTCATCCAGGAACAGCGTGCCGCCATCGGCCATCTCGAACTTGCCGCGACGGTCAGCCACCGCACCCGAGAAGGCGCCCCGGACGTGACCGAACAGTTCACTCTCGACCAGGGTGTCGGGCAAGGCGGCGCAGTTCAGGCTGATCATGGGCTTGTGGGCGCGGGGCGAGGCGGCATGCAGGGCGTGCGCCACCAACTCCTTGCCGGTGCCGGTTTCGCCGCTGATCAATACCGTCATGTCGCTGGGTGCGGCCATGCGTATTTCTTCCATCAGCTGGCGCTGGGCCGGGCTCTGGCCGATCAGTTCGCGCTTGCCCTGGCTTTCCTCCAGCCCGAGACGATAGGCTTCGGCGCGCTGGCGCGCCTGTTCTCCGGCTTGCGAGAGGTCACTGATGCGCTCGGCCACGTTGACGGTGGCGGCCGCCAGCGCGGCAAAGGCATGCAGCGAGGCCATGTCGACCCGGTCGAAGCGCCCCGGCCCCAGCGCATCCAGCGTGACCAGGCCCCAGGGACGGCCGTTGACGGTCAGCGCGCAACCCATGCAATCGTGCACTTCCAGCTGGCCGGAATGGGCGTCGTTGAGCCCGTCGACCAGCCCATCATAGGGGTCGGGCAAGCTGGAATCGGCCGGGAAGCGCGTCGGTGCAACATTGGCCAGCAGCACGCCGAAGCGCGGATGATCTGCCACCCGGAAGCGCCGCCCGAGGGTGTCGCCAGAAAGACCGTCGATGGCCAGCGGTACCAGCACCTCGCCCTCCAGCCGCAGCAGCGCGGCCGCGTCGCAGGGAAAGAGCGTGCGCAAGGTCTGCAGCAGGCGCCGATAGCGCTCCCGATCATCGATCTCCCGGGAGAGGTCGGCCACCAGCGGCAACAGCGCATCCAGCAAGGCCTTTGAGGTCATATTGACTACCGATAATGTGAATTAAAGTCATTATGTCACAGGTATAAATGACATGGATATTTCCTAAGTCATTGATTTTATTGGGGCGAAATGATGGCACGGCTTTTGTAATACATCAGGGCAGACCGGTACTCCGGCACCTCCACTCCACCACTGAAAGGCCCAGCATGCTGACCGAAGCCCAACTCGCCATCGTCAAGTCGACCGTCCCCCTGCTCGAATCGGGCGGCGAGGCCCTGACCACGCACTTCTACCAGATGCTCATGCGTGACTATCCGCAAGTGCGTCCCCTGTTCAATCGCACCCACCAGGCCAGCGGCGACCAGCCACGGGCGCTGGCCAACGGCGTGCTGATGTATGCCCGCCACATCGACCGCCTGGAAGAACTGGGCCCCCTGGCGGCACAGATCATCAACAAGCACGTCGCCGTGCAGGTCATGCCCGAGCACTACCCGATGGTGGGCGATTGCCTGCTGCGCGCCATCCGCGAAGTGCTGGGTGCGGACATCGCCACCGATGCCGTCATCGACGCCTGGGGCGCGGCCTATGGGCAGTTGGCCGATATCCTCATCGGCGCCGAGCGCCAGCAGTACGACAGCAAGGCCGAAGCGCCCGGTGGCTGGCGCGGTGGCCGCCATTTCGTGGTCAGCCGCAAGGTGGCCGAGAGCGAGGAAATCACGTCCTTCTACTTCGTGCCGCAGGATGGCGGCAGCCTGCTGGACTTCGAACCGGGCCAGTACATCGGCCTGCGCATGATGGTCGACGGGGAGGAGCAGCGTCGCCAATATTCGCTGTCGGCGCCGCTGCGTCAGAACGGACAGCCGGCGCAGTACCGCATCAGCGTCAAGCGCGAAGCCAATGGCAAGGTCTCGCGCCATCTGCATGACCAGATCCATGTGGGGTCGGTGGTGGAACTGTTCCCGCCCTCCGGCGAGTTCACCTTGACCGCCAGCGCCAGGCCGCTGGTGCTCATCAGCGGTGGCGTCGGTATCACGCCGATGATGAGCATGCTGGTCGCGGCCCTGCCCAGCGGCCGCCCGGTGCACTTCATCCATGCCGCCCGTCATGCGGGTGTGCACGCCTTCCGCGGTACGCTGGAAGAACTGGCTGCCCGCCATCCCCAGCTGCAGGTGCGCTTCTGCTACGAGAACCAGCGTGCCGGCGATGTGGCGCCGCATGCCCACGGCTTCATCGATGCCGCGCTATTGCAGCAGTGGCTGCCGGCCGATCGTGATGTGGACGCCTACTTCGTCGGCCCCAAGCCCTTCATGAAGGCCATCAGGCAGGCGCTGGAGGAACTGGGCGTACCGGCGGCGCAGGCGCGTTACGAATTCTTCGGACCCGCAGCCGCCCTGCAGTAATGCCCCTGCCCCCGCAGCCGGCCGACCTGGCCGGGTGCGGGTTCTTCCATCACCCATGAGCGAAACGATATGAACCTGGACAAATACCGCCGTGAACACGCCGACATCATCGGCCACGTACAACAACTCAAGGCCCTGTGCTCGCAGGGCATCGCCGAAAAGGCCGCCTCCATCGCCCGCGAAGTGATCGCGATGAGCTCGGTCATCAAGCTGCACCTGTCGGTGGAAGACCGCTACCTCTACCCTGCCATGCAGCAGGCGTCGCCCGCACTGGCCGCCAAGGCCAGGCATTATCAGGAGGAGATGCAGGACATCTCGGCGCAATACGCCCAGTTTTCGCGCCAATGGAATGACGCCCAGCGCATCGCGGAACAACCCGAACTGTTCCGTGCCGATGCCAATCGGGTGTTGAAGCTGCTGTTCGACCGCATTGGCCGTGAGAACCGGGACTTCTATCCCATGGTGGAAGCGGCGTAGCTTGTAATGGGCGGCGCTGGCAGCCGGCGTCGCCCATTGCCCAACCTCGCTGCCATGCAGCAAAAAATTACCACTCTCTCGCCCAAATCCTAGCGCCATTGCCCTGATCACGTCTGATTATCAAGGCAGGATTGATTTCCGACAATTTTTCGCGACGCAGCAAATGCTAAGCTGGAGGCCCCTCCTCCTCCGAAAGAATTCATGTCCGAGAAACTCAGCGCCGAGCGCCACACCCCCGATGAGCTGACCCAGGAACTGGAAGCCCTGGACCTGGAGATCGTGCGCTTCGCCGTGATCTGCCAGGTGCGCCTGTTCGATCCGGGCGTGCTCAACCAGGTGATGGACAACAACGAGCAGATCTGCGGACAGTCCCACCCCACCGCCTTCCAGAGCCTGCGTGGCCTGCTCTACCTGCACTTTGACATGCACCGGCAACTGGCCCAGACCTATGGCACGGCCGACGCCGAAGAGATCATCCATCGCGTGCGCGAGCACCTGCGTCCGCGCATCGGCGAGCAACTGGGTTCGCTGTTCAATACCCGCGGCGCTGCGGGTTGAAAGCAGCGCCGGTCAGGCCACCAGGCGTTCCCCGAGGCTGGCGCCGGTGGCGAAATCGCTGAGGTTGTCGATGGTGGTCTGCATGATCTGACCGATGGCTTCCTCCGTGAAGAAGGCCTGGTGACCGGTCACGATCACGTTGGGAAAGGACACCAGGCGCTGGATCACGTCGTCGGTGATGATGGTGGAGGACAGGTCCTGGAAGAACAGGCTGGCCTCCTGCTCATAGACATCGATGGCCAGGCCGCGCAGTTGGCCGCTCTTGAGGGCAGCGATGGCGGCCTCGGTATCCACCAGCGCGCCGCGGCTGGTATTGACCAGGATGCAGCCGGGCTTGGTGACCGCCAGGGTCTGCGCATTGACCAGATAGCGCGTGGCCTCGGTAAGCGGGCAATGCAGCGAGATCACGTCACTGGCCGCGAACAAGGCCTCGCGCTCCACGTAACGGCCGCCCAGTACCTCGAAATCCGGGTTGCGATGCACGTCGCTGCCCAGCACGGTGCAGCCGAAACCGGCCATGATGCGGGCAAACAGCGCACCGATCTTGCCGGTGCCGATCACGCCCACGGTCTTGCCGTGCAGGTCGAAGCCCATCAATCCATCCAGTTCGAAATTGCCCTCGCGCGTGCGCATGCTGGCGCGGGCGATCTTGCGGTTGACCGCCAGCAGCAGACCCACCGCGAACTCGGCCACTGAATAAGGTGAATAATCCGCCACCCGCGCCACCGTGATGCCCAGCCGGCGCGCGGCCTGGATATCGATATGGTTGAAGCCGGTGGAGCGGGTGGTGACAAAGCGTATGCCCTGGGCCGCCAGACGCTCCAGCACGGGTGCGCCGAGATCGTCGTTGACGAAGGCCGCCACCGCCTCGCAGCCGCTGCACAGTTGGGCGGTATCGCTGTCGAGCCGATCCTGCAGGAACACCAGTTCGTGGCCCGCGCCAGACTGGGCATTGGCACGCAGGAGCAGGGTCTGGTCGTAGCGGCGGGCGCTGTAGACGGCGGTTTTCATGGAGACCTTTCGAGACGGGTGGAGATGGGAAACGGTGGGCGGGGCCGCAGGGCCGCAGAGCCGCACAAACGTGATGCGGCATTGCACCATATTTACGGCCAGCTTGCCTTGACGCAGTGCAGAACTACGCAAAACAACGCCGGAAAGCCCTTCTTTTGGCCGGATTGGCTCCCCAAGCTTTCATCCAGCTATCGAAAAAACCGATATTTGCTTCCATCCCGGGTCGGGGTGGTCCATGGCCGGGAATTCGGGCATAGAATCGGCGGCGCAATAGCTGTCCCCACAAAAAAGATCCTGACACAACCTGCCGCATGGCGGGACGAGACAGGCGCAAGACCGGAAGCAACACGGTCCGCCCAACAGATAACGAGGCACATATCATGACGACATCCACTTCTTCGCCGTCGAAGTTTTCCACGGTGCTGCGGGTTACCAGCGGCAACTTCATGGAAATGTTCGATTTCTTCCTGTTCGGTTTCTACGCGACGCACATCTCCAAGGCCTTCTTCCCGGGCGACAACGAGTTCGCGTCCCTGATGCTGACCTTCATGACCTTTGGCGCCGGTTTCCTGATGCGTCCGCTGGGTGCCATCATCCTGGGCGCCTACGTGGACCGCGTCGGTCGCCGCCAGGGCCTGATCGTGACCCTGGCCCTGATGGCGCTGGGCACCATGCTGATCGCCTTTGTCCCCTCCTACGCCACCATCGGCGCGCTGGCGCCCGTGCTGGTGCTAATCGGCCGCCTGCTGCAAGGCTTCTCGGCCGGCGTGGAACTGGGCGGTGTGTCGGTCTACCTGGCCGAAATGGCCACGCCCGGCCGCAAGGGCTTTTACGTGAGCTGGCAGTCCGGCAGCCAGCAGGTGGCCATCATCGTGGCGGCCGCCATCGGCTACGCACTCTCGACCACCCTCACCCCGGCCCAGGTCGGTGACTGGGGCTGGCGTATTCCCTTCTTCATCGGCTGCCTGATCGTGCCGGTGCTGTTCGTGATCCGCCGCTCGCTGCAGGAAACCGAAGAATTCATGCGCCGCAAGCATCGTCCGAGCACCGGCCAGATCTTCC
>Ga0160496_1000764_pt1 | contig 11168 bp, 11 predicted proteins | sample DIDPMG_2_FD_108231 | JGI IMG/M metagenome (GOLD analysis project Ga0160496, IMG submission 108231) | Enriched soil microbial communities from UW Madison campus, WI, USA - DID2937_E24_FP MG | ecosystem: Environmental > Terrestrial > Soil > Grasslands | place: USA: Madison, Wisconsin | collected...
GCTCATCTGGCAGGCCGCCGCCTGGGTGCTGCCCGACTTCCTGATGCCCGGGGTGCCGGCGGTGCTGGCGCGCCTGGGCGAGGAAATCGGCAATCCCAACTTCCATCAATCGCTGGTGGGCACGCTCACGCGCCTGGGCGCGGGCTACGGCCTGGCGCTGCTGGCGGGGGTGGGTTTCGGCCTGATCGCCGCGCTGCTGTTCTTCTTCCGCGAGGTGCTGCGCAGCGCCATCGTGATCCTGCAGTCGATCCCGTCGATCGCGTGGGTACCGCTGTTTCTCATCGTGATGGGCTTCGGCAATACGCCGATCATCGTGGTGGTGGCGCTGTCGGCGTTCTTCCCGGCCGCGCTGTCGGTGATGAACGCGACCGAGTCGGTCCAGCGCGTGCACGTCTCGGCGGCGCGCGTGATGGGCGCCACGCCGTGGGGCCTGGTCAAGCGCGTCTACCTGCCGGCCGTGATGCCCGAGCTGATCACGGGTGCCCAGCTGGCCTTCGGCAACGCCTGGCGCGCGCTGATCTCGGCCGAGATGCTGATCGGCTTCGGCAAGGGCCTGGGCCGTTCGCTGGCCTACTCGGGCGAGATCGCCGACATGACCGGCGTGATGACCAACATCCTGGTCATCGCCGTGCTGGCCGCGCTGATCGATCAGTTCGTGCTCGAGAAACTCAAGCACCGCCTGCTGCGCTACCAATACGTCTGAGCCCCGCATGACGCGCGCCTCCCGCATTCTTCTCCCCGCCCTGGTGGCGTCCTGCGCGGCCCTCGCCACGCTGGCCGCGGCCGACGGCGCGCCCAAGGGCGATCCATGGGCGGCGGCGCGGGCGCGCGGCGAGCTGCGCGTGGGGGTGGCCACGGTCGCGGCCGCGCCGGCCGCGGGCGCCAAGATCCGCACCGCCGAGCGCCTCGACGCGCCGGTCGCGACGCGGCTGGCCGAACGCCTGGGCTTGCCGCTGGTGTGGGTGCAGGTGGCGCCGGCCGACGCGGCGCGGGCGCTGGCCGAGGGCCGCGCCGACCTGGTGCTGGCCGACCGCCCCGCGGGGGGGCGTGACGCCGGCGCGCCGCCGGACCCGGCGCTGCAATGGGTCGGCACGGGCTACCAGGCCCGGCCCAAGGCCGTGATCCGCAGCGACACGCCGCTGCGCCGCTGGGAAGAGGTGCGCGGCAAGTCCGTCTGCATGGCGGGCAGCGCCACGGCCGCGCGCCAGCTCGCCGAGCAGTACGGCGCGCAGGTGCAGATCCACAAGGCGCCCGCGGATGCGCTGGTGGCCGTGCGCGAGGGCAGCTGCGACATCGGCCTGGTCGACGACGCCGTCTGGGCACCGCTGATGGCGTATCCGGAATGGCGCAAGTTCTCGTCCACGCTGCCGGCCGCCGGCAAGCGCCGCGAGCTCGGCTGGTATGCCGCGCCCGCGCAGGCGCAATGGCTCGGCGCCGAAATGCAGCGCTGGGCGCGCGACGGCGCCTGGAAGGCGATGACGGACAAGTGGGCCCGCGACGTGGCCTTCGACGTCTATCTCGACCAGGAAGTGCCCGACTGCCACGGCTGAGGCGGCGGCACGCCTGCCGCTACAATCGCGCCGTATGACGTACACGCTGACCGCCGCCTGTTCCCACCAGGAAGACATCAAGAAGAGCCGCTTCGTCGCGCACGCCGCGCCGGTGGCCGACGTGGAGGCGGCGATGGCGTTCTTCGCCGCGCACAGCGTGCCCGATGCCACCCACAACTGCTGGGCCTATCGCATCGGCCAGAACTACCGCTACAACGACGACGGCGAGCCCGGCGGCACGGCCGGCCGGCCCATACTCCAGGCGATCGACGGCCAGGCACTCGACCGCGTGGCGGTGCTGGTGATCCGCTGGTTCGGCGGCATCAAGCTCGGGGCGGGGGGATTGGTGCGGGCCTACGGGGGCTGCGCATCGAACTGCCTGCGCGCGGGCGAACGCAGCGAGATCGTGGCGCTGGCGCGGGTGCGGCTGCGGGTGGGATTCGCGGAGTTGCCGCTGTTGCAGGCGCGGCTCGCGGAGGCCGGCGCGCGCATCGCCGACGAGGAATTCGACGGCGAGGGGGCGCGGCTGGTGCTGGAGGCGCCGCGCGCGGCGCTGGCCGGTCTGGAGCAGACCGTGGCCAACGTCACGCGCGGCAGGTCGGGCTGGCACGTCGAGGACGACACGGCCCCCGATTGAGCAGGACGCTCAGGCGTCCTTGCCTTCCTTCTCCTGCGCCGCTTCGATGTCGCGGTGCACCTCGCTCATGTCGACTTCCTTGACCTTGGCGAGCAGCTCGTCGAGCTGGCCGGCCGACAGGGCGCCGGGTTGCGAGAACAACAATACCTTTTCGCGGAAGACCATCAGCGTGGGGATCGAACGGATGCCCAGCGCGCCGGCGAGCTCCTGCTCGACATCGGTGTTGACCTTGGCGAAGGTCACGCCGGGATGCTTCTCGGCAGCCTGCTCGAACACCGGCGCGAAGCCGCGGCAGGGGCCACACCAGGGAGCCCAGAAGTCGACGATCAGAGTGCCGTCCGGGGTAATGGCTTCCTGGAAGGAATCTTTGGTGAGTTCAACGATACTCATAGTGTCGTCCTTGCCGCGTCGTGCACGGCTTTTCGGGTTTGCACCCTGGTTGCGTGGCGCTCTGGTGAACGCCACGATACTGCTTTTTCGCTGCGCGGATAACGCGATGCGCTGCGCGCTCAGGCCGCGCGGGCGGCCAGCGCTTGCTGCTTGAGGTTGGCCACGATTTCATACGAGCGCAGGCGGTCGGCGTGCGCATGGAAGTCCGACACGATCATCACCTCGTCGGCCTCGGTCTGCGCGATCAGCGCCTCGAGCTTGCGCTTGACCGTTTCCGGCCCGCCCACGATGGCGGCGCCGAGCCGCTGTTGCACCGCCGACTGCTCCCACTCGTTCCACAGGCCGTCCATGCTTTCGACGGGCGGCTGCAGCGGCAGGCGATTGCCGCGGATCAGCGACAGGAACTTCAGTTGCTGCGTGGTGGCGAGGAAACGGGCCTCCTCGTCGGTCGGGGCCGCGATCACCGGCACGCCGATCATGGCGTGCGGCCGGTCCAGCGTGGCCGAGGGCTTGAACAGGTGGCGGTACAGGCGCATGGCCGCCATGCCCTCGGGCGAGAAGTGGCCGGCGAACGAGAACGGCAGGCCCAGCTCGGCCGCCATGCGGGCCGAGAAGTCGCTCGATCCCAGCAGCCAGATCGGGATGTCGAGGCCGGCGCCGGGAATGGCGCGCACGGCCTGGCCCGGACGCTCCGGGGCGAGCAGGGCGCGCAATTCCTCGACCAGCTGCGGAAACTCCAGGCCGCTGCGCGGGCTGCGGCGCAGCGCCTGCTGCGTGGCGCCGTCGCTGCCGGGCGCGCGGCCCAGGCCCAGGTCGATGCGGCCCGGATACAGGCTTTCGAGCGTGCCGAACTGCTCGGCGATGATGAGCGGCGCGTGGTTCGGCAGCATGATGCCGCCCGACCCCACGCGGATGCGCTGGGTGTGGCTGGCCACCAGACCGATCAGCACGGCGGTGGCGCTGCTCGCCACGCCCGTGATGTTGTGGTGTTCGGCCAGCCAGAAGCGGTTGTAGCCCAGTTTCTCCACATGACAGGCGAGGTCGACCGTGTTGCGGAACGCATCGGCCGCGGTCTTGCCCTGCACGATGGGGGCGAGATCCAAAACCGAGAGGGGCACGCTGGCCAATGCGCTCATGATGGGGCTCCGGGGTAGGGCTGCACGCGCCGGGCGTGAAGCTATGGGATTCGTCGAATGTATATGGGGAGTGTATCGACGAATTCAACCGGCCTCGCGATCAACCTTACGCCCCGTCGGGTCGATAGTCAGCCTGTATCGCGCTGATATGCGCCGTGCGATGGGGCGAGCACGTGCCGTGCCTGGGGGCCGCCGGCAGCCTCCCTGAATGCAACACGGCCCGCGCGGGGCGGGCCGTGAGGGGCGGGCGTGGTGCAGCCGCGTGTCGCACGCGGGCGCGGCGGATGCCTTACTCCGGGAAGAACGCGTAACGGATCACGAACAGGATGGCCACCAGCCAGGTGGCCGGGTGGATCTGGCGCCAGCGGCCGGTCGCGGCCTTGAGCGCGACATAGCTGATGAAGCCGAAGGCCAGGCCGTTGGCGATCGAGTAGGTGAACGGCATGATGAGCGCGGTCAGCGCGGCCGGGGTTGCCTCGGTGACTTCGTTCCAGTCGATGTCGATCAGCTCGCGCATCATCAGGCCGGCCACGTAGAGCAGGGCCGGCGCGGTGGCGTAGGCCGGCACCGAGCCGGCGAGCGGCGAGATGAACAGCGCGGCCAGGAACAGCAGGGCCACGACCAGCGCGGTCAGGCCGGTGCGGCCGCCGGCCTGCACGCCCGAGGCGCTTTCCACGAATGCGGTGGTGCTGCTGGTGCCCAGCATCGAACCGGCCACGATGGCCGAGCTGTCGGCGAACAGCGCGCGGCCCAGGCGGTTGGGGCGGCCTTCGGGGATCAGGTTGGCGCGCTTGGCCACCCCCATCAGCGTGCCGGTGGCGTCGAACACCTCGACCAGCACGAACACCAGGATCACGTGCACGAAGCCGGTGTGCAGCGCGCCCATGATGTCGAGCTTCATGAAGGTGGGCGCGAGGCTCGGCGGCGCGGCGAACACGCCCTTGAACTCGTTGTAGCCCAGCACCATCGACAGCACCGTGACCACCAGGATGCCGATCAGGATGGCGCCGCGCACGCGCAGCGCGTCGAGGGCGGCGATGATGAAGAAGCCCAGGATGGCGAACAGCGGGCCGGGCTGGCGCAGGTCGCCGAGCGTGACCTTGGTGGCCGGATGATCGACCACGATGCCGGCCGACGACAGCGCGATGATGGCCAGGAACAGGCCGATGCCGGCCGCGATGGCGCTGCGCAGCGAGTGCGGGATGCCCTTGATCAGCCAGGCGCGGATGCCGGTGACCGTGAGCAGCAGGAAGATGATGCCGGAGATGAACACGGCCCCGAGCGCCTGCTCCCAGGTGTAGCCCATGGTCTTGACCACCGTGAACGCGAAGAACGCGTTCAGGCCCATGCCGGGCGCCATGCCGATCGGCCAGTTGGCCACGAGCGCCATGATCATCGACCCGAGCGCGGCCGCCAGGCAGGTGGCCACGAACACGGCGTCGCGGTCCATGCCGGTCGACGACAGGATGTCGGGATTGACGAAAATGATGTACGACATCGTGAGGAAGGTGGTGATCCCCGCCACGATTTCGGTGCGCGCGCTGGTGGCGTGCGCCTTGAGTTGAAAGAGCTTCTCCAGCATTGCTTGGTCCCCGGATGGAAGAGGTCGGCTCGCCCTGCCGTGGTCGGCGGGCGTCCCTGTTGCCGTCTATAAAGGTAATTCGGCGCGTATTTTCGCACCAGTTGTAAAATCCTTGCCCATGATTATTCTTGGTTTTGAAAGCTCCTGCGACGAGACCGGCGTGGCCGCCGTCTGTACGGAGCGCGGACTCCTGGCGCACGCCCTCCACAGCCAGATCGCCATGCACGAGGAATATGGCGGCGTGGTGCCCGAGCTCGCCTCGCGCGACCACATCCGCCGCGTCGTGCCGCTCACCCGCGAGGTGCTGGCCCAGGCGGGCATCGCGCGCGCCGACATCGGTGCGGTGGCCTACACCGCCGGCCCCGGCCTGGCCGGCGCGCTGCTGGTGGGCGCCAGCGTGGCCCAGGCCTATGCCTGGTCGCAGCAGCTGCCCGCCATCCCGATCCACCATCTCGAGGGCCATCTGCTCTCGCCGATGCTGGCCGATCCGCGACCCGACTTTCCGTTCGTGGCGCTGCTGGTGTCGGGCGGCCACACGCAGCTCATGCGGGTCGACGGCGTGGGCCGCTACGAACTGTTGGGCGAGACGCTCGACGACGCGGCCGGCGAGGCCTTCGACAAATCCGCCAAGCTGCTCGGGCTCGGGTATCCGGGCGGCCCCGCGCTGTCGCGCATGGCCGAGCAGGGCGACGCCACCCGCTTCGAGCTGCCGCGCCCCATGCTGCACAGCGGCGACCTGGACTTCAGCTTCAGCGGCCTGAAGACCGCCGTGCTGACCCGCGTGAAGGCGGCGCAGGCCGATGGCGGCATCGACGCGCAGACCCGCGCCGATCTCTCGGCCAGCACGCAGGCGGCCATCGTGGACGTACTGGCGGCCAAGGCCGTGCGCGCGCTCAAGCAGACCGGCCTTGCGCGGCTGGTGGTGGCGGGCGGCGTGGGCGCCAACAAGTTGTTGCGCGAGCAACTGGCCCGCGCGCTCAAGCCGCTCAAGGCCACGGCCTATTTCCCGCCGCTCGCGCTGTGCACCGACAACGGCGCCATGATCGCCTTCGCGGCGGCCGAGCGCGTCAAGGCGGGCCTGGTCGATCTCACCGAGGGCAGCCACGCCTTCACGGTGCGGCCGCGCTGGGATCTCGCCGACATCTGCGTCGCCTGAGGCGGCGCGGCGTCAGGGCGCGGCCGGCGGACCCTCGGCGCGCGCCTCGCCATACAGCAGGGCATGCAGGTCCAGCCCGCGCAGCAGTTCGGCCGTGGCATCGGCCAGCCGCGTGGCCGGCCGCTGGCGCGGCGTGGCCAGCACGAGGCGGTTGCGGATCACCGGCGCCTCGATGCGGCACACCGCCAGCGCCGGCCCGCCCAGGGCCGCCGAACGCGGCAGGATGGCGCAGGCCTGGCCCTGCGCCGCCAGCTCCAGGATCGTCTGCACCGCATCCACCTCGGTCACCACATTCAGGCGCACGCCCACGCGCCGGCACACGCCCTCGACCAGCGTGCGGATGGCGTTGGGCAGGCTGGGCAGGATGAGCGGATAGGCCGGCAGCTGCGACACGGTGATGCGGGCGGGCAGGGCGGGCCGCGAGCCCGCCGCCGCCACCAGCACCAGGTCTTCGCGCAGCAGCGATTCGGTCAGAATCTGAGGCGTGGCGGGGGGATCGTAGAGCACCGCCAGGTCGACCCGTCCGGCCAGCAGCCACTCGCGCACCTGCGCCGACAGGCCTTCGGCCACGGCGATGGAGGCCTGCGGGAAGGCACTGCGAAAACGCGCCACCAGCGGCGGCGTGAGCACCCGCGCGATGCGCGGCGGCAGCCCCACCACCACCTTGCCGGCCGGCGTGTCGCCCAGCGTGCGCAGGTCTTCGCGCGCGCGTTCGGCCAGGTGCAGCAGGCCGCGCGCATGCCCCAGCAGCCGCACGCCGGCCTCGGTGGGCTCCACGCCGCGGCCATTGCGATAGAGCAGATGCTGCCCGAGCTCGAGTTCGAGCAGGCGCACCTGTCGGCTCAGGGTCGGCTGGGCCACGCCCAGCGCCTCGGCGGCGCGCGAAAAACTGCGGCCCTCGGCCACCTGCACGAAATACGCGATCTGTTTGAGGTCCACGGCGGTGTCGGATATAGAGAAATCGAATAACTGAAATAAAAGATATAGCATTGTTGGCGATGCGGCAATCGGCCACCATGGCGTTTTTCCAGGAAGCCACATGCCCGATTGCCTGCCGCCCCTGTCCGATCCCAGCGCGCCGCGCCATGCCTTGCCCGCGGGCGCCTGCGACACGCATTGCCATGTCTTCGGGCCGGCGCAGCGCTTTCCGTACGCCGAGGGCCGCAGCTACACGCCGCCCGACGCCTCGCGCGAGGCGCTCGCCGCGCTGCACCGGCATCTGGGCATCAGCCGCGCGGTGGTGGTGCAGGCCGCCTGCCACGGCGCCGATCATTCGGCCCTGCTCGACGCGCTGGCGCATGCGGGCGGCCGCTACCGCGGCGTGGCGGTGCTGCGTCCCGACGTGAGCGACGACACGCTGCAGCGCCTGCATGCGGGCGGCGTGCGCGGGGCCCGATTCAACTATGTGCCGCACCTGGGCGCGCCGCCGGCCGAGGCCGACGTGCTGCGCCTGGCGGACCGCCTCGCGCCGCTGGGCTGGCATCTGTGCCTGCACGTGGACGGCGCCGCGCTGCCCGGCCTGCTGCCGCTGCTGCGGCGCCTGCCGGTGCCGTTCGTGGTGGACCACATGGGCCGCATCTCGGCCGCGCGCGGCCTGGACGATCCGGCGTTCGTGGCGCTGCTCGGCCTGGCCGACCAGCCCAACGCCTGGGTCAAGATCTCGGGCATCGACCGCATCGGCAGCGGCACGCGCCCGTTCCACGAGGGCCTGCCCTTCATGCGCGCCATCGCGCAGGCCATGCCGGGCCGCACCCTCTGGGGCACCGACTGGCCCCATCCCAATGTGCGCGGCGACATGCCGGATGACGGCGAAGTGGCCGACGCGCTGTTTCTCGCCGTGCCCGACGCCGGCCTGCGCCACCGCATCCTGGTGGACAACCCGGCACGGCTCTACGGTTTCGACGACGCGCCGGGCTGAGCCGCGGCGCACCCACAACACAAACACACATCCCTACGCAGAGGAGACACAACATGCAGATCAAACAGATGCTGTCGGCCGGGGCGCTTGCCCTGGCCGCATTCGGCGGCCTGAGCGCGGCCGCGCAGGCCGAGGCGCCCGTGCGCCTGATCGTGGCGTTCCCGCCGGGCGGCCCGGTCGACATGGTGGGCCGGGTGCTGGCCGAGCGGCTCGGCAAGGAGCTCGACCGCCAGGTGATCGTCGAGAACAAGGCCGGTGCCAACGGCAACATCGGCGCGGCCTTCGTGGCCAAGGCGCCGGCCGACGGCTCGGTGCTGTTCCTCACCAGCGTGGGCGCGGTCGCGATCAGCCCGGCGCTCTATAAAGGGCTGCCGTACCGTCCGGACCAGGACTTCGCGCCGGTCTCGCTGGTGGTCAACAACGCCACCGTGTTCGTGGTGAATCCGAAGAATCCGGCCAAGGACGCGGCCGACTTCGTGAAGCGTTCGCAGGCCGATTCACAGCCGGTGGCCATCGGTTCGTCGGGCGTGGGCAGCATTCCGCACCTGACGCTGGAGATGTTCACCGACGCGAGCAAGGCCAAGGTGATGCACGTGCCGTACAAGGGCGCCGCGCCGGTCATCAACGACGTGATGGGCAACCAGGTGGCCGGCTTCTTCGGCGACGTGCCCGGGCTGATCGGCCACATCCAGGGCGGCAAGCTCAAGCCGCTCGGCCTGGCCGCGCCCAAGCGCCATCCGCTGCTGCCCGACGTGCCGACGCTGGCCGAACAGGGCATCGCCGGCGTGGAGTCGAACAACTGGTATGGCCTGCTGGCGCCCGCCGCCACGCCGCCCGCCACCATCGAGAAGCTGAACCAGGCCGTGCGCGCCGCGCTGTCGGACGAGGCCACCCGCAAGCGCCTGCAGGCCTTCGGCGCCGAGCCCGCGCCGTCCACGCCCGCCGAGCTGGCCGCCCTGATGCAGTCGGACCGCAGCAAGTGGTCGGGCCTGATCGAACGCAAGCAGATCCGTCCGGAGTAACGCATGAGTGAAACCTCCCGCCTGGCGCCGGTGGCGCCCGGCACCCGTCCCGAACTGGCGCCGCTCGAGGCCCGCATCCAGGCCTCGCGTAGCCGCATCTCGCCGCTCTATCAGGTGCTGCTCAACAGCGCGCCGATTTGCGAGGGATGGGAAGCGATGCTGACCGCCGTGCGCAACAACAACTCCCTGCCGGCCCGCCTGCGCGAGCTGGTCATCCTGCGCGTGGCGGTGCTCAACGGCGCACCCTACGAGTTCGAGGCGCACGTGCCGCACGCGCAGAAGGCCGGCGTCTCCGACGCCGCGATCGCGTCGCTGCGAGGCGGCCCCGAACCGCGGGACGTGCCCGACCTGGCCGCCGGCGAGGCAGAGGCCTTGGCCTACACCGACGCGATGACCCGCGCCATCGAGGTGCCCGATGCGGTGTTCGAGCCGCTGCGCGCGCATTTCCCGGCGCAGGGCCTGCTCGACCTCACCGCCACCATCGCCGCCTACAACATGGTGTCGCGCCTGCTGGTGGCATTGCGCGTGGGCCATTGACCCCTTGAATCCAGAGAATCCCATGCAGACCCTGCTTTTGCGCATCGATGGCCAGTTGCTCGACGCCGATGCCGCGCGCGCGCTGCGCGCCCACGTCCTGAGCGCGAGCCCCGGCATGCGCGTCGAAGTCTATGCGGCCGCCGATCCGGCACGGCCGGAGACCTACGTCTATTGCACGCCGGCCTCGGCCGACACGGCCGGCCACGACCTGGCCGCCGTGCGGGCACTGGCCGACGAACGCTATCCCGGCGCCGCCACCCGCATCCTCGACGCGCTGGCCGATCTCGACGGCGCCAGCGCCGGCGAGGCGAGCCACTGGCACTACGTGGTCGAGACCGACGTGCTGCCCGAGGCCGAAGAGGATTTCAACGCCTGGTACGACCAGGAACACATGCCCGGCCTGGCCGCGGTGCCGGGCTCGGTGCGGGCGCGGCGCCTGCGCTGCCCCGACGGCGGCCCGCGCTATCACGCCTGCTACGACCTCGCCACGCAGGAGACCTTCGGCAGCCCGCCCTGGCTGGCCGTGCGCGCCACCGACTGGTCATCGCGGGTGCGCCCGTCGTTTCGCAACACCAAGCGCACGATGTTCCGCAAGGTCCTGGCCTGATCCCGGGTCGGTGCGCGCGCAACCAAAGAAAAAATCGCCGGCGGGCTTGATGCCCGGCCGGCGATTTTGCTCGTGGGGTCCGCTGCTGGCGGACTTACTTCTTTTTCGAGCCGATCTTGCTCTCGGTGCCCTTGATGAGGCGGGAGATGTTGGCGGCATGGCGCCAGAACAGAATGGCCACGATGACCGCGATGGCCAGCGTGATCTGGGTGTGGGCATACCAGGCGGTGCCGCTGCCCAGCACGTAGAAGATCGGGGCGCAGAACGACGCCACCAGCGCCGACAGCGACGAGTAGCGCGTGAGCACCGCCATGATCAGCCAGGTGGCCACGACGGCCAGCGCCAGCCAGAGGTTGATCGCGGCCAGCACGCCCAGCGCCGTCGCCACGCCCTTGCCGCCCTTGAAGCCCAGGAAGATCGGGAAGACGTGGCCCAGGAACACGGCCACGGCGACCAGCGCGAACACGGCCGGGCTGATGCCGGGCACCAGCGTGCCGGCCAGCCACAGGGCGAACCAGCCCTTGGCGGCGTCGCCCAGCAGCGTCAGCGCGGCGGCCTTCTTGTTGCCGGTGCGCAGCACATTGGTAGCGCCGGGGTTTTTCGAGCCGTAGCTGCGCGGATCCTGCAGCCCCA
>Ga0160496_1000765_pt1 | contig 11161 bp, 8 predicted proteins | sample DIDPMG_2_FD_108231 | JGI IMG/M metagenome (GOLD analysis project Ga0160496, IMG submission 108231) | Enriched soil microbial communities from UW Madison campus, WI, USA - DID2937_E24_FP MG | ecosystem: Environmental > Terrestrial > Soil > Grasslands | place: USA: Madison, Wisconsin | collected...
GACGAAGCCGCCGCCCACCGACAGATAGCGCGCCTCGCGCAGGCTGTTGCCCTCGGCGTCGAGGGCGTGGAATTTCATGCCGTTGGGGTGCTCGGCCATGGCCTCGCGGCGATAGAACAGCACGTGTTCCTTCTCGACGAAGGGCACGCGGTGGTGGCCCAGCAGCAGCATCGACTTGCCGGCCCGCACCGCCTGCAGCATGCCGGCCACGGCGGCCGGATCGACGGTGTCGGGCGCCTCGCCCATCAGGCCCAGCATCACGCCCTTGTCGGTGCCGTGGCCCTTGCCGGTGGCGCCCAGCGAGCCATAGAGCTCGGCGCGCACCTGCGCCACCTGCGGCAGCAGGCCGTCGCGCTCCAGGCCCTGCACGAACAGCAGCGCCGCGCGCATCGGCCCGACGGTGTGCGAACTGGACGGCCCGATGCCGATTTTGAATAGGTCGAAAACGGAAACCGCCACTGCCGCTCCTGCGTGTCGAATCGGAAACATGAATCGCGCCCATGATACGCGGGCGCCTCGCTTGCGCAAGGTTGGGCGCACAATGGGGACGGCACGCCATGCGAGCATGCGTCCGACGTGAACGCCGGCCGCGCGCGGGCAGCCTGACGGGGGGCGGAACCCCCGCTGGGCGCCCGGGCGTGCGATCATTACAGAATTATTTCATGTCATATTCCGGCGGGCTCGACACCGACCGGATTCCAGGCCTGAGGAGTGTCATGTCGGGACTGTTGCCGTTGCTGGATTTTGCGGGTTACGTCGCCCTGCTGTTGTGGGGCGTTCACATGGTGCAGACGGGTGTGCAGCGCGCCTTCGGCGCGGCCCTGAGCGCCGCGCTGGGCAAGGCGCTGGGCACCCGCCTGCGCGCCTTCCTGGCCGGGCTGGGCATCACCGCGGTGCTGCAGAGCAGTACCGCGACCGGGCTGATGATCACCGGCTTTGCCGCCGGCGGCGTGGTGAGCCTCGTGCCCGCGCTGGCCGCCATGCTGGGCGCGAACGTGGGCACGACGCTGATCGTGCAGCTGCTGTCGTTCGACCTCACCGCCGCCGCGCCGATCCTCATCCTGCTCGGGGTGTGGATGTTCCGCCGCTACCAGCCGGGCCGCACGCGCGACCTGGGCCGGGTCTTCATCGGCCTGGGTCTGCTGCTGATGGCGCTGCACCTGCTGGTCGAGCTGTTCGCCCCCTTCGAAAGCGCGCCGATGCTGGCCATGATCCTGGGCGCGCTCGACAGCCAGCCGGTCGCGGCGGTGCTGATCGCCGCCGCCTTCACCTGGGCCGCGCACTCCAGCGTGGCGGTCGTGGTGCTGATCATGTCGCTCGTGAGCCACGGCATCGTGCAGCCGCACATGGCCTTCGCGCTGGTGCTGGGCGCCAACCTCGGCACCGCGGTCAATCCCATGCTCGAGGGCGTGACCGGCGACGACCCGGCGGCGCGCCGCCTGCCGCTGGGCAATCTGCTCACGCGCGTGGCCGGCGTGCTGCTGGGCGTGATCCTGCTGCCCTGGCTGGCGCCGTGGATGAACGGCATGTCGGCCGATCCGGCCCGCGCCGTGGCCAACTTCCACACCCTGTTCAACATCGTGGTGGCGCTGTTCTTCCTGCCGCTGCTCACGCCCTACGCGGCCCTGCTGACCCGCTGGCTGCCCAAGCGGGCCGACCCCAACGATCCCTCGCGCCCGCAGTATCTCGACGAATGGGCGCACGACGTACCGGCGGTGGCGCTGGGCAACGCGGCGCGCGAGTCGCTGCGCCTGACCGACATGTTGCAGACCCTGCTGCTGTACGCGCGCGCCGGCTTCAAGCGCGACAACCGCCATCGCATGGTGCAGGCGCGCCAGCTCGACGCGGCCGTGGACAAGCTCGAGACCGCCATCACCACCTACGTCGCAACGCTGGACCAGGAAAACATGACCCAGGAAGACCGCCAGCGGGTCGACAGCATCGTGGCCTTCGCCAGCAACGTGGGGCACGCGGCCGACATCACCTATCACGGCCTGCTCGGCCACATCGGCCGGCTGCGCAAGCAGGGCCTGGTGCTCACCGCCGAGCAGCGCGCCCGGGTCGACGAGACGCTGAGCGCGCTGCTGGCGAACCAGCGCCAGGCCGCGGCCCTGTTCGTCAATGACGATCTGCGTCAGGCGCGCGCGCTGGCCGGCGAGAAGGCGCGTTTCCGCACGCTGGAGGCCGAGGCCGCCGAGGCCCACCTGGCGCAGATCAAGTCGGGCAAGGTGGATTCGGCCGAGGCCGGCGCGCTCTATCTCGACATCCTGCGCGACATGAAGGGCATCAACTCGCACCTGATCGGCGCGTCCGCCTATCCGCTGCTGGCGCGCCACGGCGAGCTGCTGCCCAGTCGTCTGCGCGACGCGGGCAACTGATATCGTTGCAGGCGGTGCGCATCCGCACCGCCCGTGGCGCGGGCCCGCGCCGCCGTCCTGCCCCGGAGCATCCGCGATGTCCCAGCCTGACCTGCCCGTGCAACTCGTGATCTTCGACTGCGACGGCGTGCTGATCGACAGCGAAATCATCGCGGCCCACGCCCAGTCGCGCGCGCTCGCGCCCTACGGCATCGCGCTCACGCCGCGCGAGCTTGCGCTGCGCTTTGCCGGCATCCCCGACCGCGACCAGTGGCAGACGCTGCAGCAGGAACATGGCGTCACCCTGCCGGACCACTTCGAGGCCGACTACGCCGACAGCCTGGAGGCGATCTTCCGCAACGAGCTGCGCGCCCTGCCCCACGCACGCGAACTCACCGACCTGCTGCGCGCGCGCGGCATTCCGTATTGCGTGGCCTCCAGCAGCGAACGCGACCGGCTGCGCGTCAACCTCGGCATCGCCGGCCTGGCGGACCGGTTCGAGCCGCATCTCTTCAGCGTGACGCAGGTGGCGCGCGGCAAGCCCTGGCCCGACCTGTTCCTGCATGCGGCGGCCACGATGGGCGTGGCGCCCGGGCATTGCCTGGTGGTGGAGGACAGCGTGCCGGGCGTGCGCGCGGCACGCGCGGCCGGGATGCGGGTGGTGGGCGACGTGGCCGCCGGCCATATCGGCCCGGGCCACGACGCCAGGCTGCGCGAGGCCGGCGCCTTCGCGATCGTCGACGACCTCATTGAGGTCGCCGCCCTCCTGCCCGCGCCGGCGAGCGCGGCTCAGCCCAGGTAGCGCTGGAACCAGGTCAGCATGCGGGCCCAGCCGTCGCGCGCATCCTCGGCGCGATAGCTGGGGCGGTAGTCGGCCAGGAAGGCGTGGCCGGCCTCGGGATAGACCACGAAGCTCGAGGCCTGGCTGGCCTCGCCGCCCGCCGACAGGCGCTGCTTCATGGCGTCGATGTCTTCGAGCGGGATGCTGTGATCCTGTGCGCCATAGAGGCCCAGCACCGGGCCGTTGAGCTTGCCGGCCACGTCGAGCGCCACCTGCTTGATGAGCGGGCCGTGCCCGGCGGCGAGCTTGCCGTACCAGGCCACGCCGGCGCGCACCTTGGGGTTGTAGGCGCTGTACATCCAGGTGATGCGGCCGCCCCAGCAGAAGCCGGTGATGCCCAGGCGCGAGGCGTCGCCGCCGTTCTGCTTGGCCCAGGCCACGGCGGCGTCGAGGTCGGCGAACACCTGCTCGTCGGGCACCTTGGAGACCAGCTCGGCCACCAGCTTGGAGATGTCGGTGTATTGCGAGGCGTCGCCCTGGCGCTCGTAGAGATTGCTGGCGATCGCGAGATAGCCCGCATGCGCCAGGCGGCGGCAGATGTCCTTGATGTGTTCGTGCACGCCGAAGATCTCCTGGACCACCAGGATGATAGGCAGGTCTTTCTTGCCGGCGGGGGCGGCGTAGTAGGCCTGTTGCGTGCCGTCGGCCACGGGCAGGGCGAAGTCGCCGTGCACCAGCCCGGCGGCGTCGGTGTGGATCGTGGTGTCGGCGGGCTGACCGGCGGCGGCGGCGAAATTCATGGGGCGGACTCCTGGGAAGGGACAGAGGATCCCGGTGCCCGCCCGCGGCGCTAGTGCGAGTGCGGCGCCTCGATCCGCGCGGCGTCGTGCGCGTGATCGTGGCCGTGGTCGTGGCCGTGATGCATGAACGAGGTGACGCCGTAGATGATGGCGACCCCGATACCGACCAGCACGAGCTGCGGCACCGCATCGGCCAGCGTGACGCGCTCGTGCATTTGCGGCATCAGGTCGGCAACCGAGATGTACAGGAAGCTGCTGGCCGCGACGACCAGCACATAGGGCACGAGCCCTTGCGCTTCCTGCAACACGAAATATCCTACACCGCCCCCGATGGCGGTGCACAGGCTGGTGAAGAGGATCAAACCGAACGCGCGCTTGCGCTGCAGCCCGGCGTTGATCAACACCACGAAATCGCCGAGCTTGTGCGGCACCTCGTGCACGATGATGGACGCGGCGGTGAGCACGCCCAGGATGGGATCCGTGAGGAACGCGGCCGCCACCAGCACCCCGTCGCACAGATTGTGCAGCGAGCTGCCGATCAGGATCAGGAGGCCGCCGCGGCCGGCTTCGTGGCGGTCGTGACCCTTGTGATGATGATGGCCGTCGCCTTCGTGGTGATGGCTGTGGCGCAGCAGCGCGATCTTCTCCAGCACGAAGAAGCCGATCAGGCTGGCCAGCATCAGGGCGAACAGCGTGTGGACGTCGGCGGTGGCGCCTTCGAACGCTTCGGGCAGCAGATGCAGCAGGGCCACCGACAACAGCACGCCGACCGACAGGCTCACCATGTGGTGCAGATAGCGCGCGAACACGCGATAGGCCAGCCAGCTCGCGATCGAAATGGCGATCAGACCGCCAGCAACCGTGGCCAGGACGATCCAGAGTAGCAACATGGGAATGGAAACCGGGAGGGGCGAAAGCGCAACATTATATTGTTTCATCCCGGCGCTGGGAAATCGTCCGAGCTCGCCCGCCGGGCCGGCGGACGGCGCGCCGCGGCGAGGGGGTGCCGGGCGGCGGCGGAAGGGGCCGGCCGGCGCGTCCAGCGGGCCGTGGCGATCCGTCCCCGGGGCGGGCACCCAACGGCACCGCCCTGCCCCTGCGGGGGCGTGCAGCCCCCTGAGAACGCCTCGGTGAGGCAGGCCGCGGGGAAGGATCGATGGGCACCGCCAAAGGAGGTCGGCAGCGCAGGCCGGCGACGAGGCCCGGTAACGGGCCCCTTCGATGGGGCCGGCGCATCGAGCCCGATCGACGGGCCCCGGCCCACCCGGCCAGGTCACATGGCCTCAGTGGGCCTGCTCCCAGTTGCGCCCCTCCCCCACCTCGGCCACCAGCGGCACGCGCAGCTCGGCCACCTCGCTCATCAGGCGCGGCAGTTGCGCGCGCACCTGGTCGAGTTCGGCCTCGGGCACCTCCAGCACCAGTTCATCGTGCACCTGCATGATGACCAGGCTCTTGAGCCCCTGCGCGTCCAGCCAGTCCTGCACTGCCACCATGGCGAGCTTGATCAGGTCGGCCGCGGTGCCCTGCATCGGCGCGTTGATCGCGGCGCGCTCCGCGCCCTGGCGGCGCGGACCGGAGCCGGCGTTGATGTCGGGCAGCTGCAGGCGGCGGCCGAACACGGTTTCGACGTAGCCCTGGTCGTGCGCCAGGCGGCGCGTGTCGTCCATGTAGCGCGCCACGCCCGGATAGCGGGTGAAGTAGCGGTCGATGTACTGCTGGGCCGCGTCGCGCGTGATGCCCAGGTTGGACGCCAGGCCGAACACGCCCATGCCGTAGATCAGGCCGAAGTTGATCGCCTTGGCCGCGCGGCGCTGGTCAGAGCTGACCTGGTCGAGCGGCACGTTGAACACCTCGGCCGCGGTGGCGCGGTGGATGTCTTCGCCGGCGGCGAAGGCACGCTGCAGGTTGGCGTCGTCGGAGACGTGCGCCATGATGCGCAGCTCGATCTGCGAATAGTCGGCCGACAGCAGCACGCGGCCCTCGGGTGCCACGAACGCCTCGCGCACGCGGCGGCCGGCCTCGGTGCGCACCGGAATGTTCTGCAGGTTGGGATCCGACGAGGCCAGCCGGCCCGTGATCACCGCGGCCTGCGAATAGTGCGTGTGCACGCGTTTGGTGGCCGGGTTGATCATGCGCGGCAGCTTGTCGGTGTAGGTCGACTTGAGCTTGGACAGCCCGCGGTATTCGAGCAGCACCTGCGGCAGCGGGTAATCCTGCGCCAGCTTCGACAGCACTTCCTCGTCGGTCGAGGGCGCGCCGCTGGCGGTCTTGCGCACCACCGGCAGGCCCATGCGGCCGAACAGGATCTCGCCCAGCTGCTTGGGCGAGTTCAGGTTGAACGGCTGGCCGGCGAGCTCGTAGGCACGCTGCTCCAGCGTCAACATCTCGCGGCCCAGCACATTGCTCTGGCGTCCCAGCTCGTTGGCGTCGACCAGCACGCCGTTGCGCTCGATCACGTTGAGCACGCGCGACACCTCCAGCTCGAGCTGGTAGGTGCGCTCCAGGCCGGCATCGGCGGCCACGCGCGGACGCAGGGCCTGATGCAGTTGCAGGGTGAAGTCGGCGTCCTCGGCGGCATAGAAGCCGGCCTTGTCGATCGCGACCTCGTCGAAGCCGATCTGCTTGGCGCCCTTGCCGCACAGATCTTCGTAGTTGACGCCGCTGCGGCCCAGGAAGCGCTGGGCCAGGTCGTTGAGACCGACGCCGCGATGCGATTCCAGCACATAGGCCTGCAGCATCGTGTCTTCGGCGACACCCTTGAGCGCCACGCCCTCGTTGGCGAACACGTGCGTGTCGTACTTGGCGTGATGCAGCAGCTTGGGACGCAGCGGATCCTCGAGCCAGCCGCGCAGGCGCTCGATCACCTCGTGCTTGGGCAGCTGCGCGGTAACGTCGGGGCCGCGGTGTGCCAGCGGCACGTAGCAGGCCACGCCGGGCGCCACCGCCATCGACACGCCGACCAGGCGCGCCTGCATCTCGTCGAGCGAGGTGGTTTCGGTGTCGAGCGCCACCAAGGCGGCCTCGTCGACCTGCTTCATCCAGGCTTCGAGATCGGACCACTCGGTGATGATCTGATAATGCGCCTCGACCGGCGCCGCGTGCGCGGCCTCGACCGCGCGGGCGTCGCCGGTGGGCACGCGCTGCGTCTCGCCGCTCAGCTCGCGCAGCCAGGTGCGGAAGCCATAGCGGTCGAACACGCGCATGAGGGTCTCGTTGTCCTGCGGGCGCGGCTCGAGATCCTGGATGCCGGTGATGTGGCCGGTCAGGTCGCAGTCGCACTTCACGGTGAGCAGCTCGCGCGTGAGCGGGAAATTCGGAATCGCCTCGCGCAGGTTGTTGCCCGCCACGCCCTTGATGTCGGCGGCGTGCGCCACGAGGTTGTCGATCGACTCGTATTCGCCCAGCCATTTCACGGCCGTCTTGGGCCCGACCTTGGTCACGCCCGGCACGTTGTCGACGGCATCGCCGACCAGCATCAGGTAATCGACGATGCGCTCCGGCGGCACGCCGAACTTGGCGACCACGCCGGCCGGATCCAGCGTTTCACCGCTCATCGTGTTGACCAGCGTAATATGGGGATCGACCAACTGCGCCAGATCCTTGTCGCCGGTGGACACGATGGCGTGGATACCCTGCGCGGCCGCCTGGCGAGCCAGCGTGCCGATGATGTCATCGGCCTCAACGCCTTCGATGGCCAGCAGCGGCCAGCCCATGGCGCGGATGGTCTCGTGGATCGGCTCGATCTGCGCCGCCAGATCTGGCGGCATGGGCGGCCGGTGCGATTTATAGTCAGGATAGAGGTCGTCGCGAAACGTCTTGCCGCGCGCATCGAAAATGCATGCGGCATACTCTGCCTTATGATCGTGAACCAGCTTCTTGAGCATGTTCACGACGCCATAGATAGCCCCGGTCGGTTCGCCCTGGGCATTGCGCAGATCAGGCATGGCGTGAAAGGCGCGGTACAAGTAGCTCGAACCGTCTACCAGCAACAAGGTTTTTTTCATGGTTACAAAGGCAGAGAAAGAGACTCCCGCCGGCATGCAAATACCGGTGATTATGTCAGAGATAAAGACGGCGGCCGAAAAGCTGACGCATATCGGGCCGGCCGTGAGCGTGTTCGGGAGCGCCCGGATCAGCCGCAACTCGCCGTACTACGAAACCGCCGCGCAGATCGCGGCGGGCCTCGCCGATGCCGGCTTCGCCGTGATCGCGGGCGGCGGCCCCGGCATCATGGAGGCCGCCAACAAGGGCGCCTTCGAGGCCGGCGGCACCAGCATCGGGCTCAACATCAACCTGCCGCACGAGGCCCACAATAACGAATACCAGACCATCAGTCTGCAGTTCGATTATTTCTACTCGCGCAAGGCCACGTTCTTCATGCACAGCGCGGCCTATGTCTCGATGCCGGGCGGCTTCGGCACGATGGACGAGCTGTTCGAGGCCCTCACCCTGATCCAGACCGGCAAGGTGCCGCCGGCCCCGATCATCCTGGTGGGCAGCGAATTCTGGCATGGCCTGGTCGACTGGCTCGGCGATCAATTGCTGGGCAACGGCATGATCGGCGCGCACGACCTCAACCTCTTCATCATCGAAGACGATCCGAAGAAGGTGGTGCGCCGCGTGGTCGAATTCTTCGAGCAGGCCAACGTGCCGGCCGAAGGCTACGCGCCGTCGCTGCCGGCCTGAGCGGCCCTCAGCGGAAATGCGCGACCACCGCGTCGCGCACCTGCCCCGCGCGCGCGTCTTCGCCCGCGCGCGGCGGCAGCGCCTCGAACACGGCCTCGCCCAGGGGCGGCAGCCGGTCGGCGCCGCGCCACGCCACGATGCCGTCGATCATGGCGCCCTGGTTCAGGCACGCCACGCCCAGTCCCGCGGCCAGCGCCATCTGCAGGCCGGTCACGCCGGTCGTCACGTGCGACACGCCGTAAGGCACGTCGGCACGGCGCAGCACCGCTTCGGTGTATTGGCGCAATGAGCAGGATTCGGTGAGACACAGCAAGGACAGCGACGCGTCCTGCGGCTGGCCGTCGAAGGCCTCGCCCGCCAGCCAGGCCAGCGGCTCGCGCCGCAGCACCCAGGCCGGGTCCGGCTCGCTCTCGCCCGAGGCCGCCTCGCGCACCCGCATGGCCACGCCCACGTCCAGCTCGCCGCGCGCATAGGCCGCGCGCACCAGGTCGCTCTTGGCGATCTCCACCCGCAGCCGCAGTCCCGGATAGGTGTGCTTGAGCCGCGCCAGCAGCGGGCTGATCTCGTTGGGCCGGAAGTAGTCGGTGATGGCCAGGCGCAGGTCCCCTTCGAGCGCCAGGCCGCGCATGTCGCGCTGCGCCTGCTCGGCCAGCGCCAGGATGCGGCGCGCGTAGTCGAGCAGCCGCACGCCCGCCGGCGTGAGTACGGCGCCGCTCTTGCTGCGCTTGAACAGCACCTGCCCCGCCCGCTCCTCGAGCTTGCGCACCTGTTCGCTCACGGACGACTGCGACAGGAACACGCGCGGCGCCGCCGCCGTCAGGCTGCCCGCGTCGGCCACGGCGACGAAGGTGCGCAATTGATCGAGGTCGAAGGAAGCCATGGCAGCGGAGGGCGCACCGGGCCCACATCCATCAGTAATTTCGATGGATTCCATCATATCTTCCCGCTTTTCCGGACACAAGGCCGTCCCTAGACTGCAGTCATCCGGCCACACCGGCCGTCCAGCCCAGGAGCGTCTCATGCCCCACATCGTCATCCACCTGTCCGGCCAGCCCGACCCCGCCCGCGACCGCCGCATCGTGCAAGCCACCATGGACCTCACGCACGAGGTCCTGGGAAAGGACCGCGCGGTGATCGCCATTACCCTGCTGCACGTGGCGCCCGAGCAGTGGTACATCGCGGGCCGCAGCCTGGCCGAGCTGGGCCGCAATGCCTTCCATCTCGACATCAGCGTCACCGATGAGACCAACACCAAGGCGGAGAAGGCACGCTTCCTGGCCGCGGTGCATGCGGCCTTCGCCGAGATCCTGGCGCCGCTCTCGGAGGTGTCGTACGTGCACGTGATCGACGCGCGCGCGGCCGCCTACGGCTACGGCGGGCGCACCCAGGAGTACCGGCACCAGCACCGCCCCGCCTGAGCGGCGCGGCCATGAAAAAGGGCGCATCGTTACCGATGCGCCCTCTTCACAGGCTCCAGGCTGCCAGCGCTTATGCGCCTTCGCGCGAGGCGCGGCGGCGCTCGTGTTCCTGCAGGTAGCGCTTGCGCAGGCGGATCGACTTCGGCGTGATCTCGACCAGTTCGTCGTCATCGATGAACTCGACCGCGTATTCCAGCGTCAGCTGGATCGGCGGCACCAGGCGCACGGCTTCGTCGGTGCCCGAGGCACGGACGTTGGTCAGCTGCTTGCCCTTGATCGGGTTCACGACCAGGTCGTTGTCACGGCTGTGGATGCCGATGATCATGCCTTCGTACAGCGGCTCGCCCGGGCTCACGAACATGCGGCCGCGATCCTGCAGCTTCCACAGCGCGTAGGCCACGGCGTCGCCGTTGTCCTGGCTGATCAGCACGCCGTTGCGACGCTCGCCGATCGAACCGTCCTTGACCGGGGCGTACTCGTGGAACGTGTGGCTCATCAGGCCGGTACCGCGGGTCAGCGTCAGGAATTCGTTCTGGAAGCCGATCAGGCCACGGGCCGGGATCAGGTATTCCAGGCGCGTACGGCCACGGCCGTCCGGCTGCATGTCCTGCAGGTCGCCCTTGCGGCGGCCCAGCTCTTCCATCACGCCACCCTGGTGACCGTCTTCGACGTCGACCGTGAGGGCTTCGACCGGCTCGCACTTCACGCCGTCGATTTCCTTGAACACCACGCGCGGGCGCGACACGGCCAGCTCGTAGCCTTCGCGACGCATCGTTTCGAGCAGGATGGTCAGGTGCAGTTCGCCGCGGCCCGACACTTCGAACACGGTGTCGTCGCCGGTGTCGCGCACGCGCAGCGCCACGTTGGACTTCAGTTCGCGGTCGAGGCGGTCGCGCAGCTGGCGGCTGGTCACGAACTTGCCTTCACGGCCGGCCAGCGGCGAGGTGTTGACCATGAAGTTCATGGTCAGCGTCGGCTCGTCGATGCGCAGCACGGGCAGCGCTTCCGGATTCGCCGGATCGGTCACGGTGGTGCCGATGTTCAGGTCTTCGATACCGTTGATCAGCACGATGTCGCCGGCTTCGGCTTCTTCCACCACGACGCGCTCCAGGCCGCTGA
>Ga0160496_1000771_pt1 | contig 11127 bp, 7 predicted proteins | sample DIDPMG_2_FD_108231 | JGI IMG/M metagenome (GOLD analysis project Ga0160496, IMG submission 108231) | Enriched soil microbial communities from UW Madison campus, WI, USA - DID2937_E24_FP MG | ecosystem: Environmental > Terrestrial > Soil > Grasslands | place: USA: Madison, Wisconsin | collected...
GGATCATGGTGGACTTGCCCGAGCCCGAAGGCCCGCAAACCACGATACGTTCACCCGGCGCCACGTCCAGATTGATGTTGCGCAGCACGTGGAACTGGCCGTACCACTTGTTCACGCCCTGCAAGCGAATAATGGCATCCGTCACGCCTTTACTCCCGAAAAATGCCCGCGAGCCCGATGCAAAGGGGGGCCGCGGACTGGGTTCTATCGTTTATGACCTGTGGCCAGCCGCTTTTCGAGCCGCTGGCTGTATTTCGACATCGAGTAGCAGAACACGAAGTAGATGAGCGCGATGAAGATGTACGCCTCTACCCCGAAGCCCCGCCATGCGGCGTCGGACAACGCGGCCTTGGCCGCGAGCGTCAGGTCGAAGATGCCAATGATGACCACCAGCGAGGTGTCCTTGAACAGGGCGATGAAGATGCTCACCAGCGGCGGGATCACGATCTTCAGCGCCTGCGGCAGGATCACCTTGCGCATCTGCTGCCAGTAGGAGAGGCCGAGCGAATCGGCGCCTTCGTACTGGCCCTTGGGGATGGCCTGCAGCCCGCCACGCACCGTCTCGGCGATATAGGCCGCCGCGAACAGGATGATGGCGATCTGCGCCCGCAGGAGCTTGTCGATCGAGAAGCCCTCGGGCAGGAACAGCGGCAGCATCACCGACGACATGAACAGCAGGCTGATGAGCGGCACGCCGCGGATCAGCTCGATGTAGACGACGCACAGCGCCTTGATCGCCGGCATGCGCGAGCGCCGGCCCAGGGCCAGCAGCACACCGAACGGGAAGGCGAAGGCGATGCCGAAGGTGGCCAGGATCAGCGTGAGCGGCAGGCCGCCCCAGCGGGCGTTCTCGACGTAGGTCAGGCCGAGGACGCCGCCCCACATCAGGACCGCCACGAGCGTCAGGCCCACCACCCAGATCACGGCCAGGGACAGGTTCCAGAAGCGGCGCATGCCGCTCATGATGATCACGGCGATGAGGATGAAGGTCGCGATCAGCGGCCGCCATTGCTCGTCGTAGGGATAGGTGCCGAACAGGATCAGCCGGTGCTTTTCGCGGATGAACGCCCAGCAGGCGCCCCCGGAGGCACGGCATTCCTGCGCCGAGGTGGCGGTGAAGTTGGCCTTGATGAAGGCCCACTCCACGATCGCCGGCACGGCCATGAGCACCAGCCAGGCGAGCAGCACCGTGGCCAGGATCGACATGGGCGAGGAGAACAGGCGGGTCTTGACCCAGGCCCACGCGCCGACCTGGTTGGACGGCGGCGGCAGGCCGGCGCTGGGCGTGGTTTGCGTAGTGCTGCTCATATCAACGCTCCACCAGCGCGATGCGCTTGTTGTACCAGTTCATGAAGATCGAGATCGACAGGCTCACCGTGAGGTAGGCCGCCATGATGATCAGGATCCCTTCGATGGCCTGGCCGGTCTGGTTCAGCGTGGTGTTGACCACCGACACGATGTCCGGATAGCCGATGGCCACGGCCAGTGAACTGTTCTTCGTGAGGTTCAGGTACTGGCTGGTCATCGGGGGGATGATGACGCGCAGCGCCTGCGGCAGCACCACGAGGCGCAGCATGAGCCCGCGGCGCAGGCCGAGCGACTCGGCCGCTTCCCATTGGCCCTGGTTGACCGCCTGGATGCCCGAGCGCACCACTTCGGCGACGAACGCCGAGGTGTAGATCACCAGGCCCGCCAGCAACGCGGCGAATTCCGGCGACAGCGTGAGACCGCCCTGGAAGTTGAAGCCCTTGAGCTCGGGCATGTCGAGCGTGAGCGAGGCGCCGCTCACCAGCCAGCCCACGATCGGCAGGCCGATGAACAGACCCAGCGCGGCGCGGCCGAGCGGGAACATGCGGCCGGTGCGCTCCTGGTTCTTGCGGGCCCAGTGGGCCAGCACGATCAGCGCCACGAAGGCCAGCGCGAGGCCGCCCAGCATCCAGTCGAGCGAATTGCCTTCCAGGCCGGGCACTTTCAGGCCGCGATTGGAGATGAACACGCCGGGCAACGGATTGTGCGCCTGGCGCGGGCCGGGCATGTTTTCCGTGATCAGGGCGTACCAGAAGAACAGCTGCAGCAGCAGCGGCACGTTGCGCATGACTTCGACGTACATCGAGGTCAGGCGCGCGACCAGCCAATTCTTCGAGAGGCGGCCGATGCCGATGAGGGTGCCGAGGATCGTGGCGAGCACGATGCCGATCACCGCCACGCGCAGCGTGTTGAGCAGGCCCACCCAGATGGCGCGGCCATAAGTATCGGAGGGGGAATAGGCGACGGCGGTTTCGCCGATCGCAAAGCCGGCCTCGCGGTCCAGGAACCCGAACCCGGTGGCGATATTGCGCACCGCCAGGTTGTGCAGGGTGTTCGATACCAGGAACCACGCGACCCAGGCCACGGCCAGCAGGGCGACGACCTGATAGACCACGGCGCGCACGCCGGGATCATTCCAGGATAGACGACGTCGCGGTGCCTGCAGCGGGGCGTTTTTCTGTTGTGTCGTCATGAATGAATCTACCGATGTCAGACTACAAACGGCGGGCAAGCCCGCCGCCACTGCTTCCCGCGCCCCCGGCCTGACAGGGCCGGGGCGGGGCCGGCGCCTCGCGGCGCCAGCTCAAGAAGCCGACTCAGCGCACCGGCCAACCGTACTGGATGCCGCCTTGCTTGTAGGAGGCGTTCAGACCACGCTCCAGCTTCATCGGGCCGCCCTTGCCGAGCGTGCGTTCGAAGCTTTCGCCGTAGTTACCGATCTGCTTGATGATGTTGTAGGCCCACTTGTCGTCCACGCCCAGGTTCTTGCCCATGCCCGGGGTCACGCCCAGGATGCGCTGGATGTTGGGGTTGGAGCTCTTGGTCATCTCGTCGACGTTCTTCGAGGTGATGCCGTATTCCTCGGCTTCCAGCATGGCGTTCAGGCTCCAGCGCACGACGTTGAACCATTGTTCATCGCCCTGGCGGACCATCGGGCCCAGCGGTTCCTTGGAGAAGTCTTCCGGCAGGATCACGTACTTGTCGGGATTCTCGAGCGTCGTGCGCACCGATGCCAGCTGCGACTTGTCGGTCGTGAAGGCATCACAGCGGCCGGCCGAGAAGGCACGGACGATTTCGTCGAACTTGTCGATCACGACCGGCTTGAAGTCGATCTTGTTGGCACGGAACCAGTCGGCCAGGTTGAGCTCGGTGGTGGTGCCGGGCTGCACGCAGATCGTGGCGCCGCCGAGTTCCTTGGCGCTCTTCACGCCGAGATCCTTGGAGACCATCACGCCCTGGCTGTCGTAGTAGTTCACGCCGGCGCCGATCAGGCCCAGGGTCGTGTCGCGGGTCAGGGTGACCGTGGTGTTGCGCGTCAGCACGTCGACTTCGCCCGATTGCAGCGCGGTGAAGCGTTGCTGGGTGTTCAGCGGGGTGACCTTGATCTTCTTGGCATCGCCGAACATGGTCGCGGCGATGGCGCGGCACATTTCAACGTCGATACCCTGCCATTCGCCTTTGCTGTCGGCGATCGAGAAACCGGCGATACCGGTCGAGACGCCGCACTGGACGAAGCCCTTTTTCTTGACGTTGTCGAAGGTGGCACCGGCATGTGCCGCCGTCGACGCGGCGAACAATGCGGCACCGACGGCCGCGAGCTTCAGAACTTTCATTGTTGATCTCCTGTTTAGGACCACAAGGACGCGCAACCTAGGTATGGATGACGTGCTTGGGCGCATCGTAGCGACTCGTGAAATTAGGGGACATTGGGGCTATCCCTTCCCACGCCTTTCCCGAATATAGGGACGAATTGTCTCGATCACTCGTCAACGCGCCCCGATCATTCGGCAATTGCCGCAAACTCGCGTTTGCCTACCACGAACAGGTCCGAAACATGATGCAGTGCGGAAAAGCAACGGCGGGCGTTACTATTGCAGCTTCAACTCCCACGTCGCCATGATTGAATTCCAGCACGTTTTCAAATCCTACGGACGCGGCCGCAACATCCTGGCCGACATCAACTTCCAGGTGCAGCCCGGCGAATTCATTTTCGTCTCCGGCCCTTCCGGCGCGGGCAAGTCCACGCTGCTCAAGCTGATCGGCGGCCTCGAGGCGCCCTCGCGCGGGTCGATCCAGGTGCACGGGCAGCGGCTCGACCGCCTGCCGGCGCGGGCGCGGCCCTATCTGCGCCGCGCGGTGGGCGTGATCCTCCAGGACACCCACCTGCTCTACGACCGCAGCGCGCTCTCGAACGTGATGCTGCCGCTCGCGGTGCTGGGGCAGGCGCCCGACGCCGCAGCCGCGCGCGCCCGGGCCGCGCTCGACAAGGTCGGGCTGGCAGGCAAGGAAGACCTCAATCCCATCGAACTGTCGGGCGGCGAGCAGCAGCGCCTGGCGATCGCGCGCGCCATCGTGAACCGGCCCGCCATCCTGATCGCCGACGAGCCCACCGCCAATCTCGACGACGACAACGCCCAGCGCATCATGAACGTGTTCCGCGACTTCAACCGCGTCGGCGTCACCACGCTGATCGCCTCGCACGACCAGCAGCTCATGTCGCGCTATGCCAATCGCATGCTGCGCATCGATCACGGCAAGTTCACCGACTCGCACCATCCCACGGGAGCGGCCGAATGAAGTCCTGGCTGCGTCAGCATCGCTACGCTCTCTCGATCACGCTGCGCCGTCTCGGCAAGCAGCCCTTCTCGACCCTGGCCAACGTGCTGGTGATGGCGCTTGCGCTGGCGCTGCCGCTGCTGGGCAGCGCCATCCTCGTGTCGGTGCAGCCGGTGGCGCGCCAGATCTCGGTCACGCCCGAACTCACGATCTATCTGCAGCAGGGCGCCCCGGCCGGCACGGCCGACACGCTGGCGGGCCGCGTCAAGGCCGAGTTCGGCAACGACGTGGGCGCCGTGCGGGTGGTGCCGCGCGACCAGGCGCTGGCCAACCTGCGCCAGAACCCCGCCTGGGAACAGGCGCTGGCCGTGCTGCCCAACAACCCGCTGCCCGACGCCGTGGTCGTAACGCTGGCGCCGGGCGAGGACCTCGCCGCGCGCGCCGACCGGCTCGCCTCGCAATGGCGCAAGTGGGAGGCGGTCGACCAGGTCCAGCTCGACAGCGCCTGGGTGCAGCGCCTGGAAGCCATCCTGCGCTTCGCGCGCATCGGCCTGGGCTTCCTGGCCGTCTGCGTGGCGGTGGTGGTGCTGGCCACGGTGTTCAACACGGTGCGCATGCAGGCCCTGACCCAGCGCGAGGAAATCGCGGTGGCGCGGCTGGTGGGCGCCACCGAATCGTTCGTGCGCCGGCCCTTCCTCTACCAGGGCGCGCTCACCGGCGCCCTGTCGGCGCTGGTCGCCGTGGGTGCGGCGGCCGCGGCGCTGGTGCCGCTGAACCACGCGGTGCTCGGCCTGGCGGCCAGCTACGGCGCCGAGTTTGCGCTGCACCTGCCGGGCGTGCCCGTGCTGGTCGTCGCGATCCTGTGCGCCGGCGTGCTGGGCGCCCTGTCGGCGCGCTGGTCGGTGACCCGCAGCACCCGCTTCTAGCGCCCGCCGCCCGGCCCTCATTGCCGGGCAGTACGCACCTTTCGGTGCGTTAATCGACCGAACGGTCTGCGCACGCCCCGGGTAATGTTGTCGACAAGGCACAATACCGGGGCGTAGCTGTATCTGGGGACTCGCGAGAAAAACGGGTTTCCCGGCCTGCGTTAGCGTGGACGGGTGACAACAGCGCAAGATTCACTTGTATTACCGAATTTTGCGATGAATAATCACAAATTGAAATCTTTTAAGAAATTTAGAAGACTTGCTTCGCCATCCCCGTGGCGAACGAGCTCAGGAACGTATGCCTTCGCGAACCGACGCGCGTGCCACGCGCCACTATTTCGATAGTGCGTTCAATTGTCCGGCAGTGAAAGTGCTGCCGAACGAGTATTACGTCACGTCCGGCGAAGACATCATGATCTCGACGGTGTTGGGATCCTGTGTGGCCGCCTGCGTGCGCGACCCGGTCAACGGCATCGGCGGGATGAATCACTTCATGCTGCCCGAGGGCGACGCGGCGTCTCCCGCCTCCGCCACGATGCGCTACGGCGCCTTCGCCATGGAAGTGTTGATCAACGAATTGCTCAAGGCCGGCGCCTCGCGCGAGCGGCTCGAGGCCAAGGTGTTCGGCGGCGGCGCGGTGTTGAGCGCGATGCAGCAGATGAACATCGGCGAGCGCAACGGCCAGTTCGTGCTGAGCTACCTCAAGACGGAAGGCATCCCGGTGCGCGCGCAGGACCTCGGCGACATCCATGCCCGCCGCATCCATTATTTCCCCCGCGACGGGCGCGTGATGGTGCGCAAGATGGCGCCGCACCACGCCAAGGCGGAAGAGGTCATTGCCCGGCGCGAACAGCAGGCCGCGCAGCAGATCCAGGCCGAAAGCCGCTCCGCGCCGCGCGTCGAACGCTTCGAACGGCCCAAGATGAAGGTCGAGATGTTCGACCGGCCCGCACGCCGGCCGCGTCCCACCGAAAGCGCCTGAGTCCGGGCGCCCGACACGAGAAAATGGCCACCCGCAGGGGTGGCCATTTTCTTTGCACGACGGGCGTCAGGCCGCGCGGGCGCCGCCGATGCCCACCACCGATGCGCTGAATTCGCGCATCAGGGCCTCGCGCTTGACCGCGGCGCGCGCCATGGCGGCCTCCTTGATGTGGCCGTAACCGCGGATCTCCTCGGGCAGGCTGGCCAGCGCGACCGCCTGCTCGAGATTGCCGCGATTGAGCTTGCTCAGGATGGCGCCGAGGTGGTCGCGATACTCGGCGATCAGGGCGCGTTCGGCGCGGCGCTCGGCGGTGTAGCCGAACACGTCGAACGGCGTGCCGCGCAGGCCGCGCAGCCGCGCCAGGATGCCGAATACCTTGAGCATGCCGGGCCCGTAGGCGCGCTTCTTCAGGTGGCCCTCGGCGTCGCGCTTGGCGGTGAGCGGCGGCGCCAGATGGAACTTGAGCTTCCAGTCGCCTTCGAACTGCGCGGCCACGCGCTTGAGGAACTCGCCGTCGGTGTACAGCCGGGCGACCTCGTACTCATCCTTGTAGGCCATCAGCTTGAAGTAAAAGCGCGCCACGGCCTCGGCCAGCCGGGTGGTGCCGGTGGCGTTGTGCTCGGCCGTGCGCACCCGCTCGACGAGCTCGGTGTACTGCCGCGCGTAGGCGTCGTTCTGGTAGGCGGCCAGGAAATCGCGGCGCGTGGCGACGAGCTGGTCGAGCTCGGTGGCCGGCCGCTTGAAGTCCACCACGGCCGGGCGCTCGCCGCGCCGGACCTCGGTGATCTGCGGCTCGAGCGCGGCCGGCTTGGCGGCCAGGCCCAGCAGCGCCTGCACGCCGGCCAGGTCCTGCGCGGCGCGGCGGCCCCAGGCAAAGGCGGCGAGGTTGTTCGGCACCTGCTGGCCGTTGAGCTCGATCGCGCGCAGCAGCGCGGCCTCGCCCAGCGGCAGCCAGCCCTTCTGATAGGCATAGCCCATCATCAGCGGATTGGCGTAGATGGCATCGCCCAGCAGCCCCACGGCCAGCGCGGCCGCGTCGAGCGTGGCCACGTTGCCTTCGCCGCAGGCCTGCACCAGGTCGCGCTTCAGGTCGGAGCCGGGCAGGCTCCAGTCGGGGTTGTGCACGAAGGCGGCGGTGGGCGCGACGTCGCTGTTGAGCAGCATGTGGGTGCGGCCGGCGCGCATGCGCGCCACGGCGTCGGCGCTGGTGCCCACCACCAGGTCGCCCGCCAGCACGAGATCGGCTTCGCCCATCGCCACGCGGGTGTTGAGCAGCTCGCCCGGCGTGGGCGCGAGCACCACGTGCGAATACACGGCGCCGCCCTTCTGCGCCAGGCCGGCCATGTCGAGCACGGAGGCGCCCTTGCCTTCGAGGTGGGCCGCCATGCCGAGCAGCTGGCCGATGGTCACCACGCCGGTCCCGCCCACGCCGGCGATGAACACGCCATAGTGGCCCGCGATCGGCTTGGCCTGCGGCTCGGGCAGGCCCGCCGCGATGTCGGTTTGCTGTTCGAGCGCGCGCGGCTTGCGCAGCTTGCCGCCCTCGACCGTGACGAAGCTCGGGCAGAAGCCCTTGAGGCAGGAGAAATCCTTGTTGCAGCTCGATTGGTTGATGGTGCGCTTGCGACCGAACTCGGTTTCGAGCGGCTCCACCGACAGGCAGTGCGACTTTTCCGAGCAATCGCCACAGCCTTCGCAGACGCGCTCGTTGATCACGACGCGGCGCGCCGGATCGGGATAGGCGTTGCGCTTGCGGCGGCGCCGCTTCTCGGTGGCGCAGGTCTGGTCGTAGATCAGCACGGACACGCCCTGGTAGGCGCGCAGCTCGCGCATCACCTCGTCGAGCTCGTCGCGGTGCTTGACCGGCACGCCCGGCGCCAGGCCCTGCACGCGCTCGTATTTCTCGGGCTCGTCGGTGACGATGACGATCTTGTCGATGCCCTCGGAGGCCACCTGCTGCGTGATCATGGGCACGCTGATGGGCCCGTCGACGGGCTGCCCGCCGGTCATGGCGACGGCGTCGTTGAACAGGATCTTGTAGGTGATCGGCGCCTTGGCCGCGACCGCCGCGCGGATCGCGAGCAGCCCCGAGTGGTAGTAGGTGCCGTCGCCCAGATTGGCGAACACGTGCTTCTCTTCGGTGAACGGCGCCTGGCCGATCCAGGGCACGCCCTCGCCGCCCATCTGGGTGAAGACCTGGGTGTTGCGGCCCATCCAGGTGACCATGTAATGGCAGCCGATGCCGGCCATGCCGCGCGAGCCCTCGGGCAGACGCGTGGAGGTGTTGTGCGGACAGCCCGAACAGAACCAGGGCTTGCGATCGACCACCACGCGCGGCTTGGCCAGCGCGCGCTCGCGCGCCTCCAGAAAGGCCAGGCGCGCCTCGATGCCGGCGCGCACGTCGGCCGGCAGCTCGAAACGCAGCAGCCGCGCGCCCACGGCCTTGGCCACCATGGCGGGGGAGAATTCGTAATGCGCCGGCAGCAGCCAGTTGCCCTGCGGCACCGACCACTCGCCGCCGTCCTTGTCGTCGAACTTGCCGACCACGCGCGGAATCTTCTTGCCCGAGCCGATCCAGCTGAACAGCTCTTCCTTGAGCTGGTATTCCAGCACCTGGCGCTTTTCTTCCACCACCAGGATCTCGTCGAGCCCTTCGGCGAAACGGGTCGTGCCGGTGGCCTCGAGCGGCCACACCATGCCGACCTTGAACAGGCGCAGGCCGATCTGCTGGCACACGGACTCGGTCAGGCCGAGGTCGAGCAGGGCCTGGCGCGTGTCGAGATAGGCCTTGCCGGAGGTCATGATGCCGAAGCGCGCGCGCTCGTTGGGCACCTGCCAGAGCTCGCGGTTCAGGCCGTTGGCGCGCGCATAGGCGAGCGCGGCGTAGAGCTTGTAGTCGAGCAGCCGCGCCTCCTGGGCCAGCGGCGTGTCGGGCAGCCGGATGTTCAGGCCGTCGGGCGGCAGCTGGAAGTCTTCGGGCAGCAGGATCTGCACGCGGTCGGCGTCGACCTCGACCGAGGCCGAGACCTCGACGATGTCGGTGATGGTCTTCAGGCCCACCCACACGCCGGCGTAGCGGCTCATGGCCCAGCCGTGCATGCCGTAGTCGAGCACTTCCTGCACGCTCGACGGGAACAGCACCGGGATCATGCAGGCCTTGAGGATGTGGTCGCTCTGGTGCGGCAGCGTGGACGACTTGGCGGGATGGTCGTCGCCGGCCACCACCAGCACGCCGCCATGGCGCGAGGTGCCCGCGGCATTGGCATGCTTGAAGACGTCGCCGCAGCGGTCCACGCCGGGGCCCTTGCCGTACCACATGCCGAACACGCCGTCGTACTTCGCGCCCGGGAACAGGTTGACCTGCTGCGAGCCCCACACCGCGGTGGCGGCGAGGTCTTCGTTGATGCCGGGCTGGAACTCGACGTGGTGCTGCTTGAGGTACTTCGCAGCCTTCCACATGTTCTGGTCGACCCCGCCCAGCGGCGAGCCGCGATAGCCCGAGATGAAGCCGGCGGTGTTGAGGCCGGCACGCGCGTCGCGCACGCGTTGCATCATGGGCAGCCTGACGAGGGCGTGGATGCCGCTCATCCATGCCAGGCCGGATTCGAGGGTGAATTTGTCGTCCAGGTGGACGGATTCAAGCGCCGCGCGCTGCGCGGGCGTCATAGGGGCATTCATTGTCTACTCCGTTGTAAGAGACTATCCAGCCCAGACGTCGCGGAGTCGCCCTTTTGGGGCGCCGGCGCCGGGGTCAGACCTACACCGCCTTGTTGTTATGCCTCCTGTTTTACCTGTCACACTCCGTCCCCGCAATAGGGCAATGCGATAATCCGGGGCATGCAATTCGCCCTACGCATCACCACCTGGCAGGCCGCCCATGGCCGCCACGCCCTGCCGTGGCAGAACACGCGCGACCCCTATCGCATCTGGCTCTCGGAAATCATGCTGCAGCAGACGCAGGTGTCGACCGTGATCCCCTACTACGAGCGTTTCCTCGCGCGTTTCCCGACGGTGCAGGTCCTGGCCGCCGCGACCCAGGAAGAGGTGATGCCGTACTGGGCCGGGCTGGGCTACTACGCCCGCGCCCGCAACCTGCACCGTTGCGCGCAGGAGATCGTGGCGCAGTGGCAAGGGGCGTTCCCGCCCGATGCCGAACACATCGCCACCCTGCCCGGCATCGGGCCCTCCACCGCGGCGGCGATCGCGGCCTTCGCCTACGGCGAGCGCTCCCCCATCATGGACGGCAACGTCAAGCGGGTGTTCGCACGCCACTTCGGCGTCGAGGGCGATCCGACCCGGCGCGAGGTCGAGCAGCGGCTGTGGGCGCTCGCGCATGCCCAGGTCGAGGCCGTGCCCGCGCTGGACATGCAGGCCTACACACAGGGATTGATGGACCTGGGCGCCACGCTGTGCACGCGCGGCAAGCCCGATTGCGGACGCTGTCCGGTGGCCGAGACCTGTACGGCGCGTGCCGAAGGCAGGCAGCAGGCGCTGCCCACGCCGAAGGCGCGCAAGACCGTGCCCGAGCGCACTACCGCCATGCTGGTGCTGCTGCACGAGGGCCGGGTGCTGCTCACGCAGCGCCCCCAGAGCGGGATCTGGGGCGGCCTCTGGACCTTGCCGGAATGCGACGCC
>Ga0160496_1000776_pt1 | contig 11037 bp, 8 predicted proteins | sample DIDPMG_2_FD_108231 | JGI IMG/M metagenome (GOLD analysis project Ga0160496, IMG submission 108231) | Enriched soil microbial communities from UW Madison campus, WI, USA - DID2937_E24_FP MG | ecosystem: Environmental > Terrestrial > Soil > Grasslands | place: USA: Madison, Wisconsin | collected...
CGGCGGCTCCATGCGCATGCGGGTGGCGGGCATGGGCACGGGTTCGTAGCCGCGATCCAGCAGCCACTGCACCGCATCGTCGGCAGCCACCGGGGCACCGCTTGCGGGCGCAACGATCGCGACGCGGGCACCGGGCTTGAGCGCCGGCACCGCCGCGCGCGCCGGGCCTGCCAGGGCGTTGGACACGCCCGCGCGCGGTGTGTGGCGGCCGGCCGGCGCGCGCGCGGCGCAGGCCACGAGCAGGCTGCTCATGCCCAACGCCCCGGCGCCCAACAGCAGCCGGCGCCGGGTCGGCGAGCATGGAGTATGGATGGGTGGCACGGGGCGGTCTCGATCTGGCACGGCGATGGGTTCCTGGCGGGCGCCGCAAGCGGCGCGGTCTGTGTGTAGGCGAGCCTAGCACGAGCCGTGACGGCCGGCCGGCACCGATACGCCAAAAGCGCAGGCTCGGTCGCCTCGGCAATACCCGACACGGCCGAGCGCGTACACTGGCATGGCAAGGGCCGGCGTCCGGCCGGTCTGTCGCCCGCAAACGTAACTGCAGGTTTCTTCGCGCCGCGCGGCGCGCGTGTGCCGGGGCTGCACGTCTGAGCCCCTGTGGCAGCGCCTCCGCCTGAAAAAGCCGGCGCCGAAGTGCAGTATCATCCGGGCACTTCATACAGGAGCTCCACCATGGCCCAAGCCACCGCACGCCACATCCTGGTTTCGACCGAAGCCAAGGCCACTGAACTCAAGACCGCCATCGAAAACGGCGCCGACTTCGCGCAGCTCGCGCGTGAAAATTCCTCGTGCCCGTCGGGCCGCAACGGCGGCGACCTGGGCTCGTTCGGCCCGGGCCAGATGGTCAAGGAATTCGACACCGTCGTGTTCAGCGCCCCGGTCAACGAAGTGCAAGGCCCGGTCAAGACGCAGTTCGGCTACCACCTGGTCGAAGTGACCAGCCGCCGCGACTGATCGTCCGATCGCCGCCCGAAACCCCGCCCCGGCGGGGTTTTTTATTGTCTGCGCGCGCAACCATCCGGCCGCCGGCGCGACATGACTTGCAACACTTCGACCGCCGCGGCCGATGGCACGCGCGCGTCAAACCGCGTTTACTGGCGGGTCTTCGTCATTTCGCAGGTAAGACCCGTGTTCAAGCGCCTGATCTCCGCCCTCTCCGCCAAGCAAGACGACAAGGCCGCCGAGCCCGCACCGGCCGCACCGCCCGCGGCTGCGGCGGGCGATCCCGCGGTGGGCGAACCCACGGCGGGCAGACCCGCGGCGGGCGCACCCGACGACGGCGACCTGATCACCGTCTACGACGCCTACGGTCGCGAGCTGCGCATCACGCGCCCGGAATGGCGCGAGAAGGTGTTCCTGCCGAATCTGCGCGAACAATGGAACGATCCGGCCGGCCTGTACAACCTCATTCTCAGCGGCCTGAATGATGACCTGGCCGCCGACCTGCCGGACGCCGCGGCGCGCCTGGTGGAGATCGACCCGATCGCCGAACGCAGCCACACGGTGAACGGCATCGTGCTGATGAAGCTCGGCCGCCTGGACGAGGCCGAGGCCACCTTGCGCGCCGGCATGGAACGCGCCGGCGCCACCGGCACCCTGCTCACCAACCTGGCCAAGGTGCAGACCGAGCGCGGCGACGAGACCGCCGCCGACCAGACGCTGTGGCGCGCCCTGGAAACCGATCCCAACCTGGACAACGGCCTGTCGTGGTGGGCCTCGATCCAGCGCGAGCGCGGCGGAGACGCCGGTTATGTGCAGGGGCTGCAGCGGGTTGCCGCCCTGCCCGGCAGCTGGCGCGCGCAGCTGTGGCTCGCGCGCGCGGATCTCGAGCAAGGCCGCACGGACGCCGCCGTTGCCCACTATCGCGCGGCGCTGGCCGGCGGGCAGCTCGACGCGCACGCCCTCACCATGATCTCGGGCGACCTGGGCCGCAACGGCCAGATCCCGCTGATCCTGGAGCTGGTCGGCCCCGCCTATGATCCCGAGCGCCACGACCCGATGACCGGCCTTAACCTGCTGCGCGCGTGCCAGGAGCTCGGCAACGCCGATGCCGGCGAGGCCCTGCTCGAACGGCTCTACGCGCTCGGCCACCAGGGCCTCAAGCAGCACCTGGACCAGTTCGCCGGGGCCTTCCAGGAAATGCGCACCCAGGCCTCCACCAGCAAGCCGGTGGACCCCGCGGACTTCAAGGTCAGCACCCTGGCGCTGAGCCAGCCGGTCTGGCATTACGGCCTGCGCAATCCCAAGTGGTTCTTCACGCAGAAGCCCGAAGGCACGCCCGAGGTCGCGTTCTTCGTCTTCACCGTGAGCGCGGGCGACAACGAGCAGACCGAGTCGCAACGCGAGGACGAGCGCGGCCGGCTGACGCGCTCGCTGCCGCTCTACCTGGCCGAGGCCACGCGCTACTGGACCGACCTGGCCGCCACCGCCTACTTCCTGGTGGTCGAGGGCGGCGGGCCGGTGGTGTCCGCGGGCGCCCACGCGCCGGACGCGCTGTTTGGCAGCGTGCCGCCGCAGACGCGCTACCTGGTGACCGGCGAGGTCGAGGGCGCCGCGACCGACACCGGCCCGTGGCAGGTCACCGTGCATCTGTGGGACTGCGCCGAGCGGCGCGAGCTGGCCCGCGAGACCGGCCAGGCCTCGCCCGACACGCTTGGCGCCCTGACGCTCGAACTCGAGCAACGCCTGCTCGCCCATCTCGGCGACGCCCGGGCCGAACCGCTCGATGCGTTCTATCGCCGGCCCGACGCGGCGATGATGCCGATCTATCTCAGCTACCTCGGCCAGGCCTTCACGCTGACGCTGCTGGCCACCGGCACCACGCCCAAGGCCAATCTGTGGGGCGAGCGCGCCATGCTGGACTGGCCGATCAAGATGACGCTGCAGTGGCCCGATTACCCCGCGCTGCCCATCATGGCCCTGTCCGGCCTCGGCAAGGCGCGCGAGTACGGCTCGGAGGTGCTGGGCGAATACCGCGAGCGCGCGCTGCAGTTGCTGCGCGACCATCGCGACGCGCCCGTGGCCCGGCTCGAGCCCGTGGTCTGGCGCGCGTTCGGGATGACGGCCGAACTCGATGCGTGCGCGCGCAACCCTGCGGGCGACGCCGCCCATGGCGAATGGATCGCCCGCCTCCAGGAAGCCTGAGGAGCTGCGGGCCGGCCGGCATCGGGCGGGCTCTCAGCCCGCCATCCGCGCCACCACGCCGGCCAGGCCGCACACCAGCACGACCTCGATCGGTCCGCGCTTGAAGCGCACCAGCGCCACCAGCGCGGCCACCGCGATCGCCGCCGCCAGCAGGTCCGGCGGCGCGTCCAGCCCCTGCGGCCAGAGCGTGTGGTAGCCGAAGAACACGGCCAGGTTGAGAATGACGCCCACGACCGCCGCGGTGATCGCGGTCAGCGCCTCCGACAGCTTGAAGTCGTGCTTGGTGGCCTCGACCAGCGGCCCGCCTGCCAGGATGAACAGAAACGACGGCAGGAAGGTGAACCACGTCACCACCGTGGCCGCCAGGGCGCCGGCCAGTACCGGCGAGCCCGGGCCCAGCAGCTCGTGCGTGTAGCCGCCCACGAAGCCCACGAACGCCACCACCATGATGAGCGGCCCGGGCGTGGTCTCACCCAGGGCCAGGCCGTCCATCATCTGGCCGGCCGTGAGCCAGCCGAAATGGTCCACCGCGCCTTGGTAGAGATACGGCAGCACGGCATAGGCGCCGCCGAAGGTCAGCAGCGCGGCCTTGGTGAAGAACAGCCCCATCTGGACATAGGCGCCCTGCCAGCCGAACACGGCGGCCAGCGCGCCGAGCGTGCCCAGCCAGAGCAGTAGCCCACAGGCCGCGACCCGCGCCAGCCCCGCCCAGCGAAAACGCGCGTGCGGCGGCGTGGGCGTGTCGTCGTCGATCAGGGCGGGGCCATGGCCCGCGGCGGCCGCGCCATGGCCGGCGCGCGCGGCGAACAGCCCGGGCCGCCAGCGGCCGCCCACGTAGCCCGCCAGCGCGGCGAGCGCGACGATCAGCGGAAACGGCATGCCGAGCGCGAAGATCGCCACGAACGCGCCTGCCGCGATGGTCCACAGCGCGGGATTGTGCAGCGTGCGCCCGCCGATACGGTGCGCCGCGTGCAGCACGATCGCCACCACGGCCGGCTTGATGCCGTAGAACAGGCCCGCCACCCACGGCACGTCACCCTGCGCCAGATAGAGCCACGACAAGCCGGTCAGGATGAACAGCGACGGCAGCACGAACAGCGCCCCCGCCACGATGCCGCCCCAGGTGCGATGCATGAGCCAGCCCAGATAGGTGGCGAGCTGCTGCGCCTCCGGGCCGGGCAGCAGCATGCAGTAGTTGAGCGCGTGCAGGAAACGCCGCTCGCTGATCCAGCGCCGCCGCTCCACCAGCTCGGCATGCATGATGGCGATCTGGCCCGCGGGCCCGCCGAAGCTGATGAAGCCCAGGCGCAACCAGAACCAGAAGGCCTCGCGCCAGGGAATGGCGGCCGCGGCACCGGCGGTGGTGGCCTCGGACGGGGCGCCGGTGCGTTCGATATCGACGGGATCTTGCATGTGCGAAGCCGGTGGTCACGCGGACGCCGGACGCGGCCGCTGCGCGGAGCATACCCCGGCCGGATGACGGCCGGCGTCATGTGCTCATGCCGAAACGCGCTGGATCGCCGCAAAACCGGCAAGGCAACGGCCCTGCGCCGGCGCGCCACCGGGGCGGCCCGGCCCGACCATCCTCAGAAACTGAGCCACTCGCGCAACGTCGGCAGGCCGAAGGCGCCGGGCGCCAGCATGCCGAACGCCCACACCATCGCGGAGGCCGCGTTGGCGATCTGGAAGGGGCGCAGCGGCATGGCGCAGATGCCGGCGATGAGCGGCACCACCGCGCGCAGCGGGCCGAAGAAACGGCCGATGAAGATGCCCCAGGCGCCCCACTTGCCGAAGAAGGCATGACCGCGTTCGGCCATGTCGGGGTGGCGCGACAGCGGCCAGACGCGCAGCGCCTTGTACTGGAACTTGCGGCCGATCGCATAGGACAGCCAGTCGCCCAGGTAGGCGCCCAGCGCGGCCGCGCCCCACAACGGCCAGAACGACAGCCCGCTCTCCCCGATCAGTCCGCCCAGACCGAACAGGATCACCGTCGCCGGCAGGACCAGCGACAGGAACGCCAGCGATTCGCCGAACGCCAGCAGCAGGATCACGAACGCGGCCCAGTTGGGATGCTGGGCCGTGGTGTGGATCACGGTATCAACGAAATTGTGCAGCTCGTTCATCATCGGGCGCTAGCATACTCCGGCTCGGGCCGGTCTTCCGGCCCCGTCCACCCCGCCGCGCGGGGTCCTGTTCACGCTGGCATGCCAGCCGGTCGCGGCCGGGCCGCCCGCCGCGATTCGACAAGCGGGCCCGCGTCACGCACAATCAGGACGCCGTTCGAACCGAACGATGCGGCCGCAACGATCGCGATCCGATCGACGCGGCCCCGGCACGCGCTCCCATCCGAGCCCGGATCGATCCCTGACACTGCCTTCGGCGCCAAAAGCATGCGCCGTGCCCGGGCGGTCACCTCGCACCCGGCAGGACGCCGGCAGCGCCCCGCGGCCGACCAGGCCGGCAACACCGCAACCGAGTACACCGAATGACCCAACTTTCCCGCCGGGACCAGCTTCGTGGCGGCCTGCTAGGCCTGCTGGTGGGCGACGCCCTCGGCGTGCCCTACGAGTTCCACGATGCCGCCACCATTCCGGCGCCGGCCGCGATCGACATGGTTCCGCCCAAAGGCTTCGCGCGGGCGCACGCGAGCGTGCCGCCCGGCACCTGGAGCGACGACGGCGCGCAGGCGCTGGCGCTGCTCGATGCGCTGCTGCAGGACCGCAGCCTCAATCTCGACACCTTCGCCGCCAATCTGCTGGCCTGGTACCGCCAGGGTGCCTTCACGCCCGACGGCGTGGTGTTCGACGTGGGCCTGCAGACCGACCGCGCCCTGCGCGCGCTCGACGCGGGCGCGGCCGCGCCGCAGGCCGGCCCCGCCGGCGAACGCGACAACGGCAACGGCTCGCTGATGCGCTGCCTGCCGGTGGTGATGGTCGCCGCCACCCACGACGACGCGCTCAAGCTGGCGCGGCGACAGAGCCTGGTCACGCACGGACACGCGCGCTCGCAGCTCGCCTGCGCGCTCTATGCGCTCACCGGAATGGGATTGCTCGAAGGGGTGGCCCCCGCCGACGCCGTGCGCGCCGCCGAGGACGAACTGCTGTCGCGCTGCGGAGGCACCACCGAAGAGGCGGAGCTCAAGATCGTGCTCGATGGCCGCTACGAGGCGCCGCAGGGGTCGGGCTACGTGGTCGACAGCTTCTGGTCGGCCCTGCACTGCCTGCTGTCGACCGACAGCTTCGAGGCCTGCGTCAAGCGCGCCGTGGCCCTGGGCAACGACACCGACACCACCGCCGCGATCGCAGGCGGGCTGGCCGGCCTGCGCTACGGCGAGGCCGCGATTCCCGCCCCCTGGCGTGACGCCTTGCGCGGCCGCGGCGAAGTCGAGCGCTGGCTGGTGCAGTTCTGAGGACGGGCGGCGCAAGGCCGCCCGTTGCGGTTCAACGCTGGGCCAGCGCGTCCAGCTCGGCGTCGCTCATGGCCAGCGCCAGCTCGGCGATGGCGCAGGTCACGGCCACGGCCTGGCGCAGCTCGCGCTCTTCGATGATGCCGGGCACGTCGCCCGCCGACAGGATGCGGTTGACGCGCGAATCGGGTTTGCCGAAACCGGCCGTCAGGCGCAGCGCCGGAATGCCGTGGCGCGCGAAATTGGCGTGGTCGGAATTCGGCATCAGCGGCAGCCAGGTGCCGACCGGCACCCCGGCGCTCGCACCCGCCTTGCTCACCACGCGCTCGAGCGCCGGGAACTCGCTGATCAGCGCGGTCAGCGACATGTCGCCGGCCACGGTATCGAGATTGATGTCGAACTTGATGCGCGCCCGCTCGGCCGGATCCATGTCGGCGAGATAGCGCGCCGAGCCGGTCAGCGCCCATTCCTCGGCGCAGAAGAAGCAGATCCGCAGGCTCGGCGTGTTCGGACCCACGCGGTCGGCCAGCGCGCGCGCGGCCGCCAGCGCGGCCGCCACGCCGGTGGCGTTGTCCAGCGCACTGGTGCCCAGGTCGTGGCCGTCCATGTGGGCGCTGATCACGATCACGCCGTCGCGGCCGCCGGGAATCTCGGCGATACCCACGCTGGCCTTGGCCTCGGGCAGCTCCTCGCCGCGCAAGACCAGCCGCACGCGCGCCTGGCCCTGGGCGCAGGCCGCCGACAGGCGCTGCGCGCTTTCGTGATCGGTGTAGGCGGCCGGGATGCCGGCGCCACCGCGCGGCCGTCCCGACGATCCCGACAGCACGCCCTGCCCCGGCACGTTGTTGGCGATCAGGAAGCCCGCGGCCCCGGCCTGCACCGCCATGTCGTACTTGCGGCGCCGGTGCACGTGGTCGCCGGTGAAGGGAAACTCGTGGCGCACCAGCGCGATCTTGCCGCGCACGGCCTCGCCCACGCGGGCGAAGTCGTCGGGCCGGCCCTGCCCCACGTCGATCACGTCGGCTTCCAGGCCCTGGTCCGGCGTGCTCTCCGAGCGCAGCAGCGCACGCACCGGCAGCGCCGCACCCGCCAGCGTCAGGCTGGCCTCGAGACAGCGCCAGCCGTCGTAGGGCACGTGCACCTGGCTGACCTGCGGCGCCACCGGGCGCAGCCGCGCCAGCGCCCAGGCCATCGCCGCATCGTCCTGGCCGCTGCCGGACATGCGTCCGCCAAAGGCACAGATGGTCTCGAAATCGTTCATCAGGGCCGCGTCGGCGGCGGCCGCTTCCAGCCAGGCTTGCATAGGATGGTCTCGTCTAACGGGCGGCGCGCGCCTGCATCGGGGCGCACGCGCTGGAATTCAAAAAACCGCCGTGACACGCGGTCACGGCGGAGGCAGAAAAAGCGCGTCGGGGAAGAAGCAAACCGGCGGGTAACTCCAGGCTCCCTGACACGCATGAAACCGGAGCGCTTACTCGAACTTGATGTCGGCGCGCTTGACCACGTCCTGCCAGCGCGTGAAGTCTTCGGCGAGCAGGCGCTTGAGTGCGGCGGCGCTGGTATCGGCCGGCGCGCTCACGCCCACGCTCACGAGGCGCTGCTGCACCGGGCCGGCCTGCATCACCGTCTTCATGGCCGCTTCCAGGCGGGCCTGCACGTCGGCGGGCGTGCCGGCAGGCGCCATCAGGCCCCACCAGCTCTGCACCGTCATGTTCGGCACGTTGAGTTCCTTGAAGGTCGGCACGTTGGGCGTTTCCTTCATGCGCTCGGGCGAGGACACCGCGACCGGCGTGATCTTGCCGCCCTGGAACAAGGCGGCGGCCGTGGGCATCGTGGTGAAGCTGGTCTCGATCTGGCCACCGGCCAGGTCGTTGACCGAGGCCGAGGCGCCCTTGTAGGGAATGTGCACCAGCTTGGTGGCGGTGTTCTGCATGAACAGCTCGGCCATCAGGTGGGTCAGCGAGCCGTTGCCGCCCGAGCCGATCGAGATCGACGCCGGCTTCTCCTTGGCGGCGGCCACCAGGGCCGGCACGGTCTTGGCGTCGAAGTTCGGGTTCACGAACAGGTACATGGGCGACACGCCCAGCAGCGAGATCGGGGCGAAGTCCTTGCGGGCGTCGTACTTGACGCGATCGCCATAGAGCGCCGGCACGATGGTGAACGGCACGTCCGCCAGCAGCAGGGTGTAGCCGTCGGCCGCTTCGCCGGCCACGTAGGCCGTGCCGATCATCGAGCCCGCGCCGGCGCGGTTCTCCACCACCACCGGCTGGCCGAGTTCCTTGGCCAGCTGATCGCTGATGCCGCGTGCCAGCACGTCGGAGCTGCCGCCCGCCGCGTACGGCACGATGATGCGCACGGGCTTTTCCGGATAGGCCGCCTGCGCGGGCGCGGCGGCGGCCAGCATCAGGGGGAACAGCGCCGGCAGCAGGCGCGTGGAGAGCGAGGTCTTGAGCTTGTGCATGAGAACGGCCATTCAATTCGTAACTAGGTGCGACCATTATGGAAAGGCGCGCGCCCGCCGGCAACGGAAGTATCCGCATGGACCATTCCGGTTTGGAATATCGCACGTGAGGGCCTGCGGGCGGGCGCCCGCGGCCGGCGTCAGGCCGTCAGGAAGGCCCGCACGTCGGCATTGAGCGCGGCCGCGCGGACGGCCACCCAGTCGCAGAATGCGTCGGCGTAGGCGCCGCCGACGTTGGGGCGCGGCTGCATCAGGTAATAACCGTAGCGGCCTTCGACGGCCTCGCCGAACGGGCGCACCAGCGCGCCGCTGCGCAAGGGCTCGAGCACCATGCACACCGGCACGATCGCCACGCCCAGCCCGTTGAGCACCGCGGGCAGCAGCACCGAAAACCCTTCGTATTCAGGCGCGGTGGCGGCCGGGCCCGCCCAGAGCGGCGCCACTTCGGCACGCCACTCGTCCCAGCTGTAGCCGCGCTGGGCGCGCTTGAGCAGCGGCAACGGATCCAGGTCCTCGATCCGGTGCACGGGGTGGCGGGCCAGCAGCGCCGGCGCGGCCACCAGGGTCATCTCGCGGCCGCACAGATACTGCGCCGACATGCCGGCGACGTGACCGGTGTGCAACTGCAGCTCGGCGTCGAAGCGCTCGGACTGGTCGCGCCCATAGAGCAGGCGCGGCCGGATGTTGACGCGCACGTCCGGATGCGCCTCGAAGAATTCCGACAGGCCCGGGATCAGGCAGAACTGCGCGAACGAGGGCGAGACCGCGATGTTGAGCGCCACCCGCGTGCCGGGGTTCGCCACCAGCGCGTCGGCCTCGTCGATGAGACGCAGCGCCGCGCTCACGCGCTCGTGATACAGCGCGCCCGCGTGGGTGAGCCGCATGCCATTGGGCAGGCGCTTGAACAAGGCCACGCCCAGGCGGGCCTCCAGCGCGCCGATGTGCTTGCTGACCGCGCTCTGCGTCAGGTGCAGCGATTCGGCGCTGCGGCTGAAGTTGAGCGTGCGCGCCGCCGCCAGAAAAATACGCAGCGTGATCAATGAGTTGCGCGAGCCCTTCATGCGATGCTTCCCCTGTGTGACGTGCCTGGTTCGATGCCGTGCCTACTGTCGTTGCGGGGACAACCGTCAGGCGGCGCCCCGGCGCGCATGATAGCCGCCGGGGCCCGATCCTGCTGCACGGACCGGCCTCAGGGCGTGGGGCTGGTGAGGTCCTGCGCAGCGCGGTCGGGCCGGCCGCCGGGTTCGCTGGGCTGGGTACCGAGCTCGGCGCGCAGGCGCGGCAGGCACTCGGGGTGATTGCGCTGGATGAAGTTCAGCAGGCCCTCGCGCACCTTGCAGCGCAGGTCCCAGGCCAGGCCCGAATCCGGCGCGCTCACGAGCGCGCGCAACTGCATCGAGCGCTCGCCCGCCTCGGTGACCTGCAGCACGCAGACCCGCTTGTCCCATTCGGGGGCATCCTGCACCAGCCGTTCCAGCTCGGCACGCAGCGGCGCGAGCGGCAGACGGTAGTCGGCCCACAGGAATACCGTGCCGATGATCTGCGCCGACTGGCGCGTCCAATTCTGGAACGGATTCTCGATGAACCATTGCAGCGGCACGATCAGGCGCCGCTCGTCCCAGATCCGCACCACCACATAGGCGCCGGTGATCTCCTCCACCCTGCCCCACTCGCCCTGCACGATCAGCACGTCGTCGAGCCGGATCGGCTGCGTGAGCGCAATCTGCAGCCCGGCGATCAGGTTGCCGAGCATGGGCCGCGCCGCGAAGCCGGCCACCAGGCCCATCAGGCCGGCCGAGGCCATCAGGCTCGCGCCGATCTGGCGCACCGCGGGGAACGTCATGAGCATGGCCGACAGCCCGACCAGCACCACCGCCAGGTTCACGCAGCGCACCAGTACGCGCGTCTGGGTATGGATGCGGCGCGCGCCGAGATTGTCGGCCACGTCCGCCGGATGCATCGCGATGATGCCTTCGCCGAGCCCGGTGCAGGCCCGGGCCACCAGCCACGTCATCACGGCGATCAG
>Ga0160496_1000779_pt1 | contig 11031 bp, 10 predicted proteins | sample DIDPMG_2_FD_108231 | JGI IMG/M metagenome (GOLD analysis project Ga0160496, IMG submission 108231) | Enriched soil microbial communities from UW Madison campus, WI, USA - DID2937_E24_FP MG | ecosystem: Environmental > Terrestrial > Soil > Grasslands | place: USA: Madison, Wisconsin | collected...
CACCATGAAACCATCGGCGCGGCGCTGCTCGTACCAGTCGCGGATGTAGGCGGCGGCCTCGTCGTAGGAGCCGACGAAGATATGGTGGGTGTTGCCGATCGAGTGGATCTCCAGGATCTTGCGCAGCGTGAGGCCGGCCTCGACCAGCTCGCGATAGAGCTGCTGGCGGCTGATGCGGCGCCGGCCTTCGCTGCCGGTCTGGCTCTCGAAGCGCGCGAGTGGCACCGGCTCGTCCAGGTCCAGGTCATCGAGCCGGATGCCGTTGAGCTGGCCCTCCAGCGCCTTCACGCCCGAGGCATAGTTGATGTGCGCGTTGGCGCGGGCGTACTTGGCCTGCGCCTCTTCGGCCGTGTCCGCGAGCGTCAGGATCAGGGCCGGCAGGATCACGGGAGGCCGCCTGCCCTCGCCGCGCTCGCGCACGGCCGCGTGAATCGCCTGGTAGAAGCGCTCGGCATGCCCGGCGGTGGGCGCGGCGGCGAAGATCGCCTCCGCATATTGCGCGGCGAACGCGATGCCATACGACGAGGCGCCGGCCTGCACCTGCAGCGGCCAGCCCTGGCGCGAGCGCGGCACGCCTAGCCCGCCGCGCGACGACCGGTGCGTGCCGCGGTAGTCGACGTCACGGATCTTTTGCTTGTCGACCTTGAGCAGGCCGTCCTCGCCCACGTAGGTCGAACCGGGCGTCCAGCTCGACCACAGTTCGTTCAGGATGTCGATGAATTCGCCGGCGATGCGGTAGCGCTCGGGCTGGTCCGGAATCACGTCCAGGCCAAAGTGTCCTTCACCGTCGAACGAGGTGACCGCGTTCCAGCCCACGCGGCCGCCGCTGATGTGATCCAGCGTCTGCAGCTGGCGCGCCAGGATATAGGGCACGTTGAAGGTGGTCGACAGCGTTGCCACCAGGCCGATGCGACGGGTCTGGGCCGCCAGCGCCGTGGTCTCGATCAAGGGGTCGAGCGCGAACACCGGGCGATCGGGGTTCACGGCCTCCTTCTTGAACTGGATGAAGTCGCCGCGAAAGATCAGGTCCAGCCCGCCCTCGTCGGCGAGCCGCGCGATGCGCAGGCTTTCGTCCAGGTTCAGCTCGGTATCGGCCAGCGGGGCGTTGCGGCGGGAGATGCCCAGATGCACGCCGAGTATCAATCTGCGATCGCTCATTTCTGCTTCACCTTGGTGCCTTCCCAGCGGAAGGTGATGGGCACGGACGGGATGTCGGTCACGCGCGGGGAATAGGCCACGATGCGGGGGCTGCTGTAGAGCCAGTTGGTCGGGTTCGACACCACCGCCTCCTTGATGGCCCGGTGCAGCGCCGGCAGGTAGTCCTGCGAGTCGAGGGGCGTGCGCCGCACCTGGTCGATCGCCTGCAGGAAGGCCTCGCTGGCGTACGGGGCGCTCAGGTTGATGTTGCCGCTCACGCCATAGGCCGACAGCAGGCCGAGCACCGGCGATTCCCGTCCCTGCGTGCCGATGTTGGCCGCGATCTGCGCCTGCTTGCGCACGATGATCTCGGTGATGCTCTGGCCCGCCGGCAGCGCCTGGATGGTGGCATTGATGCCGATGGCCTTGAGCTGCTTCTGCAGGATCTCCAGCACCGTGCCGGCCGTGCCCTTGATCGTGACGCTCAGCTTGCCCGGCGGATAGCCGGCCTCGGCCAGCAGCTTGCGGGCCCGCTCGGGATCGTAGGGCCACAGCGCATTCACTTCCTTGCTGAAAGTGGGATCCGAGGGCGGGAACGGCTGGTTGGTCGCCTTGGCGTAGCCGAAGGTGATCTTGTCGATGTACTCCTGGCGGTTGGTGCCGTAGCGCACCGCCTCCACCACGCGCGCGTCGTCGAACGGCTTCTCGTTGATGTTGACGAACACCGCGCGCGCTTCCTGGCTGGGCTTGGCCTCCACGACCAGGCCGGCACGCTTGGCCTCGTCCACCTGGTTGGCGTTGATCTCGGCGAAGTCGTACACGCCGCTGCGGATCGCGGGAATGATCGAGGTCTTGTCGAGCGCCACATAGAGCTCGAATCGGTCGATGTGGATATTGGCCGCATCCCAGTAGTTCGGATCCTTCACGAAGTAGGCGTGCGATTCGGTCACCACCTCCGTGAGCTTGAACGGGCCGGCGCCGACGGGGCGTTTTTCGAGCCCGGCGGCATCCTTGGCGGCCGCGGCCGCGCTCGTGATGAGGCCGGGGCGGCCGGCCAGGATCAGCGGAAACTGGAAGTCCGGCCGGTTGAGCACGATGCGCACGGTCAGCGGATCAACCACCACCACGTCCGCCACCGATTCCAGCACCTCCTTGGCCGAGGAATTCTTCTGGGTGCGGGCGCGCTGCAGATGCGCGCGCACGGCCTCGGCATCCAGCGGCGTGTCATCGGAGAACTTCAGCCCCGGGCGCAGCTTGAACGTGACCTCCGTGCCCTGTGCGTTGTACTGCCACGATTCGGCCAGCGCGGGTTCGGCCTCGCCGCGGTCGTTGAGCCGGGTCAGGCCCGAGTACGCCAGGCTCAGCAGATGGATGTCGTAGCCGGTGACCGAGGTGACCGGATCCCAGCGCGTGGGCAGGTTGTAGGCCCACTTGAACGTCGCAGGCTCGGCGGCCACGGCCGGCGCTCCGCCCGGACCGGCGGCCGCGAGGCTCAGGAAGGCGGCCGCCAGCGTGCGGGCCAGGATGCGTCGATAAAACATGGTGTTCCTTGGTGTCGCGGCCAGGGCCGCGGATCGGGCGGACGAGCGCCGCCCGGAGCCCGTGGCAGTCACGGGCACAGGTTCTGGTGGAATCGGTGGGCGGTCAGGCGGGGGGCAGCGCGGGCTGCCCGGCGACCGCGCCGCAGGGCGCTTCGCCGGGATGCGCCGCGCGGCAAGGCGGCTGGCCGCGCTGGCGTGGCGCGGGCGGACCGCAGGCACGCACGGCGGGCCCGGGGCGCCGCGTGCGCCGGACGCACGCGCAACGCCGCGCCGGCGCACGTCTCGCGCGGGCGGCGCGATGGGCGTGAACGGAACGCGAGGCCTGGGCCGGCGTGGGACGTGCCATTTCTATCATTACCTGCTTCGGAAAATGGAGAAAACTTTCCGAAATGGTATCGATGCCCTGCCCTCAGCCCAACGACGGCTTCCGTATATGCATAGTGGATCCGCGCATGTTCGGCCGCGGCGTTGCGCTATACGCGCGCGCTCACACGTTGAGAAAGCGTGCCAGCGCCCGCAGCGACAGCGAGGTCCGATGCAGCACGTCGGCCGTGCGCAACAGGTGTTCGACCATGCGTGCCTGGCGCACGGCATCGAAATGCACGTCCTCGCCCGACAGCACCAGCGCGCCGACCGGCCGGCCCGAGGGCGCGCGCAGCGGCACGCCCACCGCCGAGATGCCGAGCAGGTTTTCGTTGTGGTTGGCGGCCCAGCCCTGGCTGGCCACCAGCGCCAGCTCGCGCCGCAGCGCGGCCCGGCTGGCGAGCGTATGGGCCGTGCGCCGGGCGAGCGGTGCATCGCCCAGCAACGCGACGCGCTCCGGCTCGTCGAGCGCGCCCAGCAGCAGCTTGCCCGACACCGACGCGTGCAGCGGTGCGGAGATGTGCGTGTCGAAATACGGCGCAACGGTTGCACGCCCCGGCACGTAGTCGACCACCAGACGCTGCGTGCCCAGGAACGCCACCAGCAGTGCCGAGGGTCCGTGCTGGGCCTGCAAGGCCTGCAGCACGCCGGCGAGGTCGCGCCGCAGCACGTTGAGCGGATGGTCCAGTGCCAGCGGCGAGACCGCCGGGCCGCCGGCGGCGTAACGCGAGGCGTCGCTGCGATAGACGTGACCGGTGGACACCAGCGTCTGCAGGATGCGATGGCAGGTGCTGGAGGCCAGACCGGTGAGCTCGCTCAGGTCGGCCAGGCTCAGCGGGCGGCCCGCGTCGTTGAGCAGCGCCAGCATGCGCAGTCCGCGCGCCAGCGCGCCCGACTCCGATTCGTTCGCAACACCCTGCGGCTTGGGCTCATCCGGGGCGACAACACGCTTTGATCTGTTCATCGAAACCTTGTGGCAATGCGCCGCGCCGCGAGCGGCAGCGCCGGCGGTGGGCAGGCAAACGTGGCCGGATTATTCCATGCCGCGCGCCGTGAGCCGCCCAGCCCGGGCGCACCGGGCGCTGTTTATCCATATGAGGAATCCGTCGTTGGACGGACGCCGGCCGCCGACCACACTGCAGCACGACTGGAATCTTTCTTCCATTTTCTGCGCCTGGAATTGGCGCGCTCTGTTTCTGACGGGTTTCATCATGTCGCTTCCTCCTCTCTCCCGCCGCGGTTTTCTTGGCGGCGCGGCCGCGCTCGGCGCCGCCGCCATCGCGCCGGCGTTGAGCTCCCGCGTCTGGGCCGCGGACCGCTATCCATCGCGGCCGATCCGCTACGTCTGCCCCTACCCGCCCGGCGGCACCAACGACCTCGTGTCGCGCATCATCTCGCGCCAGCTGAGCGAGAAACTGGGCGTGAGCTTCGTGGTGGAGAATCGCGGCGGCGCGGGCGGCACCGTCGGCACCAGTTCGGTGGCACGGGCCCAGCCCGACGGCTACACCCTGCTCAATGCCTCGAGCGGCAACCTGAGTTCGGCGCCGCAGATCATCGGCACCACCTACGACCCGCTGCAGGACTTCGTGCCGGTGGGTTTCCTGGGCCACGTCCGCTTCGTGTTCGCCACCAACCCGGCGCTGCCCGTGAAGACGCTGGAAGAATTCATCCAGTACGCGCGCGCCCACCCGGGCGAGATCAACTACGGCACCGCGGGCAACGGCACCGGCGGCCACATTGCCGGCGAATACCTGAAGATGCGCACCGGCATCGACATCGTGCATGTGCCGTACCGCGGCTCGGCTGCGGCGCTCACCGACGCCATTGCGGGGCGGGTGCAGCTGGTGCTGGACCCGCTCGCCGCACAGTACGTGCGCTCCGGCGAGCTGCGCGGCCTGGCGTTCTCGGGCGCCACCACCTCGCCCGACCTGCCGGGTGTGCCGACCATCGACGCCGCCGGCATACCGGACTGGAAGGCCACCAACTTTTTCCTTGCCGCCGTAGCACGCGGCACCCCGCAGCCCATTGTCGAGACGCTGTCCGACGCGATCCTGGCCGTGGGCCGCGAACCCGCCGTGATCGAGCAGCTCAGAACCCTGGGCGTGGAGATCCAGCCCAACGACCGCGCCACCACGCTGGCGCTGCTGCGCTCGGAAATCGACGTGAACGACCAGGTAATCAAGGCCGGCAACCTGCTGGCCGGACGCCAGACCTCGGCCGGCTAGCCCGCCGCGCCGTTGGCGAGCGCGGCGGCGAGCGCGGCGGCGAGCGCGGCGGCCAGCGCCAGCCACATTACGCTGGAGGCGCCGAGCACGAATTGCCAGCCGCGCTCGTGGCGCTGCGGCGCCTGCCCCTCGGGCGCCTTCGGCTCGGCCGGCGCCACGGGCGCGCAGGCGGCGGAAAGTTCGGCCGGCCATGCCGGGTGCGGCGCGCGGCGCCGAAAGGCGTATTCCAGCGCGAACGGCAGCGCCAGCACGGCGACCAGCACCCGGCCCGCGTGAAGGAGCAGGCGCTTGGGCAGGCCGGGCGGCCGCGCGATCGAGGGTGCGCCACCCGCCAGCGCGGCGGCCTGCGATTCGAACCAGGCGGCCAGCGTGGCCGCCGAATGCGGTTGCGCCCGCAACGGTGCGGGATCGACCTCGCCCGCCATGAACGCGCGCAGCCAGGCCCAGCGCGCCGCGCAGGCCTGCGCCGAGCCCAGCCCCGCGCCCAGCAGCAACACGCCGTCGGCCGTGCCCGGCACCTCGACGGTCAGCATGTCGTGGATCACGGCGCCATACGGCCCGGGCTGGCTGATGCGGCGCACGCTGGGCCGGGCGGTATCGAAGTCGACGCGGGTCCAGCCATGCTTGCGCGACCAGGAGTAGAACGCCCGCAGCCTGCGGCTCGCGATCAGCGCGTCGATCACCGGCGCCCGGGCCGACAGGCGCGCCCCCAGCGCGCTCAGCACCGCGAGCGCGGTCAGCAGCGCCACCATGCTCCATTGCGACGCGTCGGGCGCGGCAAGACGCGCCACCGCGACGGCGCTGCCGATCGCCAGCGCCAGCAAGGCGCCGCTCAGGAGCCACAGCGTCGCCCCCAGGAAATGCCCCGGCTCCGGCACGGGCAGCGGCAGCACCAGGCAGTCGGCATCGCAGCGGGTCGGCACCGCGTGCAGGACGGGCGCCACGTCCATCGGCGCGCCCGCCGCCGGCAAGGGCGTCACGTCGAGCTCGCGCATCAGGGCGACGCGTTCCAGCCTCATTGCGGCTGCATCCAGGCAAGGGAACCCGCATGCAAGGCGGGGGACGGCAGGAACAGCGGCATGGGCGAGGCGCGGCGAGGGAAGAAGCCGATCATTTTGCGCGAGAACGCGCGGGCTCGCCACCCGGGAGAGTCGCCGCCCGCGCCGCGACGCGCCGGCGGCTCAGACGTGGCGCTTGCGCGCAAACAGATAGACGTGCGGACAGGCATCGTCGACGCGATGCCAGGGCGCATTGACGCCGTCGATGGCCGGCACCACCGCCTCGAAGCCCTCGCCCAGCTCGACCGGAACAGACGCACGCCGCGGCGTGTCCTGGTAGCCCAGCACCAGCACCCCGCCGGGTTTCATCACCTCGCAGGCCTGGCGCAGCATGTGCGCGGCCTCCTCCCGCGAATTCACGCCCTGGCCCAGGACGCGGTCGATGATGACGAAGTCGAAGGCGTGCGGCGCGTAGTAGCGCGCCATCCGCAGCACCGAGCCCACGCGATGACGGCCCGGCACGCCGTAGACGGCGCGCGCCGGCATCCCGTCGAGGGTGTGCAGCTCGGGGCGCAGCAGGCGCGCGTAGTGCCAGTTGTGTCGATCGACGCCAACCAGCAGACAGCGCGCGCCGGGCTGGGCGCGCCGGTTGATGTAGTCGAAGATCCCGGTTTCGAGAAAGGCCCGGCCCGGCGTATCCAGCACGAACGCCACGCCCAGGCGCGCCGCCCAGCGGGGTGAAAATCTGAACAGTGCCCGCTTGACGCCATAGAGAAATCCGGCCATTTCGTTCGCGCTCCGAAGACAGAAGGTGCGAACGATATCGGCCCGCGTGCCGTCCCACGCACGCCGCCCCGCTTTCAGGACCAACGCCCCAGGAACGTCCTGGCCGTCACGCGATGACGGCCACGTCGATCAGCGTGATGGGCCCCTGCATCAGGGGCCCGCTCTGCGCGAGAAACCGCTGAAAATGCGCGGCGTTGCCATGGGCCGCGAAGGCCGCGTCATCCTGGAACACCTCGCGCACGTAGAAGTCGTCGGTATTCACGGTGTCCCGCAGCAACACGTATTCGAGATTGCCGGGCTCGGCGCGCGTATCGCGCACGAGCGGCAACAGGGCCTGCTTGAGCGCTTCGCCCTGGCCCGGCCGGGCCTTGAGCACCGCGATCTTGCTGACGAGAGATGAGGTCATGATGTGACTCCTGGCCGTCAAGGCCGAAACGACGCGCCGGGCAACGGCCCGGCGGTCGGCATGGAAGAAGAACGGCGGGTCAGAGACGCGTGAGGATCTGATCGAGCGGCAGGCGCGACTTCGGCAGGTGCGCGTTGAAGTCTTCCGGGCTGTGATAGCCCAGCGAGACGATCACCGATCCGACCAGCCCGCGCTCGCGCAGTCCCAGCGCCTGGTCGAGCGCGTCGGCATCGAACCCTTCCATGGGGCAGGCATCGATGCCGAGGGCGGCCGCCCCGAGCAGCAGCGTGCCCACCGCCAGATAGACCTGCTTCTCCATCCAGTGGGTGGCGTCGCGCAGTGCGTAGCGATGCGCATTGACGAAGTGGGCCCTGCCGCGTTGCTGCCCGGCGCGTGCCTCGGCGCTCGCGAAGCGCGCGTCGCGCTGCTCCTGGTCGAGCAACTGCTCGAGATAGGCGTCGTCGATCGCCGCCCGGGTGCAGAACACCACCACGTGCGAGGCGTTGCGGATCTTGGGCTCGTTGAAGGCGTAGAAGCCGCTGGCCCCCCGCGCGACCGCCGCCCTGCCCTCTTCGGTGCCTGCAATGAAGAAATGCCAGGGCTGGGCATTGGTGGACGACGGGCTGTAGTGCAGCAGCGCCTCGATCTGCGCCACGTGCTCGGCGCTGAGCTTGCGGGCAGGATCGAAGGATTTGGTGGTGTAGCGCTTTTGCGCGAGTTCGGCGATGTTCATGTGCGGGGTCCGAAGAGGGCCAGGAGGCGCGCCGCGATCGACTGCCACGGCGCAAGAAGCCCAGTATCCGCGCGGCGTCCGGCCCGATAAACGGGAGCGCCCAAGAAACAGTCTCGCCGCGCAATTGATAATGCGCCCGCCCGGCGCCCCGAGCCCGCAAGCGAAATGGCCGGGAGTCGGCGCACCGCCCCCCGGCCATTCCTGGATTCATGCACGCCGCCTGCCGCCCCGCTCGATCAGCCGGACGCCGCGGCCCCGCGTCGCGTCAGGGCATGCGCCGCTGCTGCTGCTTGTTCAGCCGCCGCGCCTCTTCCTCGGCATACTGCTCCTCGCCCTGCTCGTAGCTGCCCTCATACATGCAACCGCTGCGATTCCAGGTGCATTCATTGAACAAGCGGCTGCCGCCCGGCCCGCCGCAGCCCGCCAGGACCGCGCCAAACGCCAACATCGCACCGCACCGAACCAAGGTTTGAACCAGCATGCCACCCGCCTCCACTGAATTTGCACCAATGCTATTTATAGCAAGCGGATACGGTGCAAACCACGTTTCGGCGCGGTGGCGTGGTTATCGATTGTTGCGGCGCGCCTCACGGCGCAGGTTCGGGCACGGCGGGCGGATAGGCGGCATCGAGATATTCCACGATGCCCGGCAACTGCTCGGCGGACAGGGGCGCGCCGTAGGCATCCACCATTTTCCTCACCTCGGCCTGCCAAAATCCGGGCAGCATGGGCGGCTGGGTGGAGAGATAGTCCACCGAATGGCACATCATGCACGGCGCCGCAGCGTCCGCGCCTGTCGCCGCGGGCCTCAGCATGGCCGTCTCGGTGGGCAACTGGATTTCCAGCGCGTCGGCCGGCGCCACCGGCAGCAGCAGCGCGAGCACGATACCGGCCCTGCGCAAAGAGAATCGCATGGCAGCCTCCTCAGCTCGCGATGACGCGTACGGTCTCGACCACGTTGCGCAGATAACCGGCGCTGTTCCATGAGGGCGTCAGCGGCTGGATCTCGCCGGCGTTGCTGATCGCGCGCACCTTCAGCGTATGGATGCCGGCCCGGGTCGGCATGAAGGTGGCGCGCCACTCGCGAAACGAATAGCCGCCCAGGTCTTCGCCCAGCGTGGTGCCGAGCCAGCGCTTGCCCCCATCCACGGAGAGCCGCACCTCGCGGATGCCGTGGCCGCCGTCGAACGCGATGCCGCGCACCGGCACCGCGCGGCCGACCGCCAGCGTGTCGCCGTCGGCCAGGCTGGTAATGAAGCTGCGCACGTTGTAGCGGCCGATCGGCCGGGTGCTGTCCGGCGCCTGGCCAGGCAGGGAACACTGGCAGGCGTTGTCGGGCACGCGATAGGCTTTGGCCATCCAGAACCCCTCGAAGGGCGTGTCCCGCACGGCGATGTCGGCCAGATGCTTGACCCAGTAGGTGCCGTAATGGCCCGGCACCACCAGCCGCAAAGGGTAGCCGTTGAGCATGGGGAGGTCTGCGCCGTTCATGGCATAAGCCAGCATCACCTCGCCATCGAGCGCGTGCGCCACGTCCAGCGCCTTGACGAATTCCGGGGTGCCCGGCAGCACCGGCCGGTCCAACCCCTCGAACGTGACCTGGCGGGCGCCCGCCCGGACGCCCGCGCGTGCCAGCACACGACTGAGCGGCACGCCGCGCCAGCGCGCATTGCCCATGGCGCCATTGGCGAGCTGCCCGCCCGCTACGCGCGGCTCGAAGAAGCCCCGGCTGTTGCCCGAGCACTGGGTCACCGCCACGAGCTCGACCGGGGCGCCGAACTCCTGCTTCAGCTCGGCCAGCGACAATTCGAGCGGACGCGCGACGTGGCCGCGCACGCGCAGGCGGTAGCGGTCAGGATCGATTGCGGTCGGCACGCCGCCCAGGTGATAGCGCACGAAGAACGCGTCGTTGGGCGTGAGCAGCCCCTCGTTGAACACCGCGAACGGGGTTTCCAGCTGCGGCGGCCGGGCGGTCAGGCGGATCAGTGGACGCTTCTGCGGATACGTGACCAGCTCGCGCTCGCCGTTGGCAAAGGGCAGCGTGGTCGTGGCCGGCGCCGCGAGCGCCGCCAGCCCGTGGCCACCGAGACCGCCGGCCGCGCCGAGCGCAAGCGCCTGCCGCAGAAAGCGGCGCCGCCGCTCCATGTCGTTTGAGCTCATAGGTGTTTCCTCATCGGCCCATGCGCGGCACCTCCGCGCACGAAGACGAGCACGCTAGGCCGCACCCGGCCCGAACTCAAGACACCCGGCCCGAGACTGCATCCGAATCATGCCGCCTCGCTGGGCTCCGCCGCGTTCCTGTAGGACGTAGTCCGACTACGTCGATCAGCCGGGCGCGTAGCCCCACACCCAGCGTGCATCTCGCGCTTCACCAGATGCTCGCCATAGGTGTCCTGCACCACCCGCTCGCCGCTGTCGTACTGTTCGGGATCGCTCAACAACAGCGTGGCGGACAGGTCGGTGACCCGGCCGGCCACCCACCGCGCCACCTAATCGCCGCCGCGCACCCGGGCCCGAGCGGACCCAGCCACGCGCGTGGCGCAAACAGCGTGGCCCGCCTGAGGCGGGCCACGTTGCACTACGGCGCAGGGCTCGGCCCTTGATCGGCCGTCAATCGGCCGACATCTTCGCGGCGCGCGCGACGCCGCCCAGGCGCTCGTACTCGCGGGCCGTGAGCGCGGCGAAGTCCGCGGCGCTGGATGCGCGCGGCGAGAATCCCGCGGCGATCAGCTTTTCCTTCACGGCAGGATCGCCCAGCGCCTGCTGCAGCGCCGCTTCCAGGCGCTGCACCACCGGCGCGGGCATGCCGGCCGGGCCATACACGCCAAACCACGGTTCGACC
>Ga0160496_1000782_pt1 | contig 10987 bp, 10 predicted proteins | sample DIDPMG_2_FD_108231 | JGI IMG/M metagenome (GOLD analysis project Ga0160496, IMG submission 108231) | Enriched soil microbial communities from UW Madison campus, WI, USA - DID2937_E24_FP MG | ecosystem: Environmental > Terrestrial > Soil > Grasslands | place: USA: Madison, Wisconsin | collected...
GACCGCCTTCGAGACGTGGAACGGCTCGGTGTGCGTCGTGTCGATCGTCGGCACCAGACCGATGCCCGCCGAGCGTGGCGCCAGACGCGAGGCGACGAGCGCGGCGTCGAGCCGTCCCTGCACGCCGTGCCGGGTCACGGGCTGCAGCGAGAACGCGTCGTCGAAGGCGACGAGGTCGAGCAGGCCGCGCTGCGCGGTCGCGACGAGGGCGCTGAGGCGCTGCGCGTCGAACAGGCGCTGGGCCTGCGACCCGAGCGTGCGCCACGCGGCGGGGTGCGCCCCGGCGTCGGTCAGGTCGACACCGAGGTGCACCGAGCCGGTGCGCTCGTGGGTGGGGTTCACGGTCCCGTGGCGGGCGTGCTGCGACATCGGGTGCTCCATCTCGAGTCGGCGCGCGTGGGCGGTGCGCGTATGTGGTGGTTCAGGGTGCGAGGGGCGTTCGGGGCCTCGACGGGGCGGCGCGGCGGTGGCCGCAGGGGGTCGGGGTGTCGTCGGGACGCATCCGGGCACGACGACGAGACCCGTCGACGGCGGGCCCGGCCTGCGGACGCGCAGGACCGGACGGCGGTCCGTCAGGTGGCGGGCGGGTCGCGGTGCTCGCGGGTGCGCGAGGACGGCGGTGCGTCGTGCGCGCCTCAGCGCGGCGACGCGGGCGGCTCGTGGGCCGCGGGGTGTCGTCTCAGCGACAGCGGTCGTCGGCGCACATGAGGCGACAGCGGGCACCCAGGTGCGTGGCGCGGACGACCGCGTCGATGCTCCTCGTGCTCATGCCTGCGTCTCCTTCGTCCCCGGGACGGGGTCCGGCGCGTTGCTGACACGGCGGGCGCCGTGCAGCCAGGTCCTCACCCGGGGCACCCCACCGCGCGGGAGGGTTGCCGTCCGACCAGCCGGGGCTACGCGTCGGAGCTCGTGACCTTCTGTCGCAGACCGAAAATCCGGACTGCGTTGGTCAGAAATTAGGGCCGAGGTCCTGCGGCGTCAACGGTGCGCCCGAGTCGTCCCATAATTTGGACTAGTTGGCCGCAATCGCCCGGCGACGCGCAGGTGTTGACCGCGACCGCCGACGAGCTGGAGCGTCGCGCGAAGGACGCGGTCGTCGACCACGAGGCAGAGACCGCGCTCGACGAGGCTGCGGCCGACCGTGCGGAAGCCGCTGCGGCGTGGGATTCGGCGGAGCGTCGTCAGGACCTGGCGGCCTCGCTCGAGCACGTCGACAACCGCGCCGCGGTCAGCGCCCGACTGACCGCCGATCTCGACCAGGCGACGCCGCCGCTCGCGGCCGCCGTCGCTGGCAGGGCGACGGGCGGTACCGGCAAGGCGAAGGGGAAGGCACGCACCCGCGGCGCACCGCAGCGGACCACCGAGCGGAGCCGGTAGCCGCCGGCGTCAAGGCCGCGCTCATGACGAGGGCTCGCACTCGAGGGTGCAGGCCCTCGTCATGTCTCGAGGGCCGTCCGCCGGTCTGACATACCGCCGGGCTTGAGCACACACGGCGAACACGCACTGCTCACGGCATAGGGGCCGTGGTCCGGCCGCGGGCGTTTGGCAGCACCGGTCGATAGTCCTGAGTGGAGCGATGAGCACAGACCCGCACTCGTCGCGACGCGCCACGCCAACCGTGCGGAAGGAACTGATGATGACGACGAGGCCGCGGTGCGGGACGTGCGACGTCGACACTGTGTACTACGTCGGGTGCTGGGTCTCCCCCGCGTGCGGCAAGCCCATCAAGCCCGTCCGTCGGCGGTAGCCCTCGCCTGTCGGGACACGGGCGCCACTACGCTCGAGGGGACCCGAGGGAGGACGGCGTGGACGACGACGCAGCCAGGCTGGCCGAGCGCGTCGCCGCGGCCGCCGACGCCTGGCTACGTGACCCGCTCGACGCGGGCGTGTACCGACGGCTCGTCGACGCCGTGCGCGCGTGGCGCAGCATCACGCGCCCCCAGCTCGACCTCATCGCTCCCGCTCCAGGGGCGACGACGGAGCACACAAGCCACGCCGAGCCCAAGCGCTTCGAGGGTCCTGGCCGACGTCGCGGACCAGCTGAGACGGCGCGCGGGCGCGGACTCCGTCGAGGTCGCGGACACCATGCCCCCGTCACCCCCCGAACCTCGGAGCGCATCACGCCGCATGCGATGACCTCGTTGACTCTGCCCCTACCGGGACCTCAGTCGACGGGTACGCGCTCGGAGTGCGACGCAACCCAGCACGAGCATCGTGGTGAGGGCCGCTCTTCGGCGAGCGGCAGCGGAGAGGCGTGGGGCCTCTCGCACGGTAGACGCGTCCCGCACCGCCGCCAGAAGTGCGAGGTGCTGCTCGAGAGCACGCTGCTCCTGCGCCGCCGCGCTGAGTGCGGACAGGTGCTGTATCCGTAGTTCGGCGACGACCGTGATGAGGAAGGCGACGGAGGCGGTAGCGAGCAGCACACCTGTGGTCGGGTCTTGACCGCCTGGTTGCTCCAGCCGGTATCCGAGCACGATCGTCAGCAGCGCTCCTGAGATCGATGTGGTCAGCCCCGCCAGCAGGCGGCCAAGCCGTGCCCACTGGATCGAGGGGCCAAGTGCGAGCGGCAAGGCGAGCAGCGCGCCTGCGAGCAGCCAGCCCGCGACCCATCCCGCGTCCCGCGTGACCTCACGGACCATCCACACCAGGTAGGCGACAAACGGGGTTGCGGCGAGCACCACGGCCACGCCGGCAACTGTGCCGCGCCGCGCGGATCTCATGGTCAGCCCACCGAACGTCGCACGTCCTCGATCAAGGCTGGCCCAGTGAGACTCTGCGCCGGATCATCGCCCAGGCTGTCGGTGACCTCCACCGTCGCAATGGCGATGTCGCGACCGTCTTCCTGGAGCACGCTTCGACGTAGCGCGGCGTCGAACCCGGCCGCATGGAGGGCCGTGAAGAATCTCTCGGCCCGTTCGACGTCGTCCTCGAAGCAGTACGCGACCGAGTAGCTGTAGTACCGAAGTGCCATGCCGTGGATCGTAGACGCGGCCACCTCGACAGCCGGCCCGAAGTGGTCGTGTGAAGCTGTCCCCCTGAACATCGGGGCACCGTCGGGTGTCTGAGCGGGCTGCCATGCTGGGCGCAGCCCTGGGTCCACCGAGCGTGAAGGGATCGACCTCTCCCGCTCGTCTAGCGCGCCTGGAGTCCAGAAATGACGACGAGTGACAGCCCTCTGGTGAACTCATCGCTAGCAGGTCCTATCCGGACGGTGCACGCCGCGCTCAGGGACCTCGTGCCCGAGGGCTCTCGCTCGGAAGAAGAACGCGACCTACCGGATCTCGTCGACGAGCTCGAAGACCTCGCCCGTGCGGCACGCGCGGCCGCGGCAGCGCTCCTGGGCCCCGCGTTCTCTTGGCGGGCCGCCGAGGAGCCGCCGGCCGACGCGCTATGGGCGCCGGTGATCGTGCAGCTTGACCTCGACCGAGGCCGCGATGACGACCCCGCCGGAGTCTCGGACATCCGCGAATGGGAGGACTCCGCTATCGACCTGGCGGCGCGTGCGTACGCGCGTGAGACCAGCCTCGACCACCCGCCGGGCGAGGGCGGGATCTGGCTGTTGTCTCTCGCGCCCTACTCGCACACGCCGATCGACGACCGGCCTTTCCGGCGCGGGATGCTGACGGGCTTCGTCGTACTTCACGATCGCGACACGGACGGGCGCTACGAGTCGCTCGCGCACATCTGGACGGCGGCCGAGTGGCGGCGGCGAGGCGTAGGACGGTCGTTAGTCAAGGAGGCTCGCGCACGGTTTCCGTTGACGCGCGCCGAGGGACCGTTCACGCCGGCTGGCTGCACCCTGCTGCGCAGTTCCGCAGCCGAACTGCTGCCCTGAACCGTGCACTACGGGAAGGACTAGTCGAGGGGCGTGCTCTGTAGCCCCGCGTCGCGCTTCCACTCTGGACCGTGTTGGTGGAGACGTCCGCTGCGGCGGCAACAGCGCGCACGTACCCGCTGGCGCGCAGCGCGGCAAGGACAGCAGCTCGCCGGTCCTGCGAGGCCCGTGCGGACGTGCGACGTCGAGACCGTGCACTAATAGATTGCTAAGTGCGTCTCGGGCGCGGCAGGCCCATCAAGCCCATCCCCAGGCGATAGCCCTCGCCTCCCGGGAGACGGGGTGCCACTACGCTCGAGGCGACCTGAGGAGGACGGGTTGGACGACGACGCCGCCAGGCTGGCCGAGCGAGTCGCCACGGCCGCCGACGCGTGGCCTACATGACCCGCTCGACGCAGGCGTTTGCCGAAGGCTCGTCGACGCCGTGATCGCGTGGCGCACCATCACGCGACCTCAGCTCGACCTGATCAACCCGGGCTCAGGCGCGACGGACCATACGAGCCACGCTGAACCCCAGGCGCTGCGCGGTGCTCTAGTCGACCTCGCCGCGCAGCTCAGGAAGCTCTCGGACCCCTCAAGCGTGCCGGAGGCGCCGACCTCATCGCGTGCCAAGCCTCGCGAGGGCGCTCGTGCCGACGAGCCGCCGCCGGCATCGTGACACTTCCGAGCCCACCCGTAGGCGCGACACGGCCGTCGCGCACCCTTGCAAGCGGCACGTAGAGCCTCGCCACGCACGAGGTCACAGGATCGTACGGTGTGTGCGCAGACGAGGTCAGCGCACGGTCGATCGGGAGGTGGCGGGGCGATGGCTGAGGATGACTTTCCCGACTATCGCGACTCGAGCGGGTGGCCCGTTGGCGCGATCAACATTCCGTATGGCTAGCTCGGCGATCATCTCCTGGCTGTGGCGGCGTTGCACGCCCATCGCGCGGTACTGAACCGACATGAGACGAGCCTCCTTGACCTGCTCGACGCCGCGGTCTCGGCTGGCACCGCCGTCGAACTCCTTGCCAAGGCTTGCGTCGCGGCGGTCGAACCGGCCCTCCTCGCCGCCTCAAGCCCTGGGCGAGGGTCACCCGAAACACAGTCGATCCTGCGCCTTCGGGGCCATAGAGGGCGGGTCGGCGACAGCAGCGCCGTCCGCGACGTCTCGACCGTCTTCGCGCGGCAGGCCGTTGCACTCGCCGCCGAGCTCCATGCCGAGATCACGATCTCACCCAGGGAACTCACGCTCCTCTTCGACGTCCGCAACGCGGCGGTGCATCTCGGCCGCGTTCAAGATGACCTGCTCCTTGAAGCCGTTGTCGACATGGCGCGATTCGCTGAGCAAGCCCTCGCGGCTCTGGGCCAGGACTCCGACGGCTTCTGGACCCCCCACGTCGGCACCTGGTGAAGTCACTGTTGGACGACCGGAGCGACCAGATCGCGCGCGTAGTGCATGAGCTCGTCGCCCAGGCAGCGCGGCAGTTCGAGATGACTGTCGGACGGTTCGACCGTGCGAGCCGGGCCGTCTCTGCCATGCTCGAAGCGCAGGCGCCGACGGCCGGCGTGACGCGGACCTGCCCTGCCTGCTCCCACCAGGGTCGGGTGCTCATCGCCACCGACGAGGTCGAGGGCTTCAGCTACGGGTACCTCGCTGGATTCCTCTGCCCCGTCTGTGGGCTCGAACTCGAAGCCGACATGCTGGAAGCGGCCGGCATCGACGACATCGCGCCGTGGGGAGACGCGGTCGGCGACGTCGACACACGGCCGTCCGAGCCGTAGGAGCGGACGCCTCGAGGACTGGTAGAGGTGCGTGCTCGTGAGATGCGAGTCTCGGGGTGGGCCGCTTGAACGCCTCACCTATGTTGGGCGAGGCGCCGGCGGACGGGTAGGGACCGGCACCCCGAGTGCCCGCGCGACGGACGCCACGGACTGGCCGCCAGAGACCGACGCACACGCGGTTGCGAGCCGCTCCGACGACCCCTGCCAACTGCGGGCATGCCATCATCGGCCGATGGCAGCAACGCCCAAGACCCGTCCAGCACGTAACGCCCGTCGGCCGCGATCTTGAGAAGGTGCACCGGTTCGCCAAAGACCTCCTTGCTCAACACGGCCTCGACGGTGACTGGTCCGTCTTCTGGGCGGAGTCGTTGGAGAACAGTGATGGCGGCGGGGTTACGCGCGCCCACGCGCGGCGCATCGTCTTCAGCGCTGCCCACATGGCGATACTTCTGCCGGACGAGCGTCGCGACGCGGTTCGGCACGAAATCGCGCACGCCATCGTGGGCGTCACAGCTGGGCACTCAGACGTGTGGCGGAGCAAGGCCATCGAGCTCGGCAGCTCTGGAGCCACGTCACATTCGCCCAACGCGTTGCTCTACCCCTGGTACGGCCTCTGCCCCGATGACCACCCCTTCGTCTCGGTCCGGCCGCCGGGCCTGACCGGCTTCGTCTGCGAGGAGGACGCTCACGAGAAGCCCGTCGAAATGACGACATGGAAGAGGAACGCCAAGTCTCGGGCCCATGACCCTGGCGTCAGGAAGATGGCTGAGACGTTTCCCGAAACCTGTCCCCTCGCCCTCGTTTGGCATCGGGGAGACGGTCTACGTCATCCCCTACGGGGACCAGAAGTACGACAACGCGCCGTTGACGGTGATTCGGGTTTCGGCGCGTCGGTACGTCACTCGCCACGCTGCCACCGACGAAGATGTCGCCGTGGATTTCGAGGGAGTCTCCGCCGCTCCCACCGAGTGATCCCCGTCGACCAACCGCCAGCGTTCGAACGGGTGCTCGAACGGCCGGTGTGCGTCCGCGCGCAGTCACGCGCCAGGTGACTGGTAACGAGACGTGTCGAACCGAGACGAGTTGGCGCGGAGCGCGGCCGCTCGGGCAACTGCGCTCCCGAGGTACGGCGCCGCCGCTGGGCCGTGATCTGGGAGAGGCGGGTGGTGCTGCCCACCTTCTCCTGGGTAGTTCGCGACGTCGAGTCGACGCTGCGGGCAGGCTTCCGCCTCTACGTCCAGTTGAGGAGCACCCGGATGTGAGCCGCTCCTTCCGGGTCGGCGCGCTTGACGATGCCGGCACCGCGGAGACGTTCGACGATGGTGCGGATCGCGGGGGAGTCGGCCAGCTTCGGGCGGCGCGTGCCCGTGTCCGCGATGATCGAGTACGGCTCACCCAAGCCGCGCAAGGTTTGACGCAGCTCGTCGACGGTGATGCGTTCGCCGGCCTGTGCGAGAAGCGCCAGCACGCTGGCCGTCCTGGCCCCGCCGCGGCGGACCCTCTCGATCCCGGCGGCGGTCAGGACCAGCCGGGAGTCGAGTGCGCTGTCCGCGACGGCCTGGAAGGCGTCCCGGGGAACCGCGTCGAACTGCGCGAATCGACTGAGCACGGCGCGCTGGACGGAGACGCTGACCTTGGTGCTATGCATGAGTGGAGCGATGTGGGCTGTCTTGAGCGTGTCGGGACCGGCCAGGTCGGCGAACTTGCGCGAGCGGACGATCGCGGCCTCCTGCGTCGGCCAGTCGACCATCAGGCGCTCGTCGAAGGCGGCGGCGTCGTCGGCGATCAGCCGGGCGCCGATCAGTCGAGCCACCCGCGGGCCGCTCACGGGCATGATTGACGGCGTCGGCAGCACGCCGACACGCAGGGACCGGGCCAGCTTGATCCGGCGCGTGTCGTTCAAAGGGCTGTCCGAGTTGACGATCGCGAGCGCGAGAGCGACCCGCTCGGTCTCAGCGACACCGTCGACACCCGCGATCCTGTCCACCGACGCGAGCAGGGCCGCCAGGTCGGTGTCGACCGATTCTTCCCGCTCGACGTACGCCGCGACGTTGGAGAAGGTCGCCGGCACCCGTCGAGTTGCGGCCAGGGGGCACCACGCCGCCGTCGGGACGTCCTGAAAGCGCTGCAGGCGGCACTCGGGATGAGCGCCCCTAACGAGGTGTCGGTAGTCGTCTGGTTGCCACGCGTCCGAGGCGTTCAGTACGGAGACGAACGCCTCCGCCGTGTTGACCGTGTACGACGTCCCGATTGACTCCTGATTGGCTGCCAGGTACTCGCGGAGGTGATCCACCGCGTAGGGGTACATCTCGCCGCCTGCCTTCTTAAGGAGGTCGAGTGCGATGTCGGGAGAGCCGCTGAGCGCCTCGAGGTTTCCGGCGGTGATGCGGTAGGCGCGTGTGTCGGCGAGCATCGCCAGGGCGTAGGGGGACAGGCCGGTGACATCGGGGAGGACGGCTCCAGCCTCCGCGAGGAACCGGACCGTCCTGTCCGCGACCTCCTCGGGCTCGTCGGTGTCCGTGAGATCGGTCAGTGAGCTGAGGTCGCGGTAGTGCGATTCCAGGAACGAGCGCAGTGTCGCGGTGAGGTCGTAGGTCATGTCGTGGGAACGGTGGGCGATGGCCACGTCCAGCAGCTCCACGCGCTCCCAACGTTCCAGCGGCGCCTGTTCGACCAGGTAGGTGTAGACGTCGCCCCGCAAGGGAGTCAGGAGTTGGACCAGCTCGTGCTTGGCGTCGCCCTCTCCCATGTAGTGATCGAGGAACTCGCGCTCGTCGTCCCCGCCTCCGGCTAGCCGGTTGACGATCTTGGCTGCGTCCTCTAGAGCGGTCGTGAGCAGGTGGTTGAGGATCGAGACGTTGAACATGCTGCGTTCGCTCAGTACTGACTTGCCCTGGTCGCGCAGGATCGCCTCGACATCATCGGCGTCGAGCGGGTAGTCCGGGTCGGCCTTGCCGAGGTCGATGTTGCGCATGACATAGGTCATCGCGTCCTTGCGGATGAGTTGCCCGTAGAACGCCGAGACGTGCAGGGAGAAGTACGGAGTGATGTAGCCGTTGGCGACCAGGTCCGCCGCGAGCGGAGATGGCAGCAGGTGCTCGACCCACTGCCGGAACGTCCGGGCTTCCCCGCCCTTGCTGCCCGAGTAGCGATACTGGGGGTGCTCGACCAGCTGCTGCCAGGTGTATCCGCGCAGCAGTTCCGCATCGACCCTGTTCCGCGCCATGGCAGCGCGATCTGCGGCGACGGAGCTGGTCACCCATCGCTCGGAGTCGAGCGACCTTCCGATCAGCGTCTCGAGCGCTTCGACTGACAACTCCATCGTCTGAGTTTGAAGATCCACGTACTGCCCCGTTGACCGGTGGGCTTTCAGCGTGATGGGGGCGTCCTCTGCGAGAAGGCGTCGCCAGAAGCCGGGAGACTTCAGTTCGGCGTCGTCGACCACGTCGCCGTTGACGCGGATCGCGGGGCTCCACAGCCCGCTGCCGGGAGCGGAGGCGAGTGCGTCGACGCGGGTACGTAGCATCGATGCGAGTTCGTTGGCGAAGTCGTGGTCCGCCTGCCGGTCTTCGATCCGCTTGCGCAGCGCGGTGTCGCTGTCGCGCAGCCGGCGGAGGTTCGCGGTGACGAAGGATCGCCACGTGTCGTACAGCCTGTCCAGGGAGCTGGTGGCGTGCCGGATGTTCTCGAAGTCGGTCATGTGAGCGTTCTTGAACACGACCATCGCGAACAGGCGCTCGGAGTCCAGCTCAGGGACCGGCTTGGGGACGTCGAGCAGCAGGCGCTTGAAGACCTCGTACTCGTTGACGATGTTGTGGATCAGGCGCATGTCAGCGACGTGCCGGGCCGTCAGGTCCACCAGGTCTTTGGTGATCGCGTGCCCGCGCTGCTCGAGGAGCCCGAACATCAGGTCTCGGGCGTTCTTGTGCGTGATGAACGGGACCATCGGGACGATGAGCTCGAAGAACTTCGTCCGGTTGGCGCGCACCAGCTCCGCGCGTGCTTCGTCGGTGGTCGCCCGTGCTTCGTCGCGGCCGAGCTTCTCGAACACGCTGTCCCGGACGGCATAGATGAACCGGATGTTGCGGTCATCGAGCTGGCGCGCGGAGTTCAGGAGCCCGTTGAGGGAGCGCAACGACTCGAAGATGGTCGCGTCGTTGAACCGGTCGAGGTCCTCGAGGATGACGAGGTCGCGCCGGGCGTTCGTCTCGAAGAAGTAGATGATCTCGTCGAGGTACTCGTCGAAGTAGCTGGACGATCGCGCGGGAAGCGTGATGGTGGCAGGCCCCGCGGTCACCTTCTCGATGCCGAGTCGTCCCTGGATCAGCAGCCGAACGAGGATGACCAGCGCACCGACCACGGCGCCTGCCGCCAGGTATGCGGCCAGAGTGCGCATCCACTCCGGGAAGTTCAGGATGAGCGCGTCCCCGGTGGCGACGCCGGGAAGGTCGACGCCGGCGAGGACGAGCAGCACCGCCGCCACGAGGGTGGCGCAGGACGCCACCAGGGCCTCGCGGCGCCAACGGAACCGAGCGATGCGGCGAAAGCGCGACTCTGGGGCGTCGCTAGGGCGCTGCTGGTACAGCAGCTGCTTGACGATCTCCTTCTGAATACGGTTCGAGGTCGACTCCGCCGCAGGGTTGCCGCCCTTCGCCGTCTCCGTCTCCTCCGGGTCGACGCCGAGCGTCAGCAGGGAGATCTTGATGACGCGAGCATCGAACACCTCGGCGATCTTGTTCAGCACGCTGCTCTTGCCGACGCCGTAGGGGCCGGCAAGAGCGATGTTCCGCACCGCCGGTTGGTCCTCGATCGCGCGTTGGAGCACCGCGAAGTAGGTGCCGTGCCGCTCCTCGGAGTACTCGGGCGCAAGACTCGTGAGATCAAGAACCGCGGGCTTAGAACCGGAGTCAGCCACGACGTCAGACGCTATCGGTCATTGCCCGCTTCAGGGAGCAGGACCGACTCAGTCGAGGGCCTCTCTTGCCCACCGGTGGCAACCCGTTACGCGGGAGACTCTCATCTGATGAGAGAACACGATGCTGATCTGGTGCAACGCGATGACGCTGCGCCGGAACGGAGGACACCAACCCGCTCTGAACGCAGCACCTGAACTGCGGAGAGGCTGGATCGCACGGTGAGACGGGTCTTCGCACGTGGTCGGTACTCGTCCTAGCTGCGCGCCGATAACCGACGTTTTGGTCCGTTCGTGGGGACCGAGGCGCCGCTCGGTCCCCACGTCCGCCAGGCGCGCGACGTCGCTCGCGTCGACAAGACCCACCTGACTTGCAGGCGGCGATCACTCACCTCGACGAGAACGTCGCGCCGGGCCCAGGCCACCGCGGTGGTCTCACGTGTCTCCTGACCGTCACGCTCCCAGGCAATCCGCGC
>Ga0160496_1000783_pt1 | contig 10960 bp, 9 predicted proteins | sample DIDPMG_2_FD_108231 | JGI IMG/M metagenome (GOLD analysis project Ga0160496, IMG submission 108231) | Enriched soil microbial communities from UW Madison campus, WI, USA - DID2937_E24_FP MG | ecosystem: Environmental > Terrestrial > Soil > Grasslands | place: USA: Madison, Wisconsin | collected...
CACGAACACACCGCCCCAGGCCGACTGCATGGCCAGGTCCAGCTGCTCCACCTGGCTGGGCAGGTAGCCCAGTTCCGGCAGGGTCTTGACCTTGCTGGAGGAACTGGCGCTGGAATGCAGGATCCGCAGCACCACATCGAAACCACCCACCGAGGGGTGGCTCTGGTAGCGCAGCGTGAAATCCCGCTCCTTGTTGCGGATCGGGATCATGGCCTGCTGCGGCAGGCGGGCATTGAAGGCGGCATCCGAACGCGACAATTCCTCGGCCTGCACGGTAAAGGCAGCGCTGACGGCATCGATGACGATCTGTGCCGGATAGCTGCCGATACGGCGTATCACGCCATCCACGCGGGCGTTAAGCGTGGCATGGTCGCCGCGTACCTCGAGATGGGCATCGCTGGCGCCGATCTCGATGGTGCGCCCGACCATGTCGGCGAAGTAGTTCAAGGGCTTGGATTCGGCGATGATCAGGTCAATCCCCGATACCGCCCTGGTCGCCGCCGCCTCATGGTTGGCGGCGACCTGATAGTCGAGGACCTCGAAGACGATAGGCTCGGCGGTGAAGAACATGCGTGGCGTCTTGCCGTCGCGCTTGAGGCGGTCAAGGATGTGGAACCACTCCGAGGACAGGTTCACGCCCCGGGTGGCAACCATGGCAATCACGCCCGCTTCCATGTTGAGCACGGCGATGCGCTCCTGGTTGAAAGTGCGGTATTTTTCGGCCGGCCACATCTCCAGCACGCTACGGAACTGCGGCAGTTCCTCGGCGCGCCGGAGATGGGCCATTTCCAGGTTCGGTGATGACTTTTTTTCGGGAAGCATGTGGATGCCGCTTATCAACGCAAGGCCGGTGCCGTATTACCCATATTGACGCGATCGCCCGGGCTCTGGGGCTTGCCGCCGAATTCCAGGGGCGGTAGTCGGCCTTTTCCAGGTAACTGGCTGGCCAGATGGCGTGCCTGGGTATCCGCTGTGACAAACGCGCGCGAATCGTCGCCGCCCTTGGGCACGGAAAGGAACAGGCAGGTCTCCTGTTGCTGGCAGGCCTGCACCGCCGCACCGCGTTTTTCCCTGCCCGCCTTGATGCTGTCCTGGGGGCTCTTGGTCAAGAGCACACCTTCCTCCATGAGGATGATGTATTTCCACGGCCCCATCTTGCGCAGCGGCCCAGGCACAGGCACTACGCGTGACTGGCCGTTGACATCAAGTTCGGCCTTGTAATTGCGGTCGATTCCGTACAGGCCCAGCAGCACCGGATTTCTTTCCACCACGGGTTCAGCAGGAATGTCGTTGGAGGGATTCTTGCTGGCTGGATTGAGGCGGGCAGCGAATTCCCGTTCTCCGACTTGTTTGGCGAGCTTGATCATGTCGCCCAGAGTGGCGCCCTGGTCGATACGGCTGGCGCTCGCATCGGACGGTGCTGCTGCGTCCTTGGCATGGCAGGGTAGCGCCGCGCCTAGCAGCAAGGCGGTGAGTGCGACCATCGGCGGCAAGTTAGAAGTCTTTACCTTTTGCATAATATTTTCCAGATAGCTTGTAGCGGGTCTTTTCAATGGGCGCGACGGTCTTATCCGTGTCGAGTTCGACCGTGATGCTATCGATAGCCACGTAGTCTTCCAGCACGATGTCCTCCATGGTCCACAGTGGTCCTTCTATGGCCCAGACCGCGTTGACTACTGGGCGTACCAGTTGGTTGACGTCTCCTTGTCCGGCGAACAGTTGTGCCGGCTCCACCTTGACTTTGATGTCCATCATGGATAGGTCTTGCAGGGTGCTGAAGAACTTCGATGACACTGTGCTGCGCAGCGGCAGTGCCGCGCGCGTCAGCTTCGGTGGTGGAGGTACGACCGCCGCAGCGTTGTCCAGGCGGTGTTGCGTCACCAACTGGGCACTGGTGAGATCGTCGGGACTGAAGACGTCGTATTGCGGCTGGCCCATCGCCGAGGGTGGCAGCGCATGTCCGAACTCGGCAAAGTTGCCGTAGCTGCGGATCCAGGAGGCATTACACAGGGCCGGGGTACATTCCACCTTGCTCAGTCGCCAGCCCTTGATCTGAAGCGGAATTTGCTTCAGACCGCCCACCATGCGTTGAAGGCTGATCTGGCCGATGCCGGTAACAGCTCCCAGATCAACGTCAATCTTGTTTTCGTAGACAATGTTGGGATCGCTGGCGATGCGTGCTTGCTCGTCGGCGAGCTTCTTGTCCCGGGCCAGCTTGTAGGTGACCGCGCCGAAGCCCACCACGAAAACGACCGCCGATGCCGTCAGCAAAACAAGCATTTTCCTGATGTCGGGAATCTTCTTCAGGCGCACCTTGGCCGTGACTTCGTCCAGCACCAGGTCCCAGTCGATCTCTTCCACATTGCCCAGTAGATCGACTGCACCGACCCGCCGTACCGAGCCCGAGTCGGTGAGCTGCAGGAAGGTGTTGATGCGCTCGCTCACTACCTCGGTGTTGCCGATGACATCAAATCCCGGCACCGGCTGTCCGTCGCGCAGCACGACCACGCAGCTGCGCTTGGTATCGACATGGAAGGCGAAGATCTCTTCACCGCCGTGCGAATAGTTCTGGCCCAGCAGCAGTGCCAGCGAGACCAGTGCGCCCCGCCCCTTTCCATGACCACCCGGGTTGGAAGAGAAGAAGCCGATCTGGGTGCCATCGGGTGTGATGCAATAGCTGTGCTCGTCCTCGGCCCGGGCAGCGCTGAAGAGTTTGCTCCGTTCGCCCTTGGTCAATGGCACCCAGTGCAGGCCAGCCACCAGGGCCACCTTCTCTTTCGGGAAGATACGGCTGTGGTCTACGACCGGTCGGGTTCTGCGGACCGGCTTCTTGTTGAGTAGAGTCTTAAACATCGGTCAGTCGTGGGGTGATCAGGATCACGAAGGATTGCCGGACGTTGGAAGCGGTCTTGCTGGCGGCGAGGCCATCGACGCTGCCGCTGTTGCTGGAATTGGTCTGGGCCTGGTCATACCCCAGCATGACCAGCGTTTCCCCCGAAGGCACCACCATGCGTTGGCCTACGGTGAAGGCACTCACGTTGGGCAGTTGAATGGTTTGCCCGGATGAACTGAATGAGGGCAGGCCCTTCAAGCTGGAGATGTTGATATAGGTCTGCAACAGCACCTGGTTGGAATCCAGCACCACCGGCAAGAAGGCCAGGGACATGCCCGTGCTGATCTGCCCCGGCGTCAGGCTGGGGCCGGTGGTAGTGACGCTGCCCACCTGTCCGCCGGCAACGACTGCCGCCTGGGTCTGCTTCAGGTAGGCCTGCTGGTTGACCACCATCAGCGGTACCGAGACCCGGTTGGAGGTCACGGCCACCCCCGAATAGGTGGTCGAGACCCGCCCAAATGTCTTGAGCAACTTGATCATCGCGTTAGTGCCGTTGCCGTTCTGGTAGCCGATGGTGAAGGGGCTGCCGGACTGGCTGGGCAACAGCGCCGCGGGGGTGGTTGACGAGAAGCCGTTGCGCACCACGTTCCAGTCAATGCCGGCCGAGAACTCGTCGTTCAACTGTACTGACAGGACCTGGATTTCCAGGCTGACTTGACGCATCAAGGATTTGTTGACTTGCTCGATATAGTTTTCCACGGCCTTCATCGGTTCGGCGGCATCGGTCACCGTGATCACGCCTGATTTGCCGTCGACCGAGAATTTGCCGCCGCCGGAGATGAGCGAACCCAAGGTCTTTTCGATACCCCCCCAGAAGTCGGATTCGAAATCCATGCTGGCCGAACTGCCGCCTCCGCCGCCTCCACCACCTCCACCCCCGCCGTTGCCTCCACTGCCTCCACCATCGCCGCCAGTCGAGGCTGACAGCGAAGCGGAGTATTTGAAGGAAGTACTCAGGGTCTTGACGAAGAAGGTACGGGTGCTGAGACGATAGAAGAGGATGCGGTCATCCTCGTACTTCCACTGTAATCCTGCGCGCACGGCCACGTAATCCAGCAGACCCGCAAACGAGCCGGCGTAGTTGAGCTCATAGGTATTGCCATACGTCTGGTTGCTGAAGTTGAGATCGCTCAGATTCTTTTCGCCGAAGGCGCTTTTCTCGCTCGCGCTGCCCTGCGCACCCGGAAGCGGCAGGGCGGCTGCGGCGAGTGCCGCGCCGGCTGTGGCTCCGACTGTGAAGCGCGAGGCCGGCATGAGCGCGTCGGGCGTGAGCAGCATCGGTACGCCGGTCTCGCTGGCGATACGCTCGACGATGGTGGCCACGGAATAACGTCCCGGGAAGCGGAAGGCCACCTGGCGCAGCGCATCCGGTAGTGCTGCCTCGCGTGACAGAGGTATGGAGCGTGTTGCGATGATCAGGCGAGTATCTTTGATCGCATAAGCCGGGCGCGGTTGGGGCGTGGTCAGTTCGGCGCGTGAGCTGTCCGTGCGGGTGATGACCTTGTCCAGGGTCCGATCGGCTCGGCGCCAGGTGCTGCACGCGGTGCACAAGACACTGATGCCAATGATCAGGATAAGCATGTGAGCACAACGGCGGCCTTGCCGCAGACGCTGTACCGCCGGCAGATGGAACTGGTTCAGGGGGACGATGATCTGTTCGATGGTCATAAGTTACCTTGATGGGCCTCAGCGAGCCTTACCTTCCAGATAGCCGCCGATGCGGATGATGCGCAACTCGCTGTTGATGCGTGCCTGCACCGGGTAGTCGGTGGTGGCCAGTGACTCCACTACGGCGCTGACCACCTGCTCGATACGACCGGATAATTGCAGCTCGGTCTCGATGGGGAAATCGCGCGGTGCATCCCACACCAGTTGCCAGCCGGCTTCTTGCCCCCACCGCTGCAACATGCGGCGCACCGAGACATCGGCACGTCGTACCTGCCACTGCTGCACGCCCGGGTCGGGATGATGGTCTATTGCGGAAACGCCAATGCCGTTGGTCAGTTCGGGCTCAATCGCGGCGCCCTTGGGCAGCCAGGCGGAGGCGCGCCCAGTGGCGGCAAGTGCCTCTGCATTGGTCGGATCATGCCCCCCCACTTGCTGGGCATGGACGTGAATGCAGACCGCCAGGAGGGCAAAGGTACGTAGCCACCGACGGGGCAGGCCGCAAGGGCGGGTGCGATGAATGAGGTGAACCGTGACTTTGTTCATAAGTAGATGTCATGCCTAGAGAGCGTGGTTATTGCTCGTGAGGAAGAGGGTGAAGTAAGGTAGGGCGGTTTCGCACAGGAGGCTCAGCGTGGCGGGATTGAGGGGGGTATAGGGGTCACTCTTGATCACAAACACGTTGGCCAGCGGCGTGGTCAGCGCACGGTTTGCATTCAGCGCGACCGAACGCAGGGCCGGTTTGGTGACATCTTCACCGGTAGTGGCCGCGCCGGCCAGCGCGTGCCGTAGTCCAGCAGTATTCAGGGTCGATTCCAGGTTCTGCACGATGTCCGGACACAGGCGCGCAGGCAGACCTGATACATGCAATACCCAACTGCTCCTGCCGCCGCCGATCAATGGCTCCAAGAACAACCGCCCGCCCCAGGTATTGTTGATTTGGGTCTTGTCACCGACGCCAGCCCCTACATATTGCCGGGCCACGGTGGCACCGCTGGCTAGTGTGCCGGTATCGATTGGGGCGGAACCGTCATCGTTCACCAAGAAATTCTGCAGTGACAGCATCGTCTGTTGCAAAAAGCGGGATGACGAGCTTACCTCGGCCTGATCAAGCTGCTGACGCAATACCTCCAGCGAGGCCACCACCAGAATGGCGGAAATGGCCATTGAGACGGATAACTCAATCAGCGTGAAACCACATTGGCGCAGCCGTTGCAAAGGGGCATAGGTGGCTCTGCCAGGGATGTGTCTGGTGTCGCCGCGCTGGGATAGGGTGAAAGGGGTCATCGTAGTTTGGATCTCACTAGCAGTACACCGAAGTTGTTGCCAGCGTCTCGACAGGCCGCAGCCAGCGCAGTGGGTGCAAGATCCTGGCCCAGATTTCTGACGATGCGCGGGACGGCGACGTTAAGGCCAGCGCTGATGGTGATCGCAGGCAGGTTTGCGTCAAGGCCGACAATGAGGGCCCAGCCAACTGGGTCGGCCATTCCGTCGGGAAAGACCACAAGTGCATCAGCTATCGGCGCGAACTGGAACAAGAGGTCGGTGCAGTGCTCTGTCGGGATGGCATTCAGGTATAAGCCCCAAGCCCGAGACGCAACTCCGATCGGTGCTACGCCGACGGCACCTCCGAATGGATGGGTCACGGTGACGTTGTTCCCGGCGCGCCGGGTGATGAGGAAGTGGTTGAACGCGCCGAAGGACACCGCCTGCCGCAAGGTCAAACCGCCATAGTTGGGCAATTGGTCATAGGCATCGTTGATGCGCCTGATCGCGTTACCATTCTCGGCGGAGAGTTCATTGATTCTCTGTTGTGCGAGCAGCCATGTCGTGCCGGTAATACCGGTCAGCACGATCATGCCGGCCAGGGCCAGGGCCACGGAGAGCTCAACCAATGTGTAGCCGGAGTGGTGTTTTCTCATAGGAATGCGGATATTTTCTTTAATGCCGCCCCTCGGACAGAGGCGGCATCGAAAAGAGCTATCCGAAGCGCATTACTTCCAGTTGATCAGGCCGATGCTCACGGAGGCGTTGCCGGTGCCGCAGGCACGCGCATGGGTCATCGCCGCGATATCGAGTGCGCCGTTCGGCAGATGTCCTTGGACTACCGCAGCGCCGCCTGTGGTAGGGACTGGGGCACCACCACCAGCGTTAATTGCACGCATGCCGGCCAAAGTCAACGTGGCAATGCCCGCAGGGGTAATAGAGCGGGTCCCAACCACGGCCTCGGGTTGAACAAGAATGCCGCGTACGCCGCTAGCAGAAGCGGAAGAGACAATGTCGGCACACGAGGCAGTAGGAATGCCAGCCAAAGTGACTACAAAGCCAGTGTTGCTTGCCGCGCCGGTGAACACGGTTGCGACATCAACGGTGGTGGGGAAGCCAAAGCGGTTATTGGCGGTGCGGAGGGGGGCGACACCGAAAATATCGAAGGCTGCGTCAAAGGCGCCGAAGCCAATGGCTACTTCTGTTCCCAAGCCGACGTAAGAGTTGGCCCGGGCATAGATCTTGTCGATCTGGGCCATCATGCGGGGTATGCCGCTGACCACATCATTAGCTCGCGCTTGCCGCAGCACCACCTGCACCAGCGCAATGGCCGAGACCAGCAGCACGCCGGCAATGGCAACAGCCACTGACAGTTCGACAATGGTGAAACCACTTTGCGTACGTGGAAGGATGCGCGCCTTGTGTATTGCGTGAGGGGAGTAAAGCATTTTTAGTATTCCTTGAACTTCGTTAACGCCGTCTGAAGGGACGGCTCTGGTGATAAAACATGGGATGACCAATACAGGCGGGCGATGTGCTCGGGCCAGGCAAGCAGGGCGCCGACGCAGTTTCGCGGACTTGTCCGTCTTGATCTGTGTTGCATGGTCGTTATCGTCGGACCGGCGATTTATTTCCTCACGGGTCTATCTCCTTTCTCGTGGATCGAAACGCTTCGCCTGGATCGGCAAGACGAAGCGACGGGAATAGCTCAGTACCCGCATGAAGCCAGGCAAGCGAAATTGCAGGATTTCGTCCTTGACGGCACCAAACAGGCTTTGTACGGAGGCCAGGGTGTCGACGTCGATGTCGCTGGAGAGATGACCGATGAAAAAGTTTTCGGTCTGCGTCAGCAGGGAATAGCTGACCGAGGTCGGCGACTGGGTGGAATAGACGATCCCGATGCCGAACTTGGCGCCTTCCTTGGCGAAGCGGGCATAGATGTCGGTGGTGTTCTTGCCGGCCGCCTCGACCGGGAAGATCATGTGTGCTTCTTCGAAATAGATCTGCACGAAGCGTCCGGCCAGTGTGTTGGTGATGAATTTGCGCTCCTGTTGCTGGAACACGGCCGTGGAGATGATGCGTGAGAAGTAGCGCACGATGCGTTCATTGGCGGCGCCCAGATCGATGATGACAGTCTTGCCGGTATCGATGGCGCGCAGGGCGTCATACAGAAAATCGCTGGCGTTGGCGGAGTGGAACTGCAGGCATTCGCGCAGGAAGTAGGAACCCACGCCGTTGGTCTGGCAGAGTAGTTCTTGCACTACGCGGTCTTCCTCGTCGAACAGTTCGGTGCGCCCCACGCGCAGGTTGGGGTCGTTGGAGTACTTGAGCGAAAAGGCTGAGAGCACGCGGATTTCTTCGGTCATCTCGAGGAAGCTGGTAGGCATCGGCGGCGGCACCTTCGACTTGATCGCCTGCCAGGCGGCCATGCGCAACGCTTGCGTAAAGCCGATATTGATGAGGCCGCGTGTAGCGATTTCGGCGCAGACCGCCTCTCCTGGCTCGAATCCGGCATCCTGCAGCAAGGTCCAGAACAGGCAGAGCTTGCGGAAGGCAACGGCATTGTCATGGTTGCGCCCGCCTCTCAGCGTCGACAAAGCAGGGAAGCGGATCATCAGGAAGTTGCGCACCTCGGGGATATCCAGAACCGAAGGCGTGAGCAATTCGGAGAAGATTGTCAGGGCGCATTCAGGAATGTCGTAGAAGTTGTAGCGAAGGAACGCGCCGTTACCGCGCGGCTGGGTTGAGAGGAAGTACACCTGTACGCGCTCGGGGTAGGCTGAGGCGATGGAGAAATTGCCGTCCTGGGGATTGTCGTTGGCGTATTCGCCGTTGACGTCGAACACCAGTTGGCCGACGTGGGCGCTCTCGCGGGTGGCATTGAGCACGCCCTGCATGAGCAACTTGACGACGTTGGACTTGCCTAGCCGAGTTTTGCCGAACATGGCGGTGCGTTTGCCCACCACTTCGTTGACGCTCATAGCCACCGGTATCGAGTGCGCAGGCTTGCCAGTATGTTCGCCCCAGCGAACATGACCTAGTTCGAAGGTTTCGCCGATGTCACCAGACAGCGCAAGCAGGGCGCGCATGATGGGTTCGGGTAGCACGTGGCATGCGCAGAAGGGGGTGAGCATCAACGCTCCATAGGCCGGTAATCCCGCATAGTAGGAAAGCTTGCCGGTACGCTGGTCGACGCGGCAGTTGCCCATGACTCGGCAGTGCAATTTGCACGTGGTGGTGTGGTCATCACGCCGTGCTGTAACTTGCAGGAAACGCGCGAGGATAAATTCCTGCGCGCCGTCGGTGGACCAGTCAGGCGATGCGATGGCGAGAAACTGCCCAGGGACGATACCAGCACGGCTCAGCCGCTCGTGAGACGAGCCAGCGGTGACCTTCAGGCCGTCCTGAGATTCGATCAGACCGATGCTATCTTCTCGTGCAAAAAACATATCGTCGTATTAATGATGAGATGAATGATCGTGTTGCAGCAACCTGGCGGAAGCACCGGAACTTATTTCATATCGGTTTAGCCGCGAAGGCGATTTGCCGGTTGCTGCTTTGAATTTCGTTCTTGTGCGCTGCTTGCCATTTCCCTTCCGAGCTGGTTCGAACATTCCTGCACTGCAGACAGGCGCTGCCTTGAGGAACGGCAGGAACGGAAGTGTTTTCGGTGAGCGGATTCGCAGTCGGTTTGTATTCGCCGACGGACGTGGCCGAAGCATCCGGGCTGATATCCGATCACGGCGGTAGTGAGATGGGAAGGTGATTGCGCTGCTCATGGCTATATCGGCGTGGCAGCGCACGATGCTCCAGGGCTGCAGCGCTGCGAATCATTTATTCGGAGCGCTAATTTATTCCAAAATTTTTCGCCAGGACATTCACAACGGACGAGATTTATTCATAAAAAAACAGCAGTCGCGCAAAACAAGTTCATGTTTTCTATATGCGAATGTGTCGTTGCATGCACTGGCGGTTGCCGGCTTCATGGCCATGCGATCCAGTGCTTGCCATTGAGCTTCTTCCGAGGGCCGGGCGACGGCGGTATGAAGGGCCACCGAAGCCGGGCGCCGCGGTGGTGCCGCAGATGCTTCATCTGCGTGTTGGCGTGCTCGATTTGCGCCTGTTGAACGATTGTGCAGAGATGTTCGATGACGGCAGCTGTCTGATCGAACAGGCCGGCAACACCATGGAGGAAGTGGTCAGCAACGTGCGCCGCGTGACCCACATCGTGGCCGAGATCAGCGCCACCAGCGCCGAGCAGACCAGCGGCATCGAGCAGATCAACCTGGCCATCACCCAGATGGATCAGGTCGCCCAGCAGAACGCCGCGCTGGTGGAAGAAGCGGCCGCTGCCGCTGCGTCGATGCAGAACCAGGCCGGTCAGTTGATGCAGATGGTCAGCGTATTCCGGCTCAGCGAGGGCGAACCGTTGGTCCGACGCGACATTGACGTCACGCCGACCGGGCCTACGCTGCCGGGTTGAATCGCACTTCGAAGACGGCCCCGCGTGGGCCGTTGCCTGCCGAGATTGTCCAGCCATGCGCCTGGGCAATCTCGGCGCAGATGGATAATCCCAGCCCCGCCCCCTGGTCACGTCGATGTGGCCCGCGCCAGAAGCGCTCGAACAGGTGGGGCAGGGCGTCCTCCGCTATGCCCGGTCCCTCGTCGCGCACGGACAGCCGTCGGGCATTGGCGTGCAGCGTCACGGTCCCGCCCGGCGGGCTGTGATGCAGGGCATTCTCCAGCAGGTTCTTGCACAGCACCCCCAGCGCCCCCGGATCGGCCAGGATCATGGACGGCGGCGCACTGTCGGCCGGCCCGATCACCACCTTCACCGCCATCTGCTGCGCCAGCCGCTCCAGCTGGCTGGCGGCCTGCGCCCAGGCAGCCTGCGGTGCGGTCTGCTGCATGCTGTAGTTGTGGCGCTCGCTGGCTTCGGCCAGGGTCAGCAGTTGCTGCACCTGGCGTGCCATGCGGTCGATATCCTGCAGCAGTATCTCGCCATCGGCGACGTCGCCCAGTTCGACCTGGCCGCGCATGAGGGTCAGTGGCGTCTTCAGTTCATGGGCCGCGGTGGCCAGGAAATCCCGCTGCTGGCGGTAGCCCTGTTCCAGCCGGTCCAGTGCCAGGTTCACC
>Ga0160496_1000784_pt1 | contig 10957 bp, 9 predicted proteins | sample DIDPMG_2_FD_108231 | JGI IMG/M metagenome (GOLD analysis project Ga0160496, IMG submission 108231) | Enriched soil microbial communities from UW Madison campus, WI, USA - DID2937_E24_FP MG | ecosystem: Environmental > Terrestrial > Soil > Grasslands | place: USA: Madison, Wisconsin | collected...
ACCAGGGTCGCGTGCGCGGCACTCTTGACGTTGATGCACACCAGCACGGTAGCCGGATCGTCCGAGACCGAGCTGACCGCGCTCACGGTCATCGCCGCGCGTCCGGCTGGGCCGTCGGTGGTGATGATGTTGACGGCCGCCGACAGGCGCGCCATGGCATCGCGAAAGTCTTTCTTCATGGTATGTCCATCCAAAAAAGAGATGACATCCGGCACAAGGCTTCGTTATCCTTTGCGCAATCTGCGGCAAGGGTCGGGCGGATGTCGATCAGCAGGTGAGAGGGAGAACGCATCGCTTGGCAAAGCCTGCGTCCTGGGATGAACAATAGACCCTGAGCAAATCAAGGGTCAAATGATTGTCTGGAATGTCGCGCATGAAGCAAATGAATATCGGGGCGGTGGACCTGAACCTGCTCAAGACCTTCATCGTCATCTGGGAGTTGCGCAGCCTCACCGCCGCCGCCGAGCGCCTGCACCTGACGCAACCGGCAGTGAGCCACGCGCTGCGCCGCCTGCGCGAGATGTTCGACGATCCCTTGTTCGTGCGCAGCACCACCTCCATGGTACCCACCGAGACGGCCATCCGCCTGCACGAACCGATTGCCCGTGCCCTGGGCATCATCCACGAGGCCCTGCACACCCATTCCAGTTTTGATCCGGCCACGGCCACGCGCAGCTTCCATCTGGTGATGTCGGACATGTCCTGTAGCCACGTGCTGCCGCTGCTCATGGAAGAGCTGGCCCATGCGGCACCGCATGTCTCCATCGAGGTGCAGCAGATGGCCATGGAAAACCTGGGCGCGGCCATGCGCAATGGCGACATCGACCTGGCCTTCGGCTACCTGCCGGGCTTGCCGGAGGATTGCCAGAGCCAGCTGGTGCTCAATGACGACTACATCTGCATGCTGCGCAAGGAGCATCCGATGGTGGGGCAGGCCCTGACCATGGAAAACCTGCTGCAGCTGCGCTACGTCTACACCAACACCAATACCACCGGCCACCAGCTGGCCGAGGATGTGTTGCGCAATGCCGGTGTGAAGCGCGACTTCGCGCTGCGCATGCCGCATTTCACGGTGGCACCGGAGATCGTGCGCCATACCGACCTGGCACTGTTCCTGCCACGCAGCATCGCCGAGCGCCACAATCTGGACGGCGCCTTCGTGCTGCTGGACCTGCCGCTGGAGATGCCGCGCATTCCGGTGAGTCTCTATACCCACACCCGTTTCTCGGCCGACTCGGGTATCCAGTGGCTGCGCAGCCTGTTGATCGAAATGTTCGGGCGCGAAGAGATCGCGCCGTGATGCTTCGCCGAGCCCTGCCCATGGCAGCGGATGACTGTCGCAAATACATGGCATCAGCGGCGCGGATTTGACCATGCAGCCTGCCTGCAACGACACTGCAGGCTGTTCATTTTTCTGCCCCTGCCAGCCCGTGCGCGCCATTGCCTATCACCGTTACGGACCGCCGTCCGTGCTCGAACCGAGCGATCTCGATGAACTTCCCCTGGCGCCTGACCAGGTGCAGGTGGCCATGCATGCGGCCGGCGTGGCGCCGGTCGATACCAAACTGCGTGCCGGCCTGCTGCAGCATCTGCTGCCGCTGAGCCTGCCCAAGGTTCCCGGTCGCGACGGGGCCGGGGTGATCACGGCCATCGGTGCCGAGGTGCAGGGCTTGCAGGTGGGAGACGAGGTCTGCGTCATGCCCGGCATGCTGGGGCGTGGCACCACCCTGGAGTGTGCCGTGCTGCCGCAGCAGCAGGTGGTGCGCAAGCCGGCCAGCCTGTCGATGCAGGAAGGTGCGGCCTTGCTGCAGCCGGGGGCGAGTGCCTGGATTCCGCTGCTGCGCACGGCACGCATCCAGCCCGGCATGCGGGTGCTGATCCACGCCGGTTCCGGCGCGGTGGGTAGCTTGATGGTGCAGTTGGCGGCGCATCTGGGCGCCGATGTGACGGCGACCTGTCGCAGCAGTAACGTCGATTACGTGACTGGCCTGGGTGCCAGGCAGGTGATCGCCTATGACCGTGACGACTTTTCTGCCGTGCGTGAACAGGATGTGGTGATCGACCTGGTCGGCGGCGCCACCCATGATCGTTCCTACTCGCTGCTGCGGCGTGGCGGTCATCTGGTGTGGCTGGTGGCGGCACCCATCCGCGACAGGGGCAGCGAGTTCGGCGTGACCGTCACCCGCTCCCTGATCGAGGAAGACCAGCAGGTCCTGCAGCAGGTGGTGGACCTGGCGGCGCAAGGCGTGTGGCGTCCGGCCATCAGTGCGGTGCTGCCCATGGCGGAGATCGCCCGGGCGCACCAGATGCTGGAAGAGGGAACGGTGACGCGCGGGCGGCTGGTGCTGGAGATCGACTGACCTACGGGTTTACACGGGATTAAGCCGTTGATTGATCCGCCAATTGAGCGGCAAGGCTGCTCAGCAATGCTGCTGCAGGAATTCCATCACCGCCTGCGTAAAGCGGGCGGGAATCTGGTCCGGCAGGGGGACCATGCCTTCTTCCAGCGTCTGCAGGCGGCTGCCATGGATGGCAGCGGCGATGTGGTCAGCATAGGGCGCGGCATGCGGATCGCGACCGGCGCGCAGCACCAGCGTGGGGGCGCGTACCTGGCCGATGCGTTCTTCCATATGGTAGTTGCGTACCACGATGTGGCCGTGCGAGGCCATGGCACCCGCCTTGATGGCGTCGCCGATGAAACGCGTGAGCAGCTCGGTATCGCCCTCGGGATAGAAGGGCTGTCGGCGCTGCCACAGTTCTTGCAGGTGGCTGCCGTCGGCGCGGACTTCCACGTCGTCGATGGTGCGCTTGCCCGCATGCGTGGTGCGGCGCGCTGCATCGTTGAAAGGGCAGGAGGACAGCACCAGCGCCGCCACCCGCTGCGGCGCCGCGACCGCCATTTCCATGGCGGTGACGGCACCGGTGTGGTGGCCCACGACGGCTGCCTTCTGCAATCCCAGTCCATCCATCACTTCCAGCGCCAGTTGCGCCCAGCGTTCAATGCTGTGCTGTTCCAGCGGCAGCTTGCAGGAGTCGCCGAAGCCGATGGTATCGATGGCGATGGCATGAAAGCCTTGCCCCAGCAGCGGCAGCACCTCCCTGAATTCATCCCAGGAACGCGGAGTCTGGTGCAGCAACAGCACCGGAAAGCCGGCCCCCGCGCTGGCAACGTGAAGCGGGCCGGCGCTGGTGTCGATGAACTGGCGGCGAATGGGAGAGGTGGTGGACTGCATCAGGCGCGTCTTTCAGGAAATGAACTAAACGATATAAAAGATTATTCCTTCATCAGCACCGAATAGCTTGGCACGTTGTTGGCCCAGCCGGTGGTCAGCGGCGCCACGAACACATTCTCGGTACGGGTGCGGGCGATCTTCCAGACGCCATCGACCTTCTTGAACAGGTTGTTGAGCCGGCTGGAGCGCAGCAGCGAGGAGCCATCGCCGAAAATCCAGGGCTGGCAATGAACCCACTGGCCATCGGCATGGGTGCATTCGGCGTTGACGTGGATCTGTTCCGAGGTGAGGTAGTGCACGTTCAAGAGCAGTTCAGGGTCTTTCTTCTGGCCCCAGAAGGCCTGGAAGTGCTTGCGGATGGCGTCCTTGCCGACGGCCTGGCCGAACTGGCCTTCGTAGTAGGCGCCTACGCCTTCCCAGATGGCATCCTCGGCGTAGAGTTCGAGGATCTTCTCGATGCGCTCGGCGTCGTCGGCTACCGGTTCAGGGCAGGGCGTGTCGCACAGGAACATGTAGCGTGCCTGGATGCGACGGATGTCGGCTTCGGCTTCGAGCACGTCGAGACGGCGTTTGAGTTGCAGGATTTCCTGGCTGATATCGGTCATGGTGGGAGGTCTCTGGTTGTTATTGAAAAGCCACCGTACACGCATACACGTACGGTGGTTGCCGACGATGAGCGCAGCGCTGCATCGTCGGCGGAACTGGCAGGCGGCTTGCGCCTTACAGGTAGCGCGCCAGCAGCTTGCGGGTGGCCACGCGCAGGACGCGGTCGAACAGGTAGCCCAGCAGCCCCAGGGCGATGATGCCCACGAACACCCATTCGGTACGGCTGAAGTTGCGTGCCGTCCAGATCAGCGCGCCCAGGCCTTCGCGGGCCGAGACGATTTCCGCCGAGACCACGGTCAGGAAGGAATTGCCCATGGCGATGCGGGCGCCGGTGACCATGAAGGGTACGGTCGAGGGCAGGATCACGGTGGTCAGGATCTTCCACTGTCCGGCACCGAGCGAGGCCGCAGCGCGCAGGCGCAGCGGGTTCACCGCCTGGACCCCGGCAATGGTGTTCAGGGTGACGATGAAGACGGTGGTATAGAAGATCAGTGCGATTTTCGACAACTCGCCCGGGCCAAGCCAGATCACGGCCAGGGTGACGAAGGCGATCGGCGGGATGAAACGGAAGAACTCGATATAGGGATCGAGCAACTGGCGTACCGTTTCGAAGCGGCCCATGAAGATGCCCAGCGGCACCCCGATCACCACGCCCGCACCCCAGCCGGCCAGGATGCGGCCGGAGGAGGCCAGCACCGACTGTTGCAGGGTGCCGTCGCTGATCAGTTCCAGCGCGGCGGCCCAGGTCATCGAGACCGAGGGCAGGAACAGTGGCGAGGTGGTCATCGAGACCAGTTGCCACAGGACCAGGCCACCGACGATGGCGATCACCGAAATCAGGAAAGGACGGGCTGCTTTCATACGACGCCCCAGGTTGGATGGCATGGCCGACTCTTGTGCCGTCGGGGTGGCTGTCTGCGAGAGCTGCGTCATTTCACTAATTCCTCTTCGATCAATCCTTGGGCGCGCAATACACGCGTGACTTCGGCGCCGATATCGTCGCGGATGCGGGCGTACAGTGCCATGCAGGCCGGGTCGGCCGGATCGCGCGGATGCGGCAGGTCGATGGTTTCGATGGTCTTGATATGGGCGCGGGGACCGGCGGTCATGGTCACCACACGATCGGCCAGGAGGATGGCTTCCCAGATGTCGTGGGTGACGAAGACGATGGTGCAGCCGGTACTCTTCCAGATGCGGTCCAGTTCGCTTTGCAGCACCTCGCGGGTCTGCGCATCGAGGGCGCCGAAGGGCTCATCCATCAGCACCACCGAGGGCTCGTTGACCAGCACCCGGGCGATCTGGGCGCGCTGGCGCATGCCGCCCGACAGTTCGGCGGGAAACTTGTCGATGGCATGCTTCAGGCCCACCAGCGAGACGTAGCGCTCAGCCGCCGAACGTCGCTCGGCCGCAGGCACACCGCGCAGCTTGAGGCCGTATTCGACGTTCTCGCGCACGCTCAGCCAGGGAAACAGTGCCTCCGAGGACTGGAACACCACGCCGCGATCCAGCCCCGGTCCCTTGACGCGCTTGCCGCCGATGCTGATCTCGCCGGCCACGTCCTGGAAGCCGGCAATCGCATTGAGCAGGGTGGACTTGCCGCAGCCCGACGGACCCAGCAGACAGACGAATTCACCGGCGCGGATATCGAGGTCGATGCCGGCCATGATTTCATTGTTGCCGATGGTTAGTCCCACCCGCTTGATGGAAACAGAGGATCCATGTGCCATGACTTACCCCTTGTAGAAGCCGCGCTGCAATACCTTGCTCATGTCCACCGGCGCCTTGATGGCCTGCTTGGAGAGCAGGAAGTCGCCGATGGCGTTGGCGGTCTTGAGATCGGTATCGGTGAAGTCGCGCACCACCGGTTCCATGTCCTTGAGCGAGTTCAGTGTCTGCGGCACCGGGATGCGGGTGACGGCCTGTACCGATTGCGCAGCGCGTGGCGGGTCCTTGCGGGTGATCTCGGCCGCTTCGGCCAGGGCCTTGAGGATATTGCCGGCCACTTCCTTGTTGGCGGCCAGCCAGCCGGCGGTGGCCGAGAGCCACAGCGTGCTGGTGTAGCCGACGTCGCCACAGGTCATGAGCACATGGCCGCCCTGTTGTACGCCCAGCGTAGGCCACGGTTCCCAGACGAAGTAGGCGTCGATGTCGCCGCGTGCCAGCAGGGCCGGCAGTTCCGGCGGGCCGGAGCGCACCATCTCGATCTTGCTGGCGTCGAGCTTGAGTTGCTTGATGGTCAGGCCGGTGACGTATTCCGAGACCGAGCCGGCGACGATGCCGAACTTCCTGATCTTGTCGGCCGAGGTGATTTCCTTGCGGGCCACCAGCTTGAGGTAGGTCTTGGACTGGTAGGTCACGGCCAGTGGACGCAGCTCGGCGCGCGACAGGCGCACGATGTGCGTGGGTTCGCCGGCACAGCCCAGGTTGACCTGGTTGGCCACCAGCGCATTGAGCGCCTCGCCGCCATCGGTGTAGGACTGCACCGTGACATTGGGGGCGCCGTGCTTGGCGAAGAGCTTCTCGTTGGCCGCCACGAAGAAGGCAGTGAACACGGGATCGGCACCGACGCCGATGGTCACGGGGGCTCCCTGTGCCAGGGCTGGCAGGGCAGGGGCGGCACCTGCGGCGAGCATCGAAGCGGCGCCGAGCAGAAGCTTGCGGCGTTGTGGCGAGACGGTGGAGTGGGTCACGAGCTTGGTCCTCTTTGTAAGGTTGGTGAAACGCCAGTGGAGTTGGCAGGCACAGCAGTAACAAAGGCAAAAACGTCACGGATGCTTGCGGCTGCGGCAGATGCGCAGGCAAGACTTGAGAAGGGAATGCGCCTTAGCGCTTGATCCCCAGCTTTGCAAAAAGCGCGCCAGCGCTTTCGTAGTTCAGTTCCGACAGTGCGGCGTGCTGGGTGACCACCATCGCATCGCGCACGATGCGTTGCATGCGGTGGGTGCGCTGGATGGCCGCCATGCCGGCTGCCTGGTAGGCGTCGTTGACCACTTCCATCGAGACCCGGGCGGCATAGGTGGCGGAGAGCTTGAGCATCATGTCGATCTCTTCGGTGACGGGATTGCCGGCCACGATCTGTTCCCAGGCCTGTTCGCAGGCGTCGTAGAAGAACATGCGGGCGCTGCGCCACTTGGCTTCGGACAGGCCCAGCTTGATCTTGTAATAGGCGCGATCGGCCAGTCGCAGTGCGCCGGGCATGATCTTGGCGCCGCCGGCCATGTCGGTGACGATGTCCAGCGCGGCGCGGGCCAAGCCGATGTTGACGGCGGCATGCACCTCGGCCTGATAGGCCAGCGCCGGGTAGCGATATAGGGGTTCATCGATCAGGCCGGCGGCACCGCGTGCGCAGGTCCATTCGTGGGCGACGAACTTGTCCTTGAGGCGGGTATCGTGGCTGCCGGTGCCTTGCATGCCGACCACGTTCCAGTTGTCGATGATCTCCACTTCCTGTGCCGGCATGACGGCCATGAGCGCCGGTTTTTGCGTGCCATCATCGGCACCGGTGTTGTCCTTGATGCCCACGCCGATCCAGTCGGCGCCCTTGCAGCCGCTGGCGAAGTGCCAGCGTCCGGTGATTTCCCAGCCGCCGGGGACGGCCTTGGCTTCCTGCAGGGGGTAGAGGCCGCCGGCATAGACCTGGTCGGGGCCATCGGCGTAGATCTTGCGTTGTGTTTCAATCGGCAGGGCGGCCAGATAGGTGTTGGCCGACCCGAAGGCGGCGACCCAGCCGGCCGAGCCGTCGGCCTTGGAGATACGCTCGACCATGGCCAGGAAGGCCGCTGGCGCCAGCGCTTCACCGCCGAACTTGCGCGGCGTGCCGCTACGGAAGATGCCGGCCTTCTTCATCGTCGCGACGATGTCGCGCGGCACGTGGCCGAGCTGGTCGAATTCATCCCGACGGGCGGTCACTTCCTCGATGAGGACATCCATTTCGGGGGAGTCCGCATGCGGCGGCGCGGCGGTGACGACTTTCTTCTGGACGGGATAAACATCGAGCGTAATCGAATTCATGGCACACCACTTTGGTTGAAAGAAGGTAGCTGAGTGTCATCCTCGGTCAAAGCAGGGTCAAATTCTATTTAGGAATTGTCCCAATGAATATTAGTAATAATGAGTAGAGCGCTCCGTAATCGCGCACGGCGCCCCTGGCCGGTGCACGGCAATCTGGCGCAAAGTCGCTGTGGTCAAGGAGTTTCCGCTGGTCATGCACCAAACGCGAGAGCGCTGGCGACGTGCCGGGCAAATCATTTACGTTATTTATGGAGCTAATCCGTGGTGCGGATTTGCGTTGGGTGGGAGAGGCTGACTACCATCAATGCCGAGATTGAAATGAACGTCGTTCAGTTTCGTCATAGGCTCCTTCTGGCCTTCTTTTCAGGCGGACTTCGCGAGGAGTCCGCCTGTTTTCTTTCCTGTTCCTCTTTCTTGATTCTTCCCATTTTTCCTTCCGCCGAGAATGCGGTTGGAATGTCTTCCTGTTTGCTCTTCTTGGATTTCTCCGCCGACGCTCATCGCCAATAGGCGTCGTTGCAGCCGGATTCCCCAATCATGCGCAACTGATATCGCAGCGGCTCGCGTTTGAGGATGTCGGTACGTAGTATGGACACTGACCTGCCGGAAAGACGCAAGGTCCTGGTGAGGGTATCGAACTCGTTCGCAGCCAGCGCACGGATGCCGCAGGCGGCGTAGAGCCTGGCTTCGTCGGTGGCGCCGTCGTCATCGAGCATGCGCCGGAAATCTTCCAGCGCGGTGGGGTTTTGCAGGATGCGGCGATAACGTTGTTCGCTTTCGCTGATGTGGCCGATGAAGCCGACCTGACCGAGGGCAAAGACCGAGGTCTGTTTCAAAGCATGGATATCGTCTTCCAGCGCAGCAGTGGGCCATGCCGGAGCCGTCGCGGCGATGCTGACAAACGATAGGGACAATGACAGAAGCAGGTGCGGTCTCATTGGTCTTCTTTTCCTTGATTGTCTGGGGCGGATGAGTGCGCATGATGACGCGACCTTGCGCATCAATCGATCTACCCCAGGCATCACGTTAAAAAAGTACAGTTTCTTCGAACAATATGCAGAACGAAAAACGGCCGCTCTTATCAAGTGGCCGTCTTCAATGTGCGGGAATGGATAACGGTCTTAGTACCGATACCCCAGCGTCAGCATCACAGTCCGATCATCCCCCAGTGCCACCGCCCGTGCCAGGCCACCGGCATAGTAGTGGGTGTTGAAGATGTTCTTCACGTTCAGCGCTGCGCGCCAGCGTTCGGCGTTGTAGGCCACGCCGGCATCGGTGAGGACGTAGCCGGGGAGGGTGTAGCCGTTGGTGCGCATCATGCTCTGGCCATGCACGCCGCCATTCAATTCCCAACCACTGAGTTCGCCCTTGAGGCGGTAGCGGGCGCTGGCGGTGAAGTTGTGACGCGGGACGTTGTCCAGCCACTGGCCGACCGTGGTGCTGCGTTGTCCGCCGTCGTCGGTGACGATGGCGGCGGTGTAGGAATAGCCGGCATTCAGGCTCAGACCGTTACGCAGGTCGGAGGTGATGCTGATCTCGCCGCCTTGCGAACGTTGTTCGCCCACCGCGATGTTGAAGCCGGTGTTGAGCGGATCGCTCACGAGCACGTTGCGGCGGCGCAGGTCGAATACGGCGACGTTGAGGCTGGTGCGGCCTTCGTCGAGATCGAACTTCACGCCTGCTTCCCATTGCTTGCCGGTCTCGGGCTTGAAGGTGCCGCCGCTGACATCGGTGCCGCTGTTGGGATAGAACGAGGTGGCATAGCTGATGTAGGGGCGCACGCCCTGCAGTACCTCGACCATCAGCGCGGCCGAGCCGGTGGTGGCGCTGGACGGGTTGTCGGTGTGGGTGCCGGTGCGCTGGTTGGTGGAATAGGTGGAGGCGTTGTCGTAGCGCAGTCCGGTCAGCAATTGCCAGCGCTGGCCGAAGCTGATCTTGTCGCGTGCATACAGGCCGGTGTCGCGCACCGTGGTGGAGGTGTTGGTGGTGGCTGCGGTGGGGCAGGTCATGCGCGCGCCATAGACCGGGTTATACACATTGAGGGCGGCAATGCTGCAGGTGTAGGACAGGTTGTCTTCGCGGGAATTCAGGTAGTCCGTGCCGAGGGTGATCTCGTGCTTGCCCAGGGCGGTGTTGAAGCTGCGCTGGACGTTGGTGTCCATCGTGAAGGTCTGGCCTTCGAAGGTCTGGTCAGTGGCCTGGCGGGTGAGGTTGCGGCTGGTGCTGGCGAGCGCGTTGTTGGTGATGACCTGTCCGCTCATCTCGAACTGCTGGTAGCGCACATTGTTGTTGAGCGTCCAGCCGTCGTCGAAGCGATGCGTCAGGGCATAGCCGATGCGGGTCTCGTTGGCGGCATAGGGGCGTGCGCCCGGTTCGCCGATGAAGAGGCTGCGCGGCAGGGCGCCGTTGACGTTGGGGTTGATCGAACCGGACAGCGGCAGGCCTTGCTGGCGCACGTAGCTGCGTTCCTGGTAGCTGGTCAGGATGGTGAAGTCGGTGCGCGCACCCAGGTCCAGCGAGAGCGAAGGAGCGATGTAGCGGTTCTTGAACCAGACGTGGTCGGTGGCGTCGTCCGAATTGGAAATCAGGCCATTGATGCGGAAGGCCTGCTTGCCGTTCTCCGACAGCGATTTGTTGAGATCCACCGTGGTCTGGTAGAAGTTGTGGCTGCCTGCGGTGACGTCGACGTTGGCGAAGTCCGTTCCCCGCGGGCGCTTGCTGACCATGTTGACCAGCCCGCCCGGCAGCACCAGGCCATAGAGCAGGGAGCCCGGCCCCTTGAGCACTTCCACCTGCTGCAGCCCGAACAGCTGCTCGGCCACGCGCGAGCTGGCGGTGGTGCGCAAGCCATCGAGGTAGAGCGAATCGGAGGCGACCTGGCCGCGGATGATCAGATCGTCCCAGCCGCGTCGGCCATATTGCTGCGCCACCACACCGGGGACGTTTTCTAGGGCATCGGCCAGGGATACGGCTTGCTGGCTGTCCAGCATGGCGCGGGTGACCACGGAGACCGACTGTGGGGTCTGCGACAGCGGGGTATCGGATTTGTTGACCTGGGTGCGGGTGGCCTTGAACTGGGTGTCGTTCATGCCGTCAGCGACCACGTC
>Ga0160496_1000785_pt1 | contig 10951 bp, 13 predicted proteins | sample DIDPMG_2_FD_108231 | JGI IMG/M metagenome (GOLD analysis project Ga0160496, IMG submission 108231) | Enriched soil microbial communities from UW Madison campus, WI, USA - DID2937_E24_FP MG | ecosystem: Environmental > Terrestrial > Soil > Grasslands | place: USA: Madison, Wisconsin | collected...
GACAAGGACGGCAACAAGGGGCCTTCCGGTGTGGAGTCGGAGGTGGCCCGCCTTCGCGCACGCATCGAAGAAGAAAAGGCGCTTTCGGTCGAGCTGGCGCAGCGAGGTTTGCAGACCAGTAAGCTCAATGAGTTCGAACGCCGCTCGGCGGAGATTGGAGAACTGCTCTCTGGCAAGCTCAAGGCTCAAGTTCGGGCGAACTATGAACGTACTAAGGCGCTACTCGATGAGGCCGGTGCGTTGGTGCGGGCGAACGCAGAAATGCAGGAGTTTCAACAAGCCAGGGAGAAGTACCTTTCCGGACTGCAAGAAGGGATTGCGAAGATCAGCCAGGAGGCCGAAGCCATCGAGGATCAAGTATCCACGTATGGAATGAGTAAAAGTGCCCTTGAGGCCCTGGAGATCGCCCGCCTCCGGGAGCGGCGTGCAGCGCTTGAAGGGTTCGACGGCGCCTCCCGCGAGATCGAACTGATAGAACAGGAGATCGATGCGCGCACGCGCCTGAGCCGAGCGATTCAGGCGAAGGACGTGAAGGACGCTCAAAAGAAGGTTGCTGAAGAGGCAGCGCAAGACTGGGCGCGTTCGGTGGACAAGGTGGGCGACGTCTTCCGGCAGGGCTTCGCGGACATGCTCAACGACGGCAAGAACGGCTGGAAGTCGTTCACAAAGTCACTGGTCACCACGTTTAAAACGATGGTTGCCGACCAAATCTACCGCATGTTTGCGCAGCCGTTCGTAGCGACGATCATGGCAAACGTGGCTGGGGTGTTCGGCGGAGGGGGCGCGGCGGGCGCCCTCGGTGGCTCTACCAGCAATAGCGCGCTCAGCGGCGGGCTTGGATTGATGAACTACATCAGCCTGGCCCGTACCGCCTACAGCGCGCTGACCGGAGGAATCACCTCGACACTCGCGTCAAGTATCTCGTCCATCGGCAGTGCCATTGGCTCGTCGGCTGCACAGCAGTTCGCCCTTGGGATGACGGGCCAGGGCGCCACGCTTGCCTCGGGACTCGCTGGCCCGACCACGGCAAATAGCGTAGCAGCTGGTGCAGGATCGATGTTCGCGAGTGCGATCCCGGTGGCTGGGTGGATCGCTGCGGGCGCCATGGTCAACCGGTCCCTCTATAAGCAGGGATGGGACGCCGGTAACGGCACGATGGCGCCCATAGCGAAATACAACATGCTCACGGGTCCGTCCTTGTGGACCGATAAAGCACTGCGGTCTATCGGCGTGAGCGGCGAGTGGGCTTCAATGCTGTCGGGTTCGTCGCTCATCGCTCGTGCGTTCGGCCGCGGCCCCAAGGAATACAAGGACACGACACTTGTCGGCGACTTCAATTCCCTGGGCTTCAATGGCTACACCAGCACGCCGTGGAAGCAGAAAGGAGGTTGGTTCCGCAGCAACAAGAGCGGTACGCAGGTAGGCGCACTTGGAGACTCGTTCCTGAGCGACGTTGCGCAGGCCTTCGAAGAGATGAAGGCGAACGCCTCTTCGCTTGCCGAGTCGATTGGCGTCTCCGGAGGCAAGCTTGACGGGTACAGCGAGACGATCCGCGTGACGCTTACCAAGGATCAGGCGGAGAACGAGCGTCTAATCCAAGAGGCAATCGCCAACGTTGGCGAGAACATGGTGCGTTACCTCATTCCGAATATCGGAGACTTCTCGAAAGAGGGTGAGGCGGCATCGGCCACCTTGTCGCGACTGTCGGCAAGTCTTGGGTCTGCCAATCGCGCTCTCAAACTGCTGGACCTCAAACTCTTTGACGTTTCTGTCGAGGGTGCAGGAGCCGCGGCCGCGCTCGTTGACGCGTTCGGCAGCATAGACGCGATGAGCCAGGCGACGGCGCAGTACTACCAGCTCTATTACACCGAGAGCGAGCGAAGCTCAGCCTGGCGGACATGGCCGACGTTCTGAAGAAGGTCAACGTCGCCATGCCCAACACGATGGATGAGTTGCGATCAATGGTTTCTGCACTCGATCTGACGACGCAGGCAGGTCGAGAGGCATACGTCGCGTTGTTGGCAATCGCGCCGGAGTTCGCCGAAATTATCGAAGCCACGGCGCGGCGCGGCCAAGAGACCGCCGCTAAGCTTTTGGAGGCTTTCACTGGCCGCGGGGGCGTGGCAACGGCGCTCAATACGGTTGCACTTCAAGCGCTGTTGCTTAAGGAGAGTGCTTCCGGCGCCGGGGTGTCGCTAGGCCAGATTTCTCGCTTCTTCCTCGACGCGGCGTCGGGACTTCTTGATTTCGCGTCCTCCGGCGGTGTGCTGGAAGGCACGCTCTCTGGCGCGCAGGAGGCTAGTCTGGGGCTCGTTGACGAGATCGAAGCGCTGCGTCTCGGCATCGGCGCAACCATCATCGATTTTGGTGGCCTTGCGGCAGCCTTGAAGGATGTTGACGCGGATGTGTTCGTAGCCGCAATGGGGGCGGTTATTGAGCGATTGGCGGACCGCCTGCACGGTCTGCTGGATAGCATCGCGAACGAGCGTATTGCAGTCCGTCAGGCGGCCCAGGATATCTTGGATCCTGCTGCAATGTCTCCTGCCGCGATCAAGCGTGAGATCGAGGGCATCGATACGGCACTGCCGAGTAATACCGCTCTGGTCTCCGCGGCGGGTGCGCTGACGGCGGCGGACGCGGAGGCCGCCAAGAAGCTTTCGGAGCGCAACGCCGCTGAGAAGGCATACACGAGCGTCAAAGACTCGTATGACGCCAAGCAGGGCGCGGTGACCGACGCGCAGCGTCGAGCGGACGAGGCTACCGCGTGGCTCGATAAGCTGCAATGGGACATCTACGCGCCCAAAACGGTGCCCTACAAGAAGAAGAACTGGGCCGAGCTGGACGAGAAACGCTCGATTGCCCAGGCCCAGTTGCCTGCTGCCCAGCAGGCATACGCTCAAGCTCAGGCCGCGCTCGCGGCTGCACAAGCCGCTGCCGCAGTTGGGCCGACCGCCAGCGAGGTGACGAGGCTGCAGGAGCAGTATGCAGCGGCGGTGACGGCTGCCGCTAGCGCGCAGGCCGCGGCAACCGAGGCTGCAAACAAAGCGCGTGAAGAGCAGACTTCCTACGCCGACGCCTTGCAAGACTTTGCTCTTGATGCGACAAAGTCGGTTGGAAAGCTGGGCGAACTTCGTGCCGAGACCGTGCGCTATTACGAAGCACAGAAGGCGCTGGCAGAGTTGCTCGCGGAAGGCGCGGCAGGCCTTCGGAAGTCCATTAAGGACTATCGATATGGCCTGTTGGATTCGGACGAGAGGTTCGCGCAAATGCAGGGTGAGTTCGCCCAAGCATATGCGAAGGCGATGGGAGCGGACGGCGAGTCGCTTGCCGGCTACGCCGGCGACCTGAACGCGCTTCTGGGGCCGATGCTCGAGGCGGCTGGCGGTGCGTTCTCCTCGGAGGCGCAGTACCAGGCTTTCGTCGCTACCGCGCTGGCGCGAGCTGAGGCGGTAGCTGGTCGGATGGGGGACGTGGCGCCGAAGGACTACCAGAAGGAAAGCTTGGATTTGCTTGGGCAGATCGATGCCACCCTCGCAGAGCTGGAGAAGTCGGCGCTCACTGGCGATCAGGTGATTACCAGCGCAATCAACGCGAGCCGGGATGCCACCGTCAACGGCTTGCGCCAGGTAGTGAACGCCTTGGCGGGCAACAGCGTAGCCGCATTCGCGTCGGGCGGGATGCATTCGGGTGGTCTGCGCCTGGTCGGCGAGCAAGGACCGGAGCTGGAGGTAACCGGCCCGTCGCGCATTTTCAGCGCTTCGCAGACCCGCAGCCTTTTGGCTGGGTCGGAAGATCAGGCGCGCGTGGTCGAGATGCTGCGTGCCTTAATTCAGGAGAACCAGGCGCTCCGACAAGAGATGGAAAGCCTGCGTATTGAGGCGCGTGCTACGGCGAGCAACACGGCCAAAGCCGTGCGCCATCTTGATCGCATCGAGGCGGACGGATTGGTGGTGCGTCCGGATGCCGACGAGCCGCTTTTGGTTTTCGTGCATGGTGACGGGGCCGACGCGGTGCAGACCGAGGAGCAAACAGGATGAAGGTGATCAAGCCGGTGGTGATTGGGCCGGCGCAACTTGTGAGCTCCAACGTGAATGACGAGGATGTTCCGGCCTACGACGGGGGCACAGATTATCCGGTGGGGGCGAAAGTCGTTTTCGACGATGCCATCTATGAGTCGGTTCAGTCTCCTAACAAGGGCAATCAGCCGGGCCTGGCGCCGCTTTACTGGGCGGTGTCGGGCCCGACCAACCGATGGGCCATGTTCGACGGCGAGGTGAGCACCCAGACCGTCGGCGTGGACGAAATCCGTGTGGTGGTCAAACCCGGCTATGTAAATAGCCTGGCGCTGCTGGAGCTGGACGCGCGAACGGTCGAGGTGGTGGGTACCAACGGCGAGGGTGGTGAAGAGATTTACCGAGCTAGCCGCGTGCTGGAAGGCTCGGTGGTCACGAACTGGTACGAGTATTTCTTCGAGCCGTTCTCCCAGCTATCGGAACTGGTGCTCGTAGACCTTCCGCCTTATGGATCGCTCCATTTGGACGTTCGCATTCGCGCCGCATTCGGCAATCCTGCTTGCGGCGAGATGGTGTGCGGCTCGGCCTATGACCTGGGCGATTCCGAGCACGGCGGCTCGGTGGGAATCATCGACTACAGCAGAAAGGAGACCTCGGAATCGGGCCGCACGACATTCCGCAAGCGAAGGTATTCCCGACGTATGTCTCAGCGACTATGGGTTGAGACAGCGCGCTTTGACGCCGTGTATCGCCTGCTGTCAGGGCTGCGAGCTACGCCTTGTGTGTGGATCGGTTCGGATCGGCCTGAGTACGGCCCCTTGACGATCTATGGCTTCTACAAGGACTTCAGCATCGACGTCGCGTATCCGCTGATGAATTTTTGCAATCTTGAAATCGAAGGACTTACCTGACATGGGAATCACTCCTTTGCCGCCGGCTCCGAGCCGGAGCGATCCGGCAAACTTTGCTGAGCGTGCGGACGGCTTTATGGCCGCACTGCCTCGATTCGCCCAGGAAGCCGACGCTCTGCTGCTGGAGGCTGACCAACACCGAGAGGTGGCCCTGGGGGCGGCGCTTGACGCGCAACAGCAGGCGTCTTCTTCCCAGGCATATGCCAGCGCTGCTGGTGGCGCTGCCGGGGAGGCCGACGCCGCGCGTCGCATCGCTGTCCAGCATGCCTCCGACGCCAGCGCCAGCGCGGCTGAAGCCCATGCGTGGGCGAGCAAGACCGGCACGCCCGTGGTGGGCGCTGATTTCTCCGCAAAGCACCATGCTGGCGTTGCGGGTGAGCAACGCGAAGCAGCGATGGAGCAGGCTTCTGCCGCGGCAGCCAGCGCCGGTCTTGCAAAACAAGCGGCTGAGGCGGCGCAACTGGCGGGCGGCTTTCCGCTCCTGTACCCGATTGCGGCGCCGAGCCGGTCGTTCATCAGTGCCGGTTTCGTTGCCTACGATGGACAGGAACTCGATCGGCAGACCTTTCCCGACGCCTGGGAGCAGATCAACGCGGGGCGGGTGCCGTTGATCGATGAGGCCGAATGGTGGGATAACCCAGGCAAGCGTGGCTGCTTCACACGGGGGAATGGATCTACGACGTTCCGCATGCCGGACTACAACGGCAAGAGCCCGAATAGCCTGGGCGCGCTCTTCATGCGTGGTGACGGCGCGCTTTCGGCTGGTGTGGCCGGAGCCATTCAGCGTGATGCTGTGCAACCGTGGTGGTTCAAGCCGCGGAATAGTTGGCCGTCCGGCACGCCCGCTGAGCGAATGGTGGGGAACAATGGCAGGTATGGTCCCCAGACGTCGCCCAACTTCAGCGCCCTCGGTCTGGTGAACAGCGACACGTCTGACAATGCAGGCGACGGTGCCTACAACACGTTGGTGATTGGCGAGTACAAGCCATCGATCAGTGGACGGCCCAACTACGGCGAGCCCCGTATCGACGTGGAGACGCGGGGCAAGAACGTGACTGTCGTTTGGGTGTGCAAGCTGTTTGGCACCGTGTTGAACGCGGGGGCGGCCGATGCCGCTCAACTTTCGAGCGACTATGCCGCGATGGCTGCACGGATCTCGGCGCTGGAGTACCGGCTCGCCGCGCCTTGCGTGGCAATCAGCGTAGAGACGCTTTGGGAAGGATCTCTGGGTGCGGTTGCGCCTGTGACGTTGTCGCGCGCGCTGGTTTCTGGCGTTGATCACCTCGTGTTGGGGCATACCTCGCAGGGGCAAAATTCCGTGTTGTATCAGAGCGCTCCGTTTCTGTACGACACGCGGCTTTGGCCCCTGTCTTCGGGTCAACAGCACTACCACAGCGCCTACTGTGGGGGCGGCATTACGACGGCAATCTCCGTGCTGCCCAGCACGCCGGATCGCGTCTGGGGCGAGAACTTCACGAACGGGTATCCGATCCGCGCAATCCGTGCGGTGCGATATGGGAGCAAGGCTTCATGACCGAGCAGCACGTGTACTACAACATCGACTCCGTTTATCTCCAGACCTTTCCGGTGCCATCCAATGAAGCGGGCGCTCTACTGCCCGGCTGGCGAGTGGCGACGGATCAGGACGTCGCGCGCGTGGAGCGAGCGGCGGCCGTGCCTGTGTCCGTTCGGCGCCGGCAAGGCAGGCTCGCACTGCTGGAAGTGGGTAAATTGGATATGTTCGAAGAGGCCATCGGTTCTATCGAGGATCCGGAGGAGCGCCGTGCAGCGCAGATCGAGTATGAGGCGGACACGTGGGAGCGAGGCAATGCTTTCTTGGTGCAGCTCTGGCTCGAACACGGGGGCACGGCAGATGGTCTTGATGAGCTTTTCATCCTCGCCAGCAGCAAATAGTGCACAGGCCCACTTCAGCCCGCTTCGGCGGGCTTTTTTTCGTCCCTACGTCGGGAACATCCGACTCTCCGGAGATATAGGTGGCAGACGAACACCTCACCGACGCAGTCCTTAAGTCGATGCATGCGAAGCAATCTTCACTCGAATTGCGCATTGAAGACATCGACACACGCCTTGCTCAGATGGAGCAAAACATGGCAACCAACACAGATGCGACGAAGCGAAATGCTGACGCCGTCGAGCAGATCCGGCAGAACACGCAGGACATCATCGACACGTTCCAGGCACTTACCGGCGGGTTCAAGGTGCTGCAGGGGCTTGGCAATCTGGCCAAGCCCCTGACTTACATCGTGGTTTTTCTCACTGCGGTCTACACGGCCTACTCAACGTGGCGGGGGTTCAAATGAAGCTCGGTACCAAAATCAAGGGCGGCGCGGCCGCCCTTGTCGCCTCCGGCGTCCTCGCGACCTTCTCGTGGCCTTTCCAAAGCTTTCTCGGCAAGTGGGAGGGCGAGGGGCAGAACATCGTCTACGCCGACAAGCTCGCCGGCGGGCTGCCAACCGTGTGCAAGGGCATCACGCGACACACCAGCCCCGCCCCGGTCGTCGTCGGCGACTACTGGTCGCCCGAGCGCTGCGCTGAAGTCGAACGCATGGTCGTGGGCAAAGACCAGCTGAAGTTGGCCCAGTGCATCAACGTCGCAATCAATCAGCCGATCTTCGACGCGCTCAGCAGCCACGCCCACAACTTCGGCGTGCCCAGCACCTGCGCGAGCCGCGCTGTGGCCCTCATTAACGCTGGGCGCCTAGCCGAGGGCTGCAATGCCCTGGCGAACGCGCCGGACGGGGCGCCCGTCTGGTCCTATGTCACCGGGCCGGGTGGGCAGAAGGTTTTCGTGCAGGGTCTGCGCAACCGCAGGCTCGACGAACGCCGCCTTTGCCTCTCGGGGCTGCAATGATTCCGCGCGCGGCTTGGCCGTATCTGATCGGCGCCGCTGTACTAGTGCTGGCCGGATGGCGCATTGACCGGCAGCTGTATGGCGCGCGGCAGTACCACGCGGGCGTTGCCACCGAGCGCGCCGCCACGCTCGAGCGCCAGGCGCGCGCCGAGCGCGTAATGCAGGAGGAAAGAGATCGTGCTGATGCAAAATACCGCGGCGCCGTCTTGGCGCGCCAGGATGCTGAAAAGACTGCTGCTGCCCAGCGTGCTCGCATTGACGAGCTGCTGCGCGAGCGCGCCGCCGGCCGGCGTGCCGCGGCTGCCGGAGCCGGCGGCGGACCTCATGAAGCCGGCGCCGACTGGATCGGAGTTATTGGGGCGTGTGTCTCAGAATATGAGCGACTGGGCCGAGATGCTGCAGGGTGGGCCGACCAGGTAAATGGACTGCACTGGTACCTTCGGGCATTGAAGCCGAGGTAACACTTATTTTTCTTGCGTCATGCACATAGGGGCGCGAGTTGCTGATACCCTGATGACGAAGGCCATCCGCGTCTTCGTAACGCATGCTCAGCCGGCCGCCTCTTTGGGTCCACTGATATTTAGGACTCAAGATGAAAGAACACGCTGGAACGACTCTTGTCAGTACATTAGAGATTGTCCAATATGACGTGCTAAGCGCATTTTGGCGCATCGTAACTGTAGATGAGTTGAAGGGCGTTTTGTATTCGGTTATAGAGAGTAAAAAGCGCTTCCCTGATTGGGCGAAGGCAAGAGTGGCAGGTGAAACGGCTCTGCGGGAATTAACACTTCCTTGATCGGGAGTTCTATTTTGAGCCCCATAAACACATCGCCGCCCCTCGCGTCCATGCGACAAGCCGGCGATCTTCTTGAGGCCATCTCAGGTCCAGTTTTTACATCTCACGCGGATTGATCATTGGGGTGCGAATGGCGGGACGCCTCATCACTGCGGAGAGCGTTGCTTCTGCGTTGCGTCCTGTGCCCGTTGGCGCTCCTCCTCTCCCTCCTTCTCGCGCTGTTCTTGGGCTTTTTCATCCTGGGGAATGTCGCCTGGATTCTTCGGAGCCTTATGATCCGAAGAGCCCGATGGGCCAAAACGAGTGGGGAATGCCATGAAGGGTACCTTTGATTTGAGATGGGTAAATGCTGCGGACTCATGCTGCGCTAAAGGGCAGGCACGGGGAGATTAATTGAGACAAGCAGGATGTCGCAGGCTCTCCGCACGGTCCTTGCCTTGCAGCAGAGGTCTGGCGGGTTAGCCGGCGTAGTAGTAATTGTCCGGTAACCACGAATCAAATTCGTCTTGCATTGGCGTATCGTTGCAAGCACTGCTTAACTTACCGCTAGGGTGCTGAAGCGTGGTCGAATTGTTGGGGCTGCGACTAGTTACCTGCGTCGCGAGCACTTGTAGGATGGCTGTGGTGATGTGGTTTATAAAGGGAAAAGGCATTGAGTTCCTAAGGGGAGGCGCCGCTGTTCTAGCGCGGGAGAAATGAGTGGGGTGGAGCTGAATTTGGACGAAAGTTAGCCTGTTGGCTTCCCGAAACGGCTTGTTCAGGGCGTGCATTCAACAGTCCCATGTGGAGAGGTTAGGCGCACTGCCATCCACGTGATTCGTGATCGACCGACGTGCGCGACGTCGCTGCTTCGGCGAGGGGGCGAATGTGCACGGCATACGGCCCCCTATCGGTATGTTGCGTATCGAAACTCACTCGCTGGTTGTCGTAAAGGCGCGGAGGACCGGTGTTTTCGATGTTCGCGCTATGTGCAAAAAGATCTTTGCTACCGTCGTCAGGCGTGATGAAGCCGTAGCCGAGTTGAGCGTTGAACCATTTGACAGTGCCTGTGTTCATTTCGGGTGCCTCTTGTAAGGCGGCCTGCATAGCTCATTTTTCGTATGTCTTGATTCATGCGGAGATGAGAGTGCGCATGCCGGTCGCCTTCGCCGTACTCCAAAATGGAAAGGGCAAAGGCCTAATACTCGGGTAGTCATCGCCTGACTTGGCTCAGCAACAGTGTCTGAGCGCGCAGGCACAAGTGGTCGCCGTTTGCAGGTCGATTTGATAATCGCCTTGGCGAGATGGAAGTGTGTTCGGTGTGATGGGCCTGGGCTTTGTCGATCAACCGACGCACTCGCCGCTAGGTAGAGGTGGTGAGTAGTCGCAGTCTCGTGCGCTCACGAGTGGATGGGGCCACGGAGCTACAGTACTCTGTCTGATATCGAGGGCCTAGCGTTCAATTGAAACAGTTGAATCACTGTCAGGCTGCAAATTGAAAGGTGCTAATCAGGCTGAACATGGAGCCGCGGCGCCTCTACGCGTGAAGTTCAATCTCCAACCCGCGATCAGTCAGCCGGCGAGTCGAGTTTGAGCCGCCGGGCGTGCAGGTGCTTGCGCAGGCGCCCAGCCCGATAGTGGTTACATAGAGCGGGTTCAGGCGGATGGTTTATGCACATGCGTAAATGAATAGGGATGGAAACATGGGTAGCTGTACTGCCCCCCCCTGCCCAACGGGGGGCGTGAAGCATCGATTGCCCACGTGGCGCTTCGGGTTCCAAGCAACCCTTTCATGCTGTGCGCCGGGGAGGAAGGTGGCAGTGCAGGTGGCGCGCAAGCCCAGCGACAGTAAGGCTGCATGGCTGTTCGGTGCGTCAGCGCCAGTCGAACAGCATCGACCCGACCAACACGGCACAGCCGACTCCGCCGATCGCCAGCGCCGCGGTCTCACCAGGGCCCTGAAACACGAGGTTGGCGAGAGCAGCCGTGGCGAGGGCCGCGCCAACAAGAGCTGCGATTTCGCAAAGTTTCATCGTGGCAAGCCGATTGGTTCAATTAGGGGATGGGTGACAGCAGACCAACGATCTGGTCGACCGTCGACTCTTTCGTGATCGTGGTGACGAGGCCTGTGCTCCGGTCCATGATCACAATGAGTCGCTCGTTCAGGCCCACAGGTATGCCGGCGTCCTTCTTCTTCAACTCTCCGACGTAGCGGAAAAGAGCCGAGCGGGACACCTCGATGCCCATATCGGACAACTGCGCCTTCATTCCGTCTAGGTTGTAGTAGTTCGAGGCTCGCACCACATCGTCTACACGCTGCCGTTCAGCAGGGGACAGCGCCGCAATCTTGTTGAGTCGGGGCATTCTTACTCCGTGTGTC
>Ga0160496_1000787_pt1 | contig 10905 bp, 10 predicted proteins | sample DIDPMG_2_FD_108231 | JGI IMG/M metagenome (GOLD analysis project Ga0160496, IMG submission 108231) | Enriched soil microbial communities from UW Madison campus, WI, USA - DID2937_E24_FP MG | ecosystem: Environmental > Terrestrial > Soil > Grasslands | place: USA: Madison, Wisconsin | collected...
CCTTCACCACGCTCGAAGGGTCGGTGGCCGTGCTGTATGTGCTGGCCGTGCTGATGGCCGCGCGCACCGGCAGCCGGCTCGACATCTTCGTGGCGACGGCCGCCAGCGTGATCCTGACCCTCGTCGCCTATGTCGATTCGCACGGGCTGCACCACGTCGGCGCGCCCACGGTGCGCGGCGTCGTCAGCCTGGCGGCGGTCGGCATCACGGCCTTGCTCGCGCTCGAAAACCTGCGCGCCACGCGCCGGCTGGCGGCGCAGGCGCGGCTGCTGGACCTCTCGCACGACATGATCTTCGTGCGCGACCGCAAGGGCGTGATCACGTTCTGGAACCGCACCGCCGAGGACGTCTATGGCTGGCTCGCCCGCGAGGCCGTGGGCCGCGTGGCCGACGAACTGCTGCAGACCCGTTACGCCGAGCCGCGCGCCGCCATCGAGGTGGCCCTGATGAGCGCCGGCCGCTGGGACGGCACGCTGCGCCAGGTCACCCGCAGCGGCGCCACGCTGACGCTGGCGAGCCGCTGGGTGGTGCAGCGCGACCACGCCGGCCGGCCGATGGGCGTGATGGAGACCCACACCGACGTGACCGACCGCGAGGCCGCCCACGCCGCGCTGGTCAAGAGCGAGCGGCGCTATCGCCGCATGTTCGACGCCACGCGCATCGGCGTGGTGCAGGAAGACTGGCGCGAGGTGCCGGCCGAGCTGGCGCGCATCGCGGCCGATGCCGACGGGCTGGCGCGCCATTTCGCCAGCCATCCCGAGGCGGTGCAGCGCATCCGCAGGCGGGTGCGCATCGATGCCGTCAATCCCGCCTTCCTGGCGATGGTCGGGGCCGGCACGGCGCCCGGCGCCCCGGGCAACGTCGACGAGGTGCTGAGCCCCTCCGACCGCAGCTTCGCCGAGGCGCTCACCGCGTACGCGCGCGGCGAGCCATTCCACGAGGGCGAGACCGACATGATCCGCGCCGACGGCACGCTGGTGCCGGTGCTGTTCACGATCACCTATCCCGCGCCCGACGATCCGGAGGGCTGCGTGCTGGTGTTCGTGGTCGACAACACGGAGCGCAAGCACGACCAGGATGCGCTGCTGCAGGCCCAGGCCGAGATCGCGCACGCCGCGCGCGTGGCCACGCTGGGCGAGCTCACGGCGTCGATCGCGCACGAGGTCAACCAGCCGCTGATGGCGGTGGTGACCAGCGGCGACGCCGCGATGCGCTGGCTGCGCCGCGATCCGCCCGACCTGCACGAGGTCGAGGTGGGCCTCGAGCGCATCGGCTCGGAGGCGCGCCGCGCCTCCGAGATCGTCAAGCGGGTGCAGGCCTTCCTGCGCAAGGCGCCGGCGCAGCACGACCGGCTGGCGGCCGGCGCCATCATCGAGGAGGCCGCGCGGCTGGTGGCGCACGAGTTCGCGCGCGAACGCATCGAGCTGCGCATCGAGGTGGCGCCCGACCTGCCCGAGGTCGCGGGCGACCGCATCCAGCTGCAGCAGGTGCTGGTCAATCTGATGGTGAACGCGACCCAGGCGATGGCCGGTCAGGCCGGCCCGCGGCTGCTGTGCGTCACGGCGGCACGGCACGACGACGCGCACCTGGCGATCACGCTCAGCGACACCGGCCCCGGCGTGGCCCCGGCCGACCGCGAACGCCTGTTCGCGCCGTTCTACACCACCAAGCCCGATGGCATGGGCATGGGCCTGGCGATCTGCCGCAGCACCGTGCAGGCCCATGGCGGCACGCTCACCCTGAACACGGCGCCCGGCCACGGCGCGGTCTTCCAACTCACGCTCGCGGTGGCCCGCGAAGGAATCCCGGCATGAACCGTTCCCCGATCCCGGCCCCGGCCGTCGAGCCGCTGGTCATCATCGTCGACGACGAGGCGCCGGTGCGCGACGCGCTCGATTCGCTGTTCCGCTCCGTCGGCCTGCGCACGATGCTGTTCGCCGCGCCCGCCGAGCTGCTGGCCGCGCGCATTCCGGACACGCCCGGCTGCCTGGTGCTGGACGTGCGCCTGCCCGGCATCAGCGGGCTCGACTTCCAGTCGCAGCTGGCCGGGCAGGGGCTGGACCTGCCGATCGTGTTCATGACCGGCCACGGCGACATCCCCATGACCGTGAAGGCGATGAAGGCGGGCGCCGTGGACTTCCTGTCCAAGCCGTTTCGCGAGCAGGACATGCTGGACGCGGTCACGACGGCGATCGAGCGCGACACCGAGCGCCGCGCCCAGACCGCCGGCCTGGCCACGCTGCGCGCCGCCTACGACACCCTGACGGCGCGCGAGCGCGAGGTGATGGGGCATGTGGTGTCCGGGCTGATGAACAAGCAGGTCGCCGGCCTGATCGGCCTGAGCGAGATCACGGTCAAGATCCATCGCGGCAACGTCATGCGCAAGATGGGCGTGCGGTCGCTCGCCGACCTCGTCCGCCAGGCCCACACGCTGGGCATTTCGCGCACCTGAATGGGGCGGCGACAAACCTGTGTATGATTCCTTTCATGGCTGAGAAGGTTCATAACGGAGACTGCCGCGTTTCGACGCACGTTCGTGCTGCCCGCGGCCTGAAGGACTTTCGTATATGAATCACGTTCCCACGATAGCGATCATCGACGACGACGATGGCGTGAGGACCGCCCTGTCCAGCCTGGTCCGCTCGCTCGGCTACCAGGTGCGCGCCTACGCATCGGCGCCCGATTTCCTCGGCGACGCGACCCTGCGCGAGCCGGACTGCCTGGTTTCCGACATCCAGATGGCGCCCATGAGCGGCGACGAGCTCCAGCGCGCGCTGAACGCCGCCGGCCGCCATTTCCCGATGATCTTCATGACGGCGTTCTCGACCGACGCGATGCGCCGGCGCATCCTGGAGGGGGGCGCGCGCGCCTATCTCGAGAAGCCGGTCGACGGCGGCACCATGGCGCGCTGCCTGGCCGAAGCCCTGGCCTGAGCGCGGGCGCCGCGCCGTCGCGGCCCGCCCGCGCGGGCGCGGCGATCCGGCCGGGCGGCCGCAGCCAATTGTCACATCCCTGACGTGCGCGAGGCGGTATGTTGGTGCTCCCGTGCGCCGCGGCCGGCCGGCGAGGTCGATACGCCGGCCCGGCGTGGCGCGTGCGGCACACCTTCGGTGCGGTGCCGCACATACGTAGGTATAGGGCTGTCGATCCCACCGTAGGATTTCGCGACGCCGCCCGATTCCCTAATCTTGTCTTGCGGTTCTTTTCCACCCAACTCCCTCTGGAGCAACAAGACCATGAGCACGATCACCACGAAAGACGGCGTCGAAATCTTCTTCAAGGACTGGGGTCCCAAGTCGGCCCAGCCCATTGTGTTCCACCATGGCTGGCCCCTGTCGAGCGACGACTGGGATGCCCAGATGCTGTTCTTCCTGGCCCAGGGTTTCCGTGTGATCGCCCATGACCGCCGCGGCCACGGCCGCTCGGCCCAGGTCAGCGAAGGCCACGACATGGACCACTACGCCGCCGACGCGGCCGCCGTGGCCGAACACCTGGACCTGCGCAACGCCGTGCACATCGGTCACTCGACCGGCGGCGGCGAGGTGGCGGGCTACGTGGCCAAGTACGGCCAGCCGCAGGGCCGCGTGGCCAAGGCCGTGCTGGTGAGTGCCGTGCCGCCGCTGATGCTCAAGACCGCGGGCAATCCCAAGGGCACCCCCATCGAGGTGTTCGACGGCTTCCGCGCCGCGCTGGCCGCGAACCGTGCCCAGTTCTTCCACGACGTGGCCTCGGGTCCGTTCTACGGCTTCAACCGTCCGGGCGCCAAGGTGCAGGAGCCGGTCGCGCGCAACTGGTGGCGCCAGGGCATGAACGGCAGCGCCAAGGCCCACTACGAAGGCATCAAGGCCTTCTCCGAGACCGACCAGACCGAAGACCTCAAGGCCATCACCGTGCCCACGCTGGTGCTGCACGGCGACGACGACCAGGTGGTGCCCATCGACGCCTCCTCGCGCCTGTCGGCCGAGCTGCTGAAGAACGGCACGCTCAAGGTCTACGCCGGCTATCCGCACGGCATGCTGACGACCCACGCCGAGGTCATCAACGCCGACCTGCTGGCCTTCATCAAGGGTTGAGGGCAGGGCGCGGCGGTCCGGGCCGAACCCCCGGCCTGCCCGCCGCGTCCACCTGCCATCCACGGGCCCCGCGGCAGCCGCCGCGGGGCCCGCGCGTTTTTGGGGTGCAGCGCGGGCGCAGCGCGCGGACGCGGCCGGGTTATGCTCTGGCCAGAGATGCCGCGCGCATCGTTCATCGCAATGGAGTGTGGCCCATGTCCCAGGAATTCGTGCTGGTCAAAACGCTGTTTCCCCCCAAGTCGCTCGCCAGCATGCAGGAAGACCTGGATGCCACGGTCGACGACTACGCCGATCTGGCCGAGTCGCTGTTTCCCACGCTGGCGTGGGACGAGGCCGTCGAGGACGACGATGACGAGACCCTGGCCGAGACCGGCCAGGTCGAGCTGCCCGGGCTGGTGATCGACGTGCGCGCCGACGAGGGCGCGCTGGTGCTGGCCGTGCAGGGGGAGGGCGAGGCCCTGCAGTCGCTGGCGCGCGGCGTGGCCCACGTCGCCGCGTCGCAGCGCTACGTCATGATCGACGTCGAACGCTCCGCGCTGGTGCCCGCCGACACGCCCGACATCACCTACACGGCCTGGCGCCGCCAGGCCGGCGGCTGAGCCCCCGGGGCCGCGCCGTCGCGGCGCGGCGAGCCGGGCGGGGTCAGGGGTTCTGCGCCCAGGTGCGCGCCAGGCTGATGTGCACCTCGGCGCCGCGGCGCTCGATGCCCAGGTCGCCCGCGCCGGCGTTGAGCGCGTTCGCCGCCTGCTCGGTCGCATCGATTGCCTGCTGCACCTGTGCGGCGAAGGCCGCGTCGCCGGCTTGCTCGGCCTGCGACTTCAACTGCGACAGCAGGCCGGTGAGCGCGGGCAGGCCGGCGCGCTTGGCCAGCGTCTCCGCGGTCTTGGCGTCGATGGCGCTGAAGCGCGGCGTCATGGCCTCGGCCGCCTTGTGCAGGTCCACGAACGGCGTGTAGACCGTGTTCTTCAGGTGGCCCTTGTACGCGTGCTCCTGGCGCACCACGTCGTTGCCGTGCCCGCCCGAGGTGAACTTCGACTTGATCAGGTCGATGCCGTGGCCCACGTTGCGCGACAGCGCGCCGAAGAAGCGGCCGATCGCCGTGCCTGCGTTTTCGTGGCTTTCCTTGCCGCAGAAGAACGGCGGGCAGCCCACGTGCTCGAATTTCACCAGCAGTTCGCCACGCGCGCCCGGCCGGCCGCTGCTCATGTCGTGCAGCTTGTCGAACAGCATGGTGCCGCCCTTGCCGGGCAGCTTGTTCAGGTAGTCTTCGGTGCCACGCTGCTCGGGCTTGCTGGTCGGAATGAAGCCGAACACCGAGTGTTTCGCATCGGCGGCGCTGCGCTCGTTGAAGTGGGTCGACATGCGCGCGTCGGAGGTGGGCGCGGCCTTCAGGAAGTCATAGATCCGGTTGCCCTCGTCGGGCATCACGATCGACCCGCTGGTCACCATGTTGCTGGTCGCCTGCGGATCGGTTGCGTTCACGTCCTGCAGCGCGGCCTGCGCCATCATGTACCAGCCCAGCGCGCGCGTGGTCTCCACGCCGCTGTGCACGGCGTGGGTCTGGCCATCGCCGCCGGTGACCTGCAGCACGCCCTGCTGCGACGCACCGTTGGCCAGCGCGTCGGCGAGGCGTTCGCCCATGGCGACCAGGCCGCGCAGGGTGTCCGGCTGGTTGGCCAGCGGCGAGCCAGTGAGCACCGCATGCTCGACCAGCTTGTCGAACACGGTCGCGGGTCCGTTGCCCTGCTGGTCCAGGATGCTGTTTTCCATGGGCTGGCGCAACGCGGCCAGCATGGCGCCCTGCTGGGCCTCCAGCCCCCGCTCCGAGCGCGTCTCGCGCGCCTGGCTCGAGAAGATGCCCTCGATGGTGCGGCCGATCGCCTTGAAGGGGGCGGCCAGCGCGCTGAAGAAGTCGCGCGCCGCGCTGCCCTGGTTGAGCAGCTGTTCGCGTTGCTGGCCGTCGCCGACGTCGATCATCACGCCGTCCAGGGCCTCGCCCTGGCCGCGCACCGCGTTGATCGTGCCATGGCCGGGCGCGTTGTGGTTGTCGAGCAGGGGCTGGCGCTCGCCGAGGTCCTGGCTTTGCAGCGCGCCCGGGTTGAATCCGTGGATGCTCATGGCGGGCTCCGGGGTCAGGCGCGCTGGCCGAAGGCGGCCAGGTGGCTGGCGGGCGCCTGGGCGGTTTGCGACAACACGGTTTCGCCCGCAACCACCGCGCGCCAGAAGTTGGCCGTGTCGAGGAAGACGGCAAGCATCTCCGCCAGGTGGGCCGGCTCGGTGCCCTCCACGGGCAGCCGGGCGCCCAGCACCACGGTGCCGGTGTCGCGCTGTACGCCCAGGGTGGCGCCGCCGGTGCCGGTCCAGAGGTGGTTGGCTTCCAGCAGGAGGCGCTGCACCTCGCCACGGCGGGCATCGTCGGGCGCGCCCAGCGCGGCGTAGAAGGCGATGTCGCCCTCGATCGGCTCGTTCACGTCGAGCGGCCGGTACTGGAAGGCGATCACCAGGTCGTCGAGACGGAGTTCCTCGACGTCGGCGAGCCGCTGCGGCTCGGGCAGGCCCAGATGGCTGGCCAGCCCGGTGAGGAGTTCGGTATAGCGTGCGGTCATGGTGTCTCCGGTGGTGAGTGCGGGGCTGGCGCCCCGGCGATACCTCGTAAGTGACGCCGGCGCCGGGAAGGTTCCACGGCCGCCGGGCGGGCCGGCGGGAGTTGACCAGCGCGCCCGAGTTCACTAAAACAGCGTGCTTGCCCCCCCTCATCGGAGAGCGCGCATGTCCACGCACGACGAGCTCTACACCCCCCGCACCAGCCCCGACAATCCCGGCCAGGCCACCCGCTTTCGCGTCAACCTCACGCGCGACCAGGAGGCCTGGGACGAGGACATTGACCTGAGCGCCATGCTCAAGTCGGTGCTCGACGAGGCCGGCATCGAGACCGTGCGCGGCGACGCCTGGCTGCGCACCAGCCACGGCTTCTGGCTGCTGCCGCAGATCGCCAGCCTGGAGATCGCCGAGGAGGGCACGGCGCGCACCTCCACCACCATCCAGATTGCCCACGAGACGCTGGTGCCGCAGGGCTGTTTCGAGTATCAGCACGCCACCAGCCGCGAGGACGTGGCCACCTCGCTCATGCAGGGCCTGTCGCAATGGGCCCGCACCGACGCGGTCGTGTTGCACGACAGCGCGCGCGAGGCGCTGGAGGATTGCGGCGCCATCACCATCGCCTATCCGGCGGCCGACGCGGACGACAGCGGCCGTCGCCGCGTCGTGTTCGGCCCGACCTCGCACTATGTCGAGCATCCCGATGCGGAGGTCGATGATGCGCACCCGTTTTGTCCGTGCTGCCTGTTCACCAACAGCATCGATGCCTTCAACACGCTGCTCAAGGCGGGCGAATTCGCGGCCATCCGGCTCTATGCGGCGCGCGACAGCGACGGCGGCGTGAGCGCCGACTGCCGCGTCAATGGCGTGGATTTCGAGCCCGGCGCCGAGGCGCTGCGCGCCTACGTGCAGACCTGGCCGGCGCGCGGCCTGGAGTTCCGCAAGCAGCTGGTGGTGGCGCAGCGCATCGACGGCGCGGCCTGACGCGGCCCGCGCCGCGCCCCGGCGCACGGCGGCCGCGAAGGGCGGCCCCATCGATACTGAGTCACGCCAGGCCACGCCACGCCCGGATGGGTTCCTCTGAGCGCCGCGCCGCCGCAGGCCCGGGGAATTCGCCTCCGCATCCCGATCAGCCACCGCATATCATCATGCGGAACGAGTATTTTTCGGCCCCGCGCCCGCCTGACAGAATCGCTCCATTCACCCCTCAAGGAACGATTCATGCAGGTGCGACGCAGTTTTCTGAAGCTGGCCGTGCGCCAGGTGGCGGCCGGCGCAGCGCTGCTCTCGGTGGCCGCGTTCGCGGCGCCCGAGGCGCAGGCCGTGCAGACCCAGGACGGCAAGACCACGATCACGGTCGGCATTTCGGTCGGGTCGGCCGAGAAGATCTTCGACGTGGTCAAGCGGGTCGCGGCCAAGGACGGGCTGGAGATCAAGCTGGTCAAGTTCAACGACTACCAGCTGCCCAATGCCGCGCTCAATGCCGGCGATCTCGACGCCAACGCCTTCCAGCACAAGCCCTTTCTCGACAACCAGATCAAGGCACGCGGCTTCGACATCGTGCCGGTCGGCCTGACCGTGACGGCGCCGCTGGGCTTCTATTCGCGCAAGGTCAAGTCGCTCGATGCCCTGCCCGAAGGGGCGACGGTGGGCATCCAGAACGATCCCTCCAACGGCAACCGCGCGCTGCTGCTGTTGCAGGCCAACAAGCTGATCACGCTCAAGCCGGAGGCCGTGCAGAAAAACACCGCCACGCCGCTGGACGTGGTGGAGAATCCGCGCAAGCTCAAGCTGGTGGCGCTCGACGCCGCGCAGTTGCCGCGCTCGCTCGATGACCTGACGGCCGCCTCGATCAACAACGATTACGCCGAGCAGGCCGGCCTGGTGCCGGCGCGCGACGCGATTGCGCGCGAGGCTGCCAACGGCCCCTACGCCAACCTGATCGCCGTGCGGCGCCAGGACCAGGACAAGCCGTGGGCAAAGCAACTGGTGCGCGCCTACCAGTCGCCCGAGGTGCGCAGCTATATCGAAAGCGAGTTCAAGGGCTCGCTGGTGCCCGCGTTCTGATCCGGGCCGAACCACCATGACGATTCTGACTTTGGCGGGCAGCCCGTCGCAACGCTCCCGCTCATCGGCGCTGCTGCGCCATGCCGCCCGCCGGCTCGAAAGCCTGGGCCTGAAGACCTCTGAAATCGGCCTGCACGACATCCCGGCCGAGGATCTGATCGAAGGCCGCTACACCGGCGCCGCGGCGTCGGCCCTGCGCACGCGGGTCCATGCCGCCAGCGCCGTGCTGATCGCCACGCCGGTCTACAAGGCCTCGTTCGCCGGCGGCCTGAAGGCGGTGCTCGACCTGCTCGATGAGAAGGCGCTGATCGGCAAGGTCGTGCTGCCGCTGGCCACCGGTGGCAGCCCGGCGCACCTGCTGGCGCTCGAATACAGCCTGAAGCCGGTGCTGTCGGCGCTGGGCGCGCGCCACATCCTGGCCGGCGTGTACGCCACCGACAAGGAAGTGAGCTTCGATGACAAGGGCCAGGCCCGGATCGAGGATGCCGTGCGTGCGCGCCTCGAAGACGCCGTGGAACGGCTGGCCGAGCACGTCGGCCGGCCGACGCCCGCGGTGGACCTCGGCCAGCTTGCCCTGCAGGCGCGTTTCAGCGTCTGACCCCCCCGCGGGCCGCCCGCGCATTCCGGAGGATGTGTATGAAAAGCAGTGTCGCTGTTTCCGCCTCGCGTCTTGGACTGCCGGGCTGGCTCAAGCAATGCGCCCTGGTGTTCTGCCTGGGCCTGACCGGCGCGGGCGTGGCCCAGGCGCAGGACAAGCCGCGCGAGCTGCGCATCGGCTTCCAGAAGTACGGCACCCTGACCATCGTCAAGGCGCTGGGCACGCTCGACAAGCGCCTGGGCGAGCAGGGCATCCGGATCACCTGGACCGAGTTCCCGGCCGGCCCGCAGTTGCTCGAAGGCCTGAACGTCGGTGCGATCGACTTCGGCACGGTGGGCGAGGCGCCGCCGATCTTCGCGCAGGCGGCGGGCGCCGCAATCGTCTACGTCGCCAACGAGCCGCCGGCACCCACCAGCGAGGCGCTGCTGGTGCCCCGCGATTCCCCGATCAAGACCGTGGCCGAGCTCAAGGGCAAGCGGGTCGCCCTCAACAAGGGATCGAACGTGCATTACCTGCTGGTCAAGCTGCTGGAGCAGGCCGGCGTGGCCTACCGCGACGTGGACGTGGCCTACCTCACGCCCTCGGATGCGCGCGCCGCCTTCGAGCGCGGCTCGGTCGACGCCTGGGTGATCTGGGATCCGTTCCAGGCCGCGGCCGAGAAACAGCTCGGCGCGCGCGTGCTGGCCGACGGCACCGGGGTCGTCAAGAACTACCAATTCTTCCTGGCGGCCAGGCCGTTCCAGGACAAGCATGCCGACGTGATCGACATCGTCATCGACGAGATCCGCAAGGGCGACGCCTGGGCGCGCGAGCACCAGGCCGAAACGGTGGCGCTGCTCGAGCCCGTGCTGGGCCTGCCGCGCCCGGTGGTGGAACTCGCCGCGAGCCGCCTGGCCTACGGCATCACGCCCATCACGCGTGAGGTGCTGGCCGAGCAGCAGCAGGTGGCCGACGCCTTCCATGCCCTCAAACTCATCCCCAAGCCGGTGCAGGTGCAGGACGCCGCGCCGGCCGCCCTGAAATAGGCCTGCCTCATGGACGTGTTCTGGTTCATTCCCACCCACGGCGACTCGCGCTATCTGGGCACCCGCCAGGGCGCGCGCGAGGCCAGCTTCGACTACTTCCGCCAGGTGGCGGTGGCGGCCGACACGCTGGGCTACGACGGCGTGCTGCTGCCGACCGGCCGCTCCTGCGAAGACGCCTGGGTGGTGGCTTCCAGCCTCATCAGCGCCACGCGCCAGCTCAAGTTCCTGGTGGCGATCCGCCCCGGCGTGAGTTCGCCCCAGTTCGCCGCGCGCATGGCCGCCACCTTCGACCGGCTGTCCGAAGGGCGCCTGCTGGTGAACGTGGTCACGGGCGGTGATGCCGCGGAGCTCGAAGGCGACGGCATCTTCGCCAGCCACGACGAGCGCTACGCCATCACCGCCGACTACCTCGACATCTGGCGCGGCATCCTGTCGGCCAGCCACGACGGGGTGGGCTATACCCATCAGGGCGAACAGCTCACCGCGCGCGACGGCAAGGTGCTGTATCCGCCGGTGCAGAAGCCGTATCCCCCGCTGTACTTCG
>Ga0160496_1000788_pt1 | contig 10898 bp, 8 predicted proteins | sample DIDPMG_2_FD_108231 | JGI IMG/M metagenome (GOLD analysis project Ga0160496, IMG submission 108231) | Enriched soil microbial communities from UW Madison campus, WI, USA - DID2937_E24_FP MG | ecosystem: Environmental > Terrestrial > Soil > Grasslands | place: USA: Madison, Wisconsin | collected...
GGGCGACAGCCTGCGTTTCCAGGTCGGGCCTGCACTGCACTGGCCTCTGTTCTCTGGCGGCCGTATTCGTGCCGGGATCAGGGCGGCCGACGCGCGCGCGGATGCTGCACTGGTCCGCTACGAGCGCACAGTGCTCACCGCGCTCGGTGATAGCGAAACTGCAATCAATCGCTTTGCTGCAGCGGAAGAGGTTCGCACCGAGCGCCAGGCAGCCAGCGCGTCGGCTGCCCAGGCCGTCGAGCTCGCCGGACGCCGCTACCGGGCCGGCGAAGAGGATCTTACAGCGCTTCTCCAGGTTGAGCTTGCTCAACATGCGGCTGACCGGGCGGATATCGAAGCGCAGGCTGCCGAACTGCGGCAACTTGCGGCCATGTATAAGGCGCTTGGCGGCGGCTGGGAGAGCTTGAGTGGATCGGTTGATCGCTGAACGGCGGCGCTATACTTTGGCACAGGTGCGAACGTGACGCCCGCATTCTATCCTCGGCAACCTGATAGAGTTTGGTCAGCAGAAAAACGGATGCGTTGCCTTGATCAAGGCGGGGGCCGTCGCGAATAGCGACTACGGGCCTGCCGAAATCTTTCTATCGGGACCGGACCTTAGGGAGGTGGCTTGATGGCCGGCGAAGATCAGAGGGAAATCCAGCGTGCAACGCGGATTCTGGAAAGCATGCCGGGCTTCGGCTGGTCGGCCAATGCCGACGGGCAATTCACCTATGTCACTCCGAACACGCTCGACTTCCTTGGCGTGACCGGCGAGGATCTCAATGGTTCGGATGCTGATGACGAGTTCGGGTGGCGGCGGGTTGTGCACCCGGACGACTACGACAGTGTTGCCGCCAAATGGCGCCATTGTCTCCGCACCGGGGATCTCTACGACACCGAACACAGGCTCATGCGAGCGGATGGCAGCTATCGCTGGTTCCGAAACTCGGGACGGCCGTCCTATGACGAACATGGAAACATTCTGGAATGGTTCGGAACGACGATCGACATCGATCATCAGGTCGGGCTCTGCCACGATATCGCGGAACGCGAAGCGAGAATTCGCAGGCTGGTCGATTCAGACATTATCGGGATCGTGATTTGGGACCTCGACGGCACGCTCATCGATGCCAATGACGCGTTTCTCAATATGGTTCAGTATGATCGGGAGGATCTGAAGTCCGGAGTCCGGTGGTTCGACATGACGCCTCCGGAATGGCAGGAAGTGCATGGCCGTGAGGAGGCAGAAGAATTGGCTGCCACGGGCAAGATGCAAGCCCGCGAAAAGGAGTATTTCAGAAAAGATGGCAGCCGGGTTCCGGTGCTGATCGGGGCCGCGTGCTTCGAAGGGCAATCCCGGCAGGGTGTCGCTTACATTCTAGACTTGACCGAACGCAAACGAACCGAAGAGGCACTGCACAACCAACGACGCGAATTGTCGCAGCTCGTAGACATGATCCCCAGCAATTTGTGGCGGCTCACGCCAGATGGGGTGCCGGAGTTCTTTAATAAGCGCCTTGCTGATTATCTAGGCATAGACATAGGTGATACTGACGCGTCTGCTAAACGCAACCTAACGTCATTCATAGAAACTGTTATTCACCCGGATGATTCCGCTGGCGTTATCGAGGCGTTCGAGCGTTCACTGGCGAGCGGCGAAAATCTGTCAATGAAGTGGCGCATGCGCCAGGCGGATGGTGCGTATCGCTGGATGTCTTCGAGTGCCGAAGCGCTGCGCGATGCTGGGGGCAGGATCGTCAACTGGTACGGCATTTGCCATGACATAGACGATCAGCTTCGGGCCGAAGAAGCGTTACGGGCCAGCAACCAACAGCTCGAACAGATGATAGATGCCCTGCCAGTCAACATCCTGAGCTTCTCCCCATCGGGCATTCTGACCTACGCCAGCAAGCGCTACGTGGATAAGGTCGGCGCGCCGCCGTCACATATCAAAGACTTCGATGCACTAGCGCTGGACGCTTCTCACCCGGAGGACTTTCCGAACCTGTTCCGCAGGGCGTCGGACGGCTTCGCGACTGGCCAAGCCTTCGTCAGCAGGTTTCGTCGACGTGAGAAAGATGGTGTTTACCGCTGGACAGAAGTACGCGCCCAGCCGCTGCGCGCGGCCGATGGTGCGATCATCCAATGGTACGTCGCCTCGGTCGATATTGATGACGAGATGCGCGCGCAGGAAGCCATTCGCGAGAGAGAGCGGATGCTCCACCAGCTCGTTGAAACGCTGCCGGCAATGATCGACTGTGCGACGCCCGACGGTGAGCCGATCTATCGCAGTCAGCAGATGTGCGAGTATCTTGGCTTCGGCTTCGAGGATCTGGACAACTCAGGGAGGTCGCGCCTGAATGGTACGCTCGAGGCAAGCGTCCATCCCGACGATCTGACAGGCGTGCAGATAGAATATTCTCGTTCGCTTTCGACCGGTGAACCCTATGCCCGAAGACACCGCTTGAGGCGTTTGGACGGTGAGTACCGCTGGGTCGAAACGCGCGCGGCTCCTATGCGCGGGGCTGATGGGACAATCGTGCAGTGGAACGTCATTTGTCTCGATATCGATAGGGAGGTCAGGGCTCAGCAGGAACTCCAGCTAGCCCAGGAACGACTCGGACGTGCAAGCCAGGCGGCCGGGCTTGCCGAACTCTCGGCCTCGATAGCGCATGAGGTAAACCAACCGCTTGCGGCGATTGTTGCGAATTCTCATGCTTGCCATCGCTGGCTGTCGGCCGAACCGGCGAACGTCGATCGCGCAAAGATCACCACAGAGCGCATCATTCGTAACGCGAATGCCGCAGCTGATATCGTGAGCCGCATCCGGGCCCTGTTCAGTCAATCGACAGCGACGAGAACAGTCCGATTGATGGGGGATGTCATTGCTGAGACCCGCGAGCTCCTGGCGGACGAGGCGGCCCGGCGCGGTGTCCATCTGGAATTCGACATTGCGAGTAACGTCCCGGCCATTGCGCTGGACTCGATCCAGATTCAGCAGGTTCTGATCAATCTCATGCGCAATGGCATGGATGCAATGGATGCCTCTACAAGAAGGAAAGTACTGCGCCTCCGGGTGCGTCGGGTCGGCGACGTCGTGCAGACGGAGGTCAGCGACAACGGGCCGGGTATCGAAATGCCCGCCAAAATATTTGAACCGTTCTTTACAACCAAAGAACATGGAATGGGCATAGGGCTCGCCATATGCCGGTCGATTGTGGAATCCCACGGCGGCCAAATCTGCGCGCAAAACAACACACAGCACGGCGCCACTTTCAGGTTCACGCTCCCGATTGGGACGAACGCTCAAGGTAACGACCGATGACAAGGTGTCTGCTTCTGGAGTGAGGGGGCACGGCTCCGACGCACGGCTACATCGCGTCTGATGGCCTCGCCACCAGCGAGAAAATGGAAAACGCTGCGCATTCAATCGCTAATGAGAGCCCGCAATCGCTTTTGTCACAAACCCTTCTCTCGGATGGCCGGGCCGTTTGCTTGTTCAAGAGTGCGCAAAGAGCCAGTTGGTCGGCGCTCGGCTCTTCAGGCGTACCGATCAGGATGGAGCGGCCGGCTGCGCATTCGAAAAAGCACAGGAGGCTGTCGAAGCTAGCCGTGACCATGTCCAGGCCAAGCGGAGCGAAGACCTGATGCAGCGCCGGCATGGAAGGTTGCCTAAGTCGACGGGCACTGCACCAGGTCTTCGCTGCATCCGCAATGAGTTCATCCGGCAATGTATATGCCGGATCAGTTTCGTCAGCGGACGGGTTCATTCCGCGGTCTCACTGCCATCCATTGACCGATTGGTGCCTATAATCTGAGCCGCAGCGTCAGAGCAGAGAAGCACCGCCAGCCAGGCAATGGCTCCTGCTGCACCTCTGCAATCTGTGTGGCGGGCCCGTGGTGAAGTGAAATCGTGCTGCTCATGACGACGTCTCCTTGCCGTTGATGCAGCGAGCTAGGCCGTGGCGGGATGGGGTCGCGACTGTCCGGCAGCGGTAAAAGGCTAGTGCCTGTGTCCAGGAAGACCTCTGACGTGAAGGAAATGCTTCAAATCGTCTTTATCGGAGCAGTCGTTTGCTGATCTGTCCGCCCGCCCGGGCTCGACCTTTGTATTGGCTAACCTCGCCTCGCGTATGGTCGTGGATTGGCTGTATCTTGCTATTTCGGACAGGCGGCTCCGATTGCCTCCCAATTGCTACGGAGCTGGCGCAGTGCAGAGGAGCACAGCATGCCGATACTCAAGGATTTCATGGTCGACCGCCGGGTTTTCTGCGGTGCCGGCGGATTTGCTGTATTTGCGAGCGGCCTCTCCTGGCCGGTCGCAAGCCTCGGCTCTTCTCAACCTGAAGCACATCAAGGAGTCCATCCGATGAACTTTATTACCGCTAATGACGGCGCCCAGATCTTCTACAAAGACTGGGGCCCCCGTGACGCGCAGCCGCTCGTTTTCCATCACGGCTGGCCGCTTACCGCCGACGAGTGGGATAACCAGCTGCTCTTCTTCCTCGCAAAAGGCTATCGCGTGATCGCGCACGATCGCCGTGGTCACGGCCGCTCGACCCAGACCGACAGTGGCAACGAGATGGACGCCTATGCTGCCGATGTCGCAGCTCTGGTCTCCGCGCTCGATCTGAAGGGAGCGGTACATATCGGTCATTCGACCGGCGGCGGTGAGGCGGCACATTACGCCGCGCGTGCCCGGTCCGGGACGCTCTCGAAGCTGATCCTCGTCGGTGCAGTGCCGCCGGTGATGGTCAAGAAGGATAGCAATCCCGGCGGATTGCCGATCGATGTGTTCGACGGGTTCCGCAAGGCGCTCGCTGAGGACCGTTCGCAGTTCTATCTCGATATCGCCTCAGGGCCGTTCTACGGCTTCAACCGCGAGGGCGCGAAGGTGAGCCAGGGTCTTATCCGGAACTGGTGGCGCCAGGGCATGGTGGGCAGCGCCAAGGCTCACTACGACTGCATCAAGGCGTTTTCGGAAACGGACTTCACAGAGGACCTGAAACGGATCCAGGTGCCTACGCTGGTGATGCACGGAACCGACGATCAGGTGGTTCCTTTCGCCGATTCTGCACCGCTGTCGGTCAAGCTCCTCGCTAAGGGGCAACTCAAGGCCTACGAGGGTTACCCACACGGGATGGCGGCCACAAATGCCGTCGAAATCAACGCGGATATGCTGGTCTTTATCCGAGGCTGATACGCTATGCCGGGACGGGCTGTCCCGCTCGTCCCGGCATGCCGCGATTGCTCCACCAATGCGGGCCTCAGACCTAACGGCTCATTGAATATCGCAACCGGTCAGTCGGACACTCTGGGTCCACAGCGCTTCTGCGATGGCGGGATTGATCGCGAACGGGCGGACGCCAGGACCGCCGAGCGGATCATCCGCAATGACGCTCGCAATATCGCAGTCCTCGCAATAGACGCCGCCGATACCGTCGAGGTCTGGCGAGGTGGCGCACCATATCGTTGTTGCAGCGCCCTGCTGTGCATTCTTGAGGTCGCGGCTGGGATCGACAACGGCGCAGCCATCTTCATCCACGGCGCCGAATTGCTCAACCTCTTCGCGGGTAAGATGGCGCGCAAGGGGGCCGAGGATGGAGCCCGGATGGACTGAATAGGCGCGGATGCCATGAAGGGAGCCGCGTGCATCGAGGGCGACAGCGAACAGCGCATTGGCCGTCTTGGCCTGGCCGTAGGCAAGCCATTTGTCATAGGCTCGGTGCCTGAAATCGAGATCGGACAAGTCCAGCCCGCCAAGCTGATGCCCCCGCGATGAGAGACTGATCACTCGGGCACCATCGGCGCCGCGGAGCGCAGGCCATAGAGCGACGGTAAAGCGGAAGTGCCCGAGATGGTTGGTGGCGAACTGCCCCTCGCGCCCCTGCGCATCGCGAAACAAGGGCGTTGCCATTACTCCAGCGCTCAGGACGAGGATGTCGAGTGGACGCCCACTTTTGATAAAATTTTCTGCGAAATCGTCGATCGAGGAAGGATCGAGCAGGTCCATTGGCGCCACTTCGACGTTTGAGAGTGTCGACAGGGCTAGCCGCGCTGCGTTCGCATCGCGTGCTGGTACGATGACGTCGGCGCCCGTCGCGGCCAGAACGCGTACTGTCTCACGGCCAATATTGGAGGCGCCTCCCGTCACAATCGCGGTCTTGCCCGAAAGGTCCACGCCCTGTGCGACCTCTGCGGCGGTGGTATAAGGCCCGAAGCAGGTGCCGAGCGGGGTTTGCACAACCGTCATCTTGGTATCCTGTGTGATTGAGCGAGGCAGGCCTCATCTGGTCTGCCCTGAGGATTTCGACTTATCGGCCCGATACTTCGGCCGGGGCGTCCCGGCCGAAGATCACTCAGAAATCGATCGTTCGGGCGTCCAATGCGTTCTGGAAGGCCGCCCGTCGCTCGGGCACGGGCGGATAGATCCACAGCGCATTGATATCCATCTTCACCTTCTTGGCGTCGGCGCCCGTCAGTTCGACTGTGCGCGGAGACCAGCCACGCGTAAAAATTGCGGTGTCGGGACCGAGGTCGAGGCACACCACGTAAGCCGGCTGGTCATAGGCGAGTGTTGGCTCGCCGAGCAGATCGGCAGCCGCATTGTGGCCAGCGAATGCGCCAAGCCGGCGCGCATGCTGACACGACATCAACGAGAAATTACCCTCGTTGTCAGTTGCTGCCTTTGCTGTGTCACCCGCTGCGAAAACGCGTGGCGATCCTGGTACCCGCAAGTCGGGCTCGACCAGCAGGCGTCCGAGATTGTCGCGCTCGGCGGGCAGCTGCGTCGTCAAGGGCGAGGCCCGCATGCCGGCCGACCAGATCACGGTCCCCGCATCGATGCGTTCACCGTTTTCAAGCGTGACACCGTCTTCGTCGAGTCGAGCGATGCCGGAGCCCAGGACGGTTTCCACACCTAGGTCGCGCAGCCGAGCCTCGATATAGGGACGCGCTTCACTGCCCATGTCCGGCGCGACGACTGGCCCGCGCTCGACTATGACGACACGCACCAGCGTGTCTGCCCCTAGAATCTCTCGCAACCTGGCCGTCATCTCGGTCGCAACCTCGATCCCGGTGAACCCGCCGCCGCCGACCACGACCGTGTTGCGGGCGGAGGAGTAGGGACTTTTCGCAAGAGCATGGAGATGACCGTCGAGCGCAACCGCACCCTCATAGTCCGTGACGCTGTGGCCAAAGTCGGACAGGCCGGGGATGGGGGGCTGAAAACCACAACTCCCCGACGCGATCACCAATCGATCGTAGGGCAGGGTAACGATATCTCCGTCGGCACCGGTGATGCGAACCGTGCCCGTCTCGATGTCGATCGCATCCGCCTGGCCGGCATAAAAGTCGATATCGGTTGCCGCGAACAATTCACTCAATGGCGCGATCATTGTGGCCGGATCTCGTTCATAGAGACGCGGCCGGACAACCAGGGTCGGTTCGGGAGCCACAACCGTGATCGTGAAATCTTGCGGGGAAGTCCCCTTTTCGTCGCGCAAGCGCGCCGCGGAAAGGGCGGCCATAAGACCGGCAAAGCCAGATCCGATGATAACAAGGTGCTGTGTCATGAGCTATTCTCCTCCGACGGGACGTTCGTACGCCTCCACGAAGCCTGGGCGCAGGAACCGGGGAGACACGTGGAGGATCGCGAACAGCTCGTTCGTTTGCCATCGTGCGGGAGGCTAGCGGCTGCACACCAATGGCTATGCCAATCTATGCCTTGGAACAGACATGCGCGCGGTTGGGACATCGGGAGCGGCCCGCACGGGTCTTATCCGCACAAGATGGAGGCGACACCGGATCTCGATCGAGCTGGCGCCTGTAGGTCCATTCCGTCCCCTTGGGGAGCGATGGTATAATTCTCCGAGAACCAACAGGTCACTTCCTTGCAGAGTCGCCTCTGGCCTCCCGCAATTCAGACTTCTCTTCACGATTCAGCGTGAACATCATCGACCTATTCATCCGGGGATAGAAATCTGCCGAGTACCAGGACCAGGCAGCCGGCAAGCAAGTCGCGCTCAATGGGCGAAAGCCGCATGGCTATCGTCACGAGCGTGACCGCGCTCTCAAGCACTGTCCGCCGGGCGTTCATTTTTTCTCGCCCTTCCGCTTGAGATCCCGATCGCTCATCGACGCCAGAAGCGGCGTTAGGGTGATGAATGCCGTACAGCCGAGGACGGCGGAAAGCGGCAAATCGCCAAGGGAGGCAAATGTGCGCCACCCCACGATGAGCGCCACAATAGTCGGCAGCACGAGCATGCGCAGTAGCTCGCCGACCGAACCAAACGCGCGCGCGCGGTTCATTTTCCGGCTCTTGCGTTTGTGATGCGGGTGTTCAGGTTTCATCGAATTTACCTCAGTCATCTGAAGGCAAAATGACTTCCCAGTGAGACGTCAACCACTCTGCAGCAGTCGCGGCGCGCTCATGCGAACGTATAAGATTGGCAGCCTCGACGGCGACCGGCGGTCAGTATCTGGATGGAACCGGCATCGCTAAAGGTGGCGTGGGATATTCCCATGCTGCCGCTGTGCCAACAACTGTCATACGCAAGGCTATGCTCCCCTCTGCGGAGCGCTGAAACAGCCCAGCCGATAGTACGATCTCACAAGCTTGACCGATGACCTAACCACCTCCTCGCAGCACGCGCAGCAGTTGCCGTGGCATGTAACGACGAGGAGATTGTGATGAAGACTTATCTGGTTATTGCCGCTGCTTTGGCCGGCTGGTCGGCTCAGGCGTCCGCACAGGATTTTACCGGGCCTTCGATCGGCGTTCAGGCGGGCTGGAATAGCACCGATGTACAGCTTCCTGGTGGGAGCAATGGAGTTCCAGGAATAGACCGCTCGACCGATGCTTTTGTGGCCGGTGGGTTTCTTGCCTACGACCACGAAGTGATGCCACGCGTCGTGATCGGCGCTCAGGCAGAATTCAATATCGCTGCTTCCAATGATTTCAGTGCCGTGGGAGATACGGCAACGGTTCGTGTCGATCCGAGGTATGCCTTCGATCTGACCGCTCGTGTCGGCTATCCCGTGACACCGGAGACGCTGATTTACGTACGCGGTGGTTACAGCAATGCGCGGGTTCGCACCTCGATTGAGGCCGATTCGAAGCTCACGACTATGTCAGACAATCGGGATGGCTGGATAGTCGGCGGCGGCGCAGAGAGAATGATCACCGATCACGTCTCAGCCCGCCTGGAGTACCGATACGCTGACCTTGGCGAAGGCCAAGACAAGTTCGACCGGCATCAGGTCCTCGTCGGCGCGGCCTATCGTTTCTGATTTTCACTGAGGGCGCGGCGAGACTATCAGACAATCTGGCGCCGCCGCGTCCAGTCCCCCGATTTGAGGGCTTGGGCTGTCATCTGAACTCGAAGCCTTCAGCCATCGAGCGAACCTCCCTGCGGTTCGCGACGGTGAGGTATGACGTCTGTGGATGCCCCTAAAGAAGCAAGTGATAAATGAGGTCTGGCAGCGTAGTCAGGTGTTCTCGTCTGTCCGGCTGCAGCTCAGCGCTGCGCGCCCGGCCGCTTCCCACCCTATTCTGTTGAAAAACTCCTGCTTGCAGTGAAGCGCGGGGAATGATTCAGTTGTCTTGTTATCGGGAGACAGCTGATGATGGGCGAACGAACGGTGATGCAGGAGGCGCTGTTCTACAGCTTCAGCCTTGAGGATCATGTGCCGGCGGACCACCTGCTGCGCTCGATCGATCGGTTCGTGGATCTCGGCGGTCTACGCGAGCATCTACGCCCCTATTACAGCGAGACGGGTCGGCCATCGATCGATCCGGAGCTGATGATCCGGATGCTGATCATCGGCTATTGCATGGGGATCCGTTCGGAGCGGCGGCTGTGCGAAGAGGTGCACCTGAACCTGGCGTATCGCTGGTTCTGCCGGCTCGGGCTCGATGGTGCGGTGCCCGATCACTCGACCTTCTCGAAGAACCGGCATGGCCGCTTCCGTGACAGCGATCTGCTTCGCGAGCTGTTCGAGATGACGGTGTCGCGCTGCATGTCGGAAGGCCTGGTCGGTGGCGAAGGCTTTGCCGTCGACGCGAGCCTGATCCGGGCCGATGTATATCGTCGGCGATCTGTTCCCGGGGACGAAGGCCTGCCGCCCGATGTGACGGGCCGCGCCGTTCGCGAATATCTGGAGGTGCTGGACGATGCGGCGTTCGGCGGTTCAACGCCTGTGCAGCCGAAGCGGATCGCGCTGACCGATCCGGCCTCTCGCTGGACGGCCGCCACGCGCGAGCGGGCCTTTTACGCCTACAGCACCAATTATCTGATCGACCTCGATCATGCGGTGATCGTCGATGTCGAGGCGACGACCTCCGTGCGGCAGGCCGAAGTGACAGCGCAGCGCAGGATGATCGACCGGACACAGGAGTGCTTCGGCATCTGGCCGCACCGGCTTGTAGCGGACGCAGCCTATGGTTCCGCCGCGAACCTGGCTTGGCTGGTGGAAGAGAAAGGCATCGAGCCGCATATCCCGGTGTTCGAAAAGTCCGGTCGCGATGACGGTAGCTTCGAGCGAGCCGACTTCATCTATGACCATGACGACGACAGCTATACCTGCCCGGGTGGCAACCGCTTGCGGCGTTCCAATCGCAACTTCAGTACGCCGCGAACCGGGATCGATAAGGACGGCTCCATCCGCTACCGCGCGCGTCAGCACGACTGCGAAGGCTGTGCCCTAAAGCCGCAATGCACGCCCAATGCGCCCGCCCGCAAAATTACGCGTTCGATCCACGAAGGCGCGCGCGACATGGCCCGCGATATCGCGACAACCGACGCCTATCTTGTGTCGAGCAGAGAGCGGAAGAAGGTCGAAATGCTGTTCGCCCACCTCAAGCGCATCCTGAAACTCGACCGCTTGCGCCTGCGCGGTCCCAATGGTGCCCGTGA
>Ga0160496_1000794_pt1 | contig 10849 bp, 6 predicted proteins | sample DIDPMG_2_FD_108231 | JGI IMG/M metagenome (GOLD analysis project Ga0160496, IMG submission 108231) | Enriched soil microbial communities from UW Madison campus, WI, USA - DID2937_E24_FP MG | ecosystem: Environmental > Terrestrial > Soil > Grasslands | place: USA: Madison, Wisconsin | collected...
AGCGCAGTGCGCTTGGAGAGGTTGTAGGTCAGGCGCGCCACCGACAGTGTGGAGTTGTTGGACGTGCCCTTGATCTTGAGCCGTGCCACCTGCGCATCCAGCACCAGCGCGACCGACAGCGGCGTGGAGAAGCCCAGGTAGTACAGGTCCGAATCGGTATTGGCGGTGGCTGCGCGGGTCTTGCGGTCGATCACGCCGCCGCCGATCTTGCTCTGGCCCAGCATCACGTAGCCATTCAATGTGACGCGCTGATCGTGATTGTTGCTGCTGGTGAGGCCATTGGCGGCACCGGTGTTGCCGTACAGGATGTCGTAGGAACTGGAGATGCCGTAGCTGCTGCCGTCATAGGCCAGCATACCGGTGATCTGGCGACAGGCCTTGGCATTGCCGGCCACTTCGCCGGCACAGTTGGTGGCGCTGGCACCGCCGGCGCTGGAGGTATCGCGGCCGAAGCTGTAGGTGGCGCCGACGGTCAGACCGTTGAAGCTGCCCAGGTAGCCGATGGCATTGTCGCTGCGGGCGTTGGGGATGTACGAATCGATGCTGCTGATGGAAAAGATGTTGGGACCCATCACATCCGACTTGGCCGTGACCAGGTAGGTCATGTTGACCTGCCGACCCAGCATCAGGCTACCCCAGCCATTCTTCAGGCCGACGTAGGACTGCCGGCCGAACAGGCGATTGCCCTGGCCCATGGCACCGGTATCGACGGCGAAGCCGGACTCCAGCACGAACATGGCCTGCAGTCCGCCACCGAGGTCTTCGCTACCCTTGAAGCCCAGGCGTGACGGGAACGAGGCCGTCAGCGACGGCATCTTCAGGACCGAGTTGCCGGCAGCGTTGGCGTGGGTGGTATAGACCACGCCGGTATCGATGATGCCGTAGATGCTGACCTGGCTTTGCGCCAGCGCCTGCTGTGCACAAGTCATTGCCGTGAGCGCCATGGCGCCTGCGACCAGTTTTTTCATGCTCTTCCCCATGTTGATTGAATTGAGTGGACCGGATGTGGAGGTGGCAAGCGTGCAGACCGACCTGCCGTGACGCCGTGCGCGTGGACGCGCGACCTCATCGCTTGCTGCGGCGATCATAGGGAATCGGAACGATGAAAAATATCCGGCGCTTGCATCTTGCGGGCGCGCGACTATCCACTTTTTACGTAGAACTCATTTCATAAATAGTCGCGAGATGCGTTCTGCCCAGAAAGGGCGCTGGCCGCGTTGCGCTCCTTGCGTGTGGCACCGCCACACGACGCGTCGCGCGCCTTGCAGTTCATCCCAAACGGGACTCGCTCGCACTCGCGCCTATTTATGAAATGAGTTCTAGGTAGGCGAGCCGTGGATTTTTCAGGCCTGATGGCGAAGCTATTGGTGCGAATTGAGTTGCCCCATTTTGATGAATGACCGAATCAGTTTGGTGCAGCGAAAAACTTCGTCGAAATTTTTCGGAAGCAGCCAATTAGTTCAACAAGGTGCAAGAACAAGAGCACGCGCTGAGCCGATACTGCCTCCCCGGTCCGGCTCATCCTTCTCTTGCTGCCATGAATATCCTGAAAATGCTGCATCAGCGGCATCAGCACCATCGTCTATTGCGTCTTTTCTTTCCTCACGACGACGCCCCCTCGGCCCCGCTGATGATCCACCGTTTCAGTGGTCACGAATCGATGTCGAGAGACTTCTGCTTCACGCTGGAATTGCTCAGCGACGACGCCACCATTGCACTGGAAAGCATGCAGGGTAAGCTGCTCTGCGTGTCGCTGGTGCTGGCCGATGGCCGGTTGCGCCCCTTTACCGGTTATGTATCGCGCTTTACCTTCGTCAAGACCGATGGCGCGATCGCCTTTTATGAGGCCATTCTGGTTCCGTGGCTGCACTACGCGCGCCTACGCCGCAACAGCCGTCTCTTTCATCAGCAGACGATAGAGCAGCAGACCCACGCGATCCTCAAGGCCTACAGTGGGCTGCCACGCTGGCGCTGGTCGGTCGTACGCAAGCAGCCGCAATACACCATGTGCACGCAGTGGGACGAGAGCGACCACAACTATCTGTCGCGGCGTTGGGCGGCCGAGGGATACGCCTACTGGTACGAGCATGCCGAGGATGGCCACACCCTGGTCGTGAGTGACGACACCTGCGGCGCCCGCCCTCTCGACGAGGACGGTGCGGAAATCCGCTTCCACAGCAAGGGCGGGGCGCAGGACGAAGACGCCATCGCGCAGTGGCGCGCGACCAGGCAGGCGGTGCCGGCCCATTCGGTGGTCACCGGATTTGATTTCAAGCAGCCCTATCCGCGTGAGACGGAAATCCGCACGATCGTCCAGCAGGGGGCCACCGCCCGCGTGGAGGAGCATCGCTACCTGGGCCACTATGGATTTCGCAACCTAGCTGATGCGGAGCGCCTGGTGCGCCTGCGCATGGAGGAACTTGAAGCCCGCACCTTGCAGTTTGATGCCAGCGGGAACAACCGTCACGTGACACCCGGCAGGTCGTTCCGCCTGCGTGAACATTTTCGCCACGGCAAGGATGACGGACAATTCCTGATCCTGGAAGTCCATCACGAGGCCTGCAACAATTATCTGCAAGGCGCCGATATGGAGGCGCATTACAGCAACCGCTTCGTTTGCCAGCCACTGGATAGCCCCTGGCGCCCCGGCCCGGGTTTTGACAGTGTCGATACCCGGATTGCTACCTTGCAGACGGCCACCGTAGTCGGGCCTAAGGGCAAGGGCAGCCTCAACGTGGACCGCTACGGCCGCATCGAGGTGCGCTTCCATTGGGATCGGGAGCAGACCAGCAGTTGCTGGGTCCGCGTTGCGACCAACTGGGCTGGCTCCCGGAGCGGGCTGGCCACTCATCCTCGGGTGGATTCCGAAGTAGTGGTGCAGTGGCTGGACGGCAATCCTGATCATCCCCTGGTCACGGCCTGTGTCCATAACGAGGCGAACATGCCGCCCTGGGACCTGCCGCAGCAGCGTGCGCTGACCGGCCTGCGTAGTCGCGAGCTCACCCCCGAGGGGGGCAACCGTGCCTTGGGGAGAAGCAATCATCTGGTCCTGGACGATACCTGGAAGCAGATCCAGGTCCAGCTCAAGAGCGATCATCAGTCCAGCCAACTCAGCTTGGGTCACATTACCCGTATCGATGGCCACGTCGGTCGCAAGGATGGCCGGGGACAAGGCTTTGAACTGCGTACCGACGGTCACGGCGCGGTGCGTGCGCAGCGCGGCCTGCTGCTTACGACCGAAGCCCGGCCAGGCGCCGAAGGCCATATTACCGACATGGCCGAGACGGTGGCGCGCATGGAGCAGGGCGCCGATCTGCATGACAGCTTGTCGCTGGCCGCCCTGCAGTCCGGGGCGCAGCAGGACGGTGACCAGCGACAGGTGGCGGCGGCACTGCATCAGCAGAATGATGCCGTCAAGGGCCGGGTCATTGGCAACGAAAGTGGCTTCCCCGAATTCCAGCAACCCCATCTCACCCTCTCTAGCCCGGCCGGCATCCAGACCAGCAGTGCCGGTTCGACGCATCTGCTCAGCCACCAGCACACGGCCTTGACGAGCGGCGCCCATGCCAGCATCAGCGCCGGTAAGAGCCTGTTGGCCAGCGCCAGGGATGCGGTACGCCTGTTCGCCTGTAAAGCCGGCATGAAACTGGTGGCCGCCGCCGCCGATATCGACATCACCGCGCTTAGGGACAGCATCAACATCCTGGCGAAACTGAACATCACTCACACCGCCAATCGCATCAGCATCACCGCCAAGGAAGAAGTCCTCATCAATGGCGGGGGCAGTTACATGCGCTTCAATGCGGGCGGCATCGAACAAGGTACCAGCGGCAATTGGCAGGCGCATGCAGCGCAGTACAACCTGGATGGCCCCGCCAACGGCCCCCAGGTGAGCTTGCCGGAGCCGGTCAAGTTGGAGGAACTCAAGCACAAGCAAAGCCTGGCCTTCCTGCTGCGTTCGCACTCGATGCCGGGCCGGATTTTCGCGCACGAACCCTATGCCCTCTACAAGGACGGTGCCAAAGTGGCCGACGGCATGACCGACGGACGTGGACAGCTGGTCGTCAAGGATCACGTGTCAGGTACTACCGATTACGTCGTCAAGTTGAGCAACGGCCATGAGTTCGAATTGCCGGTCAAGGCCGCGCTGGATTCGGAGGACGACAGCCTGGCCGCGCGTGGCTATCGCGCCACTGACGAGGACGCACAAGACCGCCAGCGCAATCGAGAGTTCAGGGAAGGCTGATCCAGCCCGCCTTTTTGATCCACCCCCTATTCATCCAAGCGCATCATGCCCACCACCCACCGCAAATCCCGCGTCCCCCTCAGTGAAGCCTCGCCCATCAGCTGGGGCAGTGTGCAATGGCTGCTAGAAAGCGAGCACGACCGGCACAGCCCCATCCACCGCTGCAACAAGTTGACCATGCTCTACTGTGGTGAGGAAGGATTTCGCAGCATCCTCAACGACATCAAGCAAGCCCGCGCCAGTGTGGAGATCATCTGCTGGGGCTTCGACCCGGCCATGGAGCTGGAGCGTGAAGGAGGTCAATGGCCACGTGGCGAGAGCTGGGGCACTCTGCTGCGCAATGTTGCCGCAGGCCGCTACAACGGCGGCAAGCCGGTGCAGGTGCGGCTGTTGTCGTGGTACGGCTTCATCGGCAGTTCGCTGGCCAAGAATATGCCAGGGTTCCGGCAGCCCAGTCCCTATGAACCCAACGTGAGCAACCTGTACCGCATGGGCAGGCAAGAAAAGTTACCCCCGTCGGCCGACGATCCCCAAGGTATGCGCGAAGCCTTCAACGCCCAGTGGTACCGCGAAGCCGAGCAGGGCCTGATCGAGAATCTGAGTCTGCGCATTCGCGATGGCGACGTCAGTGCGGTGCTGGGCAGCCTGTCTGAAGAGCCCGGCAAGCGCGGCCTGCTGGAGACCGTCGGCATGGCCGTGGTCGCCACGGATCACCAGAAGACCATTCTCATCGATTACGAACACGAAGGCGGTGTCCATGCAGTCGGGTATGTGATGGGCCTGAATTCGGTGACCGACTACTGGGATACCGAAGAACACCTGTTCCACGATCCACGCCGCGGCGAGTCGTGGGAAGGTGGCACCAAGGATGGCCAACCTGGCCTCAAGCCCTATCAGGACTATGCCTGCCGCATCCAGGGCGAGGCGCTGGTGGGCATCAGCAAGAACTTCACCGATGCCTGGAACCGCGCCAAGGGACGAGGCTCCCCGCTCAAGCGTGAGCACGACGTGCATCGGCCGCCTCCTGGCCTGTGGGAGCCCCTGAGAGGCCAGGCCACGGTCAATGCCCAGATCGTGCGCACCCAGCCGGAAGAAGGCGACAAGACCATCAAGCGCCTGTATCGCCAGTCCAGCAGCTTTGCGCGCAGTTACCTGTATGTGGAAAACCAGTATTTCCAGTACACCGAGTGGGCGCAGGAACTCAAGGAAAACCGTAACAACTTCGTCCAGGGATGCCAGCGCGCCGGCCTGAGCCTGGACGATGTACCGGTGCTGCATGTGATGGCGGTGATTCCGGCCCCGGAACTGGCGCAGATGGTGCCACGCACCTACGACACGGTACGCGCTCTGGGCCATGGATAGTCCATGCCCAACCAGGACAAGCTGATCGAAGACGAGCTCCAGAAGCAGCGTGACTGGGAGCGCTATGCCAGCGAGAAGCGCGCCAAGGGTGAAGTGCCGAACCCCATGCTCAAACCGGCAGAGTCCTCGGCCCTGGCCCAAAGCGCTGCATCTACCGGTACCAGCAAGGAGAACGTCAGTGAGCAACTGAAGACATTGGGCATGCGCACGCTCATCGGCACCTTGTGGACCTACGACCATGCGTGGCGCTCACGAACGCCCTTGAATGACGGTGAGTCAGCCAGGCTGGGCGACCGCTATCGTGAAATCTATATCCACAGCAAGTTGATGGTGATCGACGACTCCATGTTTACGGTGGGCAGCGCCAACCTGAATCTGCGCTCGATGGCAGTGGATGCGGAGATCAATGTGGCTTGCGATGATCCTGCGATGAGTGCGCAGATCAGGAAGCATGTGTGGGGGAAACATACCGGAGATACCGAGAAATGTAATCCCGTCACCATAGATAGGATATCTGCAGATGAGGCATTCAATGCGTGGAAGCAGCTGATGGACGAGAACGAGGAAGCCCGTGTAATAGGTAGCGCGCCTAGTGGATTTTTATTTCCATTCAAGGATTCGCGAACTAGCAGATTTAGATTGGCATAAACCTATGCGTGGATTTTCGTGTGTTTCATCGATTCTTATTTCTCTAACTATTTTCTCCTCCAATGCCATGAATAACCTTCCCCGCAACATGCCTTTGAAAGCCTTTGATCCGCATCGCAAGGAATTTCAATGTAAGCATGAAGCCGACATTGTTCCTCCGAACGATCCACAAGCTGAGATATGGTTTCAAGAAGGCCTGGCGCTCACCAATCACCGGCTTTGGCCAGAGCAACGCAATTACAAAATGGCCATTCAGTTATGGCAGCAGGCAGCGGATCGAGGTCACTGGAAAGCCATGCTTAATCTTGCCGACGGTTACGCCCATGGCGAAGGCGTGGATCGCAATACCGAGCGCGCTATTCAGATTATCGAAGAGGCCATGAGGATGGGAATTCCCGCTGCCTTCAATGTAATGGGGCGGTATCACATGGAAGGAATGGGTGTAAAAAGCGATCCAAGTAGAGCTTATGCCTTTCTGGAACTCGCGGCAGACATGGGTAGTGCCAGTGCTCAAGCTTTTATAGGTAAGGCGCTGCGCGCAGTCTATGATGATCCTGCACAAGGTTTCTGGGGTAATAGAAAAATCGGCATCAAAATGATGGAATGCGGATTTCAACAAGGAAACCGCGAAGCTGCCTATGCATTAGGACTAAGCTTGATAGGCAAGGACAGCGCGATGGGCCACGATATGGAACGAGCATTGGTTGTCCTGCATGACTCGGTCAAATCGGGTAGTGATGAGGGTGCTTCTTATCTCAGTCTATCTTTCTCGGTGGGTAGGCCGTTAGTCGGAGGATTCAAAGATCCGACTCGTGCAGACCGCTATTCGACGTTGGCGGCGGCGCTCCGCATTGATCCCGACCTGCGCCTCCCCAACCTGGACAAGATTCTTCCACTTCCCCCCGCCAAGCTCCCCATGTCGGACGGCGACCGCAACACCCTGCTCGACGCGGCCAAGCCAATTCTTCCCCGACCCACCGCACCACCTCCGCCCGAACCGAACCCAGCCTGGCTGCTTACCGGCCGTGCCCATATCGAACCGGGCCGGCAACTCCCCGAGCAATCGCAACGCCAGATAGTGCCGCAGTATGAAAGCACGGCAGCCCCCGAAACCGGCTACTGGATCGCCCGCCTGATGCATCCGGTGAGCGAGCGTCATCGTGCGTGGGATGCGCAGCAGCTACCGATGCGCTATCTGAAGGGTGAGCTCTTCGATCGCAGCCGGACCGGGCTGCAAGATGAAGATGGGCGCATCCGCTTCCATTATCTGGGTGAGGCCATCGACCAATTGCCGCCGGCGCCAATGAAGGACGATCCCCGTGTGGCCCGCCGCGCAGCGCGCTATAGCGATGTCCCGAAAACGGAGCGCTACTACAGAAGCCATTCACCTTGCCCGCGCACGGGCATATGGCGTCCCTATCTACCGGACACACATCCCTTGCATGCCTCCTTCAATCGCTGGGATCGGCAGGCCTATGTGAGAAAGGGCATGCCGTTTCCTGCGATGGTCACCGATCGTCCCGGTATCGAAGAGAAGGAGATTCTCTGGCAGTCGCTGGCCAATGCCAACGAGGTACGCAATGGTCTGGAATATGTGACGCTGACCACCGGTGAAGATGACGGGACGCATGATTAAACCTTCCTGATGGTCAAGGATTAATCGAATAGAAGCCGTCTGGATCGGGCTAGGGCTTCTCTAACGCATCCCGCCCCGCGTCTGCTTGGGCAGTTCCCCAAACCGCTCCCGATAGTACGCAGAGAAACGTCCGAGGTGACCAAAGCCGAATTCGAAGGCGGTGTCGGTGATGTTGGCGCCGGGATGGGTCAACAGGCGTTCGCGTACCGCGTCCAGGCGGATGTTGCGCAGCAGGTCCATGGGGGCCACGCCGTATTGCTGGTGGCATAGCGCATTGAGCGCGCGTACGCTCACGCCGGCGGCACTGGCCAGGTCGGCCAGCGCCAGCGGGGCGCACAGGCGGGTGCGGATGTAACGTTCCAGCATGTCCAGCCGCTGCAGCTTGCCAGCGCCCACCAGGCTGTCGCCGGATTCGCTGGCCGCGACCTGCGCGCTGCCGGAAACGCCCAGCACAGGCTGCACCGTGCTGGTCAGTTGCGACAGCAGGAATTGCGCGGCACTACGTTCGAAATGGCGAATCCACTCGCCATGCCCCTCGCTCTGCCCGGGCAGGGCCAGTACGCGCAGCAGCGACTGGATCAGCAGGTCCCAGTGCGGCGCGGCCTGCTGCGGCAGCAGGAACAGGGAGGGCATATTGGCCGGTCCGGGCTGGCCCAGTGCGCTCAGTTCCTCGAACAGCGCCAGCGGTACCTTCAGGATCAGTTGCTCGGAACCCGCCTGCCACCACAGGCGCAGATTCCGTTTTGGTGCGATCAGCGCGGTCTTGCCCTGCGGGATGCACACTTTCTGGCCGTCCGATTCGATCTCGGCCGTGCCGGAGAGCGTCATGTGGACCAGGGCGAAGCCATTGAACAGGCGTGGCCGCACGATGACCTCGGCGCCGTACTTCAGCATGAAGATCTGCAACTGCTGGATGGCGGCCTTGAAGAGCACGGTGTCGACGTCGTCACCCTTCCAGAACAGATCGTGTTCCGACAGTTCGTTGGCGACCTGGGCGTGGCAGTCGACCTTGCGGGTGGACTGGAACACGCGGCGACGATACAGCGGCTCCAGACTGAGCGCATGGACAGTGTTGAGCATGTTAACCTCTTAACGGTCCCGCCCGCGCAGTGCCGGTTGCGGGGGAGACGTTGGTACCGGGTGGTGATGCAGTACGGGCGCACCGGCCGATGGCCAGAAGTGCGCCGCACCTTCATGGATTGCAGGACCGGGAGGCGCGCTGTCTGCTTTCCCTTCAGTCAGCGAGCCTCGCGGTCAATGCAATGAGGTTGCAAGTTTCATGCCCGCCAGGAGGGCGGGCAGGGGCAAAGATGGGGCAGGGTGCTGCGGTTCATGTCGGTCTCCTCTACGGTCTTCTGGTCGGGCCTGCGCTGGCGTGGGCGCTGGCCTCGCTATGGTGGTGCGCACGGCACGCGTGGAAGGCGTCGTGCGCTCGGCTCTGCGGCCGCTGGCCTTGGATTCTATGCCCAGGGCGGGAGAACGTACAATATCAAATCAGCATCATGGTATGCCCCGGAGGTATAGTGGAACTTCGCCATCTCAAGTATTTCAACGCCGTCGCCAGCACCCTCAGCTTCAGCCGTGCGGCCGAATTGCTGCACATCGCCCAGCCGCCCCTGAGCCGGCAGATCCGCCAGCTGGAAGACCTTCTGGGGGCCGAACTGATCGACCGTGCCTCGCGTCCCATTGCCCTGACCATGGCCGGCAAGTTCTTCTACGAGCAGACCCTGCAGGTATTGGCGCGGCTGGAGCAGATCGAGGAAGGCACCCGTCTCATCGCCAAGGGACAGCAACACTGGTTCAACATCGGCTTCGTGCCGTCGGCGCTGTATGGTCTGTTGCCGGAAATGATCAAGCGTTTCCGGACCGAACTGCCGGACATCGAGATCGGCTTTTCCGAGATCGTCACCATGGAACAGATCGAGGCACTCAAGTCCGGCCGCATCGACGTCGGCTTCGGCCGCCTGCCCATCACCGATCCCGACATCGTCTGCGAGATCATCGTGGAAGAGCCGCTGGTGGCGGTGTTTCCGCTGGGTCACGCGCTGCTGGCGCGCAACAAGGTGACGCTGGCGCAACTGGCCGAGGAGCGCTTCATCCTCTATCCGGCGCGTCCGCGTCCCAGCTATGCGGACCAGGTGCTGGAAATCTTTTCCACTCGCGGTCTGCGGCCCACCATCGTCAAGGAAGCCAACGAAATGCAGACCGCCATCGGCCTGGTCGCAGCCGGGGTCGGCGTGACCCTGGTACCGCGTTCGGTGCAGGGGCTGCACCGGTCGGACGTGGTTTATCGGCCCTTGTCCAACAAGGGCGTGCATTCGCCGGTGATCATGAATTTCCGGGCCAACGACCGCTCCGTGCTGCTGGAGAAATTGCGCGCCACGGCATCAGGCATCGCGCAGATGCATGCAGAGGAATACTCCTGAGCTTGGCCGGAAAGACAACGGGCCATGCGCAAGGCATGGCCCGTTCCATCGTGACGCGCTGCCTGCTCAGGCGGCCAGGCGCGGACGGTTGATGTCGGCCTTGGGCAGATCGCCCTGTTCCGGCAGCAGGCTGAAGTTGAACTCGATGGCATAGAAGGGCGCATCGACTTCGTGCTTGCGCAGTTCGGCCGGGTCGGTCACATGCTTCATCTCCGGCACCAGGCCCTCGCGGGTGGCGAAGGCGAAGTCATCCCACAGGTACGGATCGCCGGCGATGTTGATCTGTGTGGTCAGCTTGCGGTAGCCCGGCACGGTGACGAAGAAGTGGATGTGCGCAGGACGGCTGCCATGACGGCCCAGCTTGTTGAGCAGGCGATCGGTCGCACCGCCCGGGGGCACGCTGTAGCCGACCGGCACGCGGCTGCGGAAGCGATAACGCCCCTGCTCGTCGGTGCGGATGGAGCAGCGCAGGTTGAACGGGGTCTGGTCCGGATCGAAGAAGGAATAACGGCCCAGGTGGTTGGCGTGCCA
>Ga0160496_1000798_pt1 | contig 10800 bp, 11 predicted proteins | sample DIDPMG_2_FD_108231 | JGI IMG/M metagenome (GOLD analysis project Ga0160496, IMG submission 108231) | Enriched soil microbial communities from UW Madison campus, WI, USA - DID2937_E24_FP MG | ecosystem: Environmental > Terrestrial > Soil > Grasslands | place: USA: Madison, Wisconsin | collected...
CCGCCACGATCGAAACCGTGCGCAAGAAGACCGGCATGAAGAACGTCGCGGTGCTGTACGGCAACGACGACGTCTTCACCAAGAGCGGCTACGACAACTTCAAGAAGGCGCTCGAAGACCAGAAGGTGCCGGTGACCACCACCGAAACCTTCGCCAAGGGCGACGTGGACTTCAAGGCCCAGCTCACCAAGATCAAGGGCACCAACCCCGACGCCATCGTGCTGTCGGCCCTGCTGGCCGAAGGTGCGCCCATCATGGTGCAGGCCCGCCAGCTCGGTCTGAACGTGCCGGTGATCGGCGGCAACGGCATGAACTCGGTCAAGATCTTCGACCTGGCCCCCGGCGGCGCGTCGAACAATCTGTGGATCGGCAGCCCGTGGTCGATCGAGAACCAGACGCCCGAGAACACCAAGTTCATCGCCGCGTACAAGGCCAAGTTCGGCGCCGCGCCCGATCAGTTCGCCGCCCAGTCGTACGATGCGCTCTACATCGTGACCCAGGGCCTGAAGAAGGTGAAGCTCTCGGGCGACCTGCCCAAGGACCGCACCGCCCTGCGCGACGCGCTTCCCGACGTGAAGTGGACCGGTGCCACCGGCGCCTTCGAGTTCCGCCAGGCCAAGGACCGCGCCGGCAAGCCCGCTGGCTACGATGCCCAGCAGGCCCCGATCGTCAGCGTCACCAAGGACGGCAAGTACGTGATCGAGAAGTAAGCGGCTCGATCAGCCATCGAGCGAAAGCTCATTCCGGCCGGTAGTGCGTCTCGCGGGCGCATCGACCGGCTGTCTTGAGGGCGGCGCCGGCGTCGCCCTCAAGGTATTTCTGAACCGGACAACTCCATGTTGGAACAACAATTCGTCAACGCCCTGTCATTGGGCTGCGTCTACGCGCTGTTTGCGCTGGGCTTCACGCTGGTGTTCGGCGTGCTCGGCGTGATCAACCTCGCGCACGGCGCCGTGTTCATGGTCGGCGCCTATGCCGCCCTGGTCGTCATCCAGTACCTCGCGCTGCCGCTGTGGGCCGCGCTGATCGCCGCCTTCCTGGTGGCCGGTGCGGTGGGTGCCATCATCGACGTGCTGGTGCTCAAGCCGCTGCGCAAGCGCAACGCGCCCCACCTGATTCCGATGATCGCCACGATCGGCGTGGGCATCGCGCTCAACAACGCCGCCCAGGGCGTGTTCGGCGCCGCCAACCTGCGCTTCCCGCACGGCACGGTGCCCGAAGACGTGCTGGAGATCGCCGGCCTGCACGTGACCGTGATCGAGCTGGGCATCATCTTCCTGTCGTTCGCGCTCATGACCGTGCTGCTGGTGGTGATGCACCGCACCCAGTTCGGCCGCGCGCTGCGCGCCATCGCCGAGTCGCCCAAGGCGGCCTGGCTGCTGGGCATCAACGTCGAGCGCCTGTTCCTCACGACCTCCTTCGCGGCCGCGGCGCTGGGCGGCGTGGCCGGCGTGCTGATCGGCCTGTATTCGAACGCGCTGTTCCCGCTCATGGGCCAGCCGATGCTGCACAAGGGCATCGCCGTGATCATCCTGGGCGGCATGGGCGATATCCGCGGCGCGATGCTGGGCGGCCTGTTCCTGGGCTTTGCCGAGGTGCTGTCGGTGGCCTACATCGGTTCGACCATGCGCGATGCCGTCGCGTTCGGTCTGCTGTTCCTGATTCTGCTGGTGCGCCCGCAAGGTCTGTTCGGCAAAGTGGTGCAACGGAAGGCCTGAGCATGAGCGGATTCGAAAATTTCTGGGCCATTTATGGCGACCTGGTGCTCACGCTGGGCACCAACGCACTCCTGGCGCTGTCGATCTGGCTGACGCTCGCCTGCGGCATGCTGGCCATGGCCAACGCCGCGTTCATGGGCATCGGCGCCTACGCCGCCGCGCTGCTCACCATGAACTACGACGCGCCGTTCTCGGTGGCGCTGCTGGGCGGCATGGCCGCGCCGGCCGTGGTCGCGCTGCTGATCGGGCTGCCCACGCTGCGGCTGTCGGGGGTCTATCTGGCGATGGCCACGCTCGGTTTCGGCGAGGTCGTGCGCGTCACCATCCTCAACACCGAATCGGTCACGGGCGGCGCGCTCGGCCTGAACGGCATCCCGCAGCTCACGCAATGGTGGCACGTCGCCCTGTCGGTGGTGATCGTGGTGTTCGTGCTGTGGCGCGTGCGGGCCTCGAAGGTGGGCCGCGCGTTCGACGCGATCCGCGGCGACGAGACCGCGGCCGGCCTGATGGGCATCAACGTGCGCTCGAGCAAGATGCTGGCCTTCGTGGCCGGCGCGGCGATCGCCGGCCTGGCAGGCGCGCTCAACGCCCACCTGACCTTCTTCATCGGCCCCAACGAATACGGCTTCGACCGTGGCGTCGAGATCCTGACCATGACCATCCTGGGCGGGATCGGCAGCCTGATCGGTCCGCTGGTGGGCAGCTTCATCATCACGCTCTTGCCCGAGATGCTGCGCGGTTTCTCCGACTTCCGTCTCGTGGTCAACGGCCTCATTCTGGTGCTTATCGTGTTGTTCCTGCCGCAAGGTATCTGGGATCCCGCGCGCTTCAAGCGTTGGTTCAAGGGAGGCAAGCATGCTTGAGCTCACCTCCGTCTCCAAGAGTTTCGGCGGCCTGCATGTGCTGCACGACGTCAACCTGAGCGTGCCGCAGGGCGCGATCTTCGGCCTCATCGGCCCGAACGGCGCGGGCAAGACCACGGTGTTCAACCTGATCACCGGCCTGCTCGATCCGTCCAGCGGCAGCATCCGCTATGAAGGCCAGGACCTGCTGCGCAAGAAGCCCTACCAGATCACGCGGCTGGGCATCGCCCGCACGTTCCAGAACATCCGTCTCTTCAAGGAGATGACGCTGCTCGAGAACGTCGTGGTGGGTGCCTATCGCCACATGGATTACGGCTTCGCCAGCCTGCTCGCCGGCCTGCCCAACTACCGCCGCCACGAGGCGCACGCGCGCGAGCGCGCCCGCGAGCTGCTGTCGTGGATGAAGCTCGACCACAAGGCCGACGACCTGGCCGACAACCTCTCCTACGGCGAGCAGCGCCGGCTCGAGCTGGCGCGTGCGCTGGCCACCGAACCCCGCCTGCTGTTGCTCGACGAGCCGGTGGCCGGCATGAACACGGGCGAACGCGCCGAGCTGATGCGCGAGATCCTGGCGATCCGCGACCGCGGCTACACCATCCTCATGATCGAGCACGACATGCGCTTCGTGATGGGGCTGTGCGAACGCATCGCCGTGCTGAACTTCGGCAAGATCATCGCCTGCGGCGGACCCGACGAGATCCGCAACAACGAGCAGGTGATCGAAGCCTATCTGGGCCGCGAGGAAGAAGACGAGCCCCTGCATGCGGAGGAGCAGCGATGAGCATGCTTGAAGTCACCGGGCTGGAAATCAACTACGGCCACATCGAGGCCGTGCGCGGCATCGATTTCGCGCTCGAAGCCGGGCAGGTCACCGCGCTGGTCGGGGCCAACGGCGCCGGCAAGTCGACCTCGCTGCTGGCGCTCTCGGGGCTGCTGCCCAAGGCGCGCGGCACCGTGCGCTTCGAAGGCGAAGACATCACCCGCATGGCGCCGCACCAGATCGTGGCGCGCGGCATCGTGCAGGTGCCGGAAGGCCGCGCCATCCTCACCACCATGTCGGTGCGCGAAAACCTCGAACTCGGCGCCTATCGCCGCGGTCTCAAGGACGCCGCCAGCGACCTGGAATACGTGTTCCACCTGTTTCCGCGTCTCAAGGAGCGGATCGACGGCATGGCCGGCAATCTGTCGGGCGGCGAACAGCAGATGCTGGCGATCGGCCGCGCGCTGATGGCCAAGCCGCGCCTGCTGCTGCTGGACGAGCCCTCCATGGGGCTGGCGCCGATCGTGGTGCAGGAGATCTTCCGTTCGCTGCGCGCGGTCAACGCCGACGGCCTCACGCTGCTGCTGGTCGAGCAGAACGTGCGGCAGGCGCTGCGCATCGCGCAGCGCGGCTATGTGCTCGAGAATGGCGCCATGGCGCTGTCGGGCACCGGCCGCGAGCTGCTGGGCCATCCACGCGTGCTCGAAGCCTACCTGGGCGCCTGATTCCGGGTTTCCTGGATTGCCGAAAGACCTGGCCGCGGCCAGGTCTTTTCTTTGGCTGCGCGGCAACGCGCCGTACGCTACGCTTGTCGCATCGTTTGCCGCACCGGACTCCGCCATGACCGCCACCGCTCCTCGCATCACGATCAATTACTGCACGCAATGCCAGTGGCTGCTGCGCGCCGGCTGGATGGCGCAGGAGCTGCTCTCCACCTTCGGCACGGATCTCGGCGAGGTGGCGCTGCTGCCGGGCACGGGCGGCGTATTCGTCATCACCTTCGACGGCGAGGTGATCTGGGACCGCACGCAGGACGGCGGTTTCCCGGAGGCGAAGGTGCTCAAGCAGCGCGTGCGCGACCGGCTCGATCCGGGCCGCGACCTGGGCCACATCGATCGCGTGCACGGCGCCGGCAAGCCGGCCGGCTGATGCCGCCGGCTGCCGTCAGGCCAGGCCGAGCATGTCGGCCAGGCTGCGCTCGGGCTGGGTCTCGACCAGCTGGATGTGCGATTCGAGCTGGCGCAGGTGCAGGTCCATCTCGGCCACCGCCTCGGCCACGCGGCCCTGTTCCAGGAAGTCCACCACGCGCGCGTGTTCGTCGTGTTCGCAGGTGGCGTTGCCGGGCGGCTGGAAGATCGCCACGACCAGCGAGCAGCGCGAGATGATTTCGGCCAGGTAGCGCGCCAGGATCGGGTTGTGCGACAGCTCGCCCAGCCGCAGGTGGAACGAACTCGCCAGCCGTGCCCACTCGGTCTGCGGATAGCTGTGCATGGCGCGGTGCTCGTCGCGCAGCTGGCGCCGCAGCGAGGCATAGTCGGCGCGCGAGGCCGTCTGCGCCACCAGCGGCAGGATCGCCGCCTCGAGCGCGCGGCGCGCCTCGAACAGCATGCCCACCTCTTCGCGCGTGGGCATCGCCACCATGGCGCCGCGGTTGGGCCGCAGCTCCACCACGTGGTCGTGGGCGAGGCGCTGCAGCGCCTTCTGCACCGTGCTGCGTCCCACGCCGAACAGCTCGCACAAGGCGGCCTCGGGCAACTTGGTGCCGGGCCGCAGGCGCTGGCTCATCACGCCGCTCACCACCGATTGGTAGATGCGGGTCTCGGCGTCTTCGGCCGGCGCCGCGGACGCGGCCGGGGCCAGCGCGCCGGGGCGTACCTTGGGGCGGCCGCGCGGCGCGGGGGCGGCGCGGGAAGGGGAGGCTGCTTTCTTCATGACTCGGTCGTCGGGAGCGGGGCAGGCGCCGGGCCCGCCCCGGGATCGGACTTCATTTTGCCATCGCGGCCGTGGCTGCGGCAGGCGTTTCGGTGCCCACGGCGGCCAGCTGGCGGCCCACGGCGACGGCCAGGCGGATCAGCGCCAGGTCGCTGCCCGCGGGGCCGAGCAGCGACACCCCGGCCGGCAGGCCGTCGGCGCCGATGAACGGAATGTTCACCTGCGGCAGCCCGGCCAGGCCGGCGATCGACGTGATGCGAAACGTGTTGGCACGGATCTGGTCGACCATGACCGGATCCGCCGTGCGCGAGATCGCCACGCTGGAGGCCGACGGCAGCACCGCCACCGTGTGCTCGCCCAGCAGCGCGCGGATCTGCGCGCGCAGGCGGGCCTGTTCCGCGCTCGCCGCGGCCGCCGTGTCGGCAGCGACGGCGGCGGCCATCTTCCAGCGGCCGGCTACGGCCGCGCCGAACTCGGGCTGCACCCGCGTGATCCAGTCGCGATGGGTCTGCCACGCATCGTAGGCGGACACGGTCACATAGGTCTGGCGCCACTGCTCCAGGTCGGTATCGGAGCTGGGCGCGTTGCCCACCGGCAGTCCCAGCCCGGTCTCGAGCGCCTGCGTCACCGCGCGCAGCAGCGGCTGGAACACCGGGTCCGCCTGGATGCAGGCGTCGCTCAGCACGACCGCCGCCGACCAGGGCCGGCTGTCCGGGCCGGGCAGCAGGGTGCGCCCGACGCGCTCGAACACGTCGGCGTCGGCGGCCAGCCAGGTCACCGTGTCGAACAGCGGCGACAGGGGCACGAGGTGTTCCGCGCTCACCAGGCCGTGCGTGGTGCGCAGGCCCCAGAGGCCGCAATAGCTGGCGGGCACGCGGGTCGAGCCGCCGGTGTCGGTGCCCAGCGCGAAGTCGACCAGGCCGGCCGCGACCGCGGCGGCCGAGCCGCTCGACGAGCCGCCCGGCACCCGGTCCGGCGCGCGGCTGTTGAGCGGCGTGCCGTAGTGCACGTTCTCGCCCTGGATGCTGTAGGCCAGCTCGTCGGTGATGGTCTTGCCGTGCAGGTGCGCGCCGGCCGCGAGCAGGCGCGCCACCACGGGGCTGGTGGCGGTGGCCGGCGCATGGGTGGCGAGCCAGCCGGGATTGCCGGCGCCGGTGGTGTGGCCGGCCACGTCGAACAGATCCTTGGCGGCGAACGTCAGGCCGTCGAGCGGACCGCACGCGCTGGGCGGCACGCTGAACAGGCCATGCGGCACCCAGGCGCCCACGGTGTCGGTGAAGGGCAGGGCGCTGGCGCCGGTGTCGGGATGGGTCATGCGAGTGTCTCCTTGGCGCGGGTAAGCGTATCGACGTGCGCGCAGATCGCGCCCGGCGTGGTGAACCAGACAGCGCCGCGATCGCGCTGCTCGGCGATGTGCGCCAGCGCGCGGCGCAGATGGCGCAGCCGATAGGGCTGGCCGACGAGATAGGGGTGCAGCGCGATGCCCATCACCAGCGGCTGGCGCTGCGACTGCTCCAGCATTTCGTCGAAGTTGTCGATGATGAGCTGGGCGAAATCCTTGCCGTCCATCTGGCGCGCCACGATCATCGGAATGTCGTTGACCTCCTGCGGATAGGGCACCGACCACAGCGGCGCCGCTGCGCGCGTGCGCAGCGCGACGGGCTGGTCGTCGTGGCACCAGTTGAGCGTGTAGCGATAGCCGGTCTCGGCGAGCAGGTCGGAGGTCAGGGGCGACTCGGCGATCCAGGGCGAGAGCCAGCCGGCCGGCCGGCTGCCGCTGCGCGCGGCAAAGCGCTCGGCGCAATGCTCGAGCAGGGCCCGTTCGGTGGCCTCGTCGTAGCCGCCCTGGTGTTCGGCGTTGGTGTGGCCGTGCGCGATCAGCTCGTCGCCGCGCGCGAGGCAGGCGTCGATCAGCTCGGGGCAGTGGTCCAGGATCGACGTGTTCGCGATCACGCCGGCCGGCAGGCGCAGCGCGTCGAACAGCTCGAGGCAGCGCCATGCGCCCACGCGGTTGCCGTATTCGCGCCAGGCGTAGTTCAGCACATCGGGTTCGCCGAAGCTCGCGCCCAGGCGTGCGCCCATGCCCGAGCCGTAGGCGAAGTGTTCGATGTTGAAGCCCAGGTAGACCGCCAGCCGCGCGCCGCCCGGCCAGTCGTAGTCGGCGCGGCCGTGGATGGGCGAGTAGTCGAAGCGGCCGTGGGTGGCCAGCGGGCCGAAGGCCGCGGCCGGGGAGGAGGCGGCCGCGCTCATTTCTGCGCCAGCCCCGCGCGCACCAGCAGCCACTCGGCGCTGTCGTTCCAGACGTCCATCTCCACGATCAGGCCGTCGCGCAGCACGTAGCGGTCGACGTAGCGGTTGCCTTCGAACGGCGTGCCGTCGAGCCATTCGCCGTAGAGCGTGCCGCGGTTGTAGACCACCGCGAGCTCGGCGGTTGCGCCCGCAACCACGTCCGTGGATTCGAAGCGCTTCTTCACCCAGGCATAGCGCGAGGCATTGAAGGCGGTGCATTCGGCCGGGTCGCGCATTTCGCGCCCGCCGGTGAAGCGGATCCGCAGCGCCGGGCTCACGTAGCGCCGTGCGCCTTCGGGGTCCGGCTTCATCAGCGTCGTGAGGTAGGCGTCGACGATGGCGCCGGCGTCGGCGGCGGTCCAGTTTGGTGCGGTGTGCATCGTTTGCTCCCATGAGTGCACTGTTTTTGTGCGTGTCGGGTGTGGCCGGGGCGGTGGCGGCAGGCGCGTCGAACACGCCGTCGAAACCGTTTTTCCCGCCAATAAACCGATTAATTGTCGGCAATAAATACCAATGGATTGCCGGCAAAAATACCTGGGTACACAAGCAAACCCTGTGCCAGGATTCGCGACGAAAAAAGAAAACTGGCATGGCTTTTGCTTGAAGCGGGACAGGGCCGACCCACGCGCCTTCACCAACGAACCCCTTCGGGAGAATTCCATGTCTCGTCTTTCTCGCCGCACCTTTGTCTGCACCGCATTCGCCCTGTTGAGCGCCGGATTCGGCACGCAGGCCCTGGCCGCCGAGCCGATCAAGATCGGTCTGATCACCGCGCTGTCGGGCCAGTCGGCCCTGGCCGGCGAAGCCATTTCGCGCGGCATGCTGGTGGCGATCGACGAGATCAATGCCCGCGGCGGCCTGCTGGGCGGCCGCAAGCTCGAGCTGGTGCGCCGCGACGACGAGGCCAATCCCGCCAAGGGCGTGGTGGCCGCGCGCGAGTTGATCTACAAGGAGAAGGTCGCCGTGATCTTCGGCGGGCTCGACACGCCGGTGTCGATGGCCATCGTGCCGCTGGTGAACCAGGCCAAGATGCCCTTCATGGGGCCCTGGGCCGCGGGCACGCCGATCACCAAGAACGGCGCCAATCCCAACTATGTGTTCCGCGTCTCGGCGGTCGACGAGATCGTCGACGTGGGCATGGTCGATTACGCCCAGAAGAACTTCAAGACCTCGAAGTTCGGCCTCATCATGGTCAACAACCCGTGGGGCGAGTCCAACGAAAAGGGCCTGGTGGCCGCGCTCAGCGCCAAGGGCCTCAAGCCGGTGGGCAGCGAAAAGTTCGAAGGCAACGACGTCGACGTCGTGCCGCAGCTCACGCGCCTGAAGGCGGCCGGTGCCGACACGCTGTTCATGGTCGGCAACGTCGGCCCGTCGGCACAGGTGGTCAAGTCGCTCGACCGCATGGGCTGGAAGGTGCCGGTGGTGTCGCACTGGGGTCCCGCTGGCGGCCGCTTCACCGAGCTCGCCGGCCCCAATGCCAAGGAAGTCCACTTCGTGCAGACCTACAGCTTCTTCGGCAAGCAGTCGCCGGTGGGCGAGAAGGTGATCGCCGCGCTCAAGGCCAAGTACCCCGACGTGAAGGGCCCGGAAAACATCACGCCGGCCGTGGGCGTGGCCAACGCCTATGACGCCATGCAGCTCACCGCGCTGGCCATCGAACGCGCGGGCTCGACCGACGGCGACGCGATCCGCCAGGGCTTCTACAAGATCGACAGCTACGACGGCCTCATCAAGCAATACAAGCTGCCCTTCACGCCGACCGTGCACGACGCGCTGAGCGACAAGGACTACGTCTGGGCGCAGTTCATCGACAACCGCATCCTGCCCGTCGGGATGGCGCAGTAAGCCCGCGGGCTCACGGAGAAGACAATGCAGTTGCTGGCGGCGCTGATCAGCGGGCTGGGCCTGGGGAGCATGTATGGCCTCATGGCCCTGGGTTTCCACATCACCTATTCGGTCTCCGGGACCGTCAACTTTGCCCAGGGCAGCTCGATGATGCTGGGCGCGGTGCTCTGCTTCACCTTCGCCCAGACCTTGGGCTGGGGCATGGCGCCGGCGATCCTGCTCGCGTTGATCTGCTGCGCGCTGTACGGGCTGGTGGTCGAGTTCGTGGCGGTGCGGCCGTTCGCCGCACGCGGCTCGAACGCCTGGCTGATGTCCACCGTGGCGCTCGGCATCGTGCTCGACAACGTGGTCATGCACACGTTCGGCAAGGAGCCGCGCAGCCTGCCCTCGCCGCTGGCGGTCGCGCCCATCGAGGTCGCCGGCCTGGGCCTGGGCGTGTACCCGCTGCAACTGCTGATTCCGCTCATGGGCCTGGCGCTCGCCGCGGTGCTGCATCTGGTGGCGCGTCGCACGCGCTGGGGCACCGCGCTGCTGGCGGTGGTGCAGAACCGCGATGCCGCGCGCCTGATGGGCATTCCGATCAAGCGCGCGGTGGCCGCCGCCTTCGCGGTGTCCACGCTGTTCGCCGGCGTGGCCGGCATCCTGATCGCGCCGCTGTTCAACGTGAACGCCGACATGGGCACGCTGTTCGGCCTGAAGGCCTTCGCGGTGGCGATCCTGGGCGGCATCAGCTCCGCCTGGGGCGTGATGCTGGCCGGCCTGATCTTCGGCATCGCCGAGGCGCTGGTCACCGTCACGCTGGGCTCGGGCTATACGCAGATCATCACATTCGCCCTGGTCATCGCGGTGCTCGCCGCGCGGCCCAATGGCCTGTTCGGACGGGCGGAGGTCAAGAAAGTATGAACGCCAAATCATTCGCGGCGGGTGCCGCGCTGGTGTCGCTGGCACTGGTGCTGGCGCTCACCCTCAATAGCTACTACGTATTCGTGCTCGCCAACATCGCGCTGATCGCGATCGTCGGCATCGGCCTGAACGTGCTGCTCGGCCTGACCGGCCAGGTCTCGTTCGGCCATGTGGGCTTCTACGCCATCGGCGCCTACACGGTGGCGATCCTCACCACCAAGGCGGGCTGGGGCTTCTGGCCGGCCTGGGCGGCCGGTACGCTGCTGGCCGCCGCCATGGGCGCGCTGCTGGCGCTGCCGGCCTTGCGCGTGAAGGGGCCCTACCTGGCGATGATCACCATCGCGTTCAGCTTCATCGTGCAGCACGCGGCGGTGGAGATGCGCGACCTCACCGGCGGCCAGAGCGGCATCATGGGCATCCTGCCGCCGCAGCTCTGGGCCGGCTGGGGCCCCGAACAGACGGTGGCCATCCTCGCCATCGTCACCGCCAC
>Ga0160496_1000801_pt1 | contig 10777 bp, 9 predicted proteins | sample DIDPMG_2_FD_108231 | JGI IMG/M metagenome (GOLD analysis project Ga0160496, IMG submission 108231) | Enriched soil microbial communities from UW Madison campus, WI, USA - DID2937_E24_FP MG | ecosystem: Environmental > Terrestrial > Soil > Grasslands | place: USA: Madison, Wisconsin | collected...
ACCACCTCGGCGCGCAGCTTGGCGATCTCGGTGTACTTGGACGGGTCGCCCTGGCGCGCGAACAGCTCGGGCGCGATGGCCAGGTAACCGGCGTGCGCCAGGCGGCGGCACACGTCCTGGATGTATTCGTGCACGCCGAAGATCTCGGAGATCACCAGCAGCGTGGGGAGGTTTTTCTTGCCCTCGGGCGCGGCGCGGTAGGCCGGGATCTTGCCGTCGCCGGCCGGGATCTCGATCTTGCCGGCGGTCAGGCCGCGCGCGTCGGTCTTGATGGCGGTCTGGGCCACCGCCTGGCCGGTGGCCAGGGAGAAGCCCGCCGCCACGCTGGTGGCGATGAAGCCGCGCCGGTCTAGCTTGAGCGGCGGCAACAGGCTGTCGAATTCGGAATCAGAGCCGGACATGAGGAGACACTCCTGTGGGTCACTTCAGAGAGAAATCGACGCGCGATGGCGAACCGTCGTCCTTGATGCCATCGGTGCCGAACGTGGGCTCGACCATGAAGATCCGGTCGGCGGGCCCGCTGGACTGCAGCTTCTCGTATACCGCCTGAGCGCGTGAGTCCGCAAGCCTGCGCAGCGCATCCTGGGTGACGGGCGCCGCCTGGCGCAGCAGGTCTTCCATCTGCTCCGGCGGCAGCGACTTGGCCATGCCGATGAAATTGCGCGGCTTGTTGTCCATCTTGGTGTCGTCGTAGACCCGCTCGAGGTACTTGGCGCGCTCGGCCGCGGTCACGCTCACGCCATCGGGATCGGCCTTCTTGCCGCGCGGCGAGGTGGCGGCCGCCTTGGCGCGGCGGATCTGCAGGTCGACCCAGGCCTGGCGCAGCCCCGCGTCGTCGGCCTTGGCGTCGGCGCGGCCCGCCACGTCGAGCTTCAGGCTGGGCCGGTCGTTGAGCGCCTTGGCCAGGGTCTCGAGCCGCTCGTTGGTCTCGTCGGTGAGCGCGGCGCTGCCGGGCGCGAACTCCACGTACGACAGCTCCTCGCCGCCGCCGAAGGCCGAGGCCAGCAGCTGGAACGGCGAGGTCACCGCCTTGACCACGAGATTCACCAGCACCCGCACGATGATGCCGCCGACCGAGAACTGCGGATCGTCGAGCGAGCCCGAGATCGGCAGGTTGATGTCGATGTTGCCGCTGCTGTCCTTCAAGAGGGCCACGGCCAGCAGCACCGGCGCCTTGATCGCGTCGGGGCTGTCGGTCTTGTCGCCGAAGGTGAGCTGGTTGAGCACCACGCGGTTGCTGGCGGTCAGGGCGCGGTTCTTGATCTGGTAGTGCACGTCCATCGAGAGCTTGCCGCGCTTGATCGGGTAGCCCACGTACTTGGCCGAATAGGTGGTGAAGCGCGGCAGGTCCACGCCCTTGGCGCTCGCCTTCAGGTCCAGTGCCAGGAACTGCTCGAACGGCTGCACGGTGCCGCTGATGGAAAACGGCGCGGTGGTGTAGACCCGGCCGCCCACCTTGACGCGGGCGGGCTGCGGCCGGCGCGACGACACGGCCGACACCGCGCCCTCGATCGAGGACAGCTCCGCCGTGTAGTTGGGCTTGATGAAGCGGTCGGTGAAGGTCATGCGGCCGCGCTTGAGCGTGACGCTGTTGAGCGAGATGTCGGGCAGCGGGCCCGAGGCCTGCTTCGCCGCCTGCGGCCGGGTGCGCGTCTGCGTGTCCTGCGTGATTGAGCCGCCGGCCTGGCCGGGTTCGGCCACGAGGTCCATCACGTTGAGGCGGCCTTCGGCGTTGAGCAGGATGCGGCCGTAGAAATCGTCGAGAACGATGTCGCCGAGGTTGGCCGTGAAGGTGCTGCCGTTCACGCCGATCTGCATCCCCGACAGGCCGAGCCTGGACCATTTCAGGAAGTCGTCGCGGTTGACCCGGTCTTCGAGATCCAGGTCGGTCACGTCGACCGCGCCGGACCAGCTGGCCTTGAGCGTGTTGCCGCTGCCGGCATAGCTGGCCTCGCCCTTGGCGCCCACCACCACCGACCGCACGGTGGCGTTCAGGCTCGAGGCCACATAGGGCGTGAAGGGCGTGAGATTCAGGCCCGCGAGGTCGACCGAGGTCTTGAGCGACAGCGGCTGGGTCGTGAAGCTGCCCTTGAGCGCGAGCTGGCCCGGGCCCTGGATGTCCTTGGCACTGAGCGTGAAATTGGCGGGCTGCGGGCCCAGCGTGAGCTGGTCCACGCCCACGTCGAGCTGGCCCAGCTTCACGTCCACCGCGGGCTTCATGCCCTCGTCGCGCAGGGCCAGCCGCGACAGGCTGGCCTTCACGCCGGCGGCGGAAATCACGTTCACCTCGCCCTGCTGCACCATGCGCAGCCGCGCATCGAGCGCCACCCGGCCGTCCTGCAGCACGATGGGCGCGACGCTGCGCACCGCGGGCGCGAACGGCGCCAGCGCGACGTTGGCCAGGCGCAGGTCCAGGTCCAGCGAGAGCGGCTGCAGCACCAGCGGCCCACGGGCGCGCAGCCAGCCGCCGTCGGTGGTGTTGTCCATCGAGGCCCAGAGCAGGATCGGCCGGTCCTTGGGCTGCGGCAGCTCCACGCCCTCGACCGTGAGCGCCAGGCCGCTGACCAGGTAGTCGAGGCCGCTGCCGGCATCGCGCAGCCGCAGCTCGCCGTCGTGCACATTCACCGCATCGACCACCACATGCCAGGGCGCGGGCTCGGGCGGCTCGGCCGCCGGCGGGGCCGAGCCCGGCTCCGGCACGGCAGTCGTGGCCGACGCCACCGCGGCGCCAGCGGGGGCAGCCGCCCCGGGCAGCGCCGGCTGCGAGGGCTGCGACGGCTGCGCGGGCACGGACGGCTGCGCGGGCTGCGACGGCGACGACGGCCGCGAGGCGCCCGCGGGCTGGGCGGGCTGCGAGGGCTGGGAAGCCTGCGAAGGTCGAGACGGTTGCGACGGCAACGAAGGCCGCGACGGTTGCGCCGGCAACGAGGGCTGCGAGGCCTGGGAAGGCTGCGACGGCTGAGAAGGCTGCGAGGGCTGAGAAGGCTGAGAAGGCCGCGACGGCTGCGCGGCGCCGGCCTGCGCCACCTGGACCGCGCCCTCGACGGGCGGCGCGGCCGGCCTGGCCTGGCTGGCCGGCGCCACCTTCTTCGCCGGCTCGGTGTTCGGATCGCCGAGCTTCTGCAGGCCGTTGATCACCTCGAGCCAGTTCACGCGCTGGTCGGCGTAGCGCCGCGTCTGGGCCTGGGGCGACCAGAGCTCGACCTCGCCGACATAGAGCTTGCGCGCCATCGGCTCGACCGAGATGCGGCGCAGCACCAGCGTGCTCCAGCCCAGCAGCGCCTCGCCCGAGGTCTCGCGCACGTCGATCTGGCGCAGGCCGGCATCGCCCACCACCCGGATCACCGGCGCGGCGCCGGCCGGCTGTTCGAAGCGCACCTGCAGGTCGGTGTCGAGCAGCCCGCGCTTGAGCGCGACGGGCAGCGGCAGGGGCCAGATGTCGGCCCATTTTTCGAGCTCGAGCCCGGCAAAGCTGACGTTCAGCGTGGACACCGGCACCTTGTCGAAGGGCCGCGCGGTGCCGTCGATGTCGAAGGCGCTGCCGTTGATGCGCATGTGCACCTTGGGCAGCACGTCCACGTCGGCGGCATAGCCGAAGGTCGACACGAAGGGCACGCCCAGCGTGATCTCGTCGATGCGCTGCTGGCGGCCGGTGACCTTGTCGTCGAGCGTGACGACCCCGCCTTCGAGGCTCAGATTGTTGAGCGAGAAGCGCGGCAGGCCGCCCGCCTTGCCCTCGGGTTCGGGCTCGGCGGCGGCCATGGCCGCGAGCCGTTCCTGGACGTCGGAGAAGTTGAAGCGCGTGACCTCGTCGCGCACCAGCGCGATCTGCGGGTCGACCAGGCGCACGCGGTCGACCACCGGGGCGAAGAACACGATCGAGCGCCAGGCGGCGCTGATGTCGACCAGTCCGATCTTTGCGAGCGGCTCGGCGCCGCCGGGCTGTGCCACGGCGAGGTCGTGGGCCCGTACGGTGAGGGTGAAGGGATTGAAGGAGATGTCGCCGACGCTGACGTCGCGGCCCAGCAACTGCGCGACGTTTTCGGTGAGCGCGCCGCGCAGCAGCTTGGGCACCTGCCACGCGGCCAGCCCCGCCAGCACCAGCGCCACCCCCACCACCCACGCCAGGATCTTCAGCATCCGACGTGAAACCCGCAGTGCAGGCAGGTGCAAGGGCATTTGGCGACTCCCGACGTGTGTTGCGGGGGATTATCGCGCCCCGTTTACGGCTCGTCTATCATAGGGTGATCGCGCGCCGTCCAACCCGGCCGCCCTTGCATTCCTTAACCATTCAGAAGGTCCCGTCCATGTCCGGCTCTTCTCCCGCGGACGCCCCCGGGCTGCCCGCTCTCAGCCACCTCGATGAAGACGGGCAGGTCCGCATGGTCGACGTCGGCGCCAAGCACGACACCGACCGCATCGCCATCGCCGCCGCCAGCGTGCGCATGAACCCGCATGCCTATGGGCTGCTCACCGCGCCCGGCCAGGGCAAGGGCGAAGTGCTGAACACCGCGCGCGTCGCCGCCATCCTGGCCGCCAAGCGCTGCGCCGAGCTGATCCCGCTGTGCCACAGCCTGCCGCTCGCCTTCGTGGGCGTGGAGTTCTCGCTCGACGACGCGGCCCACCGCGTCGACATCCGCGCCACCTGCCGCACCAGCTACAAGACCGGTGTCGAGATGGAAGCCATGACCGCCTGCAGCGTGGCCGCGCTCACCATCTACGACATGTGCAAGGCCGCCGACAAGGCGATCGTGATCGAACAGGTACGCCTGCAATACAAGGCGGGAGGGAAAAGCGGTGAATGGCGCAACGATTGACCTGCTGTATTTCGCGCGTGTCGCCGAACTGACCGGCAAGCGCGCCGAGGCCTGGCCGCTGGCCGGCCCCACCACCGGCGCCGAGTTGCTCGCCGCCCTCACCGCGCACTACCCGCAGCTGGGCGCGGCGCGGCGGCTCAAGCTGGCGATCAACCAGACCCACGCCAAGCCCGAGGCCGAGATCCGCCCCGGCGACGAGGTCGCGGTGTTCGAGCCGGTCACCGGAGGCTGAGCCTCCCCCGCCCCCAAGGAATCCAGCATGATCCTCGTCCAGGAAGCCGACTTCGACGAAGCGGCGCTCAAGGCGCGGCTGGTCGACGCGGCCGGCAATCCCGGTGCGGTCGTCACCTTCACCGGCTACGTGCGCGACTTCGCGCCCGACGCGCCGACCGACGCCCTGCACCTCGAACACTATCCCGGCATGTGCGAGCGCGAGCTCGAGGCCATCGCCCAGACCGCGCGCGAGCGCTGGCCGCTGTCGGCCACGCTCATCATGCACCGGGTCGGGCGGCTCGAGCGCGGCGCGCGCATCGTGTTCGTCGGCGTCGCCAGCGCCCATCGCGGCGACGCCTTTCGCGGTTGCGAGTTCATCATCGACGCCCTCAAGACGCGCGCGCCCTTCTGGAAGCGCGAATCGCTGGCCTCCGGTGAAAGCTTCTGGGTCGAGCAGCGCGCTGCCGACGCCGAGCGCACCGAGTCCTGGCAGGGCCTACCGGCACATCCCAAGGAGATCTGATGGATACCGAAAACAAAGAAAAAGTGTCATTGGCCTGCGCGGTGCTCACCGTGAGCGACTCGCGCACGGCGGGCAACGACACCTCCGGCAACCTGCTCGCGCATTCGCTGGCGCACGCCGGCCATCAATGCGTGCGGCGCGACATCGTGCCCGACAATCTCTATCAGATCCGCCGCATCGTCAGCGAATGGATCGCCGATCCCGAGGTGCAGGTGATCCTCACCAGCGGCGGCACCGGCTTCTCGCCGCGCAACAGCACGCCCGAGGCCATCCGCGTGCTGTTCGACAAGGAGATCGACGGCTTCGGCGAGCTGTTCCGCCAGCTCTCCTACGCCGAGATCGGCAGCTCCACCGTGCAGTCGCGCGCCATCGCCGGCTACGCCAACGACACGCTGATCTTCTGCATGCCCGGCTCCAACAGCGCCTGCCAGAGCGCCTGGGACGGCATCATCCGCGAGCAGCTCGACAGCGACCAGAAGCCCTGCAACTTCGCCACGCAGTTCCGCCGCCGCGACGCCGAGGAATGACCATGCTGGAATTCGATCAGGCCCAGGCCCAACTGCTCGACGCCGCCGGCCCCGTCGCCGCCACCGAATCGCTGTCGCTGCGCCTGCTGGCCGGCCGCGTGCTGGCCGAAGACATCGTCGCCACGCTGGATCTGCCGCCCGCCGACAACAGCGCGATGGACGGCTATGCCGTGCGCCACGCCGACCTGGCGGCCGGCACGCCGCTGCCGATCCAGCAGCGCGTGTACGCGGGCGAGGCGCCGCAGCCCGCCCTGCCCGGCCACGCCACCCGGCTCTTCACCGGCAGCCTGATTCCGCCGGGCGCCGACACGATCATCATGCAGGAAGACACGCGCGAGGCCGACGGCCACGTCGAGGTCACCGCGGCGATCCGCCCCGGCCAGCACGTGCGCAAGCGCGGCGAAGATACCACGGCCGGCAAACAGATCGTCGCCGCCGGCACGGTGCTGGGCGCCGGACACATCGCGCTGCTGGCCTCGCAGGGCATCGCGCAGGTGCGCGTGTTCCGCCGCCTGCGGGTCGGCGTGCTGACCACCGGCGACGAGCTCGTCAATCCGGGCCTGCCACGAGCCGAGGCCCAGATCTACAACTCCAATGCGCCGATGCTGGCCACGCTGCTCGAGGGCGTGGGCGCCGAGGTCGCGCACGTGCTGCATGCGCGCGACGAGGAGGCCGACACGCGCGAGGCGCTGCAGACGCTGCTGCGCGAATGCGACCTGGTGCTGAGCGTGGGCGGGGTGTCGGTGGGCGAGCGCGACCTGGTCAAGCCGGCGCTCGAAGCGCTCGGCGCCACCCTGGCGCTGTGGAAGGTGCGCATGAAGCCGGGCAAGCCGGTGGCGCTGGCCCACGTGGACGGCAAGCCGGTGGTGTCGCTGCCGGGCAATCCGGTGTCGGCCTTCGCCGTGTTCACGGTGCTGGTGTCGCCGCTGATCCGCCGCATGCAGGGCCGCACCGAGGTGCTGCCGCCGGTGTCGCGGCTGAAGCTGCGCACGCCGGCGCCGCGCCGCGACGACCGTGCCGAGTTCGTGCGCGTGCAGCGCCACGATGGCGAGGCGGGCGGCGAGCTGCAGCTCTATCCGCACCAGGGATCCGGGGTGATGAGTTCATTGCCGTGGTGCACCGGGCTGGCGCGCCTGCCGGCCGACGAGACCGTCAATGACGGCGACGTGGTGCGCTACTACGACCTGCGCCACTGGCTGGCGTGAGCGCGGCGGCTCAGGACTGCGCGAACGCGAAGTCTTCGGCCGTATTCAGGTTGAGAAAGGCCGCGGGCTGGTCATCGAAGGGCACTTCGACACAGCCCGCCTGCTCCTGCCACAGCGCGACCTTGCGATCGCCCCCGGCCAGGTAGGCCCGCAGGCCGTCGAGCGCCTCTGCCCGCACCGCCATGCAGACCGCGTGGCGCCGGCCCAGCGAACTGGCCACGCCCACCCTGCAGCCCGCCCGCGCCGCCGCGCCGATCAGACGCGCCGCCAGCGTGTCGGGAATCAGCGGCGTGTCGCAGGGCACGCACACCAGCCAGCCCTCGCGCCAGGCGGCCAGCCCCGCCGCCACGCCGGCCAGCGGGCCCTGCCAGGCGCCGAGCGCCGCATCGTCGCCCACCACCTCGCCGTAGTGCGCGTAGGTGTCCTGGTTGCGGTTGGCGCTCACGATGAGACGGCCCACCTGCGGCGCCAGCCGGCGCGCCACGTGCGACACGAGCGGCTCGCCGCGCCAGGCCAGGAGGCCCTTGTCGGCGGCATTGACGCGCTGCCCCTGGCCGCCGGCCAGGATCAGGCCGGCGACGTGGCCGCGCGCGATCGCGGCGGCCGCGCGCAGGTCGGCGTCGGGGTCGGGCACGGGTTCAGCCACCGATGTAGCTCATTTCGATCCGGTCGCGCGCGGGCCCGTCGTGCTGGGCGCGGCGTTCGGAGTAGTTGTCGGTGCGGCCCTGCCAGATGCCGGACAGCACGCGCAGCACGCGGGTATCGTCGGCGTAACCGCGCAGCAGATCGCGCAGGTCGTGGCCGCTGTTGGCGAACAGGCACAGGAACAGCTTGCCCTCGGGCGACAGGCGCGCACGCGTGCAACCGCCGCAGAAGGCCTCGGTCACGCTCGAGATCAGGCCGATCTCGCCGGCCCCGTCGGCATAGCGCCAGCGCTGCGCGACCCGGCCCATGGCCGGCTCGGTACAGGGCTCGACCGGGTAGTGTTCGGCGATGCGCTGCACCACCTCGGCGCTGGGCACCACCTCGGCCAGGTTCCAGCCGTTGGTGCTGCCCACGTCCATGTATTCGATGAAGCGCAGGATGTGGCCGCTGCCGCGGAAGCGCCGCGCCATCGGCAGGATCTGGTCGTCGTTCAGGCCGCGCCGCACCACCATGTTGACCTTGACCGGCGTGAGCCCGGCGTCGGCGGCGGCATCGATGCCGCGCAGCACGTCGTCGGGCGTGACGCGGCTGTCGGTCATGTCGGTGAAGCGCGAGGCGTCGAGCGCGTCGAGACTGACCGTGACGCGCGTGAGGCCCGCGTCGGCCAGCGCGCGCGCCTTGCGCGCCAGCAGGCTGCCGTTGGTGGTGAGCGTGAGCTCGAGCGGATCGCCCGCGGGCGTGCGCAGCGCGGCCAGCATGGCGATCAGCGTTTCGATGTGCTTGCGCAGCAGCGGCTCGCCGCCGGTGAGGCGGATCTTTTCGGTGCCGAGCTGGGCGAACAGGCGCGCCAGCCGCGTGATCTCCTCGAACGACAGCAACGCCGAATGCGGCATGAAGGCGTAGTCCTGGTCGAAGACCTCGCGCGGCATGCAGTAGGTGCAGCGGAAATTGCAGCGATCGGTGACCGAGATGCGCAGGTCGCGCAAGGGCCGTGCGCGCGTGTCGCGCACGGGCGCGCCCGCCGCGGGCGGATCGGCCTCGGGCAGGGTCGCCACGCGGGCGTCGGTCAGGTAGATCACGGAACTCATGGTGCTCATCATAGCGCCAGGGCGGCAGCGCGAGCCTTGCGGCCGCGCAAGGGGCTCAGGCGAATGCCTCCTGCACGGTCTGGAGCCGGCCGGTCGCGCTCGCGTCGTAGCCCACCAGCTCGGACACATATCGGACATAGCCGGGACTGCGCAGGAAGGCCAGGAAATCCTGCATGGCCGGGCTGTCGAGCGCGCTCTTGCGGATCGCAAAAAAGTAACGCTCGCGCACCAGCGGGATGAAGGCCAGGCCGAAGCGGCGCGCCGCGGTCTCCACGCCCACGCCGGTGTCGGCCATGCCGCTGGCGATGTGGGCCGCGATCGCCATGTGGGTGAATTCGTTGGTCTGGAAGCCCTGCACCGATTCCACCTCGATGCCGGCGCGCTGCAGCATCAGGTGCACCAGATATCGGGTGCTGGAGCCGGGCTGCCGGTTGACGAAGCGCACGTCCGGGCGCGCCAGGTCGGTGATGCCCAGGATCTGCTTGGGGTTGTCGGCCACCGTGAACAGTCCGGTATTGCGCACGGCGAGATGGATCAGCAGATGCTCGTCGCGGTGCAGCCACTGCGCGTAGTTGGCGAAGATGTCGCGCTCGAACTCGCCCAGCGGCACCTGGAAGCCGGCCAGGTCGCAGTCGCCGCGCTCCAGCGAGGCCAGCGCCTCCACCGCCGTGCGATAGCGCAGCTCCACACCTGGCTCGCGGTCGCCCCAATGCTGCATCAGCGCCTCGACCGCGAAGCCGTGGCTGGCATGCAGGCGCAGGTGCGTGCGCGCCTGCGGCAACAGACGTTCGAGCTCTTCCTGCAGCTCGGACGAGAGGCTATCGAGCGTGGGCATGAGGCGAGCGGCGATGCGGCGGTTGGCCCACAGCAGGCGCTCGGCGAAGGGCGAGAGCTGCGTGCCCTGGCGCCGGCGCGTGACGATGAGCGTGGTGCCGAACAGCGCCTCGAAGCGGCGCAGCACGCCCCAGCCGTGGCGGTACGACAGGCCGCAGGCCTTGCAGGCGCCCGCGATGTGGCCGGTGGCGTCGATCGCCGCCAGCAGCGAGAGCAGGTCGTGCAGCGAGCGGCCGTCGCCCGGCTCGTCGGGGTCCAGCCCCTCGAGTACCCACTGCGGCTGCAGGCCGATGCGGAATTTATATGTCATTTAATTCATATTGAAGCCAGCCCCGGACGCGATTAGAGTAGCGCCAAAACAGCGACTGGAAACGAAAAAAGCCTTGCAAACCGGGATGTTGCGCTGCACACAACGCCCGACACCAAGGTCCGCTCGAGCGGCGTTCCAGACACCCATTCTGATTAATATGTTTTTCTATGCATATTAGCCAGCGCGGCCGCGAATCACAACAAAGGTTGCGCCCCGCGCGCAGCCGCTAGGAGACTGCCATGGCCCACCCACCGGCCAAAGCCGATCTCGCCTCCAGCGCCGGTGCGCGTGGCGGCGACCTGGCGCGCGACCGCGCGGCCCAGGCCACCCCTGCCATCGCCGCCGCGGCGCGCCTCACGGCCGAGCATCAGCACGAACCCGGCGCGCTGCTGCCGATCCTGCACATGCTGCAGGAGACATTCGGCTATATCGACAGCGACGCCGAACCCCTGATCGCCGAAGCCCTGAACATCTCGCGCGCCGAGGTGCACGGCGTTGTCACCTTCTACCACGACTTCCGCCGGTCGCCGCCGCCCGTCCACACGCTGAAGCTCTGTCGCGCCGAGGCTTGCCAATCGATGGGCGGCGACAGGCTGGCCGAGCGGGCAACCGCCC